>ENA-ORXD01001078-ORXD01001078.1-sediment-metagenome-genome-assembly--contig:-NODE-1078-length-25729-cov-3.530446_pt1 | contig 25729 bp, 27 predicted proteins | sample MGYA00237862_ERZ511471 | MGnify/ENA metagenome assembly ERZ511471
CAGCATTTCTGGTACATTGTTAGCGACGTTGAACACGTCCAATTCGGAAGAGAACCCGAACTGGCGCGCGATGATCAACTGGCGCAGGATGCCCAGCACTTTGTTGATTCCGAAGCTGACCGATACCAAAATCGCGGCTTTGGATAACTTGGTGATTTTGTTCATCAGACTGCTTTCATCCCAATGCCACATCAAGGATCATCATCAAAGTAAATCCCAGCATGACGCCGGCAGTTGGGATATCGGTATTTTCTCCCTGCTGGGCCTCCGGAATCAGCTCTTCAATGACCACGTAGATCATAGCCCCAGCCGCGAAAGCCAGCGCGTATGGCAAAATTTGCCGCATGGTTACGACTGCGGCTGCGCCAAGGATGGCTGCAATGGGTTCCACCACACCTGAGAGTTGCCCATACCACCAGCTTTTAAATCGGGATAGACCCTCTCGGCGCAACGGCGCAGAAACTGCCAATCCTTCCGGAAAATTTTGCAGCCCGATGCCCAATGCCAGGGCTATTCCGCCGGTCAGGCTGGCACCCGGGATACCGGCTCCTGCTGCGCCGAAAGCAACGCCGACAGCCAATCCTTCCGGAATGTTGTGCATCGTGATTGCCAGAATGAGCAAAACGCTGCGCTGCCAGGAGGTCTTGATCCCTTCAGCAGCCGACATGGGCAAGCCCAAATGCAAATGGGGTAACAGCCGGTCGATCAGCCACAGTACGAATCCGCCCAGCATGAAACCGATGGCCGGCGGGAGAAAAGAGGGCAAGCCTAAAGTTTCCGAGATTTCGATGGCTGGCGCCAGCAAAGACCAGTAGCTGGCAGCGATCATCACGCCGGCGGCGAATCCCAGCATGCCGTCCAATAGTTTTCGATTGATTTCTTTGGATAAATAAACACCGGCTGCTCCTAGCGCTGTCACCCCCCAGGTAAAGAGCGTGCCGAACAGGGATTGCATAATAGGATTGAATTGTTCAAGGAAGGTAAGCATGCAATTTCTTCTCCTCTTATCTAGGTATTTGTGTCAATATATAATCAATTTTACTTAGGTTTTATATGTGTTTGATATGAAGATGGACTTTATCGATATTTCTTCTTATCGACAGAATAGGTGTATGAAATATGAAGTCTGGTTGTTTGCATATTGTCTCTGTACCGATCGGCAATGATGGCGATATCACTTTACGAGCGTTGAATGTCTTGCGGGAAGCGGACGCGATTATTTGTGAGGAATACCGTCAAGGCAGCACGCTGCTGAAGAGACTGAACCTGCCCGCCAAAGAGCTCCTGTTGCTGAATGAACACAATGAGCAAGAAGCGAATCAGCAAATTGTGGAACTGCTTATTAGTGGAATGGATCTGGCATTGATCTCAGATTGCGGTACGCCTGGGTTTGCAGACCCCGGTACTTCGCTCATCAAGCTGGCCAATGAAAACCACGTTCCAGTCAAACCGGTACCGGGAGCCTCTGCGCTGATGGCTGTTATTGCGATCTCACCCATGCCATTGGATGAGTTCTATTTCGCCGGCTTCTTGCCGCGAAAAACTGACCAGCGCAAAACTAAATTAGAAGCATTGCAAAAACTGAAAGTGCCCATCATCCTGATGGATACCCCCTATCGGTTAAAAAAACTGCTGGCGGAAATTCGCCAGATCTTTGGAAAGAACCGCAGGGTTACTTTAGGATTCGACCTGACCCTTCCGACGGAAAAAATCGCCCATGGCATGGTAGAAGATATCTTGCGGCAGGTTGGCGAGCGTAAAGGGGAATTCATGCTTATTGTTCATTAAAGGTTGTCACTTCTGAAGAAACCTTTTCAAGCAGAAGTACGTAAAATAAAGGAAAAGGAAAACAACGATGAATAATCAAAAACCGGGATGCTTGTCAGGATTGCTCAAGTTATTCCTGCTGGATAAAGTATTTGATTGGCTGCAAGAGCGCTTTGGATACAAGAGCGGTTCCTGTATGGGCTGCGGCTGCGGCACGGTCTTATTAATCGCGTTCATCATGCTATTCATCTCAATTATCTTCGGCACTGACTGGCTGAGGTTGTCATTTTAGTTTCTGCTTAGATGGCTTGGAGGTTCGTTTGAAAAGGAAAATTTGGCTTTGCAGTTTATGGATAATGCTGGCGTTGACGGCCTGCGGGTTGCCAGTGCGGTATACGGAAGTGCGCGGTTCAGGCAACGTGGAGACTCAGGTCAGGCCAATCTCCGGTTTCAACGCCATCGAGCTCAGCGGAATTGGCATGGTGATGATCGAACAAGGGACTATAGAAACGCTTGAAATCACCGCTGAAGACAATCTGATCGATTATCTGGTGAGTGATGTGCAGGGCAAGCGCTTACAACTGGGTGTGGAAGAGTTTATTAGCCTGCAACCCAGCCAAGATATCACCTATCATGTGACTGTCAAGGATATAGCCTCCATCAAAACCAGCGGTTTTGGGAAGATTGTTGTTAAGAATGGGCTGGAATCGGATCATCTGCAGCTGGAGATAAGCGGCAGCGGAAATATGGATCTATCCGATCTTTCCGTTAGAGTGCTTTCCTTGAATATCAGCGGATTGGGTGATGTGACTATTTCAGGGAATGCAATGGAGCAGAATATCGAGATCAGCGGAGCGGGCAATTATCATGCCGCAGACCTGTTCAGCCGCAACGCGGTTGTGAGGATATCGGGTTCGGGCAATGCCCAAGTTTGGGCGGCTGATGAGTTGGAAGTTGAATTAAGCGGCTTGGGTGGCCTGGAGTATTATGGGGATCCAATATTAACAACTGAGATCAGCGGCATGGGGAAAGTCACCTCCCTGGGGTTCAAGTAAGAGATAGAAAAAAACTCGCTGATGATTGATCAGTGAGTTTTTATTTAAAGCGATACGTTGTTTTTAGTCCTGGGAAGGATAGGCGGCGACCCCGATTGTTCCCGGACCGAAGTGAGCTGCCAGGGAGATGGATATCTCACCCAATACGGCTTCCGCGCAATTGAAGCGATTGATAACCTCTTTTAACAGGTCTCTCCCGCTTTGCGGATCATGCGCATGCACGACCCCGGCGTTAATGCGGGTCTCGCCAAATTTCTGCTTCATCTTTTCCAAAACCAATTCTACTGATTTGGCCCGCGAACGGACTTTTTCACCCATTTCGATGATACCGTTCTTCAGTTCAATAATGGGTTTGACCTTTAGCATCGAAGCTAAAGCCGCCTGCAGATGTTTCACACGACCGCTCATGCTAGCGAATTTGAGCGTGTCCAGGGTAAAAACCAGTTCCATTTTTTGACGAATGAACTCAAGCCTTTTGAGAATTTCACTGGTTGTTTTGCCCTGTCGATCCAAATCACGGGCTTCGCGCGCCATCATACCCATGCAGATGGTTCCAGAGGCGGAATCAAACGGGATAATGCTCAATTCATTCTTCAATTCCTCGGCGGCTTGCTTGGCAGAATCCATAGTCCCTGATAATTGTTCCGTGACGTGGATTGAGAGGATTGTATCCTGCGGTTTAGCAATGCGCCTGTAAAATTCCACGAATTGATAAGGCGTAGGCTGGGATGTGGAGGGTATGGAATTGGAGGTTTCTACGATTCGGTAAAAATCATCATACGAGATATCCACCCCCTGAAGATAATTTTTGCCCTCATGAATGATATTGATCGGAATCAAGTCGATCTGGTATGCTTCCTGCCAGCCCTTGGGCAGGTCTCCTGCGGTATCCATCACGATTTTTAACATGATATTTTCCTTTTCTCTCGATTAATATATTAACAAATGAAGTAAAAATTTCATAAATAAAACCCCTTAAAGTGCATGATAGTTACGCTGTGAAAAATTTGTAAAAAATACCCTAATCCTTGTTTATTCTTCTAACTCAATATAGATACGCTTATTGATCTTGCCTTTGCTTTTATAATCGACCACATGAATGCTGCCGACTTCCGCAGTGTTCTTCACATGCGTGCCGCCATCCGCTTGCAGATCTAATCCTATGATCTCGACAGTGCGCACTTCCTGGATGTGTTCGGGCAGCAGGTTGATCTTGGTGCGGATCAGATCGGGGATATTAAACGCTTCCTCTCTGGGAAGGATTGCGACGCGAACTTCGCGCGCGGCCGCTACCTCTTTATTTACTGATTCATTGATGATGGCCACCAAATCACTGGTCAGCGACTCAAACTCGAAATCCATGCGGCCTTTCAGCGGCTCCATATCCCCCCCGGTGACATGTGCGCCGTAATCGCGGAAAATAACCCCGCACAGGATATGCATCGCCGTGTGGGTGCGCATTACTTTATAGCGAAGCTGCCAATCGATCGATCCTGTAACCAGTGTGCCTTCAGAAGGCAGGGGAGCGTTTTCTGCCAGAATGTGAAGCAAGCCCTGCGGGGTTTGTTTAGCTCGCAACAGGTCAGCTTTGCGTCCATTGAATTCCAAGAAACCCCTATCGGGCACCTGGCCTCCTCCGCCCGGGTAAAAAGCGCTTTGATCCAGAACTACTGCGTGGAACTCTTCTTCAACGCGCTGAACAGTGGCTTGAAACTCTTTGCAATAGCTGTCGCTTTGGTAGATCAGATGCGTCATCTCTTATTCCTTACGTAGATATTGTAGACTGTTTTTTGGGTTTTGGAAGCAGAAAAATAAAGGGGATCCCAATGAAAGCGATCAGGCTGCTTAGAAGGAATGTTTGTTGACCGCCCAGTTTGTCATATAAAAACCCTGTGACAACGCCAGCAATGGCACCGATGGCGAAGAATTGTGCCAAGTAAATTCCATTTGCCAATGAGCGATTTAATGGGAATTTCTCTTGAACGATGGCCATACCTACCGGCAGGATCATCATGGAAGCTGCTCCCAATATTGCCAAACTGATGATTTGAAGTATTCCGGTCGAGAAAACGAAGGCGGGTAGGAATAAGCCTGATACGATAACAGAAATCAGCATGACAAACCGGTAACCATAGCGGTCATTGGCAAATCCGCCCAAAATTACTCCCAACACGCCAAAGCCTTGCAGGATGCTGAGCGACATGCCGGCCAGCCAAATGCTCGCACCGCTTTCGGATAGATATAAAGGCAAATACAATTCAGAGGACGAACGCAGCAGTGAGCGCGTAGCCAATATCAATCCCAAAGGCAGCATAATCGCTAAAAGGCTGCGGGTAGGAATGTTATTCTTCTTGCCATTGTTCGCAGAGTGGTAGGGTAAATCTCTCAGCAAGAAAGTCAGTAACAGGGAGATTAGTATTCCGCCGATCATTAACCAACGCACATTTTCAATAGAAGAGGTAGCAATGACGATGGTGATGATCATTGGGCCTAACATGATGCCTATTTCTCCGCCTACCATCCAGAAACTCATGCCTTTGCCGACCTGCTTGCCCGATAAACTACCCACCTGTGCGGGCAGGATGGCATGCATAGACGCAGATGAAAAACCCGCCAGAAAACAGAAAAGCAATGCGGTCTGATAAGTGGGGGCTGTGCCGAGTAGGCTGATGAACACAGCCGTCATGGCTGGTGCCAGTAAAGCAAATTTGCGCAGGTTGATGCGATCTGCCAAATGACCGATTACTGGCTGCAGGATGGAAACACCTTGATAAAGAAATATGAAAAAACTGGCTTCGACTTTCAACAAGCCTAAACGTAGGATTAAAAAAGGAATCAAAGGTGCGATGAATCCGGAATATGTATCATGGATGGCATGCGCGCTTGAGATAAGAATGGCTTTCAATCCCTGAAAATCAGGGTCAGTTGTGGGCGTGTTCTCTATTTTTATTGCTTCGGAGGTGATATTTGAAAAATGTGAATCAGCCAATTTGGTTCCTCGATATGATGCAGTGATGTTGAAAGATGAAATTATACTCGCCCAAAAACCATTCATCAAATTTGTTAGAAAAGCAAGGATTTTGGGTCAGAATTCCTATTGACGAATTTTAATTCCCTATGTAAAACATCGTCATAAAATCATTAAAGGAAATGGAGGTATTTGAGAATATGGTCTTTGTTGTCAATCCAGCAAATGTTCGTATAAGTAAGCCTCCTGCCGTGCATTGATCGCATTTTAGTAATAGCGATTATCCGCAGGATAGCAGATGCCCCTGCGGTTTTGTTTTGAATTTCCACTATTTATTCCATCGCAGAGGCTGAGTGAACGCAGTGGTCGCGTTCAAATGGGGATAGGTTTGTCAGATGACGACCTTTCGGTAAAGTGATTACGTGGAGAACAAAATGCATGCAAAGCTCAAGGCAACCTATAACAAGTACGGAAAACAATTCTGGTTACTGATGTTTGCCTCTTTCATTGACATGCTGGGCGGATCATTGATCTTCCCTTTTTTTTCACTGTACCTGACGTAAAAATTTGACGTTGGTATGACCCAGGTAGGTACCATGTTCCTGGTCTGGGCGCTTACATCGGGCATGATCGGCAATGTGCTGGGGGGTGCTATGGCGGATAAATTTGGCAGGAAAGCCAATATGATTTTCGGTCTGATTGCCAGCGCCACCTCTGCCCTGTTGATGGTGGTGATCAAGGATATTTTGATTTTCTATATCGCAATCGCCATCGTTGGAATTTTTGAAGATATTGCCGGTCCGGCACGCCAAGCTATGATCGCCGATTTGGTTCCAGACAATCTGCGTTCGGATGCTTATGGCATCTTCCGCATTGCTTTTAATCTCTCCGTGACAATCGGTCCGGCTATTGGAGGTTTGATGGCCAGTCGGTCGTTCGATTCATTGCGGATGTCGTTATCAGTCTGGCGGTTGCAGTATTCGTTTTTCTATTCTTGAATGAGACAAAACCGCAAAGCGTAGATTCCGAGGCCGCCAAAGAAGAAACCTTGCAGCAATCTCTGCAGGGTTATCGGCTGGTGTTAAAGGATAAGCTCTTTGTGGCTTTCATCTTTGTTTCCATCCTGTCAACTCTGATGTATTTCAATATGAACAGCTCACTCTCGGTGTTTTTAGTGAACCATCGCGGATTAAGCTCGGAAAAATTCGGTTTCATTCTCAGCCTGAATGCCGGCATGGTAGTCGTATTGCAGATGTTGTTCACACGTTTGACTGCTAAATGGAAACCCATGCTGGCGATCGCCTTCGGAAATCTATTGTATGTGATCGGTTTCAGCATGTATGGTTTTGTCCATAGCTATGCCATGTACTTGCTAGCAATGGTGATCATTACTATGGGCGAGATTATCTATGCTCCCAAAGAACAATCCTTGGTGGCGAATTTTGCACCGCAGCATATGCGCGCGCGCTATATGGCGATGCGATCCTTTGCCTGGATTATCCCGGTGGCAATCGGTTCTTTGGGCGCGGGCTTAATTATGGATAATTTGGAACCGAGTTTGGTTTGGTACGCGGCTGGTTTCGTAGGTCTGCTTTCGGTTTTAGGCTTTTTGATTCTGCATGTCAAGGCCGGTGCAGCGATCACGAACAGGCAGATGGATTGGTCTAAAGATGGTTCGGATGTATCGGCTCCAAAGTCTGAATTTCTGCCAGAAATAGAACAAACCTCTCTGATCTCTGATTAATTTAATACAACATGGATAGGAGACAGGCTTTTCAAAGCAGTCTCTTATCCTTGCTTATTTTCGTGGAAGCAGAAAGAACAGAGAGATCGCCATGATCGCTAAGCCTGCTGCGCGGCGGGCATCCAATGGGATGGGATCCATCCCTCCCCAGCCGAGTGTGTCCGCTATTAAACCAAATGCCATCTGACCCCAAATAACGGCTGCCAAGCCTGCAGTAACGCCCGCTTTTGAAATTGAAAACGAAACACCCATGACAATTAAGATTCCTAAAGCTCCTGCAGTCAGCACCATCCAAAAAGCTGGTTGCATGATCTGAACGGAATTGAAACCCCTCCAGGTGCCTATGCCCAGCATCAGCAAGCCCGCCAGGCAGCCACCCAGGAAGTTTGTCCAGAAAGCGGTATTGATTGGACCAACCAGACTGCCTGCGCGGCCGCTCAAAAGAGATTGCAGTCCGATCAGGATACCTGTGCTGAGAGCGCTGATACCCCCGAGGATGATGATGTTTTTCATAAATACCGCCTTTGTGTGAAAATAATGTTGTTGAAGGTTGAATTCTATCAGGAGTTAAAGCTCGCTGATCTTTACCAGACCGTGTTTGATGGCGATCACTGCTGCTTGGGTTCTGGCGGAAACCCCCAATTTCTGAAATAGATTCTTGGTATAGTTGCGCACAGTCCCTTCTGATAGGAATAAACGTTCTGCAATATCCGCGTTGGAAAAACCTTGCGTGATCAATTTGAGGATTTCCATTTCGCGATCAGTCAAATCGAATACCTGGCTGGTTGAAGTAAAATCTCCCATAGCTTTGGTTTGATCAATCAGTTTGCCGGTGACTTTGGGATCAATGTAGGATTTTCCTTCCATTGTGCCTTTAATAGCAGCGATTAATTCCGTAGGAGGAGTATCCTTTAATAAATATCCCTCAGCTCCAGCCCGCAGGGCATCGAAAACCCATTCGTCATCATCATATGTTGTCAGAACCAGAACATGTACTTGAGGATAGTTTTGACGGATGAACCGTGTGGTTAGAATGCCATTCATGATTGGCATTTTTAAATCTACCAAAATCAAATCCGGTTGCAAAGATGGTATCAACTCGATAAGTTCAGCGCCATTGTTGGCATGCCCGACAACTTGAATGATCGGGTCGCTACCAAGTATTTTTTTTAATCCTTCAATCACAATGTATTGATCATCACACAATAAAATTCTGATCATCTATACCTCAGAATAATGCCTGGATTGTTGTTCCGCTCTCTGCAGTGGATTCAATCTTGAAACTTCCACCTGCCTCCAAAGTCCTCTCTTTCATACCCTTAATGCCAAGTCTATCCTTGAAATCCATGCTCTCCTGATTAAAACCCTGACCATTGTCTGATATCTCTAAAAAAAACCTGTTGTTTTCTTTAATTAGAGAGAGTCTAAACCACGTTGCGTTTGAATGCCGGATGATGTTTTCCACTGCTTCTTGAGCGATCCGATATATAGACTGTTCCGCTTTTGTTGACAGTAATGGCAGGTTGTCAGCCACTATGCAATCTGCTGAACAATTCATTCTTAAAGCAGCGTTAGCGACAAGACTTTTTAAAGCTGAGGATAAACCCAAGTCCTCCAGCTGCTTGGCGCGCAAATCTTTGAGTGCTCGGCGGGTATCATCCAAACCCTTGCGGGTATTCATGATCATCTGATCAAGTGCTTGATTCAACTCATAATCTTCTGGATTGGAGGAAATGCGCAAACCTTCCAAAGTAAGGATTTGACTGCTCAATGTATGCGCAAGTGTATCGTGCAGTTCGCGCGCCAGCCGATTCCTTTCGCGACTGATCGCCAATTGTTCCAGCGTCTGGCTGTGTTGGCTCAGCAGGATATTGGCGTCCACCAAGCGCTTCCGTTGCGTGCGCTGGGTGGTCATGAGCAGACTTACGATTGTACCCACTGTACCGATCGCGATGGAACGCAGGATTGGCACGCCAATGAATGGAATAGAGGCTGGGTTGATTTCTTCAAGACTTATCAGAATCGAAGGCAAGTCATAAAAAGCTGTTAGGATGATTAACGCAAAGGTTACGCGCAGATTGTATTGCCAAGCTACCAATACAATCGGCACAATCAGGATTGGGAATAACATCCAACTCCGATAGACAATATCCGTCAGAGGTCCTTGAGACTCCAGCGGCCATAGAATTACACTGGTATATAAAGGAAAAAAGGCAGCGATGGTGATGGCGATTGGGAGATAAAAACCTTTCAGTTTTCTTTCTAGCCAACCCCATAGAAGAAATGCTAATAGGCACAAGAAAATGAAAAAATTGGTTAGAAACAAAACTGAAGCAGGAGAGAACAGAATATGCGTGGTAAAGAACGCATACAAAAAGTTTGCAATAAAGTAACAAACCGCAAAACCGCAATAATAGCGGAATACTCTCAATAATCCAGGTTCGATCGCCCTTGGCTGCATATCTCCATCTTACCACTTTCAATTTTTACTTACCCATATGACACATGTTATTTTATTGAATGGCATTCGCCATTTTTTGTTATCCCTTTTAAACAGCGGGTTATGGCATTTTTTATCTGTCGGAATCCTACGGTGAAAAGTATGATTCCCTCTCGCCTTATGATCGAGTGCATTAAAGATGGAAAACCTTTATGTAAACACCCAAGATTTGAGTAAAAAATATACTTCACGGAAACAGGTCTATGCGATCCAGGATTTGAACTTGGAGATTCCAAAAGGCTGCATTTTTGGATTGATTGGTCCGGATGGGGCGGGAAAATCCACGACACTCAGAATCTTGGCAACCGTCATCGAATCAACTTCTGGGAAGGTGAACATTTCAGGATTTGATGTGAAATCGCAGGCTGAAGATATCCGCGTGATTGTAGGGTATATGCCGCAGAACTTTAGTTTGTACCTGGATCTGAGTGTCATGGAAAACCTGGTCTTTTTTGCCAATATCCATCGTATTCCTATGAATGAAAGATCAGAAAGAATCACGCGAATGCTGACCTTTACTCAACTCAATTCGTTTATCCATCGCAGAGCCCGCGATCTTTCGGGCGGCATGAAAAAGAAGTTGGCTCTAGCTTGTGCTCTGATCCATAATCCACAGGTGCTGATTCTAGATGAGCCTACCACTGGCGTTGATCCGGTTTCGCGTCGTGAATTTTGGGGAATTCTCACAGAAGTCGTTCAGGACGGGGTGACCGTGATTGTTAGTACGCCGTATATGGATGAAGCTGAGCGCTGTCATCTGGCTGCTGTTTTATTCCAAGGACAAGTGATCGCGTATGGTTCACCTGCGCAGTTGAAACAGTCATTGCCCTTTGACATCATCGAACTTAAAGCGAAGCCGCGTAAAGCCACGCGCTTGTTGGTATCCCAAATGCCCGGTCTGCTGGATTGGAGACCGGTAGGAGATTGCTTTCGGCTGGCAGTGAAAAAAAGCGATCTTAATAACGTGCTTGAGAAATTGAGAAAGAAACTTGAAACTGTCAACTTGGACATTCATGTATTAAGACATGTTCCGCCATCTATGGAAGATGCTTTTATCTACCAGGCACATATCTCATCAGCGAAGATGAAAAAAAATGAATGATTTTAAAAATGCAGTTGAAGCCATTGGACTAACGAAACAATTCGACTCATTTACCGCAGTGGATGGGGTGGATTTCTACATTCCCAAAGGTGAGATTTTCGGGTTGCTCGGTCCGAATGGCGCGGGAAAAACGACCATTATACGCATGTTATGCGGCATCCTTTCGCCCACATCTGGCAAGGGCAGCGTTCTGGGTTGGGATATCTGCCGGGATGCGGAACGGATCAAACAAAAGATCGGCTATATGTCGCAAAAATTTTCCCTTTATAACGACTTGTCATGCCGTGAAAACATCTTGTTCTATGCGCAAGTTTATAACGTGAATAAAAACGACCTGGCAAAACTAACTTCTGCCCTGATTGAAAAATTGTCATTGGACGATATCGAGAATACATTGGTTGGAGAATTATCAGGTGCTTGGCGTCAGCGTGTAGCTTTGGCATGTGCTGTTATCCATAATCCTCCCATGCTGTTCTTGGATGAAGCTACGGCGGGGGTTGATCCGATTTCAAGGCGGGATTTTTGGGATTTTATTTACCAAATTGCAGGAGAGGGAACGAGTGTCTTAGCGACCACGCACTATATGGACGAGGCGGAATTCTGCAATAAAATCGGCATGATGTATGCGGGCAAGTTGGTAAAAATTGCCAGCCCGGATTCGATCAAAAATGCCTTGCCGGGAATTCTGATTGCAATTGAATGCGATCAACCTATGGCAGCAGAAAAGTATCTAAGACAACAAAAATATGTTCTGGATGTTTCTCTGCATGGAGCACAAGTGCACATTCGGGTTGGATCAAAGAAAGAAAAAGCAAAGCTGGTCAGCGGTTTAAGGAAGATTGGCGTACATGTATCTAACACTGAGTTTATCCAACCATCGCTTGAAGATGTATTTATTGCCATGATAGAACAATACCGCAAGGATGAAACCATGGATAGACCATTGATCGGAGGTAATTGATGGATAGGTTCTGGACCATTGTCAAAAAGGAATTTCTGCATATTTATCGTGATCCACGAACGCTTTCATTGATTCTATTGTTGCCGGCTTTGCTACTTCTGCTATTGGGTTATGGTGTTTCCGGCGAATCTCGCAACATATCCATGGCGGTGGTTGATCTTTCGAAAACGGAGGAAAGTGCTCGCTACATTGAATACTATACTGCCGGGGACGATTTCGATTATACCTATGCCGCTCTGAGCGAAGGTGAATTGCTCGATTTAATCCATCGCGATAAGGTAAAAGTTGGTTTGTTGATACCGGAAGATTTTGGACGTGGGATCGGTACTAATGAAGCTGTGCAAGTTCAGTTATATGTCAATGGCTCATCTGAGCCCGGTATTATCGAGACCATGCAGCTCAAACTTAATTCCATCAGCCAGATGGCGACCGAGCGGATTCTGATGGATCGGATTTCAAGAAGCGGCAATAACCTGACAGTTGAATTGCCAATCGAAACGAATATAAAGATGCTGTACAACCCTGATAGCGACAGCAAACTATACATGATTCCCGGTTTGATTCCGATCATCCTGCAAGTCCAGGTGTTGCTCCTGTCAGCATTGGCCATCGTCAAAGAACGAGAACAAGGAACGATGGAACAATTGATTGTTACTCCCATTAAAGGTTGGGAGCTCATGCTGGGCAAGATCGTTCCTTACCTATTGGTCACCTTCGTCAATACAGTCGCGCTGATTTGGCTGGGAGGCTGGATCTTTGGCGTACAGGTCGTTGGCAGTTTTTTTCAATTGGTTGGATTGAGCCTGATTTTCAGCATTGGTTCATTAGGGATGGGAGTGCTTATTTCAAATTTATCAGAAACACAAATGCAGGCGATTTATCTGGCCGTTTTCACAGTGTTAATCCCAGCCATCATTCTCTCTGGTTTGTTAATACCGCGCGATGGCATGCCGGCTTTCACATTTTGGTTCAGCGAACTCATGCCGGTTACCCATTTTCTTGAAATCACCAGGGGAATAATGCTGAAGGGTGTGAGTGCAGGTTATTTATGGGATTCCATTTGGCCGATGATTGTTTTAAGCGTCGTCTATTTTATTGCCAGTGTCCTGACTTTCAAGAAAAAAATCTAATTTGATAAATTGAATTAAAGGAGAAAAGAAAATGAAAAAAGCATGGCTCTTTGGAATAAGCTTAATTATGTCATTTGCCTTCTTGACCGCCTGCAATGCATGGAATAACAATGGAAATGATGTGTTGTCTGCTTCGGGAACCATTTCGGCGACAAGCATAAAGATCGCCCCTGAGGTGGGCGGCAAGGTAGCTGAGATTGCGGTAAAAGAAGGAGATCAGGTGAAGGTGGGTGACCTTCTCTTTCGATTGGATGATGAATTGCTGAATTCTCAGCATGTACATGCTCAAGCGGTTGTTGAAGTGGCACAAGCTGCCTTGAATGCTGCCAACGACCAACTGTCTTCAGCGGAAATCCAATATGCGATGGCTTCACAGGCCTCCAATGCAGCTATGGAAGAATACCGTCGTGCCGCTTGGGATAAGGCGCCTATGACCGAGTTTGATCTGCCCGTATGGTATTTTAGCCAGGCTGAAGAAATCAGGGCAGCGCAAACTGCGTTGGAAAGGGCGAATTCCAAATTGAAAACAAAGCAAGCAGACCTTGAAAAAGTTCTGGCAAACATCGCCAACGCGGATTTTGTAAAGCTTGAACAGCAACTCTCCCTAGCGCAATATGAACTCATGATCGCGGATGCTGCCTTGGATATCAGCAAAGATGCGGCTGAGAATAAAGAATTGAAGAAAAATGCTGAGGATGTGTATGATTTGGCAGAATCCAACCTGGAAAAACTGCAAAAAGAATATGATCAAGCTTTGACATCCACTGCTGCTGAAGAAGTGTTAAAAGCCCGCGCTGAAGTTGCGGTAACGCAGACTCAAGTAGAAGCTGCGAAAAAACTCTTGAATGAAGTTCGGGTCGGAGATGATTCTTTAGCAGTGCAAGCCGCAGCGGCCGCAATGCAGCAGGCGCAAAGCCAAAAACTGCAGGCTGAAGCCAATTTAACCCAAGCCGAAGCCAGCCTTGGAATTCTGGAAGTGCAGCTGAAAAAGTGCGCGGTTTACGCTCCCATCGACGGCCAGATTTTCTTGCAGAATATGGAGGTTGGCGAACTAGTCAATGCCGGCAGCGTTGTGATGAAATTGGGCAACCTCGACGAAGTGAAATTGACCGTGTATGTCCCAGAGGATAAGTATGGTTTGGTTTCATTGGGACAGGATGTCAATGTTGCTGTAGACAGTTATCCGGAAAAGATATACCCGGGCAAGGTGACGTATATTGCTGATGAAGCGGAATTTACGCCCAGCAATGTTCAGACGGTGGAAGGGCGCAAATCGACGGTATTCGCGATCGAGATTACGCTTGAAAACAAGGACCATGAACTGAAACCTGGAATGCCGGCTGATGTGAAGTTCATCTTTAAATGAACTGAAGATTACCCTGCACGATTTAAAAAGTGAATGCGCGCTTGTTCAAGCGCGCATTCTTGTTTGACCTTTTAATACTAGAAATATATACTATTCTTATAGAGTTATCAAAGGAGGAAAAAATGAGCGTTGCCAGAGTAACAGAAATCAAATCATCATCCAACAAGAGCTTTGAGGATGCCATACAAGCCGGTTTAGAGCGGACTGCCAAGACGATTGAGAATCTCAAATCTGCTTGGATTGCCGAACAAGAGGTCATTGTAGATGAAAACGGCAAGATCACTGAATACCGGGTATTGATGAAAGTCACCTTTGTGGTCAAGGATTAATACCAAAATACTTATCCGCTTTATTCTTCTTTGCGAAGAATGGCATACCCAATGATGACTTAATCTTCATTGAACCAAGCACCTTTATCGAACTTACGATTTTTCTTCAATGATTTAAAAAAAATCAAGAGGAGTGGTAATTTCCACTCCTCTGATTCTCGATGCAATCTACAAGAATTTTTCTGTAGTTTAATCGTTTTTGATCTGTTCGATCAAGGCCAACTTACCTTCGATTTTTGCTTTCAATCCTTCTATCTCAGCGACCAATCCTTCCAAGGCCGGGTCCAGCGAGGTTCCGCCGGCTATCAATTCAAGAGCTTTATCGCCAATGGCAATTTTCTTCAATTTGATTTCATCCTCGATCTTTGAAATTTCTTGCTTGATCTCAAAAGTCTTTACGGTATCGCTGGCTTTTTCACTGACTTCTTTAATTCCCTTTTCAGCTCCTTCAATCCCTTTCTTAATCCCCTTTTCCGCTTCCTCCACCCCCTTCTTAATCCCTTTCGAAATATCATCTAGAATAGGCATTTTTTTCTCCTTTAAAAGACCAATCTGCAATAATTGTACATGCTATTAATCAATCAGAACATTAGATTTTTCTAATAGAAATGTGTTTGCATGGCACATGAAATGATTCGATTCACCATCATCAATACTTAAAAAAATTTTCTGCACTGGTTTAATAAAATCTTCTTGAAGCTTACTTTAAAGATGAAATGAGTGATTTAAGCCAGCCACGAACAGCTTGAGGGTTTTTAAGCCTGAAATCTTCTTTTCCTTTGCTCAACAAATCCATACCGACTCTTACAGCGATTCCATCCTTTGCTTGCACGACACTAAAAGCTTTCTCATCTTTATCATCATCCCCGAAGTAAATGATTGAGTTATTTGGATGTGAATTTTTTCTAAGGAGGAATTCTACACATTTCCCTTTGTCAGCTGCCAATGGGCATATTTCTAAAAATTTTGTACCGGGCAGTACTTGAAAAATCTTTTTGTTCAATTGATCTTCAGCGCCCATTCTTGCGGCTGTCAATACTTGTTCCGCATCCAGATCGTTGGCGTCTTGAGCGTGAATAGCCAGTGACCAACCTTTATCTTCGAGGTAAAAGCCATTTAAATCGCGAAGCAAGTTTTTCCATTTTGATTTTATTGTCTCAAGAGTTGGACGATAATTATCGAATGATTTTCGATGAATAATGCTTCCATCAGGCATTCTTATTTCAATCCCATATGTCCCAGCAAGAATAATCCCTGGAATCGGAATCAATTTCATCAGATTATCGAGCTTTCTTCCGCTGATTATGGCCAAAGAAATTTGCTCATGAAGTTTTAGAGTTGTTAAGATCTCAATGATTTCTTTATCCGGCTGGATAATATCTGGATTGGGAGCAAAATCAGCCAATGTTCCATCATAATCAAGGAATAAAAGCAGGGGAAAGTGGATGCGCTGCGAGAGTTCGTTTTTCTTAAATGGCATTCAATTCTTCTAATCTCTGGTTTTCAGCAAAGGTTCGATTTGGTTGCGGAAAATATTTGTCCAAGTGAATTCGCGTCTTGTTTTTTGACGAAATTGAAAAATTCTGTCATGGGCAGCCCAATTCAGGATTTCGTGCGCTGTTTCTTTTGAACCCTTAGAGGGATTGATAAGATGAATAGCACCTACACCAATTTCTGTTGCTGCTGGAATGCTGGTGGTAAAAATCGGTTTACCTAGAAAGCCCGCTTCAATTACCGGCATTCCGAATCCTTCGTGATGGCTTGGCATTAGAACCAAATCACAAATCCTGTACATGTCTGATACAGTTTTCATGTCTAAAAGGTAAATTTGCTCGGGTTGTGACCCTCTCTCACATAAAAAATGGAAATACTTTTCCATCTGCAATTCCGCCCTTAAATTTTTCAACTGTCTAAAATACCCAGAAATCTGCGGATCGTGTGGATCGGGTGGTCCTGTAAGAATTGTCCTAATTTCTATTCCTTCTCTTCGAATCTCTGATGTAACTTGCATGCCAAATTCAATATTCTTTGCCTGGGTGATTCTGATGGGCATCAAAATGATCAAATCGGCATTCTCCAAATCTGTTGCGTCAATCAAACCATCTGATTCATCATGAATTCCGAGCAGAGTTTTTGAATCCAAACCATTATAAACAACCTTGATTTTTTTTCGGGAAATTCCCAGGATTTCTGCCAAAATCTCTTGACGTTTTCTAGAAACCACCACATATTGAATGCCTGATCGATAGGTACGCAATAGATCCCAGGGATTTCCATCATGCAGTTTTACACGTGCTCGTGAACTCGACCAGGAAAAATCATGGCACCATGCAATCAAATTGTGAATTTTTCCTTCATCGAAGAGTTGAAGAATTGCATCTGTCAGCGGAAGGTTAAAGTGCTTGCTGAGAATGTTGTGGACGAATAGGTTTTCATATTCTTGGACGATAGAAAGAAGCGCTTGTTTGATTTGGGAGCAAACCGTGTGATAATCATCTGGTATGTATCCCTCTTCAAGTGCTTGTTGTATCTTTATCACTCTTGTATGGTTGGAAGACAGAAGGGGTAGATGAACAAATTCAATTCCTTTGGGTAAAGCCGAGGCATCCCCGCTGCCGGCAATAATGGCTAGTGGATATTTTTCCTTTAGGAATACTTCGGCGTGTGCGTATAGAACTGACTCAACACCGCCAACAATAGGAGGGGCAGAATAATGCATCAACGCAGATTTTGAGGTTTCCGACTTCATAAGATTAGATCCACTACTGTATTTATCTGGTTGATCAGCCAATCGTAAATATCATCATTTTCGATCAACCACCTCAAAGTTCTCGAGCGTGACCTTTTTTCTTTTCTTGCCATACTGAGACCTTGATGAATTGCTTCTGCAGTTGCATATGTATCGCATGGAGAGATGACAATGGCTCCTGGTTCTAATTGTTGGCTGGCGCCCGCACTTTCAGATAGAATTAGTACACCATCCTTTTGGTTTAGTATCGGGCCTTCTTTTGCTACCAGATTCATGCCGTCAGCTATGGCATTTACCAGCAGAACATCATATAGTTGCATAGCAGCGATTGCTCGCTGGTAATCCTCACCTACCAGAATTCGAATTGGTTCCCAATTGCTGGATCCGAAATCAGCATTGATTTGCCCACTGATTGCCATGATTTTATCAAGATAGTCTTTGTATTCCTCAATTCCGCGCCGTGAAGGAACCAATAAAGCTAGAAAAATAACCTTTTCTTGATACTCTGGATGCAGGTTGAGCAATTCTTCAAATGCTTTGAATCCGCGAATAATATTTTTACTGGGATCTATTCTATCTACTCGTACAATGAGTTTCCTCCCGGCGCATATTTCTTTGATTACTTCACGATGATTATCGACTTCCTCAGAAAGGCTAATTTCTTTGATTTGATGCACATCAATTGAAATTGGAAAATCTCGGATATGTGTTGCGTGGTTTTTGTACCATATGCGGCCACGTTGATATTTAACATGAGCTCTGTGCAACTGTGATTCCACCGTGCGGAGAAAATTTAGACCATCTTCTTTCGTTTGGAATCCCAACAAATCTACTGCGCATAAACTATCTATGATCCCCTGTCGCATGGTAGGTGGAAGAATACGCCAGTACTCGGGTCCAGGCCATGGAATATGAATGAAGTGCAAAATGATGGGATGGTTTTTTCTTGGAAGCAAATCCCGAATGTATCTGGCTGCTAAATATAGGTGATAATCTTGAAGCATTACAATTACTTTGCCCGGGGTGTTTTTTACTGCACGAATGATTTCCTCTGCAAATAAATAGTTGACGGACTTGTATCCATGGTTCCATGCTTTCCAGGTTTCATAATCGATAATTGGTTCACTGGGGACATTCCACATGGAATGCTGTAAAAACCAAAGTAAAGGATTTGAGATAACGTTATAGTATCTTTCGTATGCTTGAGGATCGGGCTGCAGATATTTAAGATGAATCTGTTTGTGATCCCTGGTAAGATATATATCACCCTCTGAAAAATCTCTATCTTCCTCACTTTGTGCGCACGCGATCCAAGTTGCGGGAATATATTGAACGATTCCTGACAGACCTGTAATAAGACCCCCGCTTCCTTTCTGCTGAATAATTTGCCCTTGTGAATTCTTTACATGGGTTATTGGACCGCGATTGGACGCAATAATGATACGCAAATCTTTTAATGATGCGAGTTTTAATTTAGAATATTTATTCCGGTTTGATTCTTTTACAAATTTGTCAATTTGTTCATACATTAGATTCCTTTTCTTGGTTAAATTTGTCTATCTCGATACGCCTGTATAGCCAAGTCGATAAAAACGGCAGCGGTCCAGCCGAAAATTTCAGCAGCGTTCTGACCGGCTTTGCCATTCTTTGCATTATAGAATTCATAAATACCCTTTTGTGACATGATCATGTTTAAGGTTCTTTCTCGCAATTCATAGGCGATTTGTTTCTCTCCAACCTGTTGTAGCGCTTCAATGAAAAAGTAATTGATATTTGCCCAAACAGGGCCACGCCACATGATTTTCGGATCGAAATGCGGGTCGTTTCGGGCAACCGTGGGGATAGGGTAGACACCCCAAAATTCTCGTTCGTTGGTGAGGTGTGAAATCAATCTATCCTGGATGTCTGAGGGCAATTGCCCTGTCCAAAGCGGATACAGGTTGAAAGGTGTGACAACAGGGATGGGTTGACCATTGCGATACGCACGGAAAACCCCACTTTCTTCATCCCAAAAATTCTGGATCATGCGTTTGACTAAAGCCGCTGACCGCCTGCGCCACATTTCTGATTCGGAATGCATCCCGAGTATCTCCGCAATGATAGCCAGAGAGCCCATCTGGACGCATAGGTACGTGTTGATATCTGGAGATTCAACCGGCATGCCGTAATCCCAAAGAGGATTGTCATCTAATCCAGAAGAGTAAGGATGGTTATATTGCACCAATCCATCCACGTTATCATCATTCATATTGAACCACCAGGCATTCCAGCGCACCAATGGGATGTAGATTTCGCGCAGAAAATCCACATCCGGATCCATTTCATGCAACTTAATAGCAGCCCATGCCAAAATGGGCGGCTTGGTGACTTCTGCCTGAAAAGGGTGGTCAATTTCAGAAATAACGCCCTCGTCATGAATCGCATCCGGCAGCATGCCGTCTTGGAGCTGCCCAGCCAGCATGGCGCGGATCTGATTGCGCGCCAGAATGGGATCCACATGCCTGAATGCTAAGGCGTGCATAGCGCTATCCCAAAGCCATAATCCTACGTAACTTGTTTTTGAAGGAGTCATGGCTTCATAGGCAATATTGCCGCGCGGGCTGATGAGATTATTGGCCATAATCCACCAGGCATACGCGTAGGTTCGATGAAAAACCGTATCTACGGGGGGAGCTTTTTCGAACCAGGCTTTCCAGCGTGATTCTGCAAAAGCAGCGGATTGCGAGAAAGGCAGGGTTTCTTCGCTGAGATGTTTTTCATCCATGCTTATCGTGATGGTGCGATCTTGCCCGGCATGTACGACAAAATCCACTGAGTACCCGCCTCGTTGTGGCTTGATCTTATTTAAAAGCGCTTCTGAATTGCTCTGATAAGAAAGATTGCGGATGGCTTTGAAAAACCCACCTTGCTCTTGCATGCGCCAGAATTGAGGGCTGACATGAAAATGGATCCCTGCTGTTTGATTTAGTGGAAGCCCGATTGAAATGGTGCGCTCATCCTGGAAAACCATTCCGAATTCCCCAATGCTTGTTTGAAATTTGAGCATGTGAGGATAACTTGTGATTTCCCAATCTAAAGCATGCCCGGATGCATCCAACAGACATAGATCCTTGATGAATGGCGGACGGCTTAAGTACGCTTCTGTATGCGCATCCAGAAACGCCAGTCTCTCCGCCAACTTGATATAGAGTTGGCTTTTACCAATTTCTCGAAATACTAGTATGCGCGATCCGCGGTCACTGAAAGGCACCTTTTCGAGATCGATATGGTTTTTCAACAGATGGATATAATTGGGAGGCTGTTTTTGCTCAAATTTTTGTATCATTTTATTAAAACCATATAAGTATTGTAATTCATAAGAAAATTCACCCCCAAAAAAGATTCCCTCGATCAGCTATTTCGGAATAGAATAGGTAATATTCACTTGGGATTAAGTCATGTGCGGACGTTTCACCATCATCTCTGACCCGGTTGCCTACCAGATGGAATTTGACATTCCACTGAACGAGGATGCTCGCAAAGACTGGAAGCCGCGTTATAACGTCTCGCCTGCCCAGGCAGTGCCGGTGGTCAGCTGCCTGCAAGAGCGCCGGCTGGATTGGATGCAGTGGGGGATCATTCCGGCCTGGGCGAAGGATAAAAGAGAATCAAATCGGCTGATCAACGTGCGTTCTGAGACGATCATGGAGAAGGTGACCTTCAGGCGCTTGATGCAGGCCGGGCAGCGCTGCATCCTGCTGGCGGATGGATTTTATGAATGGCAGCCAGCGCAGCAAAAAGGGGCTGCGAAGATACCTTTTTATTTTCAATTGAATGGCGGGAAGCCCTTCGCATTCGCCGGCTTGTGGGATGACAGCCAAACGCCAGACGGGCAATCCACCCGAACCTGCGCGATCATCACCTGCGCACCCAATGCGCTGGTCGGTGCGATCCATAACCGCATGCCGGTCATCCTGGAGCCGGCTTTGGTTTGGGAGTGGCTAAGCCAAAACCCCATCCCTACGCTGCTGCCGCTGTTGAAGCCTTTTCCTGCAGAAAAAATGAATTCCTTTGCGGTCAGTCCGCTGGTAAACAACCCGGCTGCCGACCGGCCCGAGTGCATTCTGCCGCTTGAGCGCTGAACTGCGCAGGCTCGCGCCCGCCCCAAAACCTTTCACTGGTTGAAGTTGGGTTGCAAAAATAGAAAAAATGTTCTATACTATGCAGTATGAACAACCCCTTGCAAACAACCTCGCTCAATCAGCTGATTGTCCTGGCGCTCCCGCGCTACAAGGCCCGCGATGTGCTCGCGCTGGTGGCTGATCTAGCTGTGCGCAGCGCGCTGCGCGTGGTGGATGGCGGCAATCTTTTCAATGTCCTTATCCTCAACCGCCTGATCCGGCGCAAGACCGGCAGCGTCAGGGAAATTCTGGAACGCATCTATATTCGGCGAGCGTTTACCTGCTTTCAAATGGAATCCATGCTGCGCGATCCAGCGGATAGCCGCAGCCCGCTGATTGTGTTGGACCTGCTGCATACCTTCTATGATGAGAGCGTAGATGATCAGCAAAGCCGCAGGCTGCTGGCAGATTGCATTGGACACCTGCAGCGGCAGGGCCGCCAAGCGCCCGTGATGGTCAGCATCTTCCCCTCGCCCAAAGCGGGCAAGCGCCCTTTTCTGATCCAGATGCTCACGCAAGCCGCCAACAGCGTGTGGCAGCCGGAATCCAGGCCTGCCCTGCCGCTGCAGCCGGCCTTGTGGGAGTGAGCCGTGGGACGCACTATCCCTTCCGCCAACCAGTACCTGATCCAGGAACAAGAATCCTTCAGCCGCTTCCGGCGCGCGCTGAGGCGCAGCGACCAACTGGTGCTGGATGCGCTGTTCTGCGCTGCCCGCAAGCACTCGGCCGCGCTCTCTTATGCTTCGCATGCGCTGCCTTTCGAGGTCGCTCTGCTTTCCATGCTGCTGGAGGAGCATAAAGAAGTCATGCGGCTGCGCCAGCTGCTGGAAGACGAACTTGCGCGCAAACGGGATGCCTGAATTTTCTGGCTGGCTGCTGGACCTCTACGAGGATGTACAGGCGGGGGTTGTGCTCTGGTTCGTGTGTGAGGATGCGGGCAGGGTACGCCTGCATCAGGAATTCACGGCTGTGTTTTACGCGGGGGGCGCACGACCGGAACTGAAAAAGTTGGATGCGTTTTTGCGCGCACAGGCTCCGCCGTATAAAACAGCCTTTGCGCGGCGCAGGCATCTCTACCAGCAGGAGGCGCTTGAGGTGCTGGCGGTGGAGGTGCAGCCGGCCAAGGTTCCGCCATTGGTGCGCCGCCTTTCAAAACAATTCCCCGCCCTGGACTTTTATGATGCGGATATCCCCATCTTCATTCGTTATGCTGCCCGCTATGGCGTTTTCCCGCTGGCGCATTGCCGCGTCAGCCATGCGGGCGAGTGCCTGCAGGCGCTGGAAGTGCTGGATACGCCCTGGGATCTGGATCCGCCGCCCGCGCCCCTGCGCGTTCTGCAGATCGACGCCGATGTTGACCCGCGCTACCGCACGCCGCAGGCATTGACCGTGCGCTTTGAAGCTGAGGAGCACCACATCTCACTGCAGTATGAACGCTCTTCTCTGATCCGCCTCAATTCCATCCTGGCGCGGGTGGATCCGGATTTAATATTGACCAATCACGGCGATGTATGGCTGCTGCCCTGCCTGCTCGGCATGGCGCAGCATGCCGGGGTGGCATTAAGCCTGAATCGCGAAACCAATCGCGCGGTGCTGATCAAGAAAGAGGGATCCTATTTCTCATATGGGCGCATCATCTATCGCGGGCAGCAGGTGCTGCTTTTCGGGCGCTGCCACATCGACAGCCGCAACGCCATGCTGTGGCAGGACTATGACCTGGTCAGCGCGCTGGAGATGGCGCGCGTGACGCGCCTGCCCATTCAGACAGCGGCGCGCTGCTCGCCCGGGACGGGCATCAATATGATGGAAGTCTACACAGCCCTCAAACAAGAAATATTGGTGCCTTGGCAGAAGACGCATGGCGAGGAGGTCAAAACCGCTTATGAACTGCTGCGCAATGACCAGGGCGGCTTGGTCTACCAGCCCACAGTCGGGCTGCATGAAAACGTGGGCATGATCGATTTCGTCTCGCTTTACCCCAGCATCATGACCTTCTGCAACATTTCGCCCGAATTGCCGATCCCTAAACAGCTGGGCAATTCTCCCCTGCCGCCTGGTTTGATCCCCCAGACGCTCAAGCCCCTGCTGGAAAAGAGAATTTCATTGAAGCAGCGCATGCTTTCTTTATCATCGGATGACCCGCTCAAATCCTATTACAAAGCCAGGTCATCAGCCCTGAAGATGCTGCTGGTGTGCTGTTTTGGCTATATGGGTTATAAAGCCGCCAAATTCGGGCGGATAGAATCCCACGAGGCGATCTCCGCCCTGGGGCGCGAAGCGCTACTGCGCGCCAAAGAAGCAGCGGAGGACCTGGGTTTCAGCGTGCTGCATTTATACGTGGATGGCATTTGGGTAAAGAAAGAAAGCTGCAGCCAGCCGGACGACTTCCTGCCGCTGCTGCACGAGATCATTGAAAGAACCAGCCTGCCCATCTCGCTGGATTGTATCTATCGTTGGGTTGCCTTTCTGCCCGCCCGCCGCGATAGCCGCCTGACTGTCCCTAACCGCTATTTCGGGATGAAACAGGATGGCAGCACGACCGTGCGCGGCATTGAGCTGCGCAAACATGATACTGCCGCTTACCTGAACCGGCTGCAGGAGCATTTGCTGAACATCTTCCAGAACGCGGAGACTCAAGCGGAGCTGCGGCGGCAAGTGCCCAAAGCCCTGCGGCTGGTGTTGGAAAGATATCGCAGGCTGAAGCAAGGCCGCGTAACCTTGGCAGATCTGGTCGTTCATAAGCGCATGGGAAGGGAATTGGAAGATTACCGCGTTCTCTCTCCAGCCGCCATTGCCGCCCGCCAGCTGCAGACGATTGGCCAGCCGGCGAGGCTGGGGCAGCGCATCCCGCTGATCTTTACACTGGGCAAGCCGGGCGTGCAGGCCTGGCATGAACACATTCCCCTAGATCCCCATTCGGTGGATTATGCGTACTATGCTGAACTGCTCACGCGGGCAGCTGCCGCTATCCTTCAGCCATTCGGCGTGGATGAACCTGCTTTGCGCGAGTACCTGGGAAGCAATGGGTACACACAGATATCATTGCACGAGCATGAATGGGTTGTCGATTAATCCTTTTCAGAATCTTCTTGATTATCTGTAAAACTCTGTTTGCCTATTCGGCAATGCAATGCCTCAAGTAGCCTGTTTGAATTGAGTCTGGTAAAGACGGGCGTAAACACCGCCTGTGATCTGCAGCAATTCTTCGTGTGTACCCCGCTCAACGATTCTGCCGCGGTTTAAAACCAGGATCTGGTCGGCAGCCAGAATGGTACTCAGGCGGTGCGCGATCACAATGCTGGTGCGGCCGATCATCACGCGTTTAAGCGCTTCTTGAATCAAAGCTTCCGATTGGCTGTCCAAGCTGCTGGTGGCTTCATCCAGTATCAGGATACGCGGGTCTTTTAAGATGACGCGTGCCAGTGCGATACGCTGCTTTTCCCCTCCACTGAGCCGATAGCCGCGTTCGCCTACAATGGTATTGTACCGATCGGGCAATTGCGTAATGAAGTCATGGATATTGGCAGCCTGAGAGGCAGTTTCGATCTCGGTTTGGCTGGCTTCTGGATTGGCGAACAGCAGATTGGCGAAGATGGAATCATGAAAGAGAAAAGCTTCCTGGGTGACCATTCCGATTTGGGCGGTGAGTGATTGCAGACTAACCTCCCGCAGATCATGACCGTCCAGCAAAATACGACCCTGCGTTGGATCATACAAGCGCGGGATCAGGTAAGTCATGGTGGTCTTGCCTGCTCCGCTGGGTCCGACCAACGCAGTGATCTTCCCGGGTGGAATGACACAGGTGATTTCACGCAGGGCGCTCTTTCTGGCTTGGCTGCTTTTCACTTCCACTTCTGCTGGCAAAGGAGCTTGTTCTTCTGAAAGGACAGTGGTGACT
>ENA-ORXD01001079-ORXD01001079.1-sediment-metagenome-genome-assembly--contig:-NODE-1079-length-25698-cov-4.463877_pt1 | contig 25698 bp, 26 predicted proteins | sample MGYA00237862_ERZ511471 | MGnify/ENA metagenome assembly ERZ511471
ATGCTTTTAATGATTCTGATAGCTGTTTAATCCGCATGTTCGTTGGTCATCTCAACCAGGCTGCCGACATCCATGATCAGACAAACCTCGCCGTCACCTAAGATGGTGCATCCGGAAACGCCCCTGACATTGCCGATGTAGTCGGAAAGGCCTTTGATGACGGTCTGTTGTTGTCCGAGAATTTCGTCTACAAACAGGCAGATACTGGTTCCCTGGTTTTCCAGGACGATAAGGATGCCGTTTTCCAGCTCATGATGGTCCGGTTCCTTATTGAGAAGTTCGTGTAGACGCACAGCCGGGAAGAAGTTTTCGCGTACGCGGACCAATTCCTCGCCTTCAGGCGTAATGGTGATAGCATCTTCGGTTGGCCGGAAGGCTTCTTTGATAGCCAAGATGGGGACGATACACTTGGCGCCGCCGACTCGAACCAGCATGCCGTCGATAATGGCAAGGGTCAGAGGGATGCGCAGGTTGATTTTGGTCCCTTGACCGGGAGTGCTATGGACCTCAACTTTACCGCGGATCTTTTCCAGGTTCTGTTTCACGACGTCCATGCCCACACCACGACCGGAAATGTCGGTGATTTTATCTGCTGTGGAAAAACCGGGCTGGAAAATGAGGTTGTAAACAGCCTTGTCGCTCATATCCGAACCATCGCCGCTGATCAGACCGTTTTTGATCGCTTTAGCGATGATCTTGTCGCGATTGAGGCCACGCCCATCATCTTGAATCGTGATCCAAACTTCACCCTCTTCATGGCAGGCAGACAGGTGAATTGTGCCGCGTTCAGGTTTGCCGGCAGCCACTCGCTCGGCCGGAGGTTCGATGCCATGGTCCATAGAGTTGCGCAGGAGATGGACCAGCGGGTCAGAAATGGTTTCGATGACGGTTTTGTCGATTTCGGTTTCTTCGCCAGCCAGAACCAGATCGACCTTCTTGCCGGCTTTGGCCGAAATGTCGTGAACCAAGCGGATCATCCGTCGGAACAGGCCTGCCACCGGCAACATGCGGATGATCATGGCCATTTCCTGAAGTTCGCGAACGAGTTTGCTCATTTGCTGAGCAGCTTTGTTGAAGTTCTCCAGTTCCAGTCCATCCAGGTCGGGATTGTGGATCAGCATGTTTTCGGCGATAACCATTTCACCGATGAGGTTGATCAGGTTATCGAGTTTTTCCAAATCGACGCGGATATCCTGACGCTGTACTGTGGCGTTTTGTTTTTTAGCTGCGGCGTTGGCAGCTGCGCTGCTGACTTTGGCAACGTCTTTGGCTGGGGCTGCGGTCTGTTGTTTCTGCAGGGCCTCCTCAACCTGTTGGGTTGAGACTTTACCCATGTCAACGAGCACTTCGCCGATCGGCTTTTTCTGAAGTTCCAAAGCATTGTTCAGGTCGTCGGGTGAAATCAAATTCTTGCGCACCAGAATCTCACCGATTCGCGGTTTCAACTGTCCATTGCGCAGGGCATGGTCCTGTTCTTTCAATGCCAGGCTGATCTGCTCTTGGCTGACCAGTCCCATTTCAATAAGGATTTTGCCCAGGAGTTTTTTCTGCGTGGTGGTTGCTTCGCCGATGGTTTCTGAATCAGCAGCTCCCGATTCGACGAGAATTTCACCTATCTGCGGTTTCAAGAGAGACTTGACCGTTGCTAAGTGCTCTTGCAGGTTTTCAATCTCTCCGGTGCCGTGTTGGGAAATGCTGGCAATTCCGTCGCGCAGCACGTCCAGCAGTTCAAGGAGTTTCTCGGCCGGGTTTTCATCGGCAAATTGTTTGCCGGTTTTGGCAAGGTCCAGAACCGTTTCCATCTGATGGCTGAGTTTTTCAAGATCACCATAGCCAAGGAAACCGCAGTTCCCTTTGAAACTATGGATGTCTCGGAAAACCTCGGACAGAATATCTTTGTCCGCAGCCTCATCAGCCCATTTCAATAAACCCTGTTCAATCCTCTGCAGCAGTTCGTCCGCTTCCTGGACAAACTTTTCGACCATCTCCTCGTTAATAGCCAATTTGAGGTCCGGGTATTCGTCCTCAGGTTCTTCTACAGGAGCTGCTTGAGGGGCTGGCTCGCTAATCCCTTCAGCAAGTTCGCTGGTCGCAGCATTCGCTTTGTTTTGAGCGATGAGGGCGGCCTCTTCGAGTTGCTCGGAGATAGTTTCCGCACGTTCAGCCATCCCTTGGTCTTCGAAATTGGCTTCAACGTAGTCCAGAGCTTCCTTGGCAAAGTCGCAAGATTGGCAAAGCAAGTTAACGTGATCAGTCTCGAGGCGAATTTTGCCAGAACGAACCTGGTCGAGGAGGTTCTCCGCGAGGTGAGCCACATGGGAGATGTTTCCCATATCGAGAAAACCAGCGCTCCCTTTCATGGAATGGAACAGTCGGAAGATGGCATTTATGGTTTCCCCATCGCCATTGATGGAGCGGAATACTTCACAGGTTTTACAGTCCTGCTCGGATTTTGTGAAGATGCAGGTCTGGTTCCCTTCACCTAAGTATCCCATCTGTAACCAGCAGGGGCTGTCCAAATTCTTTCCATGCCGGGCGCAGTCCGTCTTGGTGCAGTTCAGGGTCTCCCAGCATTGGACGGTCTGGCAGCTCTGTCCCAGTTCGATAATGATCGGTTCAAGCTGGTCGATCATGTCTCGACTTTCCTGAATAAATTCCTGGATTATTTCAATTTGGTCTTCGGAAATATCTTGGGTCATGAGTACCTCGAGAGGTTAGATCTGCCGGATTGAATCCGGATAAGTATTAATGGGTCCGTCTTGGACATATTCAATTTTCAGACCATTTCAGGAAAAAAGATGAAAAAAATCCGAGAGAGGCTCTTTAGCCTTTGCTTTTGGGATGAATCGGGAAGTTTGATCCAGATTTGGCGGCCAGAAGGGAAGATGAAAACAGAGAACTATTGACACTAAACATGTCAAGACTGTGACCGGTGTCAGGCGTGCTGAACAGGGGTTGGCACACAATTAGCACCAACGGGCAGAAGGATAAACTTTATACATGTCTGACAGGAAAGGCCTGCCATGAGAAAATATATCTTTTTAATCTTTGTGGTTTCATTCATCACCGGGAGTTGTCTTAATGCATTGGCAGTTCCTCAAGTGAACTGGATGGAAAAAACCGAAACCGTTCATCAGACCATTATCGATATCCACTGTACTGAAATACCGGCTCACAAGCTTGATTTCAAAGGTCAGCGTTTGGATCTCTTTCTCAAAGAAGCCGACGCTAAAAATTTTATCGGCAACCTGCCAGAGGATGGCCGCATTGTTAAGATTCTAATGGCCGGGCAAAAGACAGGAGTCCTCTTTTCCTTCGTGTTGCGCAATAAACCGGATGCGGTCAATGTTTTGACTGATAACCGGATGAAAAAACTAACCGTTGAAATTAATTGGAAATATTCCCGCGAACAAGTTCAGCCCCAAATTCAATTCGGAGAGATTGGACGGCCAAAGCTTTCTTCCGGCAAGGGGGCAGCCATGACCGTCGGGAAATCCATTTACAGTACCGACTGGTTATGCTTTTTCAAAGAGTATGAAAAGGATTGGTCTCCAACACCGTCTATCCGGTTCACTTTGGCCGATCTTCCAGCCTTAAGTTTTTCCCAGGAGACTCTTGATCAATTGCCGCCCCAATTGGTCGCCGCACTTACTTGTTTTCAACAAGGGGCTTGGCCTGAAGCGCAGGACCAAATAAAGCAGGTTGATATCGATCAGCTCCAGCAAGAGTCATTAAAACCCTATCTTCTTGTTAAGGGGGAAATTGAACTCCGCTTGGAGGAATGGCAATCTGCTGCTGCTGCTTTGAATGCCTATCAGAAACTTGGCCGAGATCCTGTCCTTAGGGCAAGGGCTGATTTCCTCTCCGAGTTGGCTCAGGCGCAGGCTGGAAAGACCTTCGATATTCTTCAGAAGCTTTCCAACGAGACGAATCTGTTGGCATCCCGAAAGACCTTTTCTTTTCATCGCGGACTTCTTCTGGCCGAACTCTATCTCGCCACAACTCAACCTGACCTGGCCTTGGCAACTCTTAAAAAATTACAGGAAGAGTATCCGGGGCGAATGGATAAAGTCCTCGCTTTGCGTCATGCCGATGCCAATGTCATGCTTGGGCACTATGACCAGGCGATTAAGCAGTATGAGCAGTTGGAGGCCTATCCCTTCCTTATGAGGAGTCATCCTTTTTCTCAGGCTCTTTACGCGCGTTGTCTTTATTCCAAAAAGGAGTGGTTGACTGCCGCGCGGGAATATATCGAATTGGCAAGCGGCCTTGGGGAAAAAGCCCAAATAGGGATGGCGCTATATGCCTCGGCTCATTGTGAGTGGCGTCGAAATCAGGGTGAAGCTGTATTGATCAGGTTGCGGGACATTCAAAAAGAATTTGCTGGTTTAGAGGCGTCTTTACGTGCCCAGGCCAAGTTGCTGGATATTGAGGTGATTCAGGGGAAAGCCGGCGATATGCTGGCGGCGGCCGGGCGATATAATCAAATTGCCCAGCAATCCCAGGATCGTTCCCTGCGGGAGGAAGTTTTATTCAAGCAGGCTCTGGTCGCCTATTTCCTCAATGAATTAGAAGAATCGCATAGTTATCTCCAGGATTTCGTTCGTCAGAATCGCAGTAGCTCTTTGTTTGTTGAAGCCCAGACTTTGGAAGGGCAGATTCTGCCTCGCTTGCTTGATGGTTATCTGAAAAATGGCGACTTCCTTAAGGCAACCGTTCTTGTTGAGCAGAGTCGTGACACTCTTATCGCCCAGGGAATTTCCACCAGCGTATTGATCGATACTGCTGAAGCTTTCCGGGCCTTTGGATTTCTTGACCGGGCTGAAAACATCTATCTCTTCTTGCTGGATTCCTTTTCTGGCCAACCGGAAGAGGAGCAGTTCTATGCACCCTTAATCCAGGTCCTCCTTGAAAAGGGCGAATACTCCGGTGCCATTAACTTCGCCAACGCATTTATCGACAAGTTTCCCAATTGTAAGGACTACAGCCAAGTTTGTCTTAAACGTGTCAATGCTTTGTATCGGAAACCTGACAAAGAAAGCCTCGTCAAGGTTTTGACTTTAATGCAAACCCAGGTAAGTCCTGAGCTTGATGCATTTGCGGGAGAATTTTTCCGTCAAGAGGGTGATCTGGAAAAAGCGGAAAAATTTTTATTGCGAGCCATTGAAGGACGAAAAATTGACGAAATTGATCCTGCCTTTTTAGCGGTCACAGCAGAGGTTCTCTACACCCGCGGACAATTTCGAAAGGCATTGGGGTTATATGAGCAACTTATCAAAAAACAAGAATTTTTTGACCAGGCACTCTACCGCTCTGCGCAGATCTATCGGCTCTCTGGACGATCGGATAAGGCGGTAAACCTTTTACAGCGTTTAGCCGAAGAGGGATCTAGTAAGCAGTGGAAAACGATGGCCGGTGAACTTTTGGGCATGGAAAACGCATTAAAGAATTGACAGCGGCCCCCAAAACGTAGTGGTTAGGGAGATAACAGGATGGCTGACATACGACTTTTTGACAACACCATCCGGGTGCTTGAGAAAGCACTTGATTACCAGATGAAAAAGCAAGAGGTGATTGCTGCCAATATCGCCAATGCTCAAACTCCTGGATATGCTCCTGGTCGTCTGGAATTCGAAGAAAGTCTCAAGAATGCCCTGCGCAGTGGTGACGGCAAAGTATCTCAAGCAGACCCTCGGCATTTCCCGATCTCTCAGGGTTCCCTTGATAACCTCGAGGCACGTTTTTACAGAGATTCTGACAAGACCGGTATGGGGGACCTTAACGGCGTTGATATCGAGCAGGAAATGATTGACCTTGCCGAGAACCAGATTCGATATGAGGCAACCACCCAATTGGTCAAAAGGAAACTCGGTCTACTGAAATACGTCGTTACCGACGTGAAGTGAGGAACTAGATTATGGATGTTTTCAATTCTCTTAAAATCAGTGCTTCAGCTCTTAAGGCTCAGCAGATCCGACTGAATACCATCAGTTCTAATCTGGCGAATATCGAAACGACTCGGACGCCAGAAGGCGGGCCGTACCGCAAGCGCGAAGTTGTTTTTCAGACGGCTCCGACCAGCTTTGAAAACAAACTGGGGCAGAGCATGGAAAAATACGCTCAAGGTGTTGAAGTTGCAGAGATCAGACCCAGTGACAAGCCACCCCGGGTCGTTTATGACCCGAGCCATCCAGATGCTGACAAAGACGGCAATGTGGCTCTGCCCAACATCAATCTGCTTGAAGAAATCGCAGATATGACAAGCGCTTCTCGGGCCTACGACGCCAACGTCACCGCAATCAAATCTGCAAAACGTATGGCACTTAAAGCTCTGGAAATCGGAAGGTAGGTAATATATGCAGGATATTTCGCTGAATACCCACCTGAATAGTCTGACTTCGCCCCAAAAGAGCCCCGAAGCAAAATCAGTCGGCGGGTTTGGAGAGATGTTTCAAACCGCGTTGAAGGAAGTTAATAAACTTCAGGTTGAATCGGATCAGGCCATGGTAAAGATGCAGACCGGAGAAGCAAGTAATTTGCATGAGGTCGGTATAGCGATGGAAAAAGCCGATCTTTCTCTGCGGCTGGTCGTGCAAATGAGAAACAAAGTCCTGGAGGCCTACCAGGAAATCATGAGAATGCAGATTTAATATTCCACTTCACTGAGCGAGAGGTTTGCATACCATGGCAGAAGAAGCAAAAGCATCCACTTGGGAAAATATCATGGCCTGGCCCATGCCCCGCAAAATCAGTTTGATTGCGGTGGCGGTGATCAGTGTCGCAGTCTTTGCGGTCATTATCATTCAAGCCCAGGTCGCTGATTACCAATTACTTTACGCCAACCTTTCGGCAACGGATGCGTCGTCTGTGGTGACCTGGCTCAAGGAACAGAAGATTCCTTATGAGTTGAGTGACGAAGGCAAAATCTTGAAAATTCCTGCTGACCGTGTTTACGAGACTCGGCTTGAGCTGGCCGGCCTCGGTTTGCCGCAAGGCGGTGGTGTCGGTTTCGAAGTCTTTGACAAGCAGAGTTTCGGCCTTACTGATTTTGCCCAAAAAATCAATTACCTTAGAGCCCTGCAGGGCGAGTTGGCGCGGACCATCTCCTCTTTAGCCGTGGTTGAAAATGCCCGTGTCCATCTTGCATTACCTGAAAAACGCCTGTTCAAGGAACAGCAAAAAGATGCAACCGCTTCGGTTATCCTGAAAATAGCGCCGGGGCAGCAACTCAAAGAAGCTCAGGTGCAAGGCATTGTTCATCTGGTCGCCGGCAGTATCGAAGGAATGGATGCCAATAATGTTACGGTTGTGGATTCCAGCGGTAAAATCCTCTCGGAAACTCGTGAGGAAAAGACTGACTCGCTGGTGGCTCCAGGGATGCTGGAATACCAACATGTTCTTGAACAACGACTGGAGACTCGCGCCCAGACTTTGCTTGACACCGCTCTCGGTTCTGGCAATTCGGTGGTTCGCGTCACTGCTTCCCTGAACTTTCTCCAGCAGGAACAGACCGAGGAGAAGTTTGATCCGGAAGGGTCTGTTGTGCGCAGTGAACAGACCAGCGAGGAAAAATCCGGCTCCATAAGCGGTGGCGGAATTCCTGGCTCCGCATCCAATCTACCTGGCGGCAACGGTGTTGCTCAGTCCAATTTTAACCCGTCATCGCGTAGCGAAGAGACGGTGAACTACGAAGTCAGCAAGGTCATCAGCAAAAAGGTTTTCCCCGTTGGGACCATCCAAAATCTGTCTGTTGCGGTGTTGGTGGCCGATAAAATCCAACCCGGTAAAGACGGCGAGCAGCCTGTTTATGTCCCTCGCTCTGACTCCGAACTCGATTCGATTCAAAATATGGTCAGTCGTGCTCTGGGGCTGGATGATGGGCGCGGCGATCAGATCGAAGTCAGTTCCATGCCGTTTGAAAACGTTTTTGATACGCCTCTGCTTGGTGAACCGGAAACCGTCAGTACCGTTCATCAGTATCTGCCGTATGTGAAATACCTCCTTTTGCTGATCGCCGGTGGTCTCGGCTATTTCCTGCTGATTCGTCCTCTGGTTCGGACCTTGAGCGAGGCCAAGGTCGTGACCCAGCTCAAGACCGTCAATCAACTGGAATCGGAAATGGCCGCACAGATGGCGTTGCCGGAACGAACCCAGGATCCTTTAAACCGCATGCGTGACAGTGTACTGAAGGAAAATGGCGCTTCGGCGCAAGTGATCAAATCGTGGCTGAAGGAAGGCTAGCGTAACTCATGGAAACCCTTCAATTCTCCAAACTTACCGGGGTTGAGAAAGTGGCAATTCTCCTCCTTTCCCTCGGAGAGCAGGCCGCCGCCAAAATATTCGAGCAACTGGAAGACCATGAGATCCGTAAAATCAGCCGGGTTATGATGAATATTTCTCATGTGCCGGTTGAGGTGGCTCAACAGGTCATCGACAATTTTGATAAGGCCAAACAGAGTCACGCAGGTCTTTACGTGCGCGGTGAGGACTTCATCCGCCGGGCCATTGCCAACGGTTCCGACGACAACCGCAAAGAATCCCTGCTGGAGCAGCTTGCCTCAGGAGCAACTGTACGGCCGCTGGAAACAATCGCCATGATGGAGCCACGCATGGTGGCCGGGATTCTCGAGCGTGAACATCCTCAGACGGTCGCCTTGATCCTTTCCACCCAGACTCCGGAACATACCAGTAAGATCATTGATTTTCTGCCTGATGACTTCAAAGCCAACATCATGTACCGGATTGCCCGCATCGATAAGGTGTCACCAGAGGTTATCAATCAGATCGAAGATTCATTGCGCCGCGAAATCGGTTTGGTGACCGGCGCAGATAAACAGCAGGTCGGGGGGATTGATAAAGTCGTCGATATTTTGACCCGCATGAGCAAAGGCAAGGACCGCACCATCCTGGAACAGCTGGAAGAAACCGATCCGGAAATGGCGGATGCCATTCGCAAGAAAATGTTTACCTTTGAGGATCTTATTTTCATTGATAACCGTGGCTTGCAGGCGATTCTGCGTGAGGTTAACAATGATACTCTGGTCCTGGCACTGAAAACGGCTTCTGATGAATTGAAGGAAAAGATCTTCTCTAACATCTCCAAACGCGCTGCCGAAATGATCAGAGACGACCTTGAAGTGATGGGTCCGGTGCGCTTGGTCGAGGTGGAAACAGCCCAGCAGGAGATTTTACAAGTGGCGCTTCGTCTTGAGGCTGAATCGAAAGTTGTCATTCCTGGCCGAGGAGGCGGAGCTGATGAGCTTGTCTAAAGTCTATAAATCCGGCTCATGCTCTACCCTCGATACCCTGACCTTCGCGGAATTTGAAGGAGAGGGCGGAGAAGGCGGCGGGCTTTTGGCTGGCCAGAATCGTGTTCAGGAAGAAGCTTGGGCTCCGACGCCAAATGCCGAACCTCAGCCAGCGGCTGGGCAAAATCAGGCCGCTCCTGTTCAGAATATCCAACAAGAGTTGGAACAGGCTTATCTGCAAGGTGTTCAAGCCGGTCGAGACGAAGTTGAGCAGCGTGTCGGTACTGCGGTGAAAGCGTTTTCCCAGGCCGTGGAGGATATCAGCCGACTGCGGGAAGCGATTCTCAAAAACAGTACGGATGACATGCTGCGACTGGTCATGGCCATTGTTGAACAGGTTATCCCTACAGAAATATCGACTAATCCGGATATTATCCATCACACATTGAAGAAGGCCCTGCAGGCGGCAGTTCGTTCGGATGAGTATCATATTCGAATCCATCCCGACGATTTCACCGTTGTCATGGAGAAAAAACCACTGCTGCTCGCAAGCATAAGCGGTCTGAAAAATATTACAGTTGAAGCTGATCCCTCCATTAAGCGAGGCGGTTGTCTGGTCGAATCCCAGTTGGGGCAAGTCGATGCCACCATCGAGACCCAATTGAGCGAGATCTGGCAAAAGATCGCCCATGCTGCCCAAGACGACTAAATGAAAGACCTGCTGGGAAGAATTCGCGGACTGAATACCATTCAGGTTCGGGGAAAAGTCACCAACATCGTCGGTTTGGTTGTCGAAGGTTATTGTCCCGAATCTTCCGTCGGCACTCTCTGTGAACTGACCCCTCAGGACGGTGGCGAACCGGTTCCGGCCGAGGTGGTCGGTTTCCGCGATTCCCGTGCCCTACTGATGCCGCTTGGAGAACTGCGTGGCCTCGGGCCAGGCAGTCTGATTCGTGTTCGACGCGCCAGTGCCACTCTCAGGGTCGGCGACCCTTTGTTGGGCCGGGTCGTTGATGCTATGGGGGGCCCCATTGACGGTCTTGGTCCCCTCTATCTTGATCAGGAACTCCCCCTCTACGCCTTACCTGCAGGACCCATGGAACGCAAGAATATCGACGCCCCCCTTGATTTAGGTGTGCGCGCGATAAACGGTTTGCTGACCTGCGGTTTGGGGCAGAGGATGGGGATCATGGCTGGTTCCGGTGTCGGAAAAAGTACTCTCCTCGGTAGTATGGCGCGCCATGCCAGGGCTGATGTTAACGTTATCGCGTTGATCGGCGAGCGGGGTAGGGAGCTGCGTGAATTCATCGAACGGGACCTGGGCGAAGAAGGTTTGGCTCGCTCCGTGGTGGTCGTCGCGACTTCGGATCAATCGCCTCTGCTGCGTATGCGCGGCGCTTTTGTGGCCACCACCATCGCTGAGTATTTTTGCAAACAAGGCAAAAACGTCCTGTTGATGATGGACTCGGTGACTCGTTTCGCAATGGCTATGCGCGAAGTCGGTCTGGCGATCGGTGAGCCACCTACAACCAAAGGTTATACCCCGTCGGTCTTTGCCACTTTGCCTAAGCTGCTTGAACGTGCCGGCAGTTTTAAAAATATGGGCAGCATTACCGGCCTTTATACCGTCCTGGTCGAAGGCGATGATATGAACGAGCCGATCGCCGATGCCACTCGTTCCATTCTGGACGGACATATCGTTCTGTCGCGCGAATTAGCCGCCAAGAACCACTATCCCGCCATCGACGTTTTAACGTCCGCCAGTCGTGTCATGCGCGACATCGTTTCCCCGGAACATCACCGCATGGCCGGCGCCATGCGTGAGATTCTGGCCACCTACCGCGAAGCCGAAGATCTGATCAATATCGGCGCCTATACTGCCGGCAACAACGCCAAGATCGACTATGCCCTGTCCAAGATCGATGCCATCAATCGTTTCCTGCGCCAGGATGTCGGCAAATGGTCCGAGTTCGATACGACTCTAGCTGAAATGCGTTCCCTCAGTCTCAAACTCGATTGATATTTGGATTTTGCAAAGGAGATGATCCATGCCCAAATTCAAGCTGCAATCTGTCCTCGATCATCGTCTGCGGCTTGAGGATCTGGCAAAGCAGGATCTTGCCGAGGTTTTACGTCGCAAGCAGGAATTGTCGCAAACCCTCATCCGCGAGAAAGAAAGTTTTGCCAACCTTCAGAATGAGTTCTCTCTGGAACAAGAGCAGGGAATCACGGCGCAGGAAATAATTTTTTATCATCAACATCTTGATGCCAAAGCCAGGTTGATTACCAACCTCAAACAGGCGTTGGAACAGTTGCTGGACGAAGAAGAACGCAAGCGGGATGCCCTGTGTCGAGCCAGCCAAGACAAAAAGTTACTCGAAAAGTTTAAAGATAAGAAAATGCTTGAAGAATACGAACGGCTGCGGCGGCTGGAGAACAACCAGTTTGACGAGATCGCCGTACAACGCAGCTTCAAGAGGTGAAAATATGAAAACTTCCGTTATCGTCGCTCTTTTGTTTGGCCTTCTGGCCACCACCTGGCTAGGAGGTGGTCTTCCTGTACAGGCTCAGGATGTACTCGATAAAGGCAATCTGCCTGTCGGCTCCGTTGAAGAGCGGCGTCTTCTCTACAATCTTCAGGAAGAACGTGCACGGCTGCAGGCCGAATATGAACAGAAAGAAGAAAACCTGCGCCTCAAGGAAATTCAGCTAAAGACTCTTGAGAACGAAGTCGATAAGAAGCTCAAAGAGCTCAAGACCCTTCGTAGCGAAGTCGAAGTCTTGCTTGGCAAAAAAGACGAAGTCAAAGTCAAACGTGCCAAGGAACTCAGCAAAATGTACGAGAAGATGGGATCGGGGCAGGCCGCCAGTCTATTGCTTGAACTCGATACCGATCTGGCAGTGAGAATCCTCTCCGGCATGAAACCCAAGTCTGCCGGGCGAATTCTGGATAGCCTCCCTGCTGACAAAGGTGCTGAGTTGACTGAAGCCTACACCGTTATGATGAAAAATTAGGGCTCGACAAAATCTTAAGAAAGGAGGTGGAAAGAATGGAGATGATGTTTGTCGGTGCAGAACCGATGCTTCCTCAAGCTCAGCCCAAACAGGCTATGGGTAAGGCGGCTGGTAAGGGCGAAAAGTCCTTTGCCGATGTCTTGGCCGCTGGCCAGGCAAAAGGATCGGAGACTGCACCATCAAAAAATGACGAACAAACCAGCGAACAGGTGGAAGCTGAAAGTCTGTTGGATCAGTTACTCGGCTCTTTAGCTGGCAGCGAGGATTCTGATCAGGAAATTCTTTCTGAACAACAATCCGACCAACTCGATCCTAATACGTTGCTTGAAGCAGCCGCTGCCGTTGTCCCGACCGTGGACGCGAAAGAACAAACAGTCGCTGCCTCTCAGAATGAACTTACCGAGGTTCAGGGCCTGGCGGAAAACACTGCGTCCCAGAGTCAGCCTGTCGTTTCTGAAAAACCTGCCACAGTTCAGGAAAACATGCTGGCCCAGATGTTTCGCACATCGTCTCAGGCCGGCATGACGCCGCTGGTGAAGCAGATGCAGGACAAGTTGGCCAATGCTCCTCAAATGAAGGGCATTGATCAGGCCAGTCAAGTCAGCCAAGTTGTTGAGCAGGCTGTTGCCGGAAATGAAGTGGGTACTGTGCAGGACCTTATGGCGGGCGAGGGACAGGTTGCTTTGCAACAGCAGGGGCTTGCCGTTGAAAACACTATCCCTGGCCAGAAGTCCAATCTGAAAGCCGATGCGGCTCAATCCTCCGGAAAATCTTCCCATAATTTTCAGGACGAATTGTCCGAATTGACTGCTGTGGGGAACCCTGAGGAACAGACTGATTCGAACAATTCCGGTGAAGGTGACCTGCAATTCCAGAATGGTGGGCAGGACATCGCCAACGCATTGAACGAAGCCAAAGGTCAGGCTCAGTCCCAATCTCAAAACACTGAGTTCTCTGCCAAGATCGAATCGGTTCAACACAATCAGGTTGCTGCGGCGAGCCAGGCCTCATCCGCTGCTGAAGCTAAAGACACGGTCGCCGATCCGGCTACCACTCATGTTCGGCTTCCCTCAGGTGAGACCGTTCCTGAAAAGAGCATCCTTGATCAGGTTACGGGGCGAATCCATTTGCAGAAACTGGATGGCCGTTCCCAGGTTAAAATCGATCTGCATCCGGAAGAGCTGGGCAAGGTCAAATTGAGCATGACTGTCGAGGACAACAAGGTTCAAGTTCATCTGCAGGCACAGTCTCAACAGGTTCAGGAAGTCCTGGAAAGTCATCTGGCCCGCCTGCGCGAATCGTTTGAACAGCAGGGCCTGAAGCTTGATCAGGTGCGGGTTAGCGTCGATTCCGGCCAAACGGAAAACCGAGGCCAATTCCAGGAACAATTCGCTTCAAGTCAGCAGAATCGGGCTTCGCGTTACCACAGCAGCTCGTATCGCGTTCCTGCTGAGCCCCAAGTTCAAACCTCTACCAATACCGCGAATAGTACCAATGGCGGTTTAAGCCTGCGTATCTGAGTCCGGAAAGGAAGTCATATTCATGACAGCAATTAGTGATGCCCTATCTGCCACCACCGCTGCAAGTACGTCGGCGACGGGCAAGGCTTCCCTCGGTAAAGAAGATTTTTTGCAGCTGCTGATCGCTCAGCTGCAGAATCAGGATCCCCTGAATCCTTCCGATCCGACGGAATTCACTGCCCAGCTGGCTCAGTTCAGTTCTTTGGAACAGCTGACCAACGTCAACGAATCTTTAACCAAAATGGCCGAATCGAGCCTCGACATGGAGCGTCTCTCTGCACTGGGGATGATTGGCCGGGAAGTCGTTTCCGACGCCGGTACCTTCCGTTTCGATGGCAATCCTGTGGACCTGGGCTACAATCTCGATGCTCCGGCCGAGGAAGGTTCTCTGTATGTCCTCAGCCAGACCGGTGCAGTTGTCGGGAGCATTTCTCTTGACGATCTGCAGCAGGGTACCCATTTCATCAGTTGGGACGGAACCGGATCAAGCGGTCTGACGATTCCCAACGGTGAATACACCCTGCAACTGCGAGCCCTGGATAAAAATGAAGATACTGTCGACGGCACAACCCTGGTGAAGGGGACCGTAACAGGTGTTGAACTCAACGCCAGCGGGACTCTGGTCACGACCAGCGCCGGCGACTACAAAATGAAGAATATCCAAACGGTACGTGAGATTTGATCATGACTGATAAATTCACGATCCTTCCTGGTCCGATTCAACCCGGTAACCAGCCCCAACGGCCCAAAAGCCAAGGGCAGGGGGGACAACAGGGAATCTCTTTCGACACCCTGCTCGATGCCCAGGTTCGTGACAAACAACTGAAATTTTCCCGCCATGCCCAAGAACGGATGGCAACAAGGAACATTCAGTTCAATACGGATCAGATGGCAAGAGTCGAATCGGCCGTACAACAGGCCAGCAGCAAAGGTTGTCGTGACTCTCTGGTTTTTTTGGACGACAGTGCCCTGGTGGTCAGCGTCAAAAACAATACGGTGGTCACAGTGGTTGACCGGGACAATCTCAAGAATAACGTTTTTACCAATATCGATAGCGCAATTATCGCTTAACCGAACCGGTCCTTTCACAGGAGGTTCGAAAAACGCCGACCGACCGAGGCGTTTTTACAAGAAAGGATAATACCATGGGTATTCAAAGCTCTCTGTACAGTGGTGTCAGCGGCCTCGCAACCAACGGCGCTGCTATGAGCGTAATCGGCAACAATATCGCCAACAGTAACACCATCGGCTTTAAATCGAGCCGGACTCTGTTTTCCGACCTCCTCTCCAGTTCCATTTCCGGTTCCGGCGGTAGTTCTCAGGTTGGCCGCGGTGTGGGCCTGTCCATTGTTGACAATCTGTTCAGCCAGGGGACTTTTGAAAATACCGAATCGAACACCGACCTGGCGATTGAAGGCCCTGGTTTCTTTATGGTCCGCGATCCGATGTCCGGCACCCTCAACTTTACCCGGGCTGGCGGTTTCCGCTTTGACTCCGAAGGATCTTTGATCAATCCCGAAGGTTATTGTGTCCAAGGTTATGCCCTTGATGCCGACGGCAACGCAGTTGGTGACCTGATCGACATCGGGGTGGAAACCCGCTCGTTCAGTCCAGCCAATCAAACCTCCAACGTGACCATTTCCACCAACCTCAATGCCAATGCACCTTATCTTGGGGTTCCGTTTGATTTGAACGACCCGGTCAATACCTCCAGCTATGCTGCATCGATTCGCGTCTTCGACTCGTTGGGGAATACTCACCTGATGACGACCTATTTCAACAAGATGGATCCGGCAACCAACCCCCTTGAGTGGGAATTCCATGTCACCGTCGATGGCGCTGAGCTGGACGGTGGTACTTCCGGTTCCCTGACGGAGGTTGGAACTGGCACTATTCTGTTCGACGTTAACGGAGCCAAAGTCAGCACCACTCCTGACCCGGTTACCACCGCCGCAGGTGCCCTGGTGTGGGCCAATGATGCAGACCCGGCCCAGCAAATCACCTTTGACATGGCTACGACCCAATATTCCAGTGAATCGGTTGTTATCTCTGCAGAACAGGATGGTTACGGTACCGGTACTCTGGTCAAACTGGATATCGACGAAGAAGGAAATATCCTCGGTAACTACTCCAACGGGCAGCCACGTGCCTTGGCCCGCCTCGCTCTGGCAAAATTCACCAACCCGGGCGGCCTGGTGAAAGCAGGCAATAATATGTACGAAGAAAGCCGCGATTCCGGTCCTCCGGTTGTCGGAACGGTTGGTTCAGGGGTCGGGAAAATTTTCACCAACTCCTTGGAACAGTCCAACGTCGACCTGGCTCAGGAATTTGTCAAAATGATAACAACCCAGAGAGGTTTTCAGGCCAATTCCAAGATCATCACCACGACTGACGAAATGTTGTCAGAATTAATCAATCTCAAACGCTAATTTGTGACGGAATATTGACGAAAGAGGCCGGGTTTAATGCCCGGCCTCTTTTTTTGTCCTTACCTAAGACTTAATTGAAATTCAACCTATTGAAAAACAATAGGAAAAAATCAATGGCACAGCATTTGCTCAACTGTTTGTAGCTCCCAGGGGCTATTGCTCTGTTTGTAGCACTGAACGAGGTGACACAGCATGGATTTAGGAACAATCATAGGTATTGTCGCTGCCTTTGTTTTGATGATCAGCGCCATCTTGTCCGGTGGCCCGCTCACGTTGTTCATCGACCCGGCCTCAATGCTCATCGTATTCGGCGGGACCATCGGCGCGACCCTGATCCATTATCCCTTCAAGGATGTGATCCGGGCAGTGTCTATTTTCAAAAAAGCTTTTTTCCACCGTGAATTGACCCCCCAGGAAACAATCGGCCAGCTCCTCAGCTTTGCACAGAAAGCTCGTAAGGAAGGGATTCTGGCACTGCAGTCTGTCATTGACGAGGTGAATGACGATTTTCTTGAAAAGGGCTTGCAGATGGCGGTCGACGGTCAAGAATCTGACGCCATGAAAGAACTGCTCGACAAAGAGATTGAATACATCATGGAACGGCATGAAACCGGTGCCGATATTTTTGTTGCGATGGGCACCTATGCACCAGCCATGGGGATGATCGGAACCCTGATCGGTCTGGTGCAGATGCTGCAGACCATGAACGACCCGTCCAGTATCGGTCCGGCCATGGCCGTAGCTCTTTTGACCACGTTTTACGGCTCAATTATCGCCAACATCATTTGTCTTCCAATCGCTGGCAAATTGAAGGCCCGTTCCAGCGAGGAAATTTTGCGTAAAACTCTGGTTGCCGAAGGGATGCGCGCCGTTCTGTCAGGGGAAAATCCCCGCTTGATGGAACAAAAGCTTCATGCCTTTATCCCGCCTAAACATCGGGAAAGCAACTTCAAGCGTTAGGAGCGATCCGTGCCCAAAAAAGCCAAAAAGTGTGAAGCGGGTGCTCCGGCTTGGATGGTTACCTTTAGCGACATGGTGACCTTGTTGCTGACCTTCTTCGTTTTGATGCTGTCCATGGCTCGACTTGACCAGATGAAGTTTGAGGACGCCGCCGGCTCCATTCGCGATGCCTTTGGCATCATGAAGGGCGGCAACAACTCCCCGGTCACTAAACCAAAGGTCGTCCAGTTCGCTCCGATCGAAGACGACTTCGTCAACCGTCTCTATCGTCGCATGATGGCAGAGATGAAGCGGCTGCAGATCGACAAGGATATCGAACTCGTCAAAGACCGTGGCGCGGTGATTCTCAGGGTCAATAGCACGATCCTGTTCGACTCCGGGCAGGTTGATGTAAAGTCCGATGCTTACCCTGTGCTGCGTAATGTCGCCAAATTGATCCGTCGACTTCCGCTGCATCTCAGGATCGAAGGGCATACCGACAATGTCCCTTCCACGAAAGACGGCGTGACAAACTGGGATTTGTCGGTGTTCCGTGCCATATCGGTTTTGAAATTTTTTGTAGGAGAACAGTTGTTGCCTTTGGATCGCCTTTCAGCCGTTGGTTATGGAGACCAGCGCCCCGTTGATCCGGCCAATACACCTGAAGCTCGAACCTTGAATCGGCGGGTGGAGTTTGTTCTTGAAAGTATCGGCAGTAATCGCGAAGAACTGCCGTATATCATCGACGCCAAAGATCAGTTGCCTTTCTGATCTAGATATCCTCACGACTGGAGAGTTGAAATGGCAGAAGAAAAAACAGAAGAGAAGAGCGGGGGAAGTAAAAAAACCTTGTTCATTATCATCGGTGGTGTCGTCCTCATTGCTGGTGTCGCTGTCGGGGCCTACTTTGCCGGCAGTAAAATCGGAGGGGGCGATAATGGAGAAAAGGCCGTCGCTCAAGCTGCTGTGAAAGACGCCAATGTCAAGGGCGATGAACTAGGCCCTTTGGTTCCGATGGAAGATTTCATCATCAATATCATGGATGATCAGGGCAGCCGCTATCTGAAAGCTTCGATCACCATGGAAATGTCCAATCCGACTGTGGTCGATGAAGTACAGCGCCGCGCACCTCAGATCCGCGATGCTGTTCTGCTCCTGATGGGGAGCAAGACCTTTGATGAAATCCGCGACCTGCAAGGAAAACTGCAACTCCGCTCGGAGATTATTGCCCGCGTCAATGAGTTCCTGCATGACGGCAAGGTAAACAACATCTATTTTACCGATTTCGTGGTCCAATAGAGGACGGCATGGAACGCATTCTCTCCAAAGAGGAAATAGCCGAACTTCTTTCGGCGGTTAAAAACGGCGAGGTGGAAACCGAACCGGAAAAGGTTGAGCTGCCGACGGAAGAAAAGACAGTTTCCCGCCTTGACCTTGTTAAAATGCCCGGTTCGAGCCGCTGGAACATGCCGAACCTGGATATTATCTTTGAGGCATATGGGCGAAACTACAGCATCTCCTTAGCCAATAGATTGCAATTGCCGGTCAGTATTCGTTCCAGCAGCATCGAATCCATGGAGTTTGCTTCCTTCCTCAAGAGTACGCCACGTAACAGCGCCATCGCCATTTTAAGTCTCGAACCATTGAAATCTGCAGGGCTGCTCGTTTTTGATGACGCTCTGTGTTTTCTTTTCATGGAAGTCCTTTTAGGAGGCGGGTCCGGACGCATCAACCCCGTCACCCTCGACCGTCCCATGACCGCCATCGAAATGAACCTCATTCGAGGTGTCATGCTGGATTCCTGTGGCGATTTGGCCAAAGCCTTTGATCCTCTGGTCAAGCTGACCCCTAGTTTGGCCAAGGTGGAAAACAACCCGCGTATGGCCAATATCGTCCCCGCCGATTCGGGCGTCTTAGTGGCCAGGCATGAAATTGTCATTGAAGGGTTCACCGGCAAGATGAGTATCGTGATCCCTCATTCAGCCCTTGATCCTCTGCGAGACAAGCTTCGCGAAAAAGTCATAGCGGTTTCCAACCAGAAGAATAACACCTGGTTGAGCCATATTTTGCAGGAAGTACCCGAGGTCGATACGGAAATCTCCGCCCAGATGGGCGCTACTCAATTGACTGTTCGCGATATCCTGAATTTTCAAGTTGGAGATATCATCGATTTTGGTTTAGTCCCTAACGGTACCCTGCAAGTGATGGTGGAAGGGAAACCGAAATTTACTGGCCTGGCCGGGATTCGCAATGGCAATAAAGCGATCCGAATTGTCGGTCGGGCTAAAAACAGTTGAAAGGCCATGGCTATGGAAAAAAAACAAGCACCTAACCCCGCCACTGGAGACATGAGTCCGGCTATGCAAGAAAATATGAAGAATCTTGATTTTTTATTGGATATCCCTCTGCAGGTATCCGTTGAAGTCGGTCGCTCCAAACTGTTGATCAAAGATCTTCTGCAGTTGCGCGAGGGGAATATCATCGAGTTGAACAAACTGGCCGGAGAACCTCTGGATGTCTATGTCAACTCCCGCTTGATCGCTCGTGGTGAGGCTGTGGTCGCCAATGATAAATTCGGCATCCGCCTGACTGACGTTGTCAGCCCTGCCGAACGCATCGAGAATTTGGGATGAAAAAAAACATGCGTTATCTGCTCCTCCTGGGGGGGATGGTTGCCTGGCCAGAAATAGCCCTGGCTGCTGAACCTCCTGTAATCGATCCTTGGGTATCTGGGGTCAAAGCGATCGGCGCACTATTGACGGTCCTTGCCATTATCCTGGTCGGTTATGCGTTGGCCCGTAAAGGCGTACCGTTTCTTCCCGGCCAGAAGGAGGGCGCTATCAAGGTTGTCGAATGGCGTTCTCTTGGTGGCAAAAAGGCTTTGTGCCTGGTTAAAGTCCGCGGCCAGGAACTCCTTCTTGGCGTTGGTACGGAACAGATTTCCCTTCTCACCCCGGTGGAGAACTCCTCAAACTTTGAAAATGCTTTGGAAGAGGGGATGCGTAACAACCCATGAAACGTTATCTTCCGATTTTGACAATGTTGTTCCTTCTTTTGCCGAGCATCCTCTACGCTCAGGGGCTGCCGACAATTTCTCTTGGCATAACCCAGGCTGAAAATCCCGAACAGGTTTCCACCGCCCTGCAGATCGTCCTGCTGCTGACGATACTTTCCGTGGCTCCGGCCATCCTTCTGATGACTACCGGGTTTGTGAGGATTGTGGTCGTCCTATCGTTTGTCCGTCAGGCCATGGGAACCCAGCAGATGCCCCCCAATCAGGTTGTTATCGGACTGGCATTGTTCCTGACCTTCTTTGTGATGAGTCCGGTCTTCGAAAAGGTCAATGAACAGGCTCTTCAGCCCTATCTGACCAATCAGATTACCCAGCAACAGGCCTTGGACCTCGCAGTCCAGCCGATGCGCGAATTCATGTTCTCCCAAACCAGTGAAAAGGAACTGGAGCTGTTGATTGAGATTTCCGGGGGGAAAATGCCGGACACCAAGGACGACGTTTCGACCATGGCATTGATCCCGGCATTCATGTTGTCCGAGTTGAAGCGGGCTTTCCAGATCGGGTTCATGATCTTTATTCCGTTTCTGGTCATCGATATGCTTGTTGCCTCCGTCCTGATGGCGATGGGGATGATGATGTTGCCGCCGGTTATTATTTCGCTGCCGTTTAAATTACTGCTCTTCGTGTTGGTGGACGGCTGGCCCCTGGTTGTCGGTAATCTCGTCAAAAGTTTTTACTAAGGAGCGGTTATGTCCCCCGATTTCGTTATCAGTATTGGTCGAAAAGCCGTCGAAACGGTGTTGATGCTGGCGGCGCCAATGCTGCTGGCTGGTTTGGTGGTCGGCTTGATCATCAGTATTTTCCAGGCCGCGACCCAGATCAACGAACAGACCATGACCTTTATTCCTAAGATTGTCGCGGTTTTTGTCTCTTTGATCATCTTCGGCCCATGGATCATCAAGGTCATGCTGGCTTTCACCATTTCAATTTTTGAAAACATCGCCACCATAGGCGGGTAGGGCGACCTGTGGATTTTCCACTGATATCCCTTAACGATTTTCAGCTCTTCCTGCTCAGCCTGTTGCGAGTTGGCAGTCTGATCGCAGCTATGCCAGTCCTGGGAGGCGCACAGACTGCGCAACGGTTCAAAGTCGGCCTGACCTTCGTTCTCGGCCTGCTGCTGTTTCCCCTGAGCAAAAAATATTTCCTCCCCATCCCTTTTGTCCCTGTTGTTTTGCTCGTGGTCGTTATTCAGGAAGTCCTGCTTGGCGTTCTCATTGGCCTGATCGCTCGTCTGATCTTCAGTGCCGTTGAGTTCGGCGGTACGGTCATCGGCTATCAGATGGGATTTGCTGCAGCCAACGTTTTCGATCCGCAGAACCAACGCCAGATTTCCTTGATGTCACAATTTCAGAACGTGTTCGCCATCCTGATCTTCCTTTCCATGGACGGACATATGATTTTAATCCGTGCCATAGTTTCGTCATTCGAAGTCCTTCCTCCTGGTCAAATTGACTTTTCAAAAGGCGCAATCCCGTTTTTGATTGATGCCACCACGCAAATGTTCATCCTCGGCGTAAAATTTAGCGCCCCAATTCTCGCAGTGCTTTTATTGTCAAGTCTCGTTCTTGGCATAATGGCCCGTGTTTTCCCGCAGTTAAACGTGTTCCTTCTGTCCTTCCCCCTCAACATCGGACTGTCTTTTTTAGTCATTGGCTTGACACTTCCCCTTATCGTCGGACTTTTGGCACGAGAATTTCATCAGATGGAATTAAATATCTTCCAACTGCTGAAATTATTGTGAGGCAAGGATGTCCGAGGAGTCTGGCCAGGAAAGAACAGAACAACCCACGTCAAAAAGACGAAAGGATTTCAGAGAAAAAGGGCAGGTCGCTCAGAGTCGCGAGGTCAACACCGCAGCCATGCTCACCTTTTCTTTGGGGCTGTGGTTTTTTTATGCCCCGATTTTCTGGAATAACCTTTCCGAAGTCCTGGTTGACTTGCTCGGAGTCAGTGCATCCTACGAAGTAACTTCCGCCTCTGTCATTAATTTGGCAATCCATGTTCTGCAACAGATGGGAATGCTGCTGTTGCCGATTTTCCTGTTAGCCCTGGTGATCGGATTTTTTGCCAGCTATCTGCAAATCGGCCTGCTCTTTACGGCCAAACCTCTCCAGCCTGATCTAGCAAAACTCGATCCCATCAAAGGCGCGGCCAAGTTCATTTCCAAACGATCAGCCGTCGATGCTTTCAAATCAATTCTCAAGGTGGCGTTGGTCGGGGTTGTTGCTTATCGGGTCGTGTTGAACGAATTCGACGAAGCCCTGTTTCTCATCGATATGGATGTCAGCGAAACGATTCGCTACATCGGCAAGGTTGCCTTACAGGTTCTGTGGAAGAGTTGCGGCATCCTGATCCTGTTGGCCGCTATCGACTTCTGGTACACCCGCTGGGAAATGGAACAGAAGATGAAAATGACCAAGCAGGAGGTCAAGGAGGAAAACAAGGAATCGGAAGGCGATCCGATGGTCAAGGGCCGCATTCGGTCCATTCAGATGCAGATGGCCAGACGCCGCATGATGGCCGAAGTTCCCAATGCTGATGTCATCATCACCAACCCGACTCATCTTTCTATTGCCATCTCCTATAAACGGGGAGAAATGACCGCTCCGGTCATTATTGCCAAAGGGGCCGATCATCTGGCCATGAGAATTCGGGAAATCGCCAAAGAACACCGCGTGCCGATGGTTGAAAATGTTCCAGTTGCCCGTGCCCTCTATAAGGTGGACGTTGGCCGCGAAATCCCTGAAGACATGTTCAAAGCCGTGGCCGAGATTCTGGCCTACGTTTACAGCTTGAAAGGACGCCGCTAGATGAAAGCAGCTCTGAACTGGCACCAACTGAAGGATTCATTGTTGCGGAGCGACGTTGTTGTCGCCCTGGGTCTGGTCATGATCCTGCTGGTCATGATCATCCCGTTGCCAACGATCCTGCTCGACCTTTTTCTGGCAGCCAACATCACCATCGGTCTGCTCATCCTGATCATCACGCTATATACGCCTCGAGCGCTTGATTTCGAAATTTTCCCCTCAGTGCTCCTTGCTACCACTCTGTTCCGACTTTCGCTCAACGTCGCCTCCACGCGTCTGATCCTCTTGCACGGTAATGAGGGGGTTGGTGCTGCAGGTACCGTTATCCAGTCTTTCGGCCAATTCGTGGTCGGGGGTAATTACGTCGTCGGTATCGTCATCTTTCTGATTCTGGTGGTTATCAACTTCATGGTCATCACCAAGGGTTCCGGTCGCGTGGCCGAGGTCGCCGCTCGTTTCACCTTGGATGCTATGCCCGGTAAACAGATGGCCATTGACGCCGACCTGAATGCCGGCCTCATCAATGATGAAGAAGCTCGAGACCGGCGCAAAGAGATTGCTCGTGAGGCAGATTTCTACGGAGCCATGGACGGTGCCAGCAAGTTCGTCCGTGGTGACGCCATCGCCGGCATCATCATTACCTTGATTAACATCGGCGCCGGCTTTGTCATCGGTGTCGTGCAAAAAGGAATGGCCATGGCCGCTGCTGGTGAGACCTACACCATCCTCACCGTAGGTGACGGCTTGGTGAGCCAGGTCCCGGCACTGATTATCTCTACCGGTGCCGGTATTCTTGTTACCCGGACCGCTAGCAAAGAGGATTTTGGGACCCAGATCAAGGGGCAGTTTACTTTCCAGCCGCGCGCCATCATGGTTGTTTCCGGCATCCTGCTCTTGTTCGCCTTGATTCCAGGTCTTCCTAAGATTCCGTTTTTTGTACTGAGTGCCGCATTGGGCTACCTAGGTTACCGTCTGAAAAAGGCACAGGAAGTCAAGTTGCAGCTGGAGATGGATGAAGAAACGGCAATTGTGCCGAAGCGAGAAGAGAAATACGAAGATATGCTCAGCGTTGACCTCCTCGAATTGGAAGTCGGTTACGGGCTGATTCCCTTCGTCGATTCATCCCAGGATGGTGAGCTGCTTAATCGAATTCATTCGATCCGGAAACAATTCGCTCTGGATATGGGCTTCATCGTTCCGCCGATTCATATCAAGGACAATCTGCAGTTGAAGCCGAACGAATATGCCATCCTTCTTAAAGGGGTTAAAATAGGGGGAGGCGAGATGTTGCCGGGGCATTTCCTGGCGATGAATCCGGGGACCGCAACAGAAGTGATTAAAGGGGTGGCTACGACCGAGCCGGCTTTTGGTCTCCCGGCGATTTGGATTACGCCTGATAAGAAAGATCGCTCCCAGATCGCAGGCTACACAGTGGTTGACTGTACCACCGTCATGGCGACTCACATCAGTGAAATCATTAAAAATCATGCACATGAACTTTTAGGCCGGCAAGAGGCACAGAACTTGCTCGATAACCTTGCAAAGAGTTATCCGAAGCTGGTGGAAGAACTCGTACCCAATCTCTTGAACCTAGGAACCGTCATGCGCGTACTGCAGAATTTGCTCAGAGAACATGTTTCGATCCGCGATATGCGCTCGGTACTTGAAACTCTGGCCGATTACGCCTCTTCAACCCACGATGCCGACTTGTTGACAGAGTACGTTCGGCAGTCCCTGGCGCGCTCTATCAGCACTCGGTTCACCATGGACGATGCGGTTTTGCCGGTTTTGACCTTGAATCGAGAGATCGAAAACATTTTGCAAGGTGCGGTTCATGAGTCCGGGCAAGGGACCTATCTTTCCCTTGAGCCGACCATGGCCCGCTCGATCTTGGAAAACCTCAGTAATGCCATTAACAGTTTTTCTGGCGGGCTGCAGCCGGTGCTCCTTTGCACCCCCTCGATTCGGCCCCATGTCAAACGATTGACCGAACGATATCTGCCGAACCTGGCAGTTTTGTCCCACAATGAAATCGCACCTCATTTGAAGGTTAAATCTGTCGGAACGGTGACGCTCAATGCAGGTTAAAGTATTTGAAGCCGAAGATATGGCGACAGCCTTGAAAAAGGTCAAGGAGACCCTTGGCCCCGATGCGCTTATCCTTTCCACACGTACTGTGAAAAAGGGAGGCATGGGCCTGTTGGGCCGCTCAGTACTCGAAGTCACTGCTGCGGTTGAAAAAGGTTTGCCCGAGCCGGTTCAGGAAACTAAGCCGCAATCCTTTCAAGCGTCCAAACCCTATTCGGACGAAGGTCCCATAGACTTTAGTGCTTTAAATCAAAATCTTTATCAGGGCAAACAGAATCAAGACAACCTCAATTATGGCGACATTTGGCGTAAGCGTCGCGTCATTGATCCTTTGGAAGAAGAGATCGAACAGATTAAAGGGACTTTGTCCAACCTGAACGTCGACTCCCTGCGCAATGAAATTAATGAACTGAAAGAACTGGTCAAATGTGTGGCCCAGTCTCGTGTTGAGTATGTGGCTCCTCCCAATGATGATAGCAGTATGGTTGGCCGGATTATTGATGAGCTGCGTGGGCGGGGGATCAATGCGCAGACAGCCAATCTGATTGCTCAGGAAGTTTGCTCCCTCAATGACGG
>ENA-ORXD01001080-ORXD01001080.1-sediment-metagenome-genome-assembly--contig:-NODE-1080-length-25673-cov-3.088764_pt1 | contig 25673 bp, 23 predicted proteins | sample MGYA00237862_ERZ511471 | MGnify/ENA metagenome assembly ERZ511471
TAGGCCGCCCATCATGTCTCCATAAGTCGGCCCCAAAGGATTTCTGCCCCGCGTTGGTTTCAGACCGAATATCCCGCAGCAGGACGCCGGAATGCGGATGGAGCCGCCGCCGTCATTGCCATGGGCCGCAGGAACCATGCCGGCAGCAACGGCCGCCGCTGATCCGCCGCTTGATCCGCCGGCTGTGTATTGCAGGTTCCAGGGGTTGCGGCAAGGGCCGAAGAGTTGCGGTTCGGTAGTCGGCAAAAGACCAAGCTCCGGCGTATTTGTTTTGCCTACGATAATCAACCCTGCTTTTTTATAGCGGACAACAAGTTCACTGTCGTAGTCGGGTACATAATTTTGGAGATTTTTTGTGCCGAATGTAGTGCGAACATCTTTGGACAAGGCCAGTAAGTCTTTCAGCAAAAAGGGAACACCGGCAAAAGGTCCTTTTTGCTGTTCTTGCAGAGCCCGATTGGCCTCTTCGTACATGGTGGTTACCACGGCATTGAGCAGAGGATTTAGCTTTTCGATCCTTTCTCTGGCGACTGCGACCAATTCACTGGTTTGGACCTCTTTCTTTTTTACAAGATTCGCCAATGCAGTAGCGTCCAAAAAAATAAGCTCTTCATACCCTCTCATCACTCCACTCCTGTCATAGAAATTTAAAGGTTGAAACTAATTTATTTATTCATCCGAAACTGGTCTGATTTGATGCTGATAAATATTTTTAGTCTCTGTCTGTAAAAGCAACTTCATTTTCTTTTTCGGGAGGGCAGGGAAACAATCTCATTGGATCTGCTGTAAAAAAAGGGATCAATATTGATAAATTCAAATTTAAATAACCGCTCCTTTGCCGGAAGCGGTTATTCTGAAGCTGTAACAACATCGAAAAATTTTCTTGCTAAAAGCAATGCCGGCAGCAAGAAGACCAGCACCTTACTTTGGGCGCTGAAACTCTTATTTGACGGAAACGACCGGACAGGGAGCTTCCAAAATAATGTACTGGGCATTCGAGCCGAAAAACAACTTTCCAACCTTGGATTTTTTTTCCAAGCCAATGAAGATCTTATCGATCTTGTGTTCAGTGGCAAATTCGACAATATCTTCCCCAGGGGTGACACCACGAATCAGGAGGTGGCTTTCACAGGGAATTCCGGCCTTTTCCGTTGAATTTTTTACGTAGTCAAGGTTGTTTTTGATGTTGTCCACTTCATCTATTTCCTTTTCCGATACAGTTTCCAAAGAATGGACAAGGTAAATCCTGCCGTTAAAAGTCTTGGCAAATTTCTTGGCCAGTTCCAGAACATTTTTATCCAAATCTGTCCCGCCCGCATATGCGACCAGTATTTTCATCTTACCCCCCTTAATTTTTTCTGTAAATAATTTAATAAAAGACGATCATTTCTTTGTTTTTTAAATATAGGAAAACGCCTCCGATGTCAATAGGTTTCTAACTTTGCTCTAATTTCACCAGCGGAGCATATTTCCCTTCCGAGTTCCCAAAAGGGGCCTAATAATAATCTTCAACTGAGTAAAATTTCCTGGTCTAGTTTATAGCTCTGTTCAAGAGAGTTGATAAACCGTCCGGAAAGCTAAATTGTATAACCTCCGTCTATGGCGATAATTTGTCCTGTTACATAGCTTGATGCATCTGTGGCCAGATAAACGATGGCTCCGACCATCTCTTCAGGTTCCGCCGGCCGCGCCATGGGAGTTCGGCTCATCGCTATTTTAAGAATGTCAGGGTTTTTCCAGAGGGCTTCACTGAAGCGGGTTTTGGTTAGGCCGGGAGCAACGGCATTCACCCGGATATTAAAAGGAGCCCATTGTTGAGCCATGACCTTTGTGGCCATAATCAAGGCAGCCTTGCTTATTGAATAAACACCAAGAATGTCAGGTGTAATTCCGGCAACAGAAACAACATTGATAATTTTTCCTCCCCCTTTTTCCTTCATTGTTCTGGCGACAGCCTGGCTTAAAAAAAATGCTCCTTTGAGATTCAGATTCATGATGGCATCCCAGCCGCGTTCGTCTACATCCATCACCGAAGCCATGGTAGGATTGGTGGCGGCATTGTTCACCAGAATGTCAATTTTGCCGTATTCAGCCAAAACGCGCTGAACAAGGTTGCTGATTTCATCCATTTTACCGGCATGGGCGGAAATCGCCAAACATTTGCTGCCTGTTTTCCTGATCTCTTCCGCCACCTTTTCCAGATCGGGTAGTTTTCTGCTGGCAATGGCAAGATCTGCACCGGCCTGAGCCAAGCCCAGTGCTGCTGCTTCACCGATCCCCCTGCTGGCGCCCGTAATCAGGACTACTTTGTCTTTTAAAGATAAATCCATCGTTATTGCCTCCTAAGAAAATATTGGTTTTTAACAATAGCTTGATTTTCTATATTGCTTTGATGGTTCGGAGTAGTTTTGGCTAGAATTTACATATTAAAAAAGGCAATATCTGTCAAGCTGCGAAAGAAAGGCATAACAATAATACAAGAAAGGACAGGAAGTACCTGCCCTTTCTTTGCATTCTTTAAAGCTGTCCTTAATTTTTCACCACATCTGCCTATTTTGCTTTTTTCGGTTTTGCTTTTTTTTCGGCAGTTTTTTCAGCCGTAGCCGGAGGGAGTTCTCCGGCGGCAATTTTTCGTAATTGTGCCGGAGTCCTAGCCATTTCGGGATGAATAAATTTTTTCATTGCGTTCACATTCTCTTCACAGGACTCGTTCAGGAACGCGATTTTCCCGCCTTCCTGGAATTGCACAAGCAATTGATAATAGAAACCTGGGTAGGTTTTCCAGGGATTATTCGGGTCAACCCGCACCCGGGAGTGGAAAAATGGCTTGACCTTCTTGGTTTCATATTTCATTTTTCCCAGCGAGTATTCCGTGGTCACATCTTCCATCCCTTTGATCAGCTTATTGATGTCTTCAGTTCCGCCGGCGGCTTCAATCGCTGCCTTGAAGTGATAAATATCGGCATAGGCAATATGCACATGAATCTGCATGGGAATATTGTTTCTCTGCGCTTTTTTCATCAGCGGTATGGTCTTGGATGTTATCGGGATGGTATCGAGATCGGTAAAAGAGGACATCGTCCCCAGCGCCTTGCCGCCGGTCATATCCCAGAATTTATAGGTCTGGGCGACGCCACCGTAAAAACTGACATAGATATCCTTGGCGGCGGAATCGGCCCACTGCTTGGCAAAGGCATCCGTGTCGGTAAACCAGGAGCTGACAAAAAAGATCAGGTCGGCTTTTTTCTCGGCGATGTCTTGCAGAATAGGTAAATACATCGTTCCGCGGGGCTTAACTCCTTTGCTGTACACGACCTCTATACCCACATCATTAGCCATTTTTTCCCAAGTGGGCAGTTTGATGTAATCAATGCCTCTTCTCCATTCATTGGTCCAGGCCAGATCTTCCCAAAGAATGGCGATTTTTTTCACTCCCAAGTCCTTCTTCCACGCTTTTTCCATGATATATTTGGTCTGGGCATAATGCGCAGGTTCGGGATCCCAATCACGGAAACAGAAATCGTATTTTGGCGCTTCGTCGATAATCCGCGCCGTTAACTCGGAACCCATAGGGCCATTGAAAACGAGGATGTGGGGATATTCCTTGAAAAGATTTCCGGAATTTTCCTGCACGGCCAGACAAATTTCGGAACGTCCTTCCACAGAAACAATGGTTGCTTTATCTTCAATAATTAATTTACGTGCCGCTTCGACAGATAACGATGTATCTCCCTTGTTATCCATCACTTTATAGACGACCGGCCGGCCCAGGATCCCGCCTGCATCGTTTATTTCCTGAACAGCCATTTTTTGGATATCCATGCAGGGTCGGGTACCAGGCGAGGCAACCATCCCTACATAACCGATGACAATTGGTTCGCCCTTTGGTGGGGGTGCGGCGGATGATATGGACGGTACCGAAAGCATTATTGCCAGGGCGCATACCATCACTGTTGACCCGATAACACCAAAAGGTTTGAAATGCTTATTCATTTTGGCCCTCCTTTCTTTAAAAAGCGTAAATCCAATCAATGTCCGTTCCAGGGGAGCGGACCTTCGTTGAACACCGTATTTGTTTTATTCTTCCCGGAGATACTTATTTCTGACATATTCATTATCCTGACCAATCTCGCAGGAGACCCATTTCACGTGTGGGGGAGATGCGGACATTTTTACAAAATTCGTGCTGACGATATATTTTCCCAGCTTTTGATCCTCGACTTCCTGGAATGTTTTGCGAATCTGCCATTGCTTGTTTTCCATCGCCATTTCTGGTGTCATCAATTTCATCACAATCGGAACACCGCCGCCCCGCCATTTGGAACGGGCTGATTTTTTGCTGTAGCTCAGCGCCATCCGCACCAGTTCGTCGGCTGTGTATTTTGTCGTTTCTTTTTCAATGAGTTTATGAAGATGAGTGGCCTGGTCCAGGATATCCGGTATCCGATCCGATGAGTACCGCCAGTCGTCTTCAATTTCCCATAAGCCCAGTATTTTAAGCAGCGCCCGGAAATCATGATCCCGGGGAGCAGCGATGACCACATAGCCGTCTTTGCACCGCCAATGACCGTATGGGTAAAGGATGAAATCAAGAACGCCGATCCGCGGTCTGGCCTTTTCCCAGGTATAGCCGATGGAAACAGGTATGCCGACCATGGAAGCATAGGCATCCATCGTTGCCACATCAACCATTTGACCGGATCCTGTTTTTTGCCGGAAAAGGAGGGCGACAATTCCGGCCAGCGCCGCGCTTAAGCCCGATATATACCAGGCAGCCCACATTCCCGCCCTCAATGGCCAGTTGTATGGTTCTCCCGCATTGGGGACGTCTCCCATTTCCGCCGTCAGTCCTGAGCCGGCCTGCGCCGTTATGTCGGCATCCGGCATCCGGGCGAACTGCCCGGCTTTGTCCGTATATTGACCGTAAGGTGTGATGGCGATATAGATGAGACCCGGATTGTCTTGACTCAATTGTCTGTATCCTATACCCCAGCTGTCCATATCTCCTGCGGGGAAAGTTTCAATGACGACGGCTGTCTTGTGCGCGAGTTTGCCGAAGGTAAGGCGGTCATTTGTCTTATTTTTAATGTCCAGCGTCAGGTAACGTTTATTGCGCGCTTCGAAAAGGAAGGGAATACCCACCCCCTGAACATTAGAGCCAAAGGGAGTCATCTGGCGGGCGGGGTCTCCTTCCGGCGGTTCAATTTTAATCACTTCCGCGCCAAATTCGGCAAATAAACTGGCCGCGATGATGCCGGCAAAATTGCCTAAACTTGCATCCAAAACGAGTACGTCCTCGAGGACGTCCGCTTTCCCTTCCGGATTCATTATCTCGGCTAATGATTTTGCCAGTTCAGAAAGGTTTGAAGACGCATGCCGGGTATAGATATCTTCCTTTGGTTCTTTGGAACTCATGATTTTGCCTCTTTTCCATAGTTATAAATGGGATCCTCCGCCAGATTATAATAAACCGGCGGTTTCAGACCGGGTCTATCGTCAAAGGTGCCGATAACTTTTTTCTTTTCCAAAGATTTGATTTCTTCCTCGGAGAGACCCAGAAATTTTTTCAAAACAAGCCTGTTGTGGTAGCCCAGCGGTCGGGCCAACCACTTGGTGCGCGAAGGTGTCGAGCTTAACTGGGCCGATGGCCCGGCAATCATTAGTTCACCGTACATGGTATCCTGAAAAAGGATAACGCTGCCCCGGGCGCGACGCCAGGAATCATTGCAGATTGTGTAATCATCCTCAACTGCAGCCGCCGGAAAGGTATGGGTGATAGCCAGCCCGATAATTTCGTCGAGTGTTTTAGACTTCACCCAATCGGTCACAATACCGTTGAGGATTTGGGCATTTTCCGGCTTCAATCTTTCCCAATTGCTCTTAAAACGCTGATCGCTGAGCAAATCTTCTCTCTCCATGGCTTTAGTTAAACCTTGAAACTGTTCCCGGGTGGCACAGGCCAGCGCCAGAAACTGACCTTCTTGAGACTTGAAAATGGCCGCCGGCACCATAGTCGGATCGGTATTGCCCGTCCGGCCGATTTTACCGCCGGTGATGCTGTGAAAAGTGTAATTGGGCAAAAGACGCATTAAAGCCTCAGTCTGAGCAATATCAATATATTGTCCTTTACCCGTCTTATGGCGATAATAAAGAGCCATAAGAACAGCCAAGGCGCCAAAATTAGCCGGCACAAAATCTCCGAGGTAATCGGGCAACTTAAAAAATCTGTCATCATAACCGTTCAGGCTTAAAACGCCGCTGGCTCCCTGCGCTAAAAGATCCCAACCGGGGAAATAGCGCATTGGCCCGTACTGCCCGTAGGTGGAGCAACTGAGAAAAATAATCTGTGGATTAATTTTGCTGATTTGGGAATAGCCTATTTTCCATGTTTCCGCCGTTCCCGGAGCAAAATTTTCTACAACCACATCAGCTTTTTCGGCCATTTTGTAAATAAGCTCTTTGGATTTGGCCAATTTCAGATTTACGGAAAGAAAATATTTGTTTTTGGTGATGTTATGCCAGATCGGGTTGGAGTGCTTCCAGTATTTTCCCCAGTAAGTTGCCGGACGCCAGAGGTCTCCGAAAAAAGGCAGCTCCAGCTTGATGACTTCGGCGCCGTAATCGGCCAGGATTCGGGCGGCAACAGGCCCAAAAATCACATGAGAGAAATCCAGTACGCGGATACCCTGCAGGGCCTCGGGTTTAGCGGCGGCTTCCGCCGGATTGAACAGCTTTGCCGTGTATGAAAAATAGTCTTCCATTGCTTACCTCCCCAAGTAAGCCTTTCTTACCAAATCATTTTTCAAGAGATTTTCCGCCTTATCCTCCAGAATAACTCTGCCTTCCTGCAGGATATAGCCGCGATTGGCGAGTTGAAGGGCGCGCAGAGCATTTTGTTCCGTGAGTAAAATGGTCAGCCCCGAATTCCTCAGTTTGTCCAGCGTTTCATAAACGGCATCTACGATCAGGGGCGCCAGGCCAATCGAAGGCTCATCCACCATCATCAGGCGGGGATTGCCCATCAGGCCACGGCCTATCTTCAGCATCTGCTGTTCACCGCCGCTTAAAAGCCGTGCCGTTTGGTTACAGCGCTCTCCGAGGATCGGATAAAGGCTGTAAACATATTCCAATGTTTCTTTTCTTTTTTTCCAGGAGTTAATCCTGTAAGCGCCGAGAAGAAGATTTTCCTTGACGGTCATGTAAGGGAAAGCCTTGCTTCCTTCCGGCACCTGAACAATACCCATATCCACAATTTTGTGCGGCGGGAGATTCTGAATGGGCTGATCCTGAAAAATTATTCTACCGATGGGACGCTTCATAAAGCCCTGAATAGTGTTTAAAATGGTGCTTTTGCCTGTCCCATTGGAACCGAGAATAGTCACTATTTCGTGCTGCTTGACATGGAAGCTGATATCATGCAGGACAGGAATGATGCCATAGGATACGCTGAGGTGGTCAACTTCAAGCATATGTCCTCCAACCTCTGCCCAGATAGGCCTCAATCAGATTTTCGTTTTTCACAACCACATCCGGTGTTCCTTCGGCAATTTTTTCGCCGTAATTGATGGCAATGATCCGGTCGGCCGATTCCATGAGCACAGCCATCACATGTTCGATCCAGAATATCGTGATGCCGAAATCTTTTTTCGCCCGGTTAATGAGCTGTATCGCTTTATCGGCTTCTCCCGGGTTGAGGCCGGCCATCACCTCGTCGATAAAAAGCAGCTTCGGCGTGGTGGCCAATGCACGGGCAAGTTCCAGCATTCTCAGCTCATAAAAAGTAAGATCGCGGGCCAGAATATTTCTTTTGCTGAAAAGTCCGACAAATTCCAGGTAATGGGTTGCCTCCACCAAGGCATCTTCAAAACTCTGGTTAATACGTTTTTTGCCGCACAGTGCCGATGCCGCCACACCGAATATGGCTGTCAATTCCGGAAAGGGGCGAGGGATCTGATAAGTGCGGCTCAAACCCAGGTGCGTACGCTGATAAGGCTTCAAACGGGTAATATCGGCGCCGCATAATTCCATCCTGCCCTCATCAGCGGTCAGATTGCCGCAAAGCAAATTAACGACGGTGGATTTACCGGCGCCGTTTGGCCCGATAAAACCAACGGTTTCACCTTTTTGAATCGTGAAGGATAAATTATTTACCGCCACAATACCGCCAAAACGTTTGCTTATATTTTCTACTTTCAGCAACTCGGTCATGTTTTGAGCTTACCTCCGAACATGAATTGTGGGAAAATATTCCCGGTAGCGGCGCTTACGATAAATACCGAACAATCCCTCAGGGAGAACAAAAAGCAGAATCAGCAGAATAACAGGAAAGATAACCGGCTGGATTGGTCCCATGGTGCGAATCAGAATCATTTCCAGAAAGGCGACAAAATAGCCGCCGACAATACAGCCGAAGATCTGTGTCCGGCCTCCAATCATCATGGTGAGAAAGACTTTCAGCATGAAAGTAAAGGTAAGATAAGTTTGACCGGCAAACGAGGAAAAATAGTGGGCGTAAAACCAGCCGACAAAACCAATCATCGCGGCGGAACAAATGAAGGATATAATCTTGACCTTGTTTATATTGACGCCGATGCCGTGGGCAACTTCTTCATCGTCGTTGATGGTGGCCATGATCAATCCATAGCGCGATTTCATTACTTTGTTGATGATCCAGAGATAAGCAACCATCACGACAATAGAGATGTAGGCAATGACAAGGAAATTGATTTTCGCATTTCCTGTGCTGATCAGGGGCTTGATGCCGAAGAGCCCCGTATCGCCTTTGAAAATATCTGTATAAATTATGGTGATTTCAAAAAAAACAAAAGGCAGCAGCAGGGACAATAAAACATAATATAAGCCGCGTGCGACAATTACCAGCGGACTGTAAATCACGGCCGTAAATAAAGTAACGATCACGGCGAACGGTAAGGTGGTGAGTGGCCCCCAGCCGTAAGCGATGCTGAGGAGAGCCGCCGTGTAACCGCCGACACCGACAAAAAAATTAGGTCCGAAATTAACCCGACCGGTGCCCAAGGCCATCAGCGACATGGGCATGGCAATGGCCGCCAGCAGATTGGCCGAAATCATGGTATTGATCAAACCCGGGCTGATAAAATGGGCAACGGCCGGGAAAATAAGTAACAGGGTCACCCACAGAATCGAATTGCGCCAGTAACGCGGCTCAATGATCCATTCCCATTTTCTTTGCCGGAACCGAATCGTCAAGCGATCTCTTTTCAATTCCAAGTCTACCATAATGACTCACTCCTGGTTAATCCCTGGGGCCTGATGATCAAGACGAAAATAACGAGCACTAAAGCGGATAGTGTCATGAATTTCGGCTCCCCCACAATAAAACACATCACGGCATGGACTACCCCGATCAAAAAACTGGCCATTATTGTGCCCTTCATATTGCCCAACCCTCCCAGGACCGCGATCAGAATGGCTGTGTTCAGATATAGTTGCCCCATTTGCGGATCAATTGTCCAGACCGGAGCAATAAGCAGTGTGCCGATAATGACCGGTATCAGCACCAGCATCATCGTGAAAATATACATGCCCTCGACATTAATGCCCACAATCTGAGAACTGTATATGCTTTGCGAAATGGCGCGAATCGCCAGGCCGATTCTTGTTTTAATGAAGAAAAGCACAAAAAGTCCGGTCATGACCAAGCCGATAAATGAACCGATGATAAGTTGTTTGGGGACGATCACGGAACCTATTTTGAAGGTGCCTTCCATCAGAGTAGTATTTAAATAAACACCCTCCTGGATTGGATACTGGTAATTTATTGCCTGTTCAATTATTCCGGTAATGACAAGCAGCGCAATCAGCATTTGTAGTTCATTTTCCAGGTATCTCTTGATGACGCCAAGGTAAATCAGATAAGCAAGCAGAAACTGCACTAAGAACATGCCGATAATGGAGGGGATTAGACTTAATTCGAAAGCTTTCATAAACATCCAGGTCGCGTAAATCGTAACCGGGAAGATATATGCATAGCCCAAATGAAAAATTCTTAATACGCCGCAAATGATTGAAAAACCGAGAGAAACAAGAAGATAAATTGATCCTAAAATAAAAGCGTAGATAAAGACGTTCTGGATATAACCCCACATATCTTCGATCTTCCCCTTTCATAAATACCCGATTGCTAATCAGCAAGCGGCTTGCTTAATCAATATCAAAGGGACAATACAAAAGATTGATCAAAAAAATGCAGAATGGAATGAAAGTTTACGCTTTTCGCTTTTTTGGCCGGAAATCTTATTTTATTTTTTATAAAATTCACTGTTTATTGTCAAGAGATATAATAAAAAGGTAATTTATTGTATTTAAGCTTGTTTGTGATATATAAAAATTAAACATTGCCAAGATGAAGGGAGGAAGGATATTATGTCGTCAGCATCAGTATTTAATGATTTGCAGAAGCTTATTGGAACTGAGGTATTTCTTTCTGGCTGGAAGGAAATAACACAGGATCAAATCAATATGTTCGCAGATTGTACGTCTGATCATCAATGGATCCATGTGGATGTGGAGAAAGCAGCAAAAGGTCCTTATGGGAAGACAGTTGCACATGGATTTCTAACGCTTTCCAGCCTGCCCTTTTTTACTTATCAGATGCCGATAAAGTTTGAGGGTTCTCTGCTGACGCTCAATTATGGCCTGAACAAGGTGCGGTTTTTAAATCCGGTTTTATGCGGCTCGCAGATCCGTGATCGCATTGTGTTAGCAGGCGTGGAAGAGAGACCTGACAACCGTCTTCTGGTTACATTAAACCACACGGTCGAGATCAACGGTCAGGACAAACCAGCTTGTGTGGCGGACGGGCTGCTGCTGGTTATTTTCTAAATTTGCCCTTACGTTGATGATTCGAACGGGAAATGAAGGCCGGCTGGAATTCGCGCCCAGGTCACTATTTTTCGGTTTCCTGGCTTTTATTTATAGAAGAAGGCAAGATGATAAAAATTACTGTTCTTTTTGCTTTTGTTTCGCCAGAATAAAGCGCAAACAAGCAGCAGATGCAGGGTTAATCAGCAATTTCAGGCAAGCGAGGCATGTTTGTTTACCCGTAAAAAAAGAGGAGGGTAAGTTAAGTGGAGATAAAATGGTATGGCCATGCAGCATTCCAGATTACTACTGAAAAAGGCACCAGAATAATTATTGACCCCTATGAAAGCGGTTCTTTTAACGGCGCCCTGGCCTATGGCAAAATTAATGATAAAGCCGATATTGTCATCACCAGCCATGATCATGCTGATCACAATTACGTAAAAGATATACCCGGAAAATACCAGCAGATCAGCAGAGAAGGTTTTTATGAGATCAAAGATGTAAAAGTCACAACTATACCGGCCTTTCATGACAAGTCGGCCGGAAAAGAGCGGGGGCGTAATCTGATTTCGGTGATCAACGCCGATGGCCTGATATTGGCGCATCTGGGTGATTTGGGGCATATACCGGATGCCGGAATATTAAAAGAAATTGGCCGCGTGGATATAGCGCTTTTGCCGGTCGGAGGACTTTTTACCATTGATGCCGATGAGGCTGCTCAAGTCGTCGAGGCGATGAGGCCCCTAATTACGATACCAATGCACTACAAAACAGGGAAATGCGGTTTTCCCATTGCTCCGGTGCAGAATTTTACCAGCAGCCAAAAAAATGTGCGCATGTTGAACGAATCAGCCGTGGTGATCAGCAGGGAATCCCTCCCGCGAGAACCAGAGATAATAGTCCTGCAACATGCCTTATAGTATCAATTAAACTTGATTCGGTTTTTATATTGCTGCGGCAGAGGCAGCAAGTGGATAAAATTTGTGACAGATATTCCTCTGGAGGTGAAGAAAATGAAAGTAGGCGGTAAAGTTATTGTTGTGACAGGTGGCGCCTGTGGGATTGGAGAAGCTTTATGCCGGCGTTTCGCCCGGGAGGGCGCCGGCGCTGTTATTGTCGCGGATATCAACGAAGCGGCGGCAAAAACGGTAGCTTCCGCAGTAAAAGGGGAGGCAGTAACCTGTGATGTCCGCAAGGAAGGTGATATCGTTCATCTTGTGCGTTTTGCCGAGGATAAATACGGACAGCTTGACTTGTTCTGCTCTAATGCCGGGATTATGGAGATGGGATCCGTGGAAGTGTCCAATGAAAAATGGCAGCGCATTTGGGAAATCAATGTACTGTCCCATATTTATGCGGCGCGGGCGGTCATCCCCGGCATGACCAAACGCGGTGAAGGCTTCTTCATGATCACGGCTTCAGCGGCGGGACTCTTAAGCCAGATCGGGTCGGCACCCTATTCGGTTACAAAACATGCAGCGGTGGGGTTTGCGGAATATTTATCTATAACATATGGCGAGCAGGGAATAAAAGTATTTGCTCTGTGCCCCCAGGCCGTGCGGACGGAAATGACGCGGGGAGGCGGCGGCGTGGCGGCGGTGGACGGACTCATGGAGCCGGAGCAGTTGGCCGAAGCTGTTATCAAGGGGTTGGAGAAAGAAGAATTCTTAATTCTGCCTCATCCCGAGGTCAAAACCTATATGCAGCGAAAAACATCCGATTACGACCGCTGGCTGCAGGGCATGCGGAAACTGCAATCCCGCTTTAACGAGGGGGTGCCGCTCAAAAAATAGCGAAGAAAAAATTAGCCGTCAATCCTGCTGGCAGCGGCGAAGAGGTAGCCTTCCGGCAATCCAAATGAGGAAAAAGTTTATGAGTTCAGGCGACAAATATGTTCTGGTTGATAACGAATATGATCTGAATAAAATACTGCAGGCCAAAGGAAAAAAAATTGCTCTTGTTTATGCTTCCTGGTGTCCTTTTTGCGGTAAATTTTTGCCGATATTTCAGCAATATGCCGAGAACAAACAGCAGCATTTTTTGCTTATTCAAGACGATCAGGAGATTATCGCAGATAAATTATCTGTCGATGTTTTTCCTACACTGCTTTTTTTCGAGGATGGCGTTCTTGCCAAAAGGCTGGACGGTAAAACCGGTATCGGGCTAAATGAAAAACAATTGGCCGAGTTTATTCAGTTGTGCCATTTGCCGGAGGATTGAAAATTGACTCATTGTATATTTGTGACAGGATAAGTTATTTTTAAATAATCAAAGGCATGAATAATTAATTTACAGTTTGGGAGGAAATGATATGAGCTGGAAATATTTACTGCTGGCAGTCGAAGCGAAGGTTGCAACTGTAACGATTAACCGTCCGGACAAAGGTAATGCCCTGGCTCCCGATGTTTTGGAGGAACTGGAAAAGATGTTCACCGATCTTAGCAAAAGACAGGACGTAAATGTAATTGTTTTTACGGGGGGAGAAAAATTCTTTTCGGCGGGCTTTGACCTCAATGAAATAAGGAAATTGGAGAAAGTGTCCAATGAAGAATATACCGCTCTTTTCCATCGGGCCTACCGAGCGATTTTGTTCTGCGATCAGCCGGTCGTCTGTGCCGTGGGCGGCCCGGCCATTGCCGGCGGATTTGATCTGACGATGATGTGCGACATCCGCTACGCTTCCGAACGCGCCAAATTCGGCCAACGGGAAATAGTCATTTCCGTGACGCCGATTATGGACCCGCTGTGGCGGATAATCGGTCTGGGTCGGGCCAAGGAAGTTGCCCTTACCGGCCGCATATATGATGCGCGGGAGGCGGAGCAAATGGGCTATGTGAGCAAGGTTTTCCCGGAGGGAAAACTCCTGGAAGAAGTCGGCGCAATTGCCCGTCAGATGGCGACTTACGACCGCGGCTGCTTAAAGGAAACCAAGCAGCTTGCCAACAAAATTCTCAATGAAGACATGGATGGAGCGATGCGGCTTCAGGAATGGCTTTTCAGAACCTATATCGGATCGGAGGACAATCACCGGCGGATTGATGCCCTCCAGGCTCAACTGGCCGCGGCAAGGAAAAAATAAAAAAAAACAATATATTGCCAAGCGGGGCAATTTAATTTTTTGAATATGATCGCAATAGCAGCAATAAAAATAAAGAAAGTAATGAGGAATGACTATGGAAACTTTTCCCTGGTGGACAGAGGCCCATATAAAGCTCGCCGAAGATGCAAAAAAATTTACGGATGAGGTTTTGATCCCCATAGGTGAACGCAATGCCTTGAAGCAAAAATTTAATTGGGAAGCGATATCGCTTATGGCCCAAAAGGGCTGGTTCGGCACTTTGATTCCCCTTAAGTACGGCGGCCATCTGGAGGAATGGGGGGTCACAGGAGCAAGCATTATTATGGAAGAAATATCTCGTGCAGGCGTTATCTTTCTTCCTTTTGCCACAACCATGATTGGCAGCGCGACTCAGATAGTGCACAATGCCAATGAAGAGCAGAAACAGAAATGGCTGCCGCCGATGAGCAGAGGTGAATTGCTTGGTTCCATCACCATGACTGAGCCTTATGCTGGTTCCGATATTGCTTCAATTGAAACTACCGCGGTCAGGGAAGGTGATTTCTATGTGGTTAATGGTAAAAAGCGCTTTCAAACCTGTGCGGCCATCGCCGATTTGTATATGTGCTACTTTCTAACGAACCCTGAGAATAGGTCAAAAAACAGGCACTTGAGCGCCCTGGTTGTGGAAAAAGGGACGCCGGGATTCCATATTGAAAGAATTAACGATACTATGGGTTACGACGGCGTTTATAATTGCTACCTGAGTTTTGACAATGCTAAAGTGCCGGTTTCCAATCGCCTGGGTGAGGAGGGGGACGGCTGGAAGATCATGATGAGCGGCCTGAATGTGGAGAGGCTGCTCAATGGCGCACCGACGCTCGGCCCTATGCGGGAATGCATTCGTTATACACAGCAGCATCTGGAACGGCGCTTGCAATTCGGCCGGCCGACGGGCGATATCGTGACAAATCAATTCAAACTGGCGGACATGATCTGGAAGCTTTATCTGAGCAGACTGGTCGTCTATTACTCCGCCTATTGCGCCGATCTGGGGCGCGATGTTCCGATTGAAGCAGCCATTGCCAAGATGTTTTCCAGCGATGCGGCGATGGAAACATCACTGGAAGCAGTGCAGGCAATGGGTGGCAACGGCATTATGAAGATTTATCCCGTTGAGCGCCTGATGCGCGATGCCAAGCATGCGCAGATCGCCGCCGGCACTTCAGAAGTCCTTCGTCTCCTTATTTACCGTCAGGGTACCAGGATCATGAAAAATGATCTGAAAGTTCCCCCGCGGGTCATGGATCCGGAACTGGATATGCCGCTGCCCGTCGGTAAGCCGCTGCCCAAGATCCCGGCGAAGAGTGAGGAAGACGTGCTGAATATTTTAGCGGAAAATTACCGAGTTAATCCCGGTCTGCATATGACCATGGAGGATATCAAGGAGTGGCTGGAGATCAGCGATGCCGATCTGGTGAAATATCTGGAGAACTTGGAAAAGAAGGGTTGGGCCGGCCTTTATCGGACACGCAAGGGCATCGGCATGGCCCGGGTTACCTATCCCGGTCTGCAAAAGGCCCATCCGCCCGAGTACTATAAACATGTTGCGGCCTGGGCTGATCCCAAAGATGTGTTTTAGCCGGCCTCCGTCTGACTTGGATTTTTGTTGACATGCAGACAACTGTTTTATTTAAAGAAAGGAATGTCCTATGAGAACCAAAAAAGATTACATCGCGGGCCTGTCCAAGATGAAGCGCAATCTATACTTTGATGGGCAATTGCTCGACAGGACAGACGAACTGCAGATGGATTGCATCAATACCATCGGCACAACTTATGATGAGGCGGCCCGACCGGAGAGTCAGGAGCTTTGCACGGCCATTTCCCATCTTACGGGGGAGAGGATCAACCGCTTCACCCACATTCACCAAAACAAGGAAGACCTGCATAAGAAGCAGGATATGACGCGCGTCCTCTGCCGGATGGTCGGCGGCTGCATTGGCCGCTGTATGGGCATTGACGGCACCAACGCTATTTACAATGTCTCTTATGAAGCGGACAGGATGAATAAGGGCGCCACCAATTATCATGAAAACTTCAAAAAATGGCTGATCCATTTCCAGAATGAAGATCTCATCGGCTGCTGTGCCCAGACAGACGTAAAAGGTGACCGTCTGCTGCGCCCGGCCGATCAGCCTGACCCCAGCGCGTATGTGCGCATCAAGGAGAGATTAAAGGATGGTATTGTCGTGGAAGGCTGCAAGCTTCACATTTCTTATGCCTCTGTGGCGGACGAAGTGCTGGTGCTTCCGACCCGGGCCCTCCGGTCGGAAGATAAAGACTACGCGGTGGCCTTTGCCGTTCCCGGAGACTGGGACGGACTCAAACAGGTCGTGACGATCCACAACTTGCGACCGCGGGAAATTTACAAGCGCGGTTTTGTGCCCGGGGCAACCGATTCCTATATGATCTTTGATAACTGTTTTGTTCCCTGGGAAAGGGTTTTCCTGGCCGGAGAGCACCAGCATGGCGGCGTCTGTGCTCTGCTCTTCGCTTTATTCCATCGCCATTCCTATTCGGGCTGCAAGCCGGCAATCGGCGATGTCATCCTGGGATCAGCCGCCCTGGCTGCTGAGGTGAATAATATTCACAAAGAATCCCATGTCCGGGAAAAGCTGGCGGAAATCATCATGACCAGCGAACTCGGCTACGCCGCCGGCTACACGGCCTCTGATCTCGGCAAACCGGAAGTATACGTTCCGGGGATTGGTTTTGTGCCTTATGGCCCGGGATCATATATTCCCCATTCCATTTACTGCAATGTTGGCCGCTGTCTGACCGGTGAAGCAGTGTTTCGGGAGGCGGAAATTTTGTGCGACCTCGCGGGGGGGGTTGTAGCTACTTTCCCCCATGAGAAGGATTTTAAAAACCCCGTTACCGGTGAACTGCTGCTCAAATACACCAAGCGAAATCCGAAAATGCCGGTGGAAGATCAGGCCAATTTCTGGCGGTACTTGGGCGATGGCCTTTGTTCCGCAACAGGCGGCATCATGAACATCGCCAATTTTCACGGCGGCGGCTCGCCGATTATGGAGCAGATTGCCATTACGACTCAGTATGATATTGAAGCCCGTAAAAAGCTGGTGAAATACTTGGCCGGCATGAGCGGCGGTGATCGTGAAGCCTGCTGGGAAAAACCTAAAACAGCTAAATAAAGTTGTCTTTTAGTCAAGACGGTACCGGAGATTCATGCCTTAAATACTGCGGCCTTTCTGTCTGGGGGAGAAAGGCCGCAGTCAGGGCTGATTCATGAATAGTTTTTTGAGGGGAAAAAAGCCATGTTCAACCTAACCAAATTTTCTCTGAAGGATAAGGTGGCAATTGTTACCGGCGGCGGACGCGGCATCGGTCAGGCTATTGCTTACGGCCTTGCCAAAGCTCAAGCCAAGGTGGTTGTGGTCAGCCGCAAAATACAGGATTTGGAAGCAACGGCAGCAGAAATCAGAGCCTTTGGCGGCGAGGCGCTCGCCATTTCCGCCCATTTGGGCAGGATTAATGAAATTCACAAAATGATGGAGACGGTGCTGAATAAATTCGGCCGTATTGATATTTTGGTGAACAATGCCGGCGTTAGTCCGGCACTAGCTTCAGTTCTGGAAGGTGATGAGCGCCTTTGGGATACAATCATGAACCTTAATCTGAAGGGTGCTTATTTTGTAAGCCAGGCGGCAGCCCGCGTCATGAAAAGGCAGGGCGGCGGAAAAATAATTAACATCGCTTCCATCGACGGCTTTAATCCGGAGCCAGGGGCCAGCGTTTATTCCGTCTCGAAAGCGGGACTGCGCATGATTACTAGGGCTTTTGCCATGGAGCTCTCCGGAGACAACATTCAGGTCAATACCATTGCTCCCGGTCCCATTGAAACTAAAATGATGAATTCCCATTGGGGACATTTGCCGGCGGAGGAAGAAAGAAAACAAAAAGACGCCTTCTGTCAATTGCTGCCGACTCGCCGCATCGGTGATCCGGATGAAATTGTTGGCGCCGCTCTCTACCTTGCCTCTGACGCTTCCAGTTATACGACGGGAACAGAAATTGTCATTGACGGCGGTTTACTCATAAAAAATCCTTTGCCTGTCTGAACGTACAGTTAAAGATTTATATTGTGAAAGGGAGGCCGAATATGAAAACTCTAATGCATTTGCTTACACCAATCAAAGTCAATTCCCTGGAAATTTCCAACCGCCTGGTCATGCCACCGATGGGCACATCGCTGGGCAGCAACGATGCGACCGTGAGCGAAGCAAACATCGCCTATATTAAGCGGCGGGCGCAGGGCGGCGCCGGTCTCGTTATTACGGAGATTACCGCCGTTCATCCTTCCGGCCATCCTGTCCCCAATGCCTTGGGAATCTGGGATGACAAATTCATTCCCGGTCTGCAGCAGTTAGCCGATGCCGTCCACCAGCAGGGCGGCAGGATCTCCCTGCAACTCTATCATTCGGGCCGGGAAAATTATCTGCTGCTTAAGCAGAATAAGGCCATTGCTCCCTCGGCTGTTCCCAGCTACATTTTTGGTTTCCTCGGTGCGCCGCGCGAGATGACCATCGCCGAAATTGAGGAAATAATAGCCTCTTTTGGTGCTGCGGCCATCCGGGCGAAAAAAGCGGGGTTTGATATGGTGGAGCTGCATGGCGCCCATGGTTATCTTTTGATGCAGTTTCTTTCTGCCCACTCCAATAAGAGGCAGGATAAATACGGCGGTGATTTCCGTGGGCGGGCCCGCTTTATGATGGAGTGCCTGCAGGAGGTGCGCACGCAGGTTGGGAAAGAATTTCCGATATCCGTTCGGATTTCCGGTGAGGAGTACATAAAGGATGGCTATACCATTTCCGATATGCAGACGATTGTTCCGGATCTGGTTGGGGCGGGCGCCGATGTCATCAATGTTTCCTATGGTACACACGGCAATGCGGCCGTGAACATCGATACCCCTAATCCCAGCGCGCCGGTGGAATTTCAGCAGGGCTTCAAGGCTGGCTTGGCGCGCAAGATCAAAGAGGTCGCGTCGGTGCCGGTCATTTCCGTGGGGCGTTATACTGATCCTTATTTCATGAATGAGGTAATTGCCCGCGGTGATGCCGATATGGTTGCGGTGGGGCGTCAGCATCTTGCCGATCCCGATTTTCTCAAAAACGCCGTGGAAGGTCATCCGGAAGATACACTGGAATGCTTGGCCTGCAACCAGGGATGCATTGAGCGTATTTCCATTGAGATCCAGCCGATTCGTTGTGCCATTAATCCCGAAACAGGTCAGGAACTGCTCTACCCGCAAAAGCCGGCGACAGTCAGCCGTATTGTCTGGGTGGTAGGGGGAGGCCCCGGCGGTTTGACTGCCGCGGCGGAGGCGGCACGGCTCGGTCATCGAGTAACACTTTTCGAGCGGGAAACCCGGACAGGCGGCAATGTGCGCTACGCAGCCCTGGCGCCTTACAAGGAGGTGTATGGGAGATATATTCAATCCCTTACGGCGCGCTGCAAAAAACGGGGAGTGGATATAAAAACAGGCGTGGAAGTTACCGAAGCGATGATCGAGCAGGGAAAGCCGGATGTTGTTGTTTTGGCCAGCGGTGCGGAGAAAGCGGCGTGTCCGGCAGAGGGCGTAAACTCTTCGGTTGTCTGCGATGCCTGGCAGATTTTGGGGGGTGAAATTAAGCCCCGGGACAACGCCGTGATCATCGGCGGCGGCTTGATCGGTATGGAAACGGCGGATTTTCTTTGCGCCCAAGGCATAAAAAATGTCACGGTGGTGGAAATGCTGAAAAAATCACCTGTGCTGGCGATTGCGGCACACGGATATATGCTGCATAAACGCCTGCGGGAGGCCGGAGTCAAATTGCTGTTTGATACTACGGTGAAGTCGATTGCAGAAGAATCAGTGACGGTAGCAACTGGTGGCAAAGATACAATTCTCAAACCCGTCCATCAGGTCATTGTCGCTGTCGGTGTCACGCCCAGAAATGCGCTCAAAGAAATGCTGGAGAAAAAGAATATCCGTCATTTTGTTGTTGGCGATGCAGTTCTACCCCGCCGCATCATTGAGGCGACAACGGATGGAGCAAAAGCCGCGTGGGCAATATAATGGATTATTTTCTGTAGGAACTGCTGCGGCAAATTGGCGGTGGCTGCGCTCAATGTGGAGTCAGAAAAAGTATCCAGCAGGAGTGCCGCAGCGATTATTTTGCACTGTTCGAAGGAAAGGAGGTTTTTTCGTGGATCTACGGGAAAGGTGGATCGGGACAAACGGAATTAATCTGCATACAATGGAAGCAGGGCCACAGGATGGCCCCCTGATGCTTTTTCTTCACGGTTTCCCTGAATTCTGGTATTCCTGGCGCAGACAACTCAGTTATTTCAGCGAAAAAGGTTATTTGGCTGTTGCACCGGATCAACGCGGCTATAATTTAAGTGATAAACCTTCAGGTATGGCCGCGTACAAAATTGATGAACTTGCCAAGGATATTGTCGGCCTTATTGATTTCTATCAGCGGGATCAAATTCTTTTGGTGGGGCATGACTGGGGTGCAGAAGTTGCCTGGTGGATGGGGCTCAAATATCCGGAGCGCATCAAACGTCTGGTAATTATGAATGTTCCTCATCCTAAGGTCATGGCGAAAAATTTATTTACTAATGAGGAGCAGATGCGGAAAAGCTGGTATATTTTTTATTTTCAGCTGCCGGGGGCTGTCGAGAAGTTTGCCGCGCTTAATGATTATGAATGGCCCGTCGGGCTGCTGGCTAAAACAAGCCGTCCGGGAGCATTTACGCCGGAAGATTTGGAGAAATATCGGGAGGCATTCCGGCAGCCGGGGGCATTCGGCGCCATGGTGAATTGGTACCGTGCTTCGCTGCAGGCCCCTTCGCTGCCGCCGGCAAGTTTCAGGATTGCCATGCCTGTATTGATATTATGGGGTGTAAATGATGTTGCACTGCTACAGGAAGAGGCTCAGGAAAGCTTGGATTATTGTGATCAGGGGCAATTGATAAAATTTCCTGACGCCTCCCATTGGCTGCAGCAGGAAGAATTTGCCGCCATCAATCCCATAATCAATGATTTCTTTTCGGTCTAGCTGAGGAAAGGAAATCATGCATCTAGATTTGCATTTGCTCCGAAGCAAGCATAAAGGTTTCTCAAGTTGGGCCGGAGTCTCCAAATACTTATTGTGCCCAAATGAAATGTTGTTTTAAGTTTTTGTTTGTTTGCTGTTCCGGGATAGCAAAGGGTTAAATACAGAGATGCTTTTGCAGCAGGGGCTTCGTTATTGCTTCGGTATACAAGGATTTGGGCTGGTGTCTGTAAGGAAAACGGAATTATAATTGTTGATGATAATATCATCATAATATTTTTAATTAGGATGGGAGGTAATATATGGATATACATAAAGAAAAGTTGATCGAAATGTATCGAAAGCTATTGCTGGCCAGAAAAATAGACGACAAACTATATCAACTGAACAGCACAGGTGCTTTTACCGGATGGCTTCATTTGGGGGCCGGTCAGGAGGCGATGTCGGTGGCTTTGGGCGCCGTAATGCGCAAGGATGATTGGTACAAACCAGATTTTCGCGGTAATCATGGCCAGGTCGGCAAAGGCATTCCGACAAGATTAATTTTTGCCACGATGATGAATAAGCAGGTGCCGGAAGGAAGTGAAACATATCAGGATTATGGCATTAATACGGGAGGAACGACACTCGGAGAAACTGAACCAATCCTGACCGGCACAGCCTTAGGTTCTAAATTACAGGGATTGGACCGGGTTACGGTTAATGTTTTTGGTGATGGCACGGCCAATAAAGGTCCGGTTCATGAAGCGATGAATATGGCCGCCATCTGGAAGCTGCCTATTGTTTATGTATGCATCAATAATCAATACGCGATTTCTATGCCGTTTAACAAATCGTGTGCCTGTACCGACATTGCGGATAGGGCGGACGGATATGGTATGCCGGGTGTTGTGGTTGACGGCAACGATGTTATCGCCTGTTACGAAGTTGCTTCTGACGCGATTAAGAGAGCGCGGGAAGGAGGAGGACCTAGTCTTATCGAGGCCAAGACATATCGGCTGCGCGGCCACTGGGAGGGCGACCAGGAGGTTTATCGCAGCGAGGAAGAAGTTAAAGAAGCCTGGAAGAAAGAGCCTGTTGGCCGTTATCGGGAAAACCTGTTGAAAATGGGTATTTTCACCAATAACGATATTGAAAAAATGGATGCTGAAACTACCGCTGAAATTGAAGATGCTGTTGCCTGGGCAAGTAACCTGCCTACCCTGGCTGGTGGTGGTATGCATTAAGAGTTTTCCATTTGAATATTGCTAAGCTTTGCTTTCAGTTTCCTGAATCCACTGAGACTTGAATAAAAAGGAGGAATCATTAATGACAGCTGAGATAAAAAAGAAAGATATTACATACCGCTGGGCGATTAACCACGCTCTAGCCGAAGAAATGCGGCGGGATCCAAAAGTTATTTTATACGGGGAAGATGTTGGTAAACATGGCGGCAACTTTGCCGTCAGTCGTGGTCTTTTTGATGAATTTGGCGAAAATAAAGTTTTCGACACGCCTATCTCTGAAACGGCGATTATCGGAACGGCGATCGGTGCTGCCATGACCGGTTTGAGGCCGGTTGTGGAACTTATGTTTGCCGGCTTTATCGGAACCTGCTTCGATCAGGTCTTCTACAAGCTCAGTGATTGGAAACACTGGAACAACCTAAAGTCGCTGCCGGTAGTTGTGCGGCTGCCCATGGGTGGCGGAGCAGGTCATGAGCATTCCCATTGTCCGGAGGCTCTGCTTATCCACTCCCCCGGATTGAAGGTCGTTTGCCCTTCTACGCCTTACGATGCCAAAGGATTGTTGAAAACAGCGATTAGAGATGATGATCCCGTGGCGTACCTGGAGCACATCAACCTTTATGCCATGAAAGGTCCGGTTCCCAGCGATGAGGAAGTCCTCATTCCTTTTGGGCAGGCTAGTGTCAGGAGAGAAGGCCGTGATGTCACCATCATCAGCTATTCATCCATGATTTATAAAGCGCTGACTGCGGCCGAAAAGCTGTCCCAGGAAGGCATTGAAGCGGAAGTGATTGATTTGCGTACTTTGGTGCCGCTGGACGAAGAAGCGATCTTAAAATCAGTGGAAAAAACAGGCAAATTGGTCATAGCGCATGAATCCATGGAAAGGGGAGGAACGGGCGGTTGGCTTGCTTCCATAATTATAGATAAGGGATTTGATTATCTGGACGCGCCGATTAAAATTGTTGCCGGTCAAAATGTAACCCTGCTCGGTGGTCCGGTGGACCCGATTTCAACGCCTCAGGCTCCCAACATCATTGAGGCCGTGAAATCTCTTTTCTGAGAATAGCTATAATTCCGGTGCGGGAATGATATTTTCGGCATAAAATACCGTATTTGTGTGCTCAGGCTGTTTCATTTGCACAGATAAGAATTAAGGGAGGAAAGTATGGCAAAAAATGTGGGGATACCCAAATTAGGCTTAACTATGGTCGAAGCCACAATCGTGGAATGGAAGGTAAGCGAAAAAGCGAAAGTTGAAAAAGATCAGCCTCTTCTTATTATTGAGACAGAAAAAACTACTTATGATATTGGCGCCATGGATGAGGGCATTCTTCATATTATAACGCCGGAAGGCGAGACAGTGCCCGTCGGGCATACCGTGGGGAAACTGGCGGAATCAACCAAGGAATATGAAGAGATAGCCGGGGAAGGGCCGTCAGTTTCCACTCCTATACCTGCTGTTGAAGCGGCTGCCGGCGGGGCGGCAATTAAACCAGTAGTGACAATGCCGGTAAGCGGAGGAGAAAAAGTCAAGATTTCTCCGGTGGCCCGGAAATTGGCCGAGAAGGAGGGTATCGATGTCAATCAGCTGAAGGGTACCGGTCCCGGCGGCCGGATTACGAGGGAAGACGTAGAAAAAGCCATTGCGACAGGTTCCCCTGCAGCAGCTCCGGCGACGCCGATCCCTGCAGCAGGGCAAATGCCGCCGACTTCCCCTGCTGCTGACATGGCGGAGCAATCAGGAATTAAAAGAGTCAAGGAAATCATTCCGCTCAGGGGTACAAGAAGGACGATTGCGCAAAATCTGTGGCGCAGCCTTCAGCTGTCGGCTCAGATGTCATCCGGGGGTGAGGTTGATGCGACCGAGCTGATCAAATTCCGTCAGACGCTGGTGGATGACCAGGAACGAATCGGAGCGCGCATAACCTACACGGACATCATGGTTATGGTTGTGGCCAAGACACTGAAGATGCATCCTATCGTCAATTCCAGCCTCGTGGGTGATGAAATCAAGGTGTGGGACACCATCAATGTTGGCGTGGCTGTTGATATCGAGCTGGAGCAAATGCCCGGTCTGATTGTGCCGGTGGTGCGTGAAGCTGATAAAAAATCGCTTCTGGAAATACACAATACAATAGCAGAAATAGCCCGGAAGGCCAGAGAACGCAGACTGAACCCCGATGATGTTGCCGGCAGTACTTTTACGATCAGCAGCACCGGTGGCGCCGGTGGCGGCGGCATTCAGGAAGGCGGATGGAGTAATTTCGGTACGCCGATTCTCAATCTGGGGGAAGTAGGATTGCTCGGCGTCGGTTCAATTGTCAAGAGAGCGGTCGTGGTTAACGACGAGATTGTCATCAGGCCGATGTTGAGTTACACTTTTACCACTGATCACCGTGTGATCGATGGTGTGCCGGCGGGGCGGTTTGTCGGCACCTTGACCAAATTCCTGACCAACCCTTATTTGCTGTTTGCCGATTAGGATATGATCCAATAAGTATTTGCCGGTAATTTCCCGGTTCCCGGATCTGATCTTTTTTTTATGAAGGAGGCATGGAATGAATCTAAAAAGGTTTTGCATCGAAATGGGTAGCGGTATCGATCAGCACGGTCAGGACGTGACCAGCGCCGCCACAAAGGCGGTTAAAGATGCCGTCGCGCGGATTTGCTTGAGCGGTCTCGAAGAAGTATTGAGACTGGGCAGCCCCGATGAGATGATTGTGGATATTCTTGTTGCCTGCCCTAATCCCAAGGAAGTAAATAAAGAGAAAGTTTTGGCAGCCCTTCCTTTTGGCCAGAAGAAAATCGAAGTGATTGAAGGTGGAATGAGAGCGAAGGTCAGTTTTGCTCCAAAGCTGGGGGATAAAGTTGATGAGGCGGTCATGGCGAACGCTGCCGTAACGGTATTTGTGGATATGGATAAGGTTTTGGCATCCTGGCGGAAAGGATAGGCGGCTTTGAGCAAAGTAGGTATTATTGCCAATGCGGTTGCAGGAAAAGATATTAGAAGATTAGTTTCCCATGCTACGGTTTCGGACAATGGGAAAAAGGCCGGTATTATCAGGCGGGCAATCCTGGCCCTCGATTCCAGTGGCGTCAGCGAAATCATGGTCATGCCTGATCCTTATCGGCTTGCCGACAGATCGCTGGAGGGTATTCGCCACAAGCTTGTATGCCGGGTCTGTACCCTCGACATGCCGGTTACGGGAAGTATGCAGGATTCGGTCAAAGCAGCGCAAATCATGAATGAGCAGAAGGCTGATTGCATCATTACCTTAGGGGGTGATGGCACAAATCGTGCTGTTGCTCATGGCTGCGGGCAGGTGCCATTAGTCCCTATATCGACCGGAACAAACAATGTCTTTCCCTTTATGGTGGAGGGGACAACAGCCGGTTTGGCGGCGGGCATTT
>ENA-ORXD01001081-ORXD01001081.1-sediment-metagenome-genome-assembly--contig:-NODE-1081-length-25671-cov-3.264789_pt1 | contig 25671 bp, 26 predicted proteins | sample MGYA00237862_ERZ511471 | MGnify/ENA metagenome assembly ERZ511471
ACAGCATCGCACTGCGCCTCGCTACAGCCAGGTGATCCGCACAGGAGCCCTGGTGCGGACGACAGGTGCCTGCACCCGGAAAGCCCCGAATTTGAGGAGGGAGAATGGGTCAGCCCGATACCGGGCAGCCCCGCACTGCCGGAATTATTCCCTCACCGCGGCGGCCATTCCCTTCCTGGTCCGGGGTGTCAGAAACGACCTGATGCACGGCAGGAGACCTGCAGACAACGTGAGAAGCAGGAATGAACAACCGTTTCCGCACGGTGGGAGAGAGGCTGGAGATCATACATTGAACCGGCATCAAAACCGCATCCGCTGAAGGAGGAGTGGGGACCGGGGTTCTCAGATGCATTTCACGGGAGAACCCCCCCTGCTGGGATCATGCCGTTGCCCGGCCGGAAAAATGAGGGTATGAAATTGACTTCAGGAACCGGTAAACCAGCCGGAGAAGCGCTCAGGGAGCGCAGGACGGTCGAAGAGGGTAGGCAGCCGGTCCCAAGCGGGCTCGGGGACAATGGTGCGCTGCGCTCGCATGGACGCTGCGCGCTGGTAATCTTCAATGGTCAGTTTCGGCAGGGTGAAATTCGGCTCGGGAAAGATGGAAGGCCCCCCCGGTCCTGCAGCGGGATTGAAGTAGGGCCGCGCCTCTCCTACAGCGCAGGGAAAGCAGTACTCTGCGGATGCAGTACCTACCAGGGCAATCCCGATGAGGAGGGGAATGAGGAACAGGTATATCCGGGACATGACCATTCTTTACCCGGTCAGATATATAAAAAATACCCTCCCGGGCGATGTCCGGTTCCCGATCGTGGCGGTTGAGGGGGCTCGGACGAACTGGCGTCTCCCGTGGCCCGGTCCGCTCATTGAGTTTAAAGCCTTACAAACCAAACCAGATATGATACCAGGGAGCAGTACCGCTGATGATTACGTCACTCCACGCACCGGTGTAAAAGGGATTTGTACCATGACCTACCTCATCTACATCGCCTTTTTCGGGGCAGCAGTAGTTTTTTTCCTGTGGCTGCGCGATGCCCGGATATTCTACCGGACCGGACTTCCGGGATACCGGAAAGCAGCGTACCGGGGTGTCCTGTACGGGGCCCTTGCCCTCCTGGGTGTCGCGGTGACAGCCTCCCTGCTTGAAATCCTTGGCCTCGGGATGATACTTGCCGCCCTGTACCTGCAGGGTCGGGAGAGCAGGGAGACCGTGTGGGGGTCCGAAGGGACCCTCGACCGGGTGTTCGGCCGGGCACCCGGCGCGACCAGGACCATACGGAAGGGGGATTGAACCAGGAATGCTCCAGAAACCGCGGGGAACGAGAGATTTCCTCCCTGATGAGATGGAACAGCGGCGTCATGTCGAGTGCACCATGCGGGAGGTTGCCAGGCGGTGGGGTTACCGCGAAGTGTGCACGCCGGAATTCGAGGAACTCGAGCTCTTCACGATCCGGTCCGGGGAAGGGATCATCCAGGAGATGTACGTCTTCGAGGACAAGGGGGGCAGGAAGATGGCACTCCGCCCGGAACTCACGGCACCGGTCCTGAGAATGTACGTGAACGAGGGTCGTACCCTGCCAAAACCACTCCGCTGGTACTACTTTGCCGACTGCTTCCGGTACGAGCGTCCCCAGAAGGGGAGGTACCGGCAGTTCTGGCAGTTCGGGGTGGAGCTGATAGGGGCAGACTCAGCACTTGCCGAGGCCGAGGTGATCCTGCTTGCCGATGAGATCCTCGCGGGATCAGGGATATCCTACGAGATCCATGTCGGCCACCTTGCGTTCATGCGGACCCTCCTTGCCGGGCTGTCGCAGGATGACCAGAAAAAAATCCGCATGTTCCTCGACAAGAAGGACCAGGCCGGCCTCGACGCACACCTTGCGGCAACGGGTGAGCGCGGACTCGGGGCCGACCTGACCGCGCTCGCCGGGTGCAGAGACCTTGAGGAAGCGTTCTCAATCACCGGCGGGATGCCTGAAGGCGACCGGATCTCCGAACTCTTCTCGGTCCTGGACCAGTCCGGGGTCACCTATATCCTCGACCCGGGCATTGCGCGGGGACTCGATTACTATACGGGGATGGTCTTTGAGGTGTTTGCCGACAACCTCGGGACTGAGAACCAGGTACTGGGGGGCGGGACGTACCGGCTCGCCCACCTCTTCGGAGGCGAGGAGACGCCGTCCTGCGGGTTTGCCATCGGGTTCGACCGGGTCATGGTCTCACGGGGTGAAAAGCCGGCACCGCACCAGCGGGTTGCCGGCATCGCCCACACCGCGGAAGGCAGGGACTGGGCGCTCTCTGTCTCCCGCGAGTTCCGGCGTGCCGGTATCCGGACCGAGCTGAATCTCTCCGGACGATCCATCGGGCAGCAGATCTCCCAGATTGCCAGGACCGCTGACTATGCCCTGGTTATCGGGGAGCGCGAGCGTGCAGAGAGCGTCGTGACGGTCAAGGACCTCAAATCCGGAGTCCAGAAGGTGCTCTCCCTTCCTGATGCAATCTGTGAGGTGATGGGGCGTGAGCCTTGCTGACGAGCTTGCAGCGCAGCAGCGGAGTATCAGCGTTGCAGAATTTTTCGAGAGGAACAAGCACCTCCTCGGGTTTGATTCACCCACCCGCGGGATCATCACCACCATCAAGGAAGCCGTAGACAATGCCCTTGACGCCTGCGAAGAAGCAGGGGTTCTTCCTGACATCTACCTGTCCGTCCGCCGGCAGGAGCGGGACATCTTCCGCATCATAGTCGAGGACAACGGCCCCGGCATCGTCCCGGAACAGGTCCCGTACGTGTTCGGGAAACTGCTGTACGGATCGCGGTTCCACCAGATACGGCAGAGCAGGGGGCAGCAGGGGATTGGCATCAGTGCAGCCGTCCTCTATGCCCAGCTCACGAGCGGCCTCCCCACGCTCGTCATCTCGCGGACCGGGCCTGACCGGCCGGCACATCTCTTCGAGATCCGGATAGATATCGGGAGAAACGAGCCGGATGTGGTCCGGAACGAGGAATTCGACTGGGACCGGACCCACGGGACCCGGATCCAGATCGAGTTCCGGAGCACGCTTGCCGCAAAGAAACGGCTCATCGAGTACCTCAAGTACAGCTCGATTGTCAATCCCCATGCCCGGATCCTGCTCGAGATGGATGACGAGACCTTCCTCTTTGACCGCGTCAGTGACGAGGTCATCGCCTGCCCGCAAGCCATACAACCCCACCCGCACGGCATCGAGATCGGGCAGCTTCGCAGGATGCTGCATGCAGGGTCAGGAACGCTGGAGGAGTTCCTCACCGGCACATTCTCGCGGGTGGGGAAGAAAACGGCCGGGGAGATGTGCCGGGGTGCGGGCCTCTCCTGCACGGCAGACGCACACTCCCTCTCTCCCGAAGAGCAGCGGCGCCTGGTTGAGACGATGCAGGCGGTAAAAGTCCCCCCGCCCCCGGTATCCCGGTGTCTCTCTCCCATCGGGGAAGACCTGATCACGAGAGGACTTGAGAAAGAGTTCCCGATGGATTTTATCAGGGCCAGGACCCGGCCGGGATCGGTTTTTTCCGGCCATCCCTTCATCATCGAGGCTGCAATCGGGTACGGGGGGAAATTACCCCCGGAAGGCAATGCCCAGATCCTCCGGTTTGCAAACCGGGTCCCCCTGATGTACCAGCAGGGGGCCTGTGCAATAACCACATCCGTTGCCGGAATAACCTGGAAAAATTACGGGATATCCCAGGCAGGGCTGCCCACCGGACCCCTCCTCATCCTGGTCCATGTCGCATCCACGAACGTCCCGTTCACGAGTGAGAGTAAGGACGCCATCGCCTCGATTCCCGAGATCGAGAAGGAGATCGTCCTCGCTCTCCAGGACCTTGGGAGAGACCTGAAGATCTTCCTCTCCCGGAGAGACCGGAACCGTCTCCAGGAGGACCGCGCCCGCGCCGTCTGTGCGATTCTCCCGGACCTTGCAGCGAAGGTAGCTGAGATCGTTGAACGTGAACCCCCTGATATCTCCACGATCGAGGGGAGGATCATGCGGAAACTGGTTGTCCGCAGGCACGGGGATGCGGGGGTCGCGGCCGTTGAGGTCAGGAACTACACCGATACCCCCGCATCCCTCTCGCTCTATGCCATCACCCGCCAGCCCGTTGAGGATGCATCCCCTCCTCCGGACTTTGTGACGGAACTTGACGGGGAGCATACGCAGGTCTGGCAGGTTGCGCTCGGGGCGGGTGAGGTGTGGCAGGCACACTACCGGGAATCAGGGAGAGGAATACTTGAGGTCCGGGGAATCGACCCCCGGTCCCTTGTACTGGTGGATCAGGATGACGAACTGGACACTTGACGAAGAGGCTGGCGGGCGGCTCACCGGGATTGCCCGGAAGTGGTATGATCAGATGCGCGACGGGCTCGTCCCCTCCATCTCACTGCCGACCAGGACCAAGCAGAATATTGCGTACGATGATGCATCGGAGGTCTGGAAGTACGGAGACCGGGAGAGTACCCGCTCGGCAGGGACCGCCAAGAGTGCCCTGCACCTCCTCAAAATGGCGTATGTCATCTGGTTTTTAAAGACCCAGATACGGGAAAAACGGTCATCGACCCTGAGGGAGCTGTACTACATATCGGAAGGCTGGAAGAAGGCCAAGTTCCAGGCCCAGGACGAGAGCAACTTCCTGATCGAGGACCTCGAGATCCTCACCGACATGCAGCGCGAGGCCTTCCACCTCCGCCCCGAAGAGGACGGGGCAACCGTCTTCGGACCGCTCGAGCTGCGGGAGATGACCCGGCGGGGGGAGCGGGCAATCCACTGCCAGGACGATGTCGGGGAGGCAGGCTACCAGATACCAACGAACGTTGAGACTATCGAACTGGTCAGGCATGATGCACAATTTGTCATCGCGATCGAGACCGGGGGCATGTATGCGCGCCTGATTGAGAACGGGTTTGACAGCGACTATCAGGCCATCCTCGTCCACCTCAAGGGGCAGCCGGCACGGTCAACCAGGCGTATCCTCAACCGGATCAATGCCCAGTTCGGCCTCCCGGTCGCCGTCTTCACGGACGGGGACCCCTGGTCCTACCGGATATTTGCGAGCGTTGCGTACGGCGCCATTAAGAGCGCACATATATCCGAGCTCCTGGCAACGCCGAAAGCACAGTTCATCGGGGTTCAGCCTAGCGACATCCGGGACTACAACCTCCCCTCTGACCACCTGAGTGAGAAAGATGTTGCCGCCCTTAAAAGCGAGCTCTCCGATCCGCGGTTCGCATCCGATTACTGGAAGGAGCAGATAGGCCTCCAGCTCAAGCTCAACCTCAAGTCTGAACAGCAGGCATTCGCTGCAAAAGGGCTCGATTTTGTGACAAAGGAGTACCTCCCGGCACGGCTCTCGGACATGGGGATCCTCTAGGTCCTCCACGTCCTGGTGCCGTCCCGCAGACAGGTCCGTATTTCCTGCCGTGCCGGCCCTCATCCGGAGATCCGGCCTTGCGGGATGTACCCGTTGAACCTCAGGGAACCCATTCCGGCTATCAGGGTGACCCCCGCTCCCTTCCTACGATGACAGCGGCCTGATTGATCCATGGCATGGACTGTTCCAGGAAACCAGACTCCTGGTACCGGAGATAAAAAAATATGGCCCCTGCCTCATCATACGAAGAACCGGAACATGATCCATGCGATCAGGACCATCAGGACCGAATACTTCAGGCCGGCTACGGCTCTCCCCTCACCCATCTGTCCTGCCACAAGGCCTGAGAAGAAACCCTGGATGAGCGCCGCATGGGTAAAGAGGCGGGTGTAGAGCGGAAGGTCGACTGCCCCCCCGAACTGCGCTCCGGCCGATGTCGCAGACGCCGCGCTTCCTGCAGTCGCCATGACGCTCAGGAAGGTGGTGACGAGAATATAGATGACGAAGACGAACACGAAGAACGAGATGAGGACGATCACAACGTAGATGAGCATGTTGTTCCGCCGTTCTGTCCGGAGCGTGACGAACTCATAGCTGTCTTTTGATGCAGCCCTGAGCACCTCGCTCACATCCCCCCCGGCTTTGCTGGCCTTCGCGATCAGGTCGATGCTCCTGTCGGTGAGCGGTGTCGCGATGCGGCGCCGGAACCGTTCAATCGCCTCGATGAAGGTGGTATTCCATGACATCTCGTTGTCAAGTTTCCGGACGTACGGGGTGAGCGTGGAATAATCGCTCTGTGCGACGAGGTGGACGGCATTGGGGAGGGTCATGCCGGAATCGTTCATCCCGGCAAGATCGCGGTAGAAGTTCGGGAGAGCTTCCTCGACCCGGCGGGTCCTCGACGACTCCCGGAAATCAAGGATCGCCAGGGGGACCGCGATGATGAGCATGGCGAGGATGAGGAGATCATCCACGATGGTGGAGAGGTAGAGGGCATTCAACCCGTAATCCCTGATAATCAGGGCGGTCCCGATGAAAAAGATGAACAGGGCCACCGGCACCGTGACAAACAGGCTCTTTACCGGCGTTTCCGTGATCACGCGGAACGGGTGCCTGATAAGGCGGCCGATCCCGTGTTCTGATGCCCGGTACTTCTCGATGCGGGTGACGATGGCGTCGTGTTCCCGCTCGAACGCGGTCTTCTCCCGCTCACCCAGGTCCACCCTGGCGGGTTTCTCCCGGGAGAGGAGTCGTGAGAGGGTGTCACTCCTGCTCCTGCCCGGGGCGTCCTTGCTCCCGGGTTCCTGCCCGGCAGGTGTTCTGCCCCTGTTTCTGAAAATATCTCTGAATCCCATACTCAGCTCTCCGGCGTCATGGCACTGATGAGGATCACGAACCCGATACTCCCGAACGGGATGATGAGGTAGATGATGATATAGAGGAAGATTGGCTGGGACTGGCGGGAGAGGATGGACATAATCGACTGGAGGATGATGAGGAAAAGAGGCCCTGCGACCATGGCCGTCACGTACGATTCAGCGATCAGCCCGAGCGTATCGAGAAACAGTTTCTGGGTCTGCCGGTTCTCGAGCGCATACTGTTCTGCCTTGCCCCTGAAATACTCGGTGAGGTTGCTCCCGCTCGATATGCACCCCATTGAGCCCTGGAGGAACTCCTTCATCCGGAAACTCGGGGTGGTCGAGGATACGATCCTGAGCGCATCGATCAGGTCACGACCAAAGAGATCGATCTCAAGCGAGATGAACCGGGCTTCCGTGGCACTCTCGCCGTAGATGGTGCTGCTCCCCAGCTGGCGGAATATCTCGGCCGGCGGGATGCCGGCCGTCGACATGGCGGTGACATAGTTGATGGCGTACGGGAGCGTCGCATCGATGTTCCGTTTCCTGTTCCCGGCAACGAATGCCGGGTAGAGGAGGAAGACGATGAACGTTGCCCCGGTGATGAGGGTGAAGGATATGATCGTTGCAAGAATGGTCCCGATGATGAGGGAGTGGACTGAGAGGGCAATGAGGAAATCCGGGACCGCACCCTGGTACCGTATCATACCCGGGATGTTGAATGCCCAGGTGACCATCCCGAGCAGAACTGCCGAGACCAGGCCGGTGATGACCGATGAGATGATCGCTGTTGAGAGATAGACCTCGAACGGGAGTTTCATCCGGGCGGTCAGGAGCGAGTTCCGGAGGTCGGCATACGTGTCCCGCTTCCTCATGGCATATTTTCCGAGCAGCCTGAAGGCGAGACGCTCAAAACTATTCATACAGGTCAGCCCGCACCGTTTCCATAATTTTTGTCGGGTCCCGGTAGTACTGGATCAGGATATTTGAGACATCATGGTATTCGCGAATCCGCTTCACCCGCATCCATTCGAGCACTTCCTGCCGCATCTTGAGCTCTTCGCGCATCCTGCTCTCAGACCAGCCCCGTGATTCCATAATCTCTTCGAGCACGAATGATTTTCCGGAGTAGGTGATCTCATCGTTCACCGGGTGCCACCGGAACACTTCATTGGTGATGAGCTCGTTTGTTCTCGGATCGATATCGAGTATCTCCACCAGCTGCTTGTTTCTCCTGATGCGCTGGCCCCCGATGCGCGCCTGGACCTGCACGGATACGAGGTCGAGGGCTGAGAGCATGTTCCGGGGAACATCGAGCGGGGGGTTCTCGAGACGGTGAACGATGCTCGCGACAGAGTCGGCATGGATGGTGGAGTAGGTGATGTGCCCGGTACTCATCGCCTGGAAGAGCGTGAGTGCCTCCTTTCCCCGCACCTCACCCACGAGGATGTACTCCGGGCGCTGCCGGAGTGCCGCCCTGAGCAGCTCGTACATGTTAATCTCGCCTTTCCCCTCGGTATCAAAGGATGTCCGGGTGACACTCGGGATCCAGTTCGGGTGTGGCAGTTTGAGTTCACGGGTATCCTCGAGCGTGACGATCTTTGCGAGCGGGGGGATGAAGAGGGAGATCGCGTTCAGGGATGTCGTCTTCCCGGAAGCGGTTCCTCCTGCAAAGAGGCATGATTTCCCGCTCTCGACCGCGAGCCAGAGGAATGCAATGGAGAGGGGTGAGAACGTTGACCACTCGATCAGGTCGGTCGGGGTGATGGGTTCCGCCTTGAACTTGCGTATCGTGTAGGTCGATCCATGCGCCGTCACCTCGGTGCCGAGCGTCATCTGGATACGGGATCCATCGTGCATCGTCGAATCGAGCATAGGCTCCGCAATGGAGATGTACTTGCCGGAACGCTGGGCGAGTTTTGTCACGAACGAGTCAAGTTCAACCGCCGATTTGTAGCGGAGGGTCGTCCGCATCGATTCATACCGGGTATGGTAGACAAAGAGGTTGACGTTGACCCCGTCACAGGAGATATCCTCGATATATCGGTCATGCATCACGGGGTCGATCATGCCGTTCCCGAGGAACTCCTTGAACATGGCATACAGGATCTTCTCCCGCTGGACGGGGGAGAGGCTGATTCCGAAATCTGCAATCACCTCGTCAGATACCGTGCGCAGGATTTGCCGTGCCTCTTCATCCGGCATATTCTGGGTGTTCACATCGAGGCGTTCAAAGATACGATCCTTGATCTCGTTGAAGAGCTCGTCTTCAGCCTTCGTGAGGATGGGTTCCAGGATCTCGTAGGTATTCTCGTGCGTGGCATGGTTGTAGGTGATCCGAACGTAGGCATAGGGCTCATTGACCGGGTAGAGTTCGATCTCCTCGACCCCGGGTTGTGGCCGAAACGAGAGATCAACGAGGGGGCCATGGATCTTCCGGTCGTACTGGATGGTTTCATGGCGGATAATCTGGAGCGGGTTCAGTTTCTTCAGGAATCCTGCTTTCGGGGGTTCTGCCTCGATGGCAGTTGCTGCCTCGGATATTGTCCTGAATTCTTCTCCCCGGAATGCACTGTCTTTATGCGGGGGGACGCTTCCCGAGCTCTTGAGATCGAAAACCCGGGTCCGGTTCTGGATCTTCAGCTCGTCTACCTCGAAGGTTGCACTCCGGGGGATGATGAGCCCCGAGAGATCCTTGATGGTATCGATGGCGACAACGACGTCATCCTTCTCTGCAGGAGTATCTGACCATGTCCGTTTTTTTACCGGTTCGAACCGGGGTCCGGGATGGATCCGGCTGACCACTTCCCCCTCGTCACTGGTGAATCCTTCCTGCGCCTGGCCAACCAGGGTCGCCGGATCCTGTTCAGGACGGGGGGCCACCTCTTCCCGCAGTCCGCCCTGCTTTCCCAAACCTCCCGCAGCAGGTGCCCCAGCGGGTTTTCCTCCGAGGACTTTCTGAAAAGCTTCGGTAAAGTCGGTATCGCTGTCCTGTTCACCGAACTGGTCCTGCTGGACCGGGGATGGCCTGTCCGGCTTTCCATCCTTCTTTTTCAGTGAAAATAGGTTTTTTATCGATGATTTTTTATTCTTATCGCTATCTGCCATACTACCACCTTGCTCTCGTATGCATGCCCGAATCCATCACCGCTATCCTGCCTGGAGCGCCCGGATTGCGAGACGGACCAGCCCCAGGTTCACCTCTGCCAGGGTAACGATGCAGAGGAACAGGTCCCCGCAGGGGACGATGACGCATTTCTTCTCCCCCGCCTCGAGCGTGATCTGCTCCAGGGCCCCCATCTTCATATCCCGTGCAGTCTTCTTTCCTGAACGGAGAAAGTCCTCTGCAACCGCAGCTATCTGTTCAAAATCTCCGGTGCCGGTGGAAGAGACCGGGAACCCTTCATAGAATGCAAGCACGGCGAGGATGCCGGGCTGGTTCTGGATATGCAGGAGTCTCTCGGTATCCGGGAGGTGCGTGACTCTGGCGACCCGGGCATCTTCCGTATCTGTCGGCATCAGGGATTCATCCGGACACTTCGGTATGTTCGATGGGAATTTCTCAAGGCAATTCCGGGATATGGCTCACAGTGCAGCCACGAGGCGATCCTTGTTCTTCTTGAGTTCGTACCGGATACGCCCCAGGTTGGATGCGTTCTCGGCGACAATCGCTATCAGCTCGTCCTTTGAGAGGGGAGAGACAACGATCGGGCCTTTTTCCAGCTCGACGAGCATCTGGGTGAGCTCGCCTTTTCCCAGTTCCCGTCCCATCGCCTCCGATGTCCCGATCCCTGTCGAGGCCATGGCCCCCAGCGCATCGATATCCATTTTTCCGGATACCGCACTCTCTATCACAAACCCGTCACGCCCGACAACGACTGCAGCAGAGACCCCTTCGAGATTCAGGAATTCCGCGAGAATTTGTTTTAACATTTCCATGCCACCTTTCTTATAAAAACATCCTGTTGATATCTGGAAATAAAAAGGTTTGCACCGACGATGCGTATCTCCAATCATGCCTCTGATCCCCAATCGGGCAGGATAGCACCATTCTTTCTTCAGGCGCCGGGTGCACCATTACTATTATGTGCGAAGGAAGTGGTATTGACTACTGATGCAGCTTCCGCGAGGCACGTTCAGGGAACTGAAAAAAGGATGCGCTCTCTGCTCCCTGATCGATGGGCTCGTCCAGAATGCCTTTTCGGGATACTGCAGGATCGTCGCTGATCCGCATTCGATCACCCTCGTCTTTGAGCAGGGCACTATCCTGCTGGCTGAGTATGACACCCTCCAGGGGGATACTGCCTGGACCCGGCTCATGCAGGAGAGCCAGATGATTGTTGACGCCGCAATACATGACATGACTGCATCACAGGTTAACCTTGCCATCGAATTCAGCCAGCAGGCCAGGGTACGAGCTGCGCGGCATACCCTGAAGGAGCATGACCGCCCGGATGATCGCAGTCCGGATAAACCGGCAGGCATGGTTCCGGATGGTGCGAAACGGGTGACGGCCACCTCATCGCAGGGGGGTGATCCCGTTCACCCGCACGATCCAGCGGAGACCGTTCGCGCTGCTGCCGATGCCCGGGATTCTCCGCGGGATACCCATGACCCCTTTCTCCTGAAAGATCTCGAATCGCTCGATGCGATGGATATTGAGAATATGGCAGAAAAATTTCGTGCAAACTGCAGACTGATGATCGAGCGGCTCAACCTGGAGCACCTCATCACCCAGAAGCCCAAGAAGGAGGCTCCGTGACAGCCCTCCCGCTCGAGGTATATCTCCTCCTCATCTTCATTATCATCGCGGCAGCAAGCCTGTTCCTCTGTCTCCTGAATGCATTGCTCCTGTATACGCTCTGGAACCGGATCGAGGACCTGAAACGATCATACCCGGACCGCCGGCCTATCCGGGACAGCCGGGGTGCATCCGATGCAATTCATAAGGCCATCCCTGCCGTTCATGACGTGGACAGAGGACGCGACCGTTCTGATATCTCCTATGGAATAGACCGGCTTGCCAGGGCCTACAACCTCGACTCACTCGTCATCGCGACCACGGACGGCCTTGTTGTTGCATCATCCGGAAGCCAGGATCCCGAGTATGAAGCAGCACACTACAGCGCCGATACTCCGGACCGCATTTCCGGAGCGGAACCAGGCGTCTCTATCTTTCCGACCGGGTACAGGGATGTACCGCTCATCGGCATCGCACGGGGTGGCACCTCCCTCCCTTCCGGGGTGGTCGGAGACCTGGAAGCTGATATCAGGTCACTTCTCTCTCAGGGAATATGATGAATTCCGGGCATTTTGTTCACTATCCTTTTATAATTATGGAACAACCAGTTTGTATGGAGGGTTGAATGGTCAGGGTTTTGACGCTCGCATCCGGGAAAGGGGGGACCGGGAAGACTACCGTCACCATCAATCTTGGGACATGCCTGGCAATGTTCGGGAAGAAGACCTGCATCATGGATGCCGATATCGGTATGGCCAACCTGGGTCTCTGCCTTGGCCTCGAGGATGTCCCGGTCACCCTGCACGAAGTTCTCTCCGGTAAAGCAGCAATACGGGATGCGATATACGAAGGTCCCGGCGGATTACAGGTCGTTCCGAGCGGCATATCGCTCCAGGGTTTCCAGCAGTCCGATCCGGATCGGCTCCGCGACGTCCTGAAAGACCTGACCACAGACCTGGATTTCCTCCTCATCGATGCCCCGGCAGGCATCAGCAGGGATGGCGTGGTGCCCCTCGCTGTTGCCGACGATGTCATCCTCGTGGTCAACCCTGAGCTCTCGGCCATTGTCGACGCCATGAAGACCAAGATACTGACCGAGGTGGTCGGAGGGCATGTCTCGGGTGCAATCGTGAACCGTGCAACCCCTGACAGCGGGGGGACCGTGAGCCAGAAGATGGAGAAAGTCCTCGGTACCCGTGTCATGGGCATGATCCCGGACGACCCGAATGTCAGGAAGGCGGCCTCTGCCAAGACGCCCGTCGTTATCAGGTACCCCGCTTCAGGATCATCGGTTGCGTTCCAGAAGCTCGCCGCAGGGCTTGCCGGGATCACCTACGACAAAAAGACCATGGAGCAGAAGGATACCTTCATTGACCGGTTCACCCGGGCACTCTTCAGGGGCCGTAAATGACGCCGGAACCCGTCACCCTGCTCATCTTTGGGATACTCGGGGTGGTCATCCTGATCCTTGCGTATGACACACACCGGAAGGTGCATTCACTTTATGCCAGTCTCGATGATATTCTTGCGGCAGAGCACGAATCATCTCGGTTTCGGTAAAAGAGGTTTGAGAATCGGGTGGATCAGGCCTCTTCAGTCCTGTTCCTGATCTCGAAGACGCAGTGTTCATCCCCTTTTGACCGGCACCGGACCTCCCGCCCCCGCACCCTGATACCGAAAGCCCCTTCAACAATTCCTGCGAGGAGTCCGGCAGTGCAGTAACAGACATGTTTCCCGGTCATGCCCAGGGACTCCGATTCTATCGTCTCGTCGAGGGTGATGGTCTTGATCTTTGCCTCCTCGTTCCAGTCCATCGCAACGATACGGAACCAGCCCATCTGGGAGAAGAACACAAATGACATGTCGGCGAGAATTGCCGGTTTGTCGATGCCCATCTTCCGGTAGTGCCCGACATTTTCCCTGCCCATGTCCATGTATGCCCGGTAGTTGACGCCGCCTGCCGGGATCTCTCCCATCGTCTTTGCCAGTGAATTCATCATTGACTTGAAGATGAACCCGGGCATCATCACCACCGGATCATCGATCAGTTTAATCTTCCCCTCGATCGGTTTGTGATCGATATACTCGGTTATGGCAGAGTCGCCGCTCACAATTGCCTGTGCTTTCCATTTCCAGCTGGATTCGGTCTGGTCAGCGACAAACTCACAGCAGTCGTCACCGCGGGCATGGCATTTTGTCTCGAGACAGAACCAGTTCCTGCCGGTTACGGCAGTCAGCACCCCCTCAATCCAGCCCCGGTGAAGTCCGCAGACCGGCATGTCCCACTCCTTCATGACCTGTGACTCAAAGGTCTGTTTGGTCCTGATGACGATCCGTTTCTCACTCTGCTCCCCCAGGGTGACCGGTGCCCCCCATCCCTGCTGGTGCTGGAGGGTGAAGACCAGGACCAGGAACTCTGCGGGGGACAGGTTCATCCCCAGTTTCTTCAGGAAGTTGTAGAGTCCGACCGATCCGAGCCCGACCGAACGGTAGAGGGTCCGCACCGCCTGAACTGCAAGTTTCCGGTTGAGGCTTGCCTCGTACATCTCGTAGAGCGCCCGCGTGAGATAGTCGGGATTGCTCGCAGTCGGCACCCCGAAACAGGACGCGGTCCCCGTTGCGGGATCGAGGGTCATGTACTCCCTGATATCTTTTTTTCCGGTGATGATCGCTTCAAAATCCTCTTTTGCGATCTTCTTCCTCTCCATGAGAGTGATCTCGGGTTGTACATATTAAAATACTGCCGATGAGCGATTTGGGGGGATGGGGTGAGACCGGGAACCGGCACAACGCCGGATGAACATTTCACCCTGAGTCGTGAGATCCCGGGGTCACGTGCTCCTTTCACAACCCCGGCATCCTGACCGGGTCAGAGCCATCACCGGGTATCGTTCATGGTGAGAGGAGGGAGGAAGACAGGCAGGGGGGAGGGGAGACGGATGAACCATATTTCCTTCACCACCGCGTCCCCGCATTTCCAGCCAACCACGGATCCGCGCCGGACAGGATGTACCACCTATCAGGGGATGGGGTGCTCACCCCTCTGCCCCAGCGCTGCGAACAGCGCCGGGAAGTCCGGGGTGATTGGATCAGCTGATCTCGAGCTCCAGGGGACGGTCCTGGAGCTCGGGAACGAATGAGAAATTATAGACATCGATGTTGCTCTTCTGCTTTTCGACGAGAAGCTCGTACTTCCCGTACAGGAGACGAAATGATACCATCCCTCGGGTATCGGTGATATCGTGGGCAACAACCTGCCCGTCTTTCCTGATCCTGATGGGCAGGCCGGCAATGGGAGAGCCGCCTTTCGAGATAGCAAGGATCAGTCTCCCTATCCCCTCTGCTTTCTTCCCGAATTCAGGGATATCGAGAGATGCCTGACCCCCGGAGTGACTCTTGTTATGGATCCGGCACCCGAATACCAGCCGCTCAACCACTCTTTGATCCAGGGGATAGCGTGAGAACTTCCCGGTGTCATGGATGAGGTAGAGCGCTTTATCTCCGAACAGCTCGCCTTTGCTGTCAGAGAAGACAGCCCCCTCGGGTTCTCCCTCCATGAAGAGGATATAGGCACTGCCTCCCGGTGCCCGGCAGACCCCTGCTCCATCGAACCGCTGTTCACGCGCAGCCTGGATGAGCTCGGTGTAGGAAGAGATCCCTGCCGGCGGAACATCCCGGAGCAGTTCTTCAATTACCTCAGCCGTGCACGACATGTCATTGCCCCCGTGTTCCCTGAACCTGAGCATTCCAGTATCCTGATTGCTGCAGCCACCACTTATTCGTTGCCCTTCTCCTCTCCAGGAAGGCGAGACATATTAGCAAGAACGCCGATACCGTACAGGAGACCCGTGTTATCTCTGCTGATACTGCCTGCGCTCGCGATCACCGCCACCCTCTGCTATGCATCAGTGCTCGACATCAGGGAACGGAGAGTACCGTTCCGTACCTGGTACCCGATGCTCGCCGTGAGCATCCCGTTCACTGCTCTATTCTACGGCCGCCTCGTATTCGGGGGGAACTCCATGACTGCCGCCTACTATGCGGTCCTGGCGCTCCTTTTCTCTGCAGTCTTCTATTCGTTTGCATATTTCCGTCTTTTTGGCGGCGCTGATGCCTGGGCCCTGATCTTTATCTGCCTCTGCCTGCCGGCATTTCCGTTTCCACCCGTCCTCGGGATACCCCCCCTCGGATTTCTCCCGTTCAGCGTCCTCGCAAACGCGGTCATACTCAACCTCATCACCCCGGCAGGCATCTTCCTCTACAACCTCAGGGCCGGGAACAGAGCCCCCTGGCCGTACATGTTCCTCGGTTTTCCCGTCGATGGTGAACGGATAAGCGAGGCGTATGGGTTCGTGATGGAAGAGATCGGGGAGGATGACGGGGAAATTCACCGCCGGTTCCTGGGTATCTCCGAGGCACTCCGAGGCATGATGAGCGGTACAGGGAGGATCTATACCCTTGATCTCCGCCGGCATCCTGAGGAGTATGGTGCTCTTCGTGCGCTGTATGCGAGGGCAGGAAAGGTCTGGATATCCTATGGGGTGCCCTTTATCCTTCCGATTACTGCAGGGGTGATCTCGGCCCTGCTCATCGGGGATCTCATAGCTGGTCTTTTAGGGGTGTTTAATGGAGTCTGATCGGATGGATATACACTATTCCGATGGCCTGGTCCCGGTTGTGGTCCAGGACATCATGAGCCTCGAAGTACTGATGGTTGCCTACGCTGACGAGGAGGCGATACGACGCACGCGGGAGACAGGGTATGCGCACTACTTCAGCAGGAGCCGCAAGAAGATCTGGAAGAAAGGTGAGGAGAGCGGTCACGTCCAGGTGGTCCGGCAGATCCTGATCGATTGCGATGAGGACTGTCTCCTGTACCTGGTGGAGCAGACCGGAGCAGCCTGTCATACGGGGTATCGGACCTGTTTCTACCGGACCCTTGGTGGGGAGATTGTCTCCGACCTGATGTTCGATCCTTCTATGGTATACGCTAATAAAGGTCAATGATCAAATAGCTATGCGGTGATATTTTTTGAAATTAGTACCCGATACCAGCGTCGTCATAGATGGCCGTATCACCTCAATGATAAAAACCGGTGAATATACGGGTGCATCAATAATCATACCCGAAGCGGTTGTGGCTGAACTCGAGGCACAGGCCAACCAGGGACGGGAGATTGGGTTCTCCGGTCTCACGGAACTCCAGGCACTCTGCCGGATGGCAGAGGAGGGCATCATCGAACTGACGTTTACCGGCGTCCGTCCCACGCTTGAACAGGTCAAGCTCGCCAGCGGGGGGGAGATTGACGCACTGATCCGGAATGCTGCGATTGAGCACGATGCAAAGTTTATCACGAGCGATATCGTGCAGGCTGAGGTCGCAAAGGCCAAGGGCCTCGACGTGCTGTACCTCCGGCCCGAGATCGAGGGATTCACCCCGCTCGGGATCGACCGGTTCTTCGATGAACATACCATCACGGTCTACCTGAAGGAGCGGGTGCCGCCGATGGCACGGAAGGGGTCGGTCAGGGAGATGCAGCTCGTCAGGATACGGGATCAGCCGGCAACCGATTATGAACTGAAGGCTCTTGCCCAGGAGATCCTCGAGCGAGCGAAGCGGGATCCTGACGGTTTCATCGAGATTGAGAAACGCGGGGTGACCGTCGTCCAGATTGGATCCATGCGCATCGCGATAGCCCGGCGGCCGTTCTCAGACGGGATGGAGATAACCGCCGTGCGGCCGATTGCCGATGTGAACCTGGAGAGTTTCACCAAGGCTCCCGTGATCAAGAACCGGATCATGGGGGGGAAGCGGGGGCTGCTGATCGCCGGCCCGCCGGGATCAGGCAAGACCACCCTCGCCCAGAGCATCGCAACCTACCTCGCTCTTCACGGGTCCATCGTCAAGACCATGGAGGCGCCCCGGGAACTCCAGGTGCCAGACCATATAACCCAGTACACGAGCCTCGAGGGGAGCATGGAGAACACGGCCGATGTCCTCCTTCTTGTCCGGCCGGATTTCGTGATCTTTGACGAACTCCGGAAGAACGAGGATTTCAGGGTATTTGCCGACATGCGGCTTGCCGGCATCGGGATGGTCGGGGTGATCCATGCCGTCGGGGCCCATGATGCGCTCCAGCGTTTCTCCGACCGGATCGATTTCGGGGTCCTCCCCCAGATCATCAATACGATCATCTTCGTAGACAAAGGGGAGATCACGAACGTGTACGATGTCTCGTTCACGATCAAGGTCCCGGAAGGCATGGCGAGCGAGATCAACCTCCGGCCCGTTACCACGGTATCTGACTACGAGAGCGGCGAGCTCCTCTTCGAGATATTCAAGTATGATTCCGAGACCATCGTGATGCCGGTGATGCACCCTGCCGCTGCGCTGCCCCAGCCGCCCCAGCTGAAACCACCGGTCATGGCCAGGGAACCTGCAGAGAACGCTGCAGGGAAGATCCTTGAGCGGGATATCCAGCGGGAGATCGGGCGCTACACTGACGGGTACGTGGATGTCCATATGCTGTCCGATACGAAAGCAGTGGTCTACATCGAGGACAGGGACGTACCTGCTGCAATTGGGAAAGGCGGGAAGAATATCGCCGGAATCGTGAACAAGGTCGGCATCGGCATCGACATCCGGCCGCGAAGTGAACTTGAGAAGCAGCCTGCGGCACCTCCCCCCGAAGAGGAACTCCAGCTCGGGGGAGGGGTCAGGATCCGCATGGACAAGAAACAGCTTGCTATCATCTGTCCCGAGCAGGCAGGCAAGATTGTCGATGTCTTCGCGGGGAAAGAGTACCTCTTCACCGCGACGGTCAACGACAGTGGCGAGATCCATCTCGCGAAGAATTCGAGCATCGCCCAGGAGATGATCCGGCGGTTCAACGAAGGGGATACCATCAGGCTGAGACCGGTATAACCGGATCCCTGATCTTTTCTGGAATACGAGGGTTCGTAAAGGAAGGAGAGCCTTGTATGAGCAGCCCTGATATACAGCAGATCGAGCAAGAAATCCTCCGGGTATGGGAGCACGCCTTTGAACCGGACCCGGTGCCGGGGGAGAAGTTCTACCTGAACGTGGCGTACCCCTATCCCAGCGGGGCAATGCACGTCGGCCATGGACGGACCTACATCGCCCCCGATGTGATCGCACGGTTCCGGCGGATGCAGGGGAGGACTGTCCTCTACCCTATGGCGTTCCATGTGACGGGTGCACCCGTGATAGGGATATCCAAGCGGATAGCACGAAACGATCCCAAGGCCATAGCCCTGTATCGCGATCTCTACCGGGTGCCGCCGGATGTGCTAGCAGCGTTTACCGACCCGCTCGCAATTGTCCGGTATTTTTCAGACGAGTACGAGCGGGTGATGCGTGCATGCGGCATCTCCATCGACTGGCGGAGACGGTTTACCACCGTGGACCCCCAGTACAGCCGGTTCATCGAGTGGCAGTGGAAGCACCTCCGGGACGAGGGGCACGTGATCAAGGGGGCCCATCCTGTACGGTACTGCCCGGCATGCGATAACCCGGTAGGAGACCATGACCTCCTCGAAGGGGACAAGGCCGAGATCCTCCGGTTCACGCTGGTCATGTTCCGGTACCATGATGCCCTGATCCCGACTGCCACCCTTCGGCCCGAGACGATCTACGGGGTCACCAATCTCTGGGTGAACCCTGAAACGGTATATGTGAGGGCAATCGTTGACGGGGTGCCCTGGATAGTCAGTCGTGAAGCCGCCCGCAAACTTGCACTCCAGGATCATACGGTCGAGATTGCAGGCGAGGTAAGCGGGGGGGAGCTCGTTGACCAGGTCGTGTTCCATCCGCTCTGTGGGGAGGTGCCGATCCTGCCTGCGAGGTTTGTCGATCCTGACATGGCCAGCGGCATCGTGATGAGCGTCCCGGCCCATGCACCGTTCGATTACATCGCTCTTCGGGACCTCCAGGAACAGGGGCGCTATACCACGATAACCCCTGTCCCGATCATCGCGGTCCCGGCCTATGGGGAGGTGCCGGCAAAGGATGCGGTCGAGCGGGCCCGGGTAACGGACCAGGACGACCCCAGGATGGAAGCACTGACCCAGGAGGTGTACAGTGCAGAATTTGCCGCCGGCAGGCTGTACGAACGGTACGGCGGCGAACCGGTCAGGCAGGCACGGGATACGGTTGCCGCCACGATGACTGCAGATTACGGGTCATCCCCGATGTACGAATTCGATACCCGTTCCGTGGTCTGCCGTTGCGGGGGACAGGTCTTTGTCAAGATCCTCCATGACCAGTGGTTCCTGCAGTACAGCGATCCGGCATGGAAGGCACAGGTGCTCGGACTCCTGGGGACGATGTCCCTGGTCCCTCCCGAGGTGAGGGCGGAATTTGAGCGGACCGTTGACTGGCTCAAGGACTGGGCCTGTACCCGGAAGGTCGGTCTTGGTACCCGCCTCCCCTGGGACACGGCATGGCTGATAGAGCCGCTCTCCGACTCCACGGTCTACATGGCCTACTACACCATCGCCCACCACCTCCGCACGATGTCCGCAGACCACCTCACCCCGGCGGTCTTCGATTATATCTTCCTTGGGAGAGAATCGCCCGCGCTCCCGGAGCGGGAAAAACTGGACATGATGCGGCGTGAGTTCCTGTTCTGGTACCCGTACGACTTCCGGTTCTCTGCAAAGGATCTCATCTCAAACCACCTCACCTTCCAGCTCTTCCACCACGTGGCGATCTTCCCCCGATCGCTCCTCCCCAGGGGGATGGTGGTCTTTGGCATGGGGCTCCTGAACGGGGCAAAGATGTCCTCGTCCAAGGGGAACGTATTCCTGCTCGAAGACGCACTACGGGAGTTCGGTGCTGATACCGTCCGGATGTTCCTCGTGGGAAGCGCGGAGCCGTGGCAGGACTTTGACTGGAGAAACGATCTCGTGGCATCCACCCGGCGGCAGATCGACCGGTTCAGCAGTACGATCGAGGAGTTCTGTGCGGCAGCCGGGGTCCCGGGGGATATCGACCGGTGGCTTGCCAGCAGGCTTCAGGACCATATCACACGGATGACCGGGGCACTCGATCGGTTCCAGACCCGCCAGGCACTCCAGGAAGCATTCTTCGGGATCGAGGCAGATATCAGGTGGTACCGGCGGAGACTCCCTGCCGGCTCAGCCGGGAGCAGCTACCTCCGGGAGCTCAGCTCGGTCTGGATCCGGCTGCTCGCCCCGGTTATACCGTTTACCTGCGAGCACCTCTGGAAGCTGCTCGGGGAGGACGGGCTCGTCTCGTATGCACCATGGCCGGTACCCGATGCTGCCCTCGTTGATACAGCACGTGAACTCACCGAAGATCTCCTCGCGCGGACCGTTGAGGATATCGAGTCCATTCTCAGGATCATCCCGCTGCAACCCTCTGCCATAACCATCTATACGGCACCGGCCTGGAAACGGGAGGTCTTCGTAACTGTTGCTGCTGCCGGGGAGAAGGGCACGGTCCTGAAGACGATCATGCAGAATGCAGAGATGCGAAAGCGCGGGAAAGAGGTGACGGATACGGTGCGCCAGTGTACGAACCTCGTCCACAAGCTCCCGCCGCATATCCTCTCGGGGCTGATGCGGGGGATGCCCGATGAAGAGCGGTTCTTCCTCGGCGCGGCAGAATTTCTGGAGAAGGAGTTCGGGGTGCCGGTGACTGTCCGCGATGCGGGGGAGAGTGCGCACCCGAAGGCAGCGCTCGCACTTCCCTTCAAACCGGCACTGGTGATCGAGTAACTGAGGGGGAAGTTTTCAATCTCCCCCGACACTCTTGGTTTTCTTCACCCGCTCTTTTGTCGTATACCCGGTCACCATATCGAGGAACCGACGGAAACGCCGGTTGGTGTCAAGGATGACCTCATCGGTAGCACCCTTGTCAGATTCCGTGGTCACTATCACGGTCTTTCCGCCCTTGCCGATGGTGACATCGAGCAGGGTCAGTGCACCGTACCTGATCTGGTAGTGATCGCCTTCCTTGTGCACTTCGGTTCCAAAGCACTGCCTGAGTCCTTCCACAAGGGTGGTGTCCAGGTCTTTTGCAAAGCCACGTTTCACGGGATACTCCTGCATAATACTTTTTTACATTGATGTGATATGTTAATCTAATGTCTCCGGATCCCAGCTCTGATATCAGGATATTCTCAAAACCCCTCAGCCAGGAAGGCTCTTCCGTCCTCATGGGCTTTCCGGGCAGCGGGCTCGTGGGAAGCATCGCGCTCCAGTACATGGTTGACCAGCTCGAGTTCACGCAGATCGGGAGCATGAACAGCAAGTACTTCCCACCCCTTGCCATGATGAACCGGGGCGTGATCAATGTCCCGGTACGGGTCTACGAGAAAGGGCCGCTTGCGGCCATCATCGCGGATATCCCCATCCACCCCATGATCTGTTACGAGGTTGCCCATGGCATCATGGACTGGCTCATGCCCTACAAGGTCCGCGAGATCGTGACTATCGCCGGGATCATCACCAATGAGCCGGAGAAGAGGGTCTTTGGCGTGGCTACCTCTGACGAGGCCCTCCCCCGGATACAGGATACGACAATCATCCTCCCCATAGGGAGTATCTCCGGGATTGCAAGCAGCTTCCTGACCGAATGCAAGATACGAAATATCATCGCGTATGGGCTGCTGGGGGAGACCATCAATGCGCCTGACCCCCGGGCTTCGGCAGCAACGATAGAAGTGCTGAACAAGATGTACGACCTGAACCTCGATGTACAGCCACTTCTCGAACAGGCCGAAGAGATCGAATCGACGATGCACAAGCTGGCAGAGCAGGTACAGACTGCAGAGACGATGCCAAAGAAAGAGCAGCAGCTGCCGATGTACGGGTGATGGGATATGAACTGCTTTGCATTGACAGGTATTGCCCCGGATGTTATCAGGGAACTCCAGCAGGGACGGGCGAGGACACTGGAACTATCGAGCACGCACAACGTGATAACCCTCGCCGGCCTCAACCCCGGGGCCGCAGTATTCATGACCTCGGTCGACATGGAAGACCTCTCAAGTGGAGATTCGGGAATCATCGTCGAGATCATTGCCATGAGCATCACCATGAAACGGATGATGGAGTTCACCCAGGGCCACCATTACGAGGAGCGCGAGCGGATGTCAGCTCGGATCAAGGTCCGGTGCGTCGGTTCTTCAACGGTGAAAACCGTGACCCATGAGAGCATCTTCCAGCCAATCTCGGTGGACGTGGTGAAGTCTGCCTGCTACCATGCAGGGTGAAGGAAGAGAAGAACCGCCCCCTGCACCATCTCCTCTTTTTAGGAAAGGTCCCGGCACCCTGCGGGGCAGGATACTGGTTCCCTGTATTGGTTCCTCTCGTTTTGTTCCTGCACAACATTCCCTCCCGGGCCGGGGTTCACGATATTCCGGGCTGGATTCTTCCGGGAGTTCCCGGGAATGGCCCTGATTACCCGCAGTACCCATGCAGTTGTGAGAGTTAATATGGGTGCACGACCAAGAGTACTGCCTGTTGTGGGGCTTGTGGCTTAGCCAGGATAGAGCGCCGGGCTTCTAACCCGGATGTCGGGGGTTCGAATCCCTCCAGGCCCGTTGTGTCCCGGGGCGGGCAATCCCCGCGTCTGGGAGATGGCAATACGCCTGCAGTATTCTTTCAGAAAAAAATGAGGTTCAGGTTTCCTCATCGGTGACCAGGGTCACGTCAGCAATATTGTGCTGGCGGAGTGCCAGTTTCTTTGCCTTGAAGATGTTCTTTCCTTCCTTGCCTATCGCGATACCCCTGTCTTCGGGCTTGACTTCAACATGGGCAACGGGTCCATCCTCATTGCCCTCGAATTCGACCGCGGTCACCTGGGCCGGGAGGAAACAGTTCTTCAGGAACTGGTCCGGGCTCTGGGAGTACTCGACAACCTCGATCTTGCGGTCCATGACCTCCATCGCTTTCTTGATGCTCGCCCCTTTCTTGCCGATTGCAAGCCCCATCTCACCCGGGTTGACGACAAAGATGAGCCGGTTGTTCCGGTCATCGATGACACAGTCACGGCTGCCAGCACCGGTGAGACGCTCGAACTGGGATATGAGGCGCATGCAGTCTTCTGTCAGCACAATCTCTGCCATGTCAGGCCCTCTTGAGACTCAGGATATCGGACTCACCAGGCTCAACCACGGCAAGTGCACTGACCATGAATGGTTTCCCGCAGGCTTTTCCGAGCTGCACGCTTGAGCCCGGGAACGTGTGCACGAAGAGCCCCTCCCGTGCGCCGACATATTCCCTGAATTTTTCCGGGCAGTTCCCGGCAAGAACGACCATCTGGGCCCTGCCCTCATTGATACAGTGTTCGGTGTTGTTCTGGCCAAGTATGACATTCCCTGTCCTGATGGCCCTTCGCAATGAGACATTAAAATCCATTACAATTCTCCTAGTTCATGGGTTTCGCGATAAGTTTGACATCCCCGGTACCAAGCTGGATCGGTTGTCCGACAATGACATTCTCGGTGACTCCGGAGAGTTCATCGACTTCATTCGCCACTGCCGCGTCGAGGAGGTGGTTAACCGTGACCTCAAAGGCTGCCCGCGAGAGAACACTCTCTTTCTCTCCGGCAATTCCATGACGGCCGATCTGCTTGACCTCGCCTTCCATGCACATCATGTCAGCGACGAGCATGATATGCCGCACATCGACAAGGATACCCTGTTCCCCAAGCGTTGAGAGCGCTTCGTGGATGATGGCATTCCTCGCCGCTTCGATCCCGAGCACCTGGGATATCTCGCTGATGTTGTTGGTGCGGGTACGGGTCGTATCCACCCCTTCAACCTCAAACGTGTCCTTAATGTTTGATCCTTCAGTATAAAGGATATACTCTCCACTCTCTTTGCGGACGACCACGCGCTCGATGTCATCGATCCCCTGGACGATGACATTGCGTACATGCTCCGCGAGCTGGAAGAGGTTCTGGTAGCTCTCCCGGTCTTTTGGCATGAACACGATGGAGGCCGCCTTCTCATCCACCTCGAATTCAAAATCACGGTAGTGGCGCCGTTCCCGTATCTTCCGGGGGGCTGTCTCGAGGATTACTGAAGGCTGGATCTTGCGCTTCTCACAGACCGCAACATTGAGGTGAATAACGACCTGCATGTTCTCCATGTCCGTCGTGATGTCCCCGAACTCGTGGAGCGGGGCTGCCTCTATCTGCCAGCTGACCTCCCGGGCCTTGTCCCGGTCATTTGCGTACTCGGGCTCCAGGAATATGGTCATGGTTGGCGTGCTCGGCTCTTTCCTGGCATCCATGATCTCGATGAGCCGGGGGAGACCCAGCGTCACGTTGATCTCTGCCACCCCCGCGTAGTGGAACGTCCGCATCGTCATCTGGGTACCCGGCTCCCCGATTGACTGAGCAGCAATGACCCCGACTGCTTCGCAGGGCTCTATCCGGGTGTTCTGGTACTCGTTGACAACGCGGTTGAGTATCCGGTCGAACTGTTCTGCGGGAATCTCCCTGCCGGCAAGGTATTTCCTGAGCTGCTCCCGGGTCTTGACAGGGACATCGGTCTCATCGATCCGGCGATCCTGTTCAGGCAGCATCCTAGACCTCCTCCTTGAGGATGCTCTCGACGATACCCTTCACATCGACCGGATCACCAAAGCTGCTCTTCATGGGATCAGTCCCGTCCTCTCCATACCTGAACTGGATGATACGTCCACCCGTGGTTCGCACCGTGCCGTCATATGCGACCTTGAGGTCCTGGAGGGCATTGATCATGCGCCGCTGCAGGTATCCGCTCTGCGAGGTACGGACTGCCGTGTCCACGAGACCCTCGCGTCCTCCGATGGCATGGAAGAAGAACTCGGTCGGGTTCAGGCCGCCCTTGTAACTGTGCCGGATAAAACCGTGGGCATCGGAGCCGCGATCTTTCTTCCTGAAATGAGGGAGCGTGCGTTCATCGTAGCCACGCATGATACGCTCTCCCCTGACTGACTGCTGACCGACACACCCTGCCATCTGGGTCAGGTTGAGCATCGAGCCCCGGGCGCCACTCACGGCCATGACGACCGCGCTGTTCCCAAGGCCGAGGTGACGACCTGCGATCTCACCGGTCCGGTCACGGGCTTTCCCGAGGACCTGCATGATCTGCATCTCGAGGGTCTCTTCCGGGGTCCGGCCGGGCATGGGCTC
>ENA-ORXD01001083-ORXD01001083.1-sediment-metagenome-genome-assembly--contig:-NODE-1083-length-25642-cov-4.464502_pt1 | contig 25642 bp, 25 predicted proteins | sample MGYA00237862_ERZ511471 | MGnify/ENA metagenome assembly ERZ511471
TGTCGCCGCTTCGGATCAGCCCCGTTGCGTCCGGGACGCCCGTGACGCAGGGAATGCCGTATTCCCGGGCGATGATGGCCCCGTGGATGAGCATCCCGCCCCGGCGCTCCACGATCCCCGAACACAGGGGCACGACGAAGGTCATGTTGGGGTCGATCGCGTCGCAGACGAGGATCTCCCCGGACTTGAAGCCGAGGAGGTCTTCGCGGGACCGGACGACCCGGGCGACACCCCGGGCCAGCCCGGGCCCGGCGGGTTGCCCGACCAGCTGGCGGGCCCGGACAGAAACGGGAGGTCCGGCGGGGAGGGCTCCCTCTTTCTTTTCCGGAGCCGCAGGGACAGGCCGGTAGGAAGGATCTTCCAGGGCCCGGCAGGCCTCTGCGGTTTCGAGGCCCTCGAGATTGACCCCCAGCCTCTTTCCCAGCCGCCTGGCCGCTTCGTCGAGCGCTTCCGTGCGGAGGCGCTCGACCCGTCCCAGGTAAATGTTGTCCTCGTCCCTGAGACGATAGCTTGCCCGGGCCAAATCAAGGAGCTCCCCGGCGAAAGCCCGTTCCTCCCCCTCGAAGCCGTCCAGGAACGCCCTTTCAAGAGCTTCCCTTCCCTCTTCCACGGGGCGGGCGGCTTTCGGCCGCGACGCCATTTCCAGAAGGAACCCCGCGAGGGCGCGCCTGCGGTCCGTTCCGGAGAGGACCAGGTCCGTGTCCGCCCCCAGGTCGGCGGACACGTCTTCCAGGAAGGCCTCCACGCCCGCTGCTTCCCCCTTCCCTTCCAGGAAGGCCTTCGTCTCCGACTTAAGGGCAGGATTCCCCCCCAGCCTGTCGGACGCCCCCTCGAGACGGGCGTTGCGGTCGGTGCCCACCATCCTGGGGGGCCGCAGCAGGTCGATGAAGCGAAACGGGTCCTCGGGCTTCACGCGGTCGTTGTAGACCTGGCCGAAAAGCCGGGCACCGTGGGCAAAGGGAATGAACTCGTCCCAGTAGACGCGGCTCCATCGCAGGAACGCTTCCTCCCGATCCCTGAGGACCTCGGCCAGGAGGCCGTCGCCCAATTCCCCGACGGACGTCCGCGACAGGTCGCCGGCTTCCTTCAACAGGGCCGGGACGAGCGTTCCCCTGATCCGTTCCCCCAGGACCTTCAGGTTTTCGAAGCTCCGCCTCAGCGACAGGTTCCAGGCCCGGCTTCCGGCCTCCCCTTCCGATCCCGCCGTTACAGGCCGGGACTGGAGAGCGAAAAGGCGGCCTTTCGAAAAGGTCCATTCCACGTCCTGGGGACACCCGAAGCACCTTTCCGCCTCCATGGACATTTCCCAGACAGGCCCCACTTCCCCGTCGGCAAGAGGGGGGAGTTCCCGTTTTTCCGTCCCGAGATCCACACGGCGCGTTCCTTCCGGGGCGGTCCGGATCTCGTACAGCCTCTCCACTGGGAGGTGCTCCCGCAGGCGGCCGGTGGACCGTTCCAGCACCCACCGGTCCGGCTGGACCGTCCCGTCCACCAGCCCCTGGTTCAGGCCCCATACGGCCTCCACCAGGGAAACCCCGGAGTCCGCAGGACTCTTCGAGAAGGCCACCCCCGACCGTTCCCCCTCGGCCAGTTCCTGGATCACCACGGCCATGGCGCTCTTCCCGACATCCAGCTTCAGTTCCTGCCGGTAGAGGAGGGCTCCATCGGACCAGAGCGAAGCCCACACGAGGCGGACGTGTTCCGCGACGGACGCGGCCCCCCGGACGTTCAGGAAGGATTCGTGCAGGCCGGCGAAGGAGGCTCCCGCCGAATCCTCCCCGGGTGCGGAAGAGCGAACCGCCACCGGGCGATCCCCGAAGGTTCGCCGCACTGCCTCGCAAAGTTCGCCGTAAAGGTTTTCCGGCATGGGGGTCTTCAGGAAGAGATTCCGGATCCGGAGGGCGGCATCCCACATCTCCTCCCACCGCATGGACTCGAAGGGCTTGCGGTTCAGCTCGAGCAGGATCCGTTCCCGCAGCCCCGTGGGACCGACGTAGGCCTCGTAGGCGTCAACGGGGACGACAGCCCCGAGCGGGACGGAAAAACCTTCCCTGGCAAGCCGGGATAGGCTCCAGGCCTTCCCTCCCACCCGCGGGCGGTCGGCTTCGGCCAGCGATTCGAAGGCAAGCAGGACATTCATGGCGCGATTTCCAGCACCATGACCTCCTGGAAGCGGCGGACGAGGAAATACCGTTCCACCTCCAGGACCAGGATGGCCGTGGTGGGGGATCCCACGAAATCCCGCAGGGAAGGGTGGCGGGCCAGGTGGACCGCGACCGCCCGCTCCCGTTCCTCCCCGGTCGTTTCCCTCACGGGCCCCACCGCGGTAAGGGCGCTGGCCTCGTGGAGGTCTTCCTCGCGGTTGGTCCGGTTGTCCACAAGCAGGGCGACGCGTCCCGTCTCGCTCAGGTTGGCGAATTTGCGGGTGGCGCGGGTGGTCGCGAAATAGAGCCTCTCGAGCCCGGGCTCGAAGCTGAACCCCACCAGGCTGCAGTGGGGAGACCCCGCCCCATGCGTCCCCAGCACCCCTACGCGCTGGGTATCCAGCAATGCGCCCACCGCAGCGGCGATTTCCCGATCCATGTCTTTCACCAGCCTCACCTTCCCTTTCCACATTCCCTTTCACCAGTTTAAAGCCAATGGAGCACCGGGGAAAGCGAAGTTCGGCTATCGCGTCAGATTGACATAACGCTATGTAAGGAGAATAATTAGAGGATGTTTTTTAAAATGGTTTCAAAAAACAGGAGGGAACTCCCATGAAAAACAGGATTTTTCGAATGAGCCTGGCCGGAATCCTCTTCCTTTTTGCCTTTAGTGGCGCCATGCCTCTCGAGGCTGCGGCCCCACTACCCACGACGGAAGTGACGGAATACCAGGGAACCCGGCTCGGGTCGGCGAAGGATTTTCGCGAGAATTCCATCCGCGGCGTCCAGAGGGTGGATCCTGCGGCCTATCGCCTTGTCGTGGACGGCCTGGTGGAGAAACCGCAGTCTTTGACCCTGGAGCAGGTCGGCAAGATGCCCCGCTCGAAGAAGGTCATCCGGATCGACTGCGTGGAGGGATGGAGCGTCACGGCCCTCTGGGAAGGCGTCCTCGTGTCGGACCTGGTGGACCTTGCGAAGGCCAAACCCGCCGCGAAGGTCGTCATCTTCCATGCCGCCGACGGATACACGACCTCCCTGCCCCTGGACTACCTGGTCTCGAAGAAAATCCTTCTCGCTGACCACATCAACGGAATCGTCCTTCCCCCCGCCAACGGCTACCCCTTCCAGCTCGCTGCCCAGGAAAAATGGGGCTACAAGTGGATCCGATGGGTGACCCGCATCGAGCTTTCCGGCGACACGTCCTACAAGGGGTACTGGGAAAAACGCGGCTACAGCAACAAGGGGGACGCGGACGGACCCATGTTTGGAGATTAGCGCAAGCCATTAGCGCAAGACACGCAGGAAGGGAAGGTGCGGCATGAACGAAAAATGCCTTTACCGGGTCAACCGGTTCCTGGCCTGGATGCTCGTGCCCGTGATTCTCGCGAACTTCATCACGGGATACGCGTCCGTGCACCCCCGCCTTTTCGGCTGGCTGATCGAGAAACCGCAGGCTTTCCGGGCTCACATGGCCATCCAGGCACCGACAGCGGCGCTGGTGCTCTTCCACGTGGTCTTCTACATCCGGGTCGCCCTCTCGCGCCGGGGCATCCGGGGGGCGCTCCCGGACGGAGTTCTCGGGGGCCTTTGGCTGGCCGGGACCGCCGGGGCGATTTGGCTTGCCTGGCTAGGCTAACCGGGTTCGAGATGACACAATAGGGGGACGATCCTGCAGACCCGGAGGTGTTCCCTTGACCATCGACGAACGCGACACCCTTTTCGCCCGAATGGCCTGGACGGAGGAGTCTCCCGCTTATGCGGACTACTACGGCCGCCACCCCGAAAGGGAAGCCAGGGACAAGGCCATGCGCCGGCTCCCCGGCCTCGGTTCACCCGAATGCCCGACCTTCGACCCGATGGGTTCCCCGATGACGGACGCCCTTTTCACCCTGCTGGCAAAACTGCGCCCGATGGCCGAGGGGGAACCCGCCGGCACACCGGCCGAAACGGATCCCGGAAAGCTGACCCGGTGGGCCCTGGGCCTTTCATCCTACCTCGGGGCGGACGACGCCGGGATCGCCGCCATGAATCCCGAATTTTACTATTCCCACCGCGGACGCCACGAGGCCCTCTACGGGACTCCCGTCAACGACAAGCTTCCGTTCGCCCTCGTGCTCGCGGTCGCCATGGATCCCGCCATGATCCACAAGGGCCCCCGTGCGGCGGAAATGGCGGAATCCGCCCGGGGCTACCTGAGGGGCGGCGTCGCCGCCATCGCGGCGGCCGAGTGCATCCGGCAGATGGGATACCGGGCCCGCGCCCACACGGACGCCAACTACCTGGTCGTGGCCTCCCGGGCCGCGGTCGAGGCGGGCCTGGGCGTCTTCGGCCGAAGCGGCCTGGTGATGCACCGCCGTTTCGGCCCCTGCCACAGGCTGGCCGTGGTGACCACCGACATGCCGCTCCTCCCCGGTTCGCCGGACCGGGCGGCCCCTCTCGTGAAAGCCTTTTGCGAGGCCTGCGGCCGATGCGCCCGCGACTGTCCCGGGCAAGCCATCCCTTCCGGGCTTGCGGCGCCGATAGAGGGAACCCCCTGGCCCCTGTGCGGCGAAAGCTGCTACGAAACGTGGCGGCGCATGGGCACCGACTGCGGCATCTGCATCAGCACCTGCCCCTTCACGAAAGGCCCGGACTGGGATGAACTGGAAAAAACCGGCGGGGACCCGGAGAAGCTGGAAGCCCTTCTCGAGCGCTGGGGTGAGCCCGGCACACCCAGGCCGTACGACCCCGAGCCCCCGTCCTGGTGGAGGTGAACCGGATGTCGATAACCTGGTACAAGAACCGGCAGACCGGGTGGAAAACCACGCTGGTCCTATTGGTGGTCCTGGGGGTGATGGCACTCGGAGTCCTGTTCCTCGAACGCGCGGGCGCCCCGGGAGAGGCACGGCGCATGGGATGGGGGCTTCTCGTCGTCTTCCTGGTGGTGATCCTCACGAACCGGATGGAAGTCCGCGTCACCGAAAGAGAAGTTTACGTCCGCTGGGGGTGGCTGATCGGCAAGCACATTCCGTTCTCGGGAATCGAAAGGATCGAACCCGAAAGGATCCCCTGGACACGGGTCGGGATGAAATTCTCGAACGGGGTATCCTGGTTCTCGGTCTCGACTGGACCGGCCCTGCGCTTTCGCCTGAAAAACGGCAAGGCCGTCGTGGTGGGCACCGCCGACCCCGAGGGCCTCCTTCGCGTGATCCAATCGCTCCGCCCCGACCTTTTACCGGCCGCGTGAACCTTCGGGAAGGGAACGGGAAGAAACCCAAACTCGCCGAAAAGGAGCCTTCTAAATGAAAAATCCCAATCCCAGGTTCTGGGCAGGAGCCTTCGTCCTCCTTGCTACCCTCCTGCTGCTGTTAACCGTAAAGGCCGGCCAGGTCGTGGTCCTTCGCCCCTGGCCCGTGGCGCCGGGCACAGCGGAAAGGCTGGGGCTGCCGGAACCGGTGGCGGCATCTCTCGCCCTGGCCAGCCTGGCCCCCAGCTCCCACAACGCCCAGATGTGGAAAATCCGCGTGCTTTCGGAGTCCGAGGTCCTGGTCATGCTGGACGAGAAACGCCTGCTGCCCGCCGTGGATCCCGAACGAAGGGAAGCCCTGCTTTCAATGGGGGCCTTCCTCGAGAACCTCGTACGCGGCGCCGCCACGCAGGGGCTGGAGGCAAAAGTGGCTCTCCCGGCCGAAGAGCCCCTCGGCGTCGAGATCGCCCGGGTCCGGTTCCAACCGGGCCCCGCCAGGGCAGGGATCCTCGAGGCCCTGCTGTCCCGGGACACCTTCCGCGGGACTCTCCCCAAGGAAGACATTCCCCAGGAAACCGTGGAAGCTCTTTCGGCCACGGCCCCCTCCCGCTGGTTTTTCTTCCCCGCCGGAAGTCCCAAGGGAAGCTGGATTCGGGAGGGCCTTGCCGAGGCCAACCGGGTACAGGCTTCAAGGGACGCGGTCCAGGAGGAACTCGCGGGATGGCTTCGTTTCTCGCCGAAATCCGTGTCCCGTCACAGGGACGGACTGACCCCGGCCGGGATGGGCCTCCCGATGCCGGTCCGGGCCTTCATGGCCCTCTTTTTCAACGAGGAAAGCGCAACGGGGAAATCTTTCAGGGAGGCGGGAATAAAGAAGGCCCATGAACAGGTGGATTCCTGCGCGGGTTTCTTCGTCCTTGCCAGCCCGGACGGGAAGTCCCGCTCGATCCTCCAGGCCGGGCGTGACCTCGAGGCCTTCTGGCTGGAGGCTGTCCGGAAGGGGGTCGCGGTTCATCCCATGAGCCAGGTCCTGGAAGAATCCCCGTGGAAAGAGCAAATCGCTTCGCGCCTCGGGATCAGGGGAACGGTACAGATGGTGCTGAGAGTGGGCCTCGCCCCGTCGGCGCCCCGGCCGGTCAGTCCCAGGCGACCTCTCGAGGCCTTCGTGGAAAGGCCCTGATCTTCGCCATCTCCTGCAGGGGAGGCTAAAAGACCGTCAGGAACAAGCCGTGGACCAGGCACTTGTCGCGGTGAGCGGAATGCCGACGGGGGCGAGAACGCCCCCGAGAATCCACAGGGCAGGACACTTTCTCCCACCGCTGCGCCGCGCTCCTCTCGGGAATTCACAGGGCGGAATCGCAGCGCATATTCCGCTCCGCGCTCAAAGGCCCTGGATCGTTCCCCCCGCCACGACCTGCTCCTTCGCGTCGTAAAGCACGAGTTTCTGGCCCGGCGCCGGGGCGAAGACCGGTTCATCGAAGTCTACCGTAAGCCGGACCCCTTCCCAGCGGGCAACCCGGCAGGGGGCCGGTTCCCCGGTCGAGCGGATCTTGCCGAAGAGGAGATCCCCAAGCTCCAGGAGCTCCGGCTTCAGGACATTGACCCGCACCGCCGTGACCCGGGCCTCCATGAGAGCCTCCCGGGGCGCGACGACGAGGGTGTTTCGGGCCCGGTCGATCCGGGCGACGTAAAGGGGTTCGGGTGCCGCGACGCCCAGCCCCTTTCGCTGTCCCACGGTATAGCCCGCAAGCCCCTGGTGTTCGCCCAGGCGGCGCCCGTCCATGCCGACGATCGGGCCCCTGGCGAGGTCCCCCTCTCCCAGGAGGGTTCGATAGTCCCCCTGGGCCGCAAAGCAGAGGTCCATGCTGTCGGGCTTGTTGCTGGCCGGAAGCCCTGCCGCCTCCGCAAGCCTTCGGACGGCGGGCTTGTCCAGCGTCCCCAGGGGGAGGAGAAGACGGGAAAGCCGCCCGAGGGGGAGGGCATAGAGGAAGTAGCTCTGGTCCTTCTCCCGGTCCGCCCCCCGGGCGAGGTACGGGCCCTGCCCGTCGCGGCCGCAGCGCGCATAGTGGCCGGAAGCCATGGCTTCAACGTGGAGGGTGGCCTCGGCAAGGTCCCATGCCAGGCCGAACTTGAGCCCGGCGTTGCACTCCACGCAGGGACTGGGGGTCTCTCCCCTCCTGTAACTCTCGCGGAAAGGCTCAAGGACCGCTTCCTCGAAGGCTCCGGAAAGATCGAGGATCGAGTGGGGGATGGCCAGCGCCTCGCAAACCCTGGCCGCCTCCTCCACGGGTCCCTGCCCGGAAAGGACGAGGGTCAGCCCCAGCAGTTCGTGCCCCTCCCTCTTAAGGAGAAGGGCCGCTGCCGCGCTGTCCACGCCGCCGCTCAAGAGGACTCCGATCCGTTTCAATGCGGGATGGGACATTTGGACCTCCTAAAAAACGCCCGCCATTCCAGTCCGTCGCGGCGGGCTTCTTTTCAGTACAATATACCCGATCAGCCGGCAGCATTTCGAAAAAAAGGGGAAGATCGACGTGGAACCAAACCTCGCTGAACGCAGGAACGGGCTTTTCTCAATGCTGGCGGCCTACACCGCCTGGGGCGTCCTTCCCGTCTACTGGAAGGCCCTGCAGGAGGTTCCCGCCCTGGACATCCTCTGCCACCGCATCAGCTGGTCCATGGTTTTCGTCGGCCTGCTGCTGGCGGCGACCCGTCGGACGAACGCCTTGAAAAGCGTGCTGGCCAACAGGCGCGTCCTTGTGCTCCTCTGCTGCAGCAGCCTCATGATCGGGGCCAACTGGCTGCTCTACATCTGGGCCGTGAATGACGGAAGAATCCTGGAAACCGCCCTTGGATACTACATCAACCCCCTGGTGAACGTCTTTTTCGGCGTGGCCTTCCTTCGGGACCGGCTGCGGCCGGCCCAGTGGGCCGCCATCGCCCTCGCTGCCGCAGGCGTGGCTTTCCAGGTCGCCGCCATCGGCCGCCTGCCCCTCGTGGCCCTGGGGCTTGCCCTGTCCTTCTCGCTGTACGGCCTGATCCGCAAGATCACGCCCGTCGACGCCCTGACAGGCCTTTTCGTCGAAACCCTGGTCCTCCTCCTGCCCGCCCTGGCATGGCTTTCCCTGGGTTCTCCCGCAGGACAGTGGAGCTCCCAGGGCGGGATGCGGATGGCCCTACTGGCGGGAACGGGGCTCGTCACCTCCGTCCCCCTCATCTGGTTCGCATACGGGGCACGCCGCCTCAGCCTGGTCACCGTCGGCCTCCTGCAGTACCTCTCGCCGACTCTCGGCTTTGCCATCGGGATGCTCCTCTACGGGGAAACGCTTTCCGGGGTCGAGTGGACCACCTTCGCCTGCGTCTGGGCCGCCCTCGTCATTTACACGCTCTCTGCCCTTCTTGCTGCCCGCGAAACCCACCCGGCGAAAGCGGTATGATGATGGAAGGATTTTCTCGAAACGACCCGGGGGGGATCCGCCCATGACGGATGAATGGAAATCCAGGCTTGAAAACGCTTCGGAAGAACGGGGCCCTTTCCGGGTGGTTCCCTGGCGGCTGTGCCGGGAAATGGCCGCCTCTACCGGCCTTCCTGCCCGGGAAATCGAGCAGTGGGCCTGCGAAAACGGCCTCGTTCCGAGCCGCTACGAGCGGAGCATCGGCACCCTGGGGCTCGACGGCCAGGCGCGCCTCCTCGCTTCCACCGCCGCCGTCGTCGGCCTCGGCGGACTGGGCGGGCTCCTAACCGATCTTCTGGCCCGGGCCGGGGTGGGCCGCCTCGTCCTGGTGGACGGCGACACCTTCTCGGATCACAACCTGAACCGCCAGCTTCTCTGTGACGAGTCGAACCTGGGACAATCCAAGGCTGCCGCCGCGGCCGGCCATGCAGGCCTCGTCAACGGGGCCGTCGAAACCCGGGTTTTCGAAACTTTCCTGGATGAAACAAACGCCCGCGACATCCTTTCCGGGTGCGGCCTGGCGGTGGATGCCCTGGACAGCAACGGGGCCAGGCGAACCCTGAGACAGGCCTGCCGGGAACTCGGGATCCCCATGGTCCACGGGGCAATTGCGGGTTTCTGGGGGCAGGTGGGAGTCTTCTCCCCGGAGGACGCCACGCCCTGGGACGGGCCCGATGGGGACCTTCCCGACCGGGGCATCGAGATTGAAACCGGCAACCCCCCCTTCACCCCCGCCCTCGTGGCGTCGCTCGAAGCCGCAGAGGCGATCAAGATCCTTGCGGGCGTTTCAAAACCGCTGCGGCACCGCCTTCTCTGGATCGACCTCGACCGCGGGGAATTCCACAAGCTGCACCTCTGAGGCCCGGTTGCGGCCGTAACACTCCTGTAACAGGCGCGTAAAACACCCGTTATCCCCCCTGGATATACTGGCCTCGTTCAAACACCACCTCCAAGGGGGAATCACGTGTGAAGAAACTGGGTATCCTGTTTGTAGCGCTTTTCGTCGGTGTTCTCGCGGCCAATGCCGCTTTCGCGGGCAACCTGGTCGTCAACGGGTCCACCACGGTCCTCCCGATCTCCCAGTCCGCAGCCGAAGCCTTCATGGCCGAGAACAAGGGCGTCAAGATTTCGGTTTCCGGCGGCGGAAGCGGGAACGGGATCAAGGCCCTCATCGACGGGACCTGCGACATCGCCAACTCCTCCCGCTTCATGAAGGACTCCGAAGTGAAGATGGCCGTTGAAAAGGGGGTTTACCCCGTTCCCTTCGCCGTGGCTGTTGACGCCATCGTCCCCATCGTCAACCCTTCCAACAAGGTCGCCAACCTCACCACGCAGCAGCTGCAGGACATCTACACCGGGCGTGTCACCAACTGGAAGCAGGTCGGCGGCGAGGACAAGCCCATCGTGGCGGTGGGGCGCGACACCAGCTCCGGCACCTTCGAGGTGTGGGAAGAGAAGATCCTGAAGAAGGAAAAGGTCACCCCGAAGGCCCAGGTCGTCGCCTCCTCCGGCGCCATGCTCCAGACCGTCGCGAAGAACAAGTACGCCATCGGCTACGACGGGATCGGCTACGCCGACGACAAGTCCGTCAAGATGCTGACGGTCAACGGCGTGAAGGCCGAGGTCAAGAGCGCCCGCAGCGGCAAGTACCCCGTTTCCCGCTACCTGTATGTCTTCACGAAGGGCTGGCCCACCGGCGACACCCTCGATTTCGTCAACTACATGCTGAGTGACGACGGCCAGAAGATCGTCGTGAAGCAGGGCTTCGTCCCCCTCCGCTAACCGCGGGGAACTGCAGGGACCATCATCCTGGACAGGGAAAACGAACGTGACCTGCACCCGCAGACGGGAGCAGGTCACGTCTGCGGCCTGAAAGAGGGGATCTGGTTTTGAAAGAAGCGATGAAGGGAGACATCCTCCCGCGCAGGATCATCTCCGGTGTCGCCCTGACGGGGCTGACCATCATGGTCTTCATCCTGTTCTTCCTGGCGAAGGAGAGCTTCCCGGTCCTCAGGGAGGCCTCCCTCTCCAATATCCTCGCCGGGAACGAATGGTACCCGACTTACGAGCCTCCCGAATTCGGCATGCTCCCGCTGATCGCCGGTTCTCTCTCCGTGACGGCTCTTTCCGCTCTCCTGGCGATCCCCTTGAGCCTGGGGCTGGCCATCTTCCTTTCGGAAGCCTGCCCCCGCCTTCTTCGGGAGTTCTTCAAGCCGGCCCTCGAAATCCTGGGCTTCCTCCCCTCCGTCGTCCTCGGGTTCATCGGGATGATCCTCATCGCCCCCTGGCTCCAGGAAAGCCTCGACCTCATGACCGGGCTGAACCTGTTCAACGCCTCGGTGCTCATGGGCGTCATGATCGTGCCCATCGTCGCCTCCATCGCGGAGGACAGCCTTGCAGCGGTCCCCAATGACCTTCGTGACGCCTCCTATGCCCTGGGGGCCACGCGATGGGAAACCACCGTCCGCGTCGTCTTTCCGGCAGCCCTGCCGGGGATCCTCGAGGCCTGTTTGCTAGGGATCATGCGGGCCGTGGGGGAGACGATGGTCGTCCTGATGGCCGCCGGAGGCTCGGCCGTGATCCCGGAATCGGTTTTCGACGCGGTGCGTCCCCTCACCTCCACGATCGCCGCCGAGATGGGTGAAACCCCCGTGGGCTCGGGACACTACCACGCCCTCTTTTTCGCCGGCCTCCTCCTCTTCCTCTTCACCTGGGCGATCAACCTGTTCGCCGCCTGGATCGAATCCCGCGGAAGGCGGTGGCGCGCATGAAAAGCCGGCTCATCAAGGACCGCCTCGCGACCGTCCTGCTCTGGGCCTGCATGGGAGCCGCCCTCTCGATCCTTGGGGGCATCCTCCTCTTCCTCGTCGTCCGCGGCGCAGGGGCCCTCTCATGGGAATTCCTGAGCCAGCCTCCCCGCGATTCCATGACAAGGGGGGGCATCCTGACGCCGCTGGTCGGAACCGTCCAGCTCATCGTCGTGGCCATGGCCTTCGCGTTCCCGGTGGGGGTCCTCACCGCGGTCTACCTGAACGAGTACGCATCCGGGGACCGCTTTACCCGGCTGCTGAGACTGGCCGTCCGCAGCCTCGCGGGGGTTCCCAGCGTCGTTTTCGGTCTTTTCGGCCTGACCTTCTTCGTGATCTTCCTGCGCTTCGGGTCAAGCCTCCTCTCCGCCGGGCTCACCCTGGGCTGCCTGGCCCTCCCCGTCATCGTCGGCGCATCCGAAGCCGCCCTGAAGGCCGTTCCCCAGGATTTCCGGGACGCCTCCTACGCCATGGGGGCCACACGCTGGCAGACGATCCGCAAGGTCGTCCTGCCCGCGGCCTTCCCGGCCATCCTGACCGGGGGCATCCTGAGCGTCGGGCGAGTGGCCGGGGAAACCGCCCCCATCATCTTCACGGGGGCCGCCTTCTTCACGCCGGACATCGCCAGGAGCCTCTTCAGCGAGGTCATGGCCCTGCCGTACCACGTCCTGGTCCTCGCCACGGCCGGGACGAACATCGAGGAAACCCGGGGAATCCAGTACGGGACCATCCTCGTCCTGCTTCTGGTGGTCCTCGGGATCACCCTGGCCGGAGTCATCTGGCGGGCCCGGCTGCGGATGCGTTCGACCCGCTAGGCGGGGTATGAGAGCGAAAGGAGAAAACGCCATGTCCAAAATGAAATTCGAAATCTCCAACCTGAATCTTCACTACGGGACCACACCGGCCCTGAAGGACGTGAAGGTCGACCTGCCCGGGAACTCCGTCACGGCCTTCATCGGCCCCTCCGGATGCGGGAAGAGCACCTTCCTGCGCTGCCTCAACCGGATGAACGACTTCATCCCGGGGTGCCGCGTGGACGGCCGGGTCCTCCTCGACGGAACGGACATCTACGCCCCGGAAACCGACGTCATCGCCTTGCGGCGGCGGGTCGGGATGGTTTTCCAGAAACCCAACCCCTTCCCGTCCTCCATCTACGACAACGTGGCCTACGGACCGCGGCTTCACGGCACCACCGGGCGCGCCCGGCTCGACGAAATCGTCCGGCAGAGCCTGGAGGGGGCTGCCCTCTGGGGCGAGGTCCGGGACAAGCTGAACACGCCCGCCATGTCCCTCTCGGGGGGACAGCAGCAGCGCCTGTGCATCGCCCGGGCCATCGCGGTGGAACCGGAGGTCCTGCTCATGGACGAACCCACCAGCGCCCTGGACCCCATGTCCACGGCGCGGATCGAGGAACTCGTCAGGGAATTGAAAACGAAGTACACTGTTATCATCGTGACGCACAACATGCAGCAGGCAGCCCGCATTTCCGACCTGACCGCCTTTTTCCTCCTGGGCGAGATGGTCGAGACGGGCCCCACCCAGGACATCTTCACCTCCCCCGCCGACCGGCGGACGGAGGATTACATCACCGGGCGCTTCGGCTAGGGCGATCCTGGACGGAGGGAGAGGACGACCATGACCGAACTGAACGTGAGAAAGACTCAGGACGAGGCGCTCGATCGCATCCGGGAACAGCTCCTGAAACTTGGGAACCTGGCCCAGGACGCCATCCGCAAATCCGTATGGGCCCTTGAAAAGCAGGACGAGGCGCTTTCCGGGGAAGTGCTGGAAGGCGACGACGTCCTCGACGAACTGGCCTCCGGCATCGAGGAAGGCTGCCTCCTTTTCACCGCCCGCTACCAGCCCGTGGCGCAGGACCTGAGGACGATATCCGCCATCAACCGGATGGCGATCGACCTGGAACGGATCGGCGACCTCGGCGTCAGCATCGCCAAGATCACCCGCTTCTTCTTCGGGAAGACCCTCATCAAGCCCCTCATCGATATCCCGCGCATGGCCGCAATCGTGGAGGAAATGATCGACGGCACCATGAGGGCCTTCGTCAACCGGGACGCCGAGGAGGCCAAACGCGTCTGCGCCATGGACGACATGCTCGACGACCTGGACCGGCAGATCTTCAACGAACTGCTCCTCCTGATGATCGAGAACCCGAGGGTCATCGAGCAGGCCACACAGCTCGTCCTCGTTTCGCGCGCGCTGGAACGGGCCGGCGACCACACGACGAACCTCGCCGAGAAAACGATCTACATGGTGACCGGAAAGCACGTGAAAGCCAGCGACTTTCGAAGGAAAAGGGAGGGGTAGGCCTTGTCGGGAGAACGGATCCTGGTCGTCGACGACGAACTGGCAATTTCCGAGCTCGTTTCCGAGGCCCTGAAACGGCAGGGATTCCGGGTGGAAACGGCTTCCGACGGGGACTCCGCCCTGGAGAAGGCCGAGACGACCCTTCCCGACCTCATCCTGCTTGACCTCATGCTGCCCCGGCTGGACGGGTGGGAAGTCTGCCGCAGGCTCAAGAGCCAGCCCCTGACGAAACGCATTCCCATCATGATGCTGACCGCCCGGCGGGACGAGAGGGAAGTCGTCGCGGGGCTGGAAATCGGGGCGGACGACTACCTGAAAAAGCCCTTTTCCCTGGGCGAGCTCCTCGCCCGGGTCAAGGCCCTCCTCAGGCGCAGCGTCCCCGAGCAGGCAAGCGAGAAGGGGGCCCAGGTGGGGCCCCTGAAAGTGGACTTCGTCCGGGAGGAAGCCTTCCTGTCGGGGGCCCTTCTTTCCCTTTCCCCCACCGAGTACCGGCTCCTCGAAATCCTCGCCCGCCACCCCGGGCGCATGGTCAGCCGGGACGAGCTTTTGGCCAAGGTCTGGGGCTACGTGGTGGGGGATACCCGGACGGTGGACGTCCACGTCTTCCGCCTGCGCAGGAAGATCGAGCCGGACCCGGAAAACCCGAAGCTTCTCCACACCGTCCGGGGACGGGGCTTCCGCCTGGATTGGGACGAAAACAATGAAAACCCTGCGCGGTAAAATGTTCGCCCTCGTGGCGGCCACCATCCTGATTGCCCTCGTCCTGGGACTCACCTTCGTCACGGACGTCCTGCAGAAGCGCCTGCAGGAACAGGCCAACCGCGAACTTTCCATCCAGACCGCGGCCCTCACCGAGGTCATCCAGACCCAGGGACTCGACGCCGTTTCGGCCAACCTCGACGAGTGGCACCGCCTGCTCGGCGGCCGGATCACCCTCATCAACGAGGACGGCCGGGTGCTCCTGGACAGCCTCACCGATGCCGAGAGCCTGGAAAACCACGGTCGACGCCCCGAGGTGAAGGCCGCCATGGAAAACGGGGAGGGGCGGGACGTCCGCTTCAGCCGAAGCATCAACACGAACATGATGTACCTGGCCCGGAAGACCCGGACACCCGACGGGAGGGAACTGATCGTCCGGACCGCCTACCCGCTGTCGTACCTGGAGGGGATCGTCTCCGCCGCCCGGAACCGGCTGATCCTGGGAATGGCCCTCGCCGCCGCGATCGCGATCTTCATCGGCAGCTTTTTCCTCCGCGGCATCTCCGGCCCGATAACCCGCCTGACAGAAGCCGCGACCCGCCTCGAGCGTGGGGAGCCTGCCGCCTTCCCCATGGACGGCACCGAGGAGGTGCGCACCCTCTCCAGGGCCCTGCAGCAGATGGGAACGAAGCTCCAGTCCTCCATGGAGGAAACGCTGAAGGAAAAGACCACCCTCCGGGCCCTGCTTGAATCGCTGCCGGTGGCCGTCGTCGTGGTGGACAGCCGCGGGAACGTGGCCTACGCGAACCAGGCCCTTGGCGGGTTCCTGCGCGAGCAGCCCGGAAAGATCGAGGGGCTTCCCATCCAGGGGGCCCTGAAAGCCCCGGAATTGACCGGGCTCATCGAGAAGGCCCGGGCTGGACAGGCCGGGCAGGTCTCCTTCGTCCTCCGCGAAAGGGAGGAGCGCTTCATCAACGCCCAGGCCGCTTCCACTCCTTACGGGACCGTGGCCGTCCTGTCGGACCTGACCGAGCGGCACCGCATGGAAGAGGCGAAAAGCGCCTTCGTGGCCGACGCGAGCCACGAGCTGCAGACGCCCCTCACCGTGATACGGGCGGCGACCGAGCTTTTGATGGAAGATTCCCTCCCGGATGAGGACCGGCACCGTTTCCTCCAGCGGATTATCGAACAACAGGAACGAATGACCGCGCTGGTGGAAGACCTGCTCCTGCTTTCCCGCCTCGAATCCGGCGTGCCCGTCGAGCGGACCGCGAAGGTGGACCTGGGCCCGCTCCTGGCGTCCCTCCTTGAAGGGGCGCGAATGGCCCCGGAGGCCGAGGCTCTCCAGTGGGAGGCTTCCATCCCCTCCGTCGCGGAAGTCCGCGGACGCTGCGAAGAACTGCGGAGGGCCTTCGGCAACCTCCTCGACAACGCTGCGAAATACACGATCCGCCGCTTTGGGACGGAGAAGGGCGGACTCATCCGCGTCTCGCTCGAGCCGAAAGACGACGGCTGGATTTTCTCCGTTCAGGACAACGGCATCGGCATCCCCCCCGCCATGGTCGACCGCATCTTCGAGCGATTCCAGCGGGCAGAGGCCCACAGGAGCCGGAACCATTTCGAAAAGGGCGGCTACGGCCTTGGCCTTTCGATTGCCCGACGGGTAGCCGAGAGCCACAAGGGCTGGATCCGGGTGGAAAGCCCAGGCGAGGGCGCGAAGTTCACGCTCTGGCTGCCGGCGTAGGAAATCCGCAAGGCGGGGTTCCCGGTTCCGGGATCCCGCCTTTTTTGTTTAAAGTTGGCTTATCATGGAACCAGCGTTCCAGGAACGCCCTCCAGGGAGGTGCGGCATGTCATCCCAACCGTTGAGGATTCTCCTGGTCGAAAACAGCCCCGACGACGCCGAGCGGGTCCTTCGGGAAATCCGGGGGCTGGGCCGGCCCGTGGTGCATGTCCGGGTGGAAACCGAGGCCGCCTGCCGAAAGGCCCTTGCCGGCCCCGACTTCGACCTGGTGCTTGCGGAGTACGCCATGCCCCGCTTCTCGGGCATGGATGCCCTGGCCCTCCTCCGGGAGCGATGTCCGGACGTTCCCCTGGTCATCGTCACCGGGAACCTGGACGAGGAAACCGCGGTCGCCTGCATGAAGATGGGGGCCTCGGACTACGTGCTCAAGGAACACCTTTTCAAGCTGCGGCCCGCGGTCAGCGGTGTCCTCGAGAAAACCCGGATCCTGCAGGAAAAGAAATCCGCCGAGTCCCGGCTCAGGGAATCCCTCCGGAACCTGCAGGCCGTCGTCGACACATCGCCCCTGGCCATCACGGCCCTCGACCTGGCCGGGAATGTCTTCCTCTGGAACCCCGCTGCGGAACGCATCTACGGTTGGACGGAAGCGGAAACACTGGGGCGGATGCTGCCCACCCTTCCCGAGGGGGAAGAGGAAGCCTACCGTGGTTTCCTGGCGGATTTCGCCCGCGAGGGGGGCACGCGGACCTGGACGGGCCTCAGGCGCAGGAAGTCGGGCGAACTCATCCAGGCCAAGATCCATGCGGCCCTTCTCCGTCGTGAGGATTCGGGGGAACCCTACGGCATCATGGCCGTCATCGAGGACGAGACGGAGCGGATTGCGGCCGAGGCGGCCCTGGCGGAGAGCGAGCGCCGCTTCCGGGCCATTTTCCAGGGCAGCAAGGCCATCATGCTCCTCATCGAGCCCGACACGGGAAGACTGCTCGACGCAAACCCGGCCGCGCTGGCCTTCTACGGCTACTCCAGGAAACGGTTCCTCTCCCTGCGGATCAGCCAGCTCAACACGCTTCCCGAGGAAGAAATCCTGGCGGAGATGCAGCGGGCCCGCTCGGGTGCCCGCCTTCACTTCGACTTCAGGCACCGCCTTGCGGACGGAAGGATCCGCGACGTGGAGATCTACTCCGGCCCCATCGAGGCGGGCGGGAAGAAACTGCTCTTTTCCGTCATCCACGACGTGACGGATCGTCACGAGGCCGAGAGGGCCCTCCAGGTCAGCCAGGAGGATCTCAGGAAAAGCCTCGAGCGGATTCGCCGCTCCTGGGAACAGACCGTGGAAGTTCTGTCGGGGCTCGTGGAGCTTCGGGATCCCTACACGGCTGGGCACCAGAAGGGCGTCGCCAGGCTGGCCCGGGCGATCGCCCTCAGGCTGGGGCTGGAGGAGGAACGCGTCCGCGGGGTCACCCTTGCCGCGACGATCCACGACGTGGGGAAAATCAACGTCCCGGCCGAGATCCTCAGCAAGCCCGGGCAGCTGAGCCAACTGGAGGCCAACCTCGTTCGCCTGCACCCGCAGTCGGGTTGTGAAGCCCTGAAGGGCATCGATGTGCCCTGGCCCCTGGCCGAGATCGTCCACCAGCACCACGAACGGATGGACGGGTCCGGCTACCCGAGGGGGCTCAAGGGTGGGGAAATCCTGCTCGAAGCCCGTATCATCGCCGTGGCCGACGTCGTGGAAGCGATGTGCAGCCATCGGCCTTACCGGGCTGCCTTCGGGGTGCCCGCGGCACTCGGGGAAATCCGGTCCGGTGCCGGGCGTCTCTACGATGAGCCCGTGGTCGGGGCATGCCTCTCGGTTTTCGAGGAAGAGGGTTTCCGCTTCGAAACGCCCGGGAAGACGGAGGGCCGGGACACATGAAGATGCGGCCTGGCGCAAGTCTCTTTTGGTTCCTTCTCCTTGCCGGCCTTCTCCTTTTCCGAAGCGGTCCGTCCTTTGCCTCGGATCCCTTTGCCCCCGGTGTCCACGGCGCCCTGGGGAAAATGGGCGTTTCCGCGGCGGACCTGCTCGCCTGGGGGGACGAGATCCCGGGTTCCTGCCTTTCGACCTTCTGGGCCTGGCCGTCAAACAAGCAGCAGGAAGGCGCGGCACTGGCCCTCCATATCCGGGGCGCCAACCCGGTCCTGACCCCGCGGGCCTGCTGGCGCATGGGAGCCGCCTTCGTGGTGGCCTCGATGCGTTTCGGCGTGCCTCTCGACCTTGCCGTAGCGGTCGCCCGGGCCGAGAGCGGCTTCAACCCGGCTGCCAAAAGCCGTGCGGGCGCCACGGGCGTGATGCAGGTGATGCCGGGCATCCACCGGGACATGCTCGCCCTGCGCTTCGGCGCCCCGGAAGGGTGGAGCCTCGTGGACCCGGAAAAGGCCATCCTCGCGGGGAGCTTCCTCCTGGCGGGCTATCTCCGGGAGGAAGGGACTGCAGAGAGGGCCCTGGCCCGCTACCTCGGCACCTTCGACAGGACCTACCAGGACCGGGTGGCCCGCTTCCAGGCCGAAGCCGGGGACGCACTGGCCCGGTCCATTCGCCCCTGAATGCCCGTAAAAGCCTTTTCCCTCCTCGAAAACCCCTTGTTTGAAACCCCTTTAAATTAACTTTTGTTCCTTCCCAAGCCAAAGGTTCACGCCGTTCCTTCCCACAAACACGGACTTTAGCCCTTATTTGAACTTTTTTCCAAAAAGAGTTTCCTTTTAACATTGGCGTACAATGCTTGCGCCTCTTTTCCCTTTCGGTATAATGGGCCAATTCGCAAGGGGGCTTTAAAACCTCTTTATAGTAGCCCCAGGAAGGGAGGAAACTTCATGGCGCGCTCGAATCCGAGCCGATTTCTGAAGTTTCTGGCCTTTGCCGGAGTCTCGCTGGCGATTCTCTGCTTGGCCTTGCAACCCGTCAACGCCCTTGATTTCAACTTTGGCCGGAAACCTTTGGATTCTTCGGTTCAGAACGCGTTGGCTAAAATGAAACTGACCCCGCAGCATCTCTACAAGTGGCAGGCGGAAAACCCGAAATCCCTCCTTCTGCAAATCCACCGTTGGCCCGCTGAAAAACAGCAAATGGCGGCAGCCCTGGCTCTCTATATCCGGAGCCAGAACCGGAACGTCTCCGCCCGCGACACCTGGCGCGAGGCGATGGCCTTCGTCCATTACGGGGAAAAGTACGACCTTCCCGTGGACATGGCCGTGGCCGTGGCCCAGGTGGAAAGCCGGTTCAACCCCTATGCAAAAAGCAGCGAGGGAGCCCTGGGTCCCATGCAGATCCTGTGGCGAATCCACAGCCACCTGCTCAAAAACCACCTGAACCTGGTCTCGGGAAAAGACCTCCTGGACCCGGAGAAGGGCGTCGCGGCAGGCTGCCTGCTCCTCTCGCGCTACCTGAAGGCCCACGACACGCAGAAAAAGGCCCTCACGCGATACCTGGGGGCCTCTTCAAAAAGTTACTGGAATGCGTTCTCGAAGTACCTGGGCCGGTTCCGGGAGCACCTGACCCTGGCCCAGATCTAGTAGCGCGGTCGACGGTGCCAGTCCAGGGCCGTCCGGATGATGTCTTCCAGCGAGGCGAAGCTCGGCCGCCAGCCCAGCTCCGCCTCGGCCCGGCGGCTATCGGCCACCAGCACGGCGGGGTCGCCCTCCCTGCGGGGGGCGATCCGGTAGGGGATCTCCCGCCCCAGCACCTTTTCGGCCGCAGCCAGGACCTCCTTCACCGTAAACCCCCTGCCGTTCCCAAGGTTGTAGGCCTTCACCCCCGGGTTCGCCTTCATGGACTCGAGCGCCTTCAGGTGGGCTCCAGCCAGGTCGCAGACGTGGACGTAATCCCTCACGCAGGTTCCGTCGCGCGTGCCGTAGTCGTCCCCGAACAGGGTCACCGGCTCGCCTGAACCGGCCAGGGCCCCTTTCAGGATGTTCGGGATGAGGTGGGTTTCCGGGTCGTGGCTTTCCCCCGCGCGGCCCCCGGGATCGGCACCGCAGGCGTTGAAGTAGCGGAGGGAAGCCGAGGCCAGCCCGTAGGCGTGCCCGTAGTCGGCAAGGACCTGTTCGACCATGCGCTTGGTCCAGCCGTAGGGATTGATGGGAGCCAGGGGATGGTCCTCCCCGATGGGGGTTTTCACGGGAGTGCCGTAAACGGCCGCCGAAGAAGAGAAGACGAACCGGCCGATCCCGTTCTCGACCATGCCGCGAAGCAGGTTCAGCGTTCCCGAAACGTTGTTCTCGTAGTAGAGGACCGGGTCGGAGACCGACTCTCCCACCTGGATCCGCGCCGCGAAATGGAAGACTGCGCCAAAGCCCCCCGACTCCAGGGCCCCCTTCACGTCCGCGGGGTTCCGCAGGTTCCCCTCGAAAACCTCCACGCCGGACGGCACCGCCTCGCGGTGCCCGGTCTCGAAGCTGTCGAAGACCGCCACTTCGTAGCCTTCCTCGAGCAGCCGCCACACCATGTGGGAACCGATGTATCCCGCCCCTCCGCAAACCAGGATCCTGTCCATCCTCGTTCGGCCTCCTACGCCTTGTACAGCAGGGCGATCCCCGAGATGATCAGGACAAGCGCCGCACCCTGCCGAAGCCCAAGGGGTTCGCCCCAGACCAGGTGCGCCATGACGACCACCACCACGTAGCTCAGGGAAACGCTGGGATAGGCGATCGAAAGGGGAATCCGTTTCAGGGCCACGATATAGAAGAGGGAAGCGAAGCCGTACGAGAAAAGCCCCGCCAGGGTGGCCGGGTTCAGGAAAAGGCGAAGTCCCTCCGCCCTGGAGAGGGATCCGGTCTTCAGGAAAAACTGGCCGAGGACCGTCAGCCCGATGGAAACCGCCAGTGCCAGGGCGTGCATCATCGGTCGAAGACCGCCACGACGGGCGTGTGGTCCGAGGGTCTTTCCCACGACCGGGGATCCCGGTCCACCCAGGCGTCCACGGAGGTGTCGGCCAACGGCTTCGTGGCCAGGACGTGGTCGATCCGCCAGCCGATGTTGCGGGCGAGGGAATCCTTCACCCGGTAGTCGAAAAAGGAAAATTCCCCTTCCCCGGGCCGGTGCTTGCGGAAGACATCCACCAGCCCCCAGCCCCTGACCGCCTCGAAGGCCTGCTTCACGTCCTCGTGGAAGCAGACATGGTCCCTCTTATTGGAAGGATTGGTCACGTCGATGTCCGTCGGGGCCACGTTGAGGTCTCCCACCCAGACGACCGGTTCGCCGGGGGAGGCTTCGCGCTCGAGCAGCGCCCTCATCCGCCTGAAAAAGCGGAGCTTGTAGGCAAAGTCCGGGTGATCCAGGCTCTTCCCCTGGGGGACGTAGGTGTTGATCACGAGCAGGCCGCCCAGGCGTCCCCGGATCAGCCGGGGGCCGTCGTCCGGTTCTTCCCCGTCCCCGAAGCCGATCCGGACCTCCGAGAGAGGGAGGAGCGAGGCGATCGCCACCCCTGCGGTCGCCTTCTGCCCCCGAAAGGCGATCGAGTACCCGAGGGCCGAAAATGGCGAGGGATCGAACTCCGCGTCCTGGACCTTCGTTTCCTGGAGACAGAGCAAGTCCACTCTGTTATCATTGAGCCAGCGCGTTACAGCGGGCATGCGGCTTCGTATGGAGTTGACGTTGAAGGTGGCGACCCGGAACAGGCCCATGGGGCATCCCTCCCTTTCCTCCCTCATTGTACGGAATGCCCCCCAAATGACAAGGAGCGCCCGAGAAGGGGGGTCTTGCCCATCCGCAGGAAGAGTTTTCCGTTGCCTTTCTGGATCATGCCGCTCCTTTTCGTCGTCCTGTCCGGCGTCCTTGGCATGCGCTTCATCGTCGGGCTCTCCTGGACGGACGCCGTCTACTACGCCGCGATCACCCTTTCCACGGTCGGCTTCAACGCCCCTCCGGAGCTCACCGGGGCGGGGAAGCTTTTCGTCGTTGCCCTGCTCGTGGTCGGGATCGGCACAATCGGCGTCACCGTGGGACATGTCGCCGAGCGGGTGCTGAACCGGCAAATCCTGGACGCCCTTGGAAGAAGGAGGGATAAACGTTTGGAAAACCTCTCCAGGCACTGGATCGTTTGCGGGCTCGGCCGGGTCGGCCTCAGCGTCGCCGAGGCGATCGCCGAGGAAAACGAAACCCTCGTCGTGGTCGACACGGACGAGGCCAAGGTGGGCATCGCGAGAGACAAGGGGTGGCTCGCCCTGAAAGCCGACGCCACGCAGGAGGAAAACCTGCGGGCCTGCGGGGTCGAAAGGGCCGCGGGCCTCATCGTCTCGATGTCCAACGACGCGAACAACGTCTACGTCACCGTTTCCGCCCGCTCACTGAACAAGGACCTGCGGATCATCGCGAGGGCCAACGATGCCCAGTCCTCGGGCATCCTCTACCGGGTGGGGGCCGACAAGGTCGTCAACCCGCTGCTTTCGGGAGCCAGCGCCATGGCCCGTGCCGCTGTCAAGCCGGCCGTCTCCGACTTCCTGGAGGTCGTCCATATCTCCCGGCAGCTCGATCTCGACTTTTTTTCCATCATCCTGGCCTCCGACAGTTCCCTGGTGGGGCTGACTCTTTCCGCGAGTCCCCTCCGGTCGCGGTACAATGTTCTCGTTGTGGCGGTGAAGGCCCACGAAGGAGAGATGACCTACAACCCCCAGGGCAGCCGGGTCCTCCAGGCCGGCGACGAACTCATCCTGCTTGGACCCCGCACGGCCACTTCCATGCTTCGGCGAATCGCCACGGGAGCCGCACCCGCCTAACCGAAGGCAACGGCTTCCTTTTTCTTCCATCCAATTGACGCAGGCCCCCTTTCGGGTTACGATACCGTTAGCTCATCATTGATGAGCAAAACAACCGGGGGGTGTCGCCTTGCTGTCCGGATCCAGGGAACAGGAGTTCCAGATTCTCGAAATCCTATCGGAAGCGTCGACTCCCGTGGGAGCCGGGGCCATCCGCCAGTCACTCGAAGACAGGGATATCAGCCTGAGCGAGGCCACGGTCGGCCGCGTCCTGCGGGAACTCGACCACCGGGGATACACCAAAAAGTCCGGCTTCCAGGGCCGCAGCCTCTCTCCCGAGGGCGCCGAACGGCTCGGGAACCTGCGCGAGGAGCGGGGCCACGCCGTGTCCGCCAACCTCCTTCTCGAGGAACTGAGAAGCCAGGGCATCGAAAAGATCATCGATGTCCTCGTGGCGCGCCGCGCCATCGAGCGTGAAACAGCCCGCCTTGCCGCCCGCATGGTCACCCCCGAGGAGATCGAGAACCTCCGCAGCCTCGTGGCCCAGCAGGAAAAAGCCCTCCTGAAGAAGGAGAGCGTGGCTCCCTTCGACGCAGCCTTCCACCGTGAAATCGCCCGCATCTCGCGCAACGCCATCCTCGCGGCGGCCGTCGACCTCATCCGCCAGGACGTCAAGCTCGGCCCCGCCTTCGAGTACGCCCGCAAAAAGGCGGCAAGCACGCTGGGGTCCGACCACAAGGCCATCATCGAAGCCCTTGCCTCGCACGACGAGGACCGGGCGGAAAAGGCCATGGTCATGCACGTGGAAAACACCCTCAGGGACGTCCAGCGCTACCTCGAACAGAATCCCGATTCCCGGAAGGAGCTCCGGTCATGATCCCTTTCACCAAGATGCACGGCAACGGAAACGATTTCATCGTCATCGAGAACATGGACAGGCGGTTCGATACCGACGAACTGTCCCGGATCGCCAAGGTTTTGTGCCACAGGAAAACGGGCATCGGCGGCGACGGCATCCTCGTCCTTGAGCCGTCGGAAAAGGCAAGCCTGGCCATGCGGATCTTCAACCGCGACGGCTCCGAAGGCGAGATGTGCGGGAACGGCGCCCGGTGTTTCGCCCGCTATGCCTGCGAGAAGGGGTTTGCCGGGACCGTCATGGACTTCGAGACCCTGGCCGGGATGATGCATGCCGAGGTGAAGGCCCCCGATGTCGTCCTCCACATGGGATCCATCGACTGTTCGAAGGGCCTCTTCGACGAACGGGTCTCCCTCCTGGGGGAAACGTTCCCCCTGGCGGCCCTGCGCGTCGGCGTCCCCCATTGTGCCGTATTCGTGGAAAACCTCACCGTCAGGAACAGGAACGACCTGGTCCTTCTCGGCCGGACGCTTAGCCACGACACCCTGCGCTTCCCGGAGGGAGTCAACGTCAACTTCGTCCAGGACCTCGGCGAGGGGAAACTCCTCGTCACGACCTACGAGCGCGGCGTCGAGGACCTGACCGATTCCTGCGGGACGGGTTCGACGATGAGCGCCATCGCGGCGGTCAAACGCTGGGGACTGGCCTCCCCCGTCAGGGTCATCAACCCGGGGGGAGTCAACGTGATCCACATGAAGTGGGATGAAGACGGTTCTGCCTGCGAGGCCTGCCTCGAGGGACGCACAGCCCTGGTGGCGCAGGGGACGGTCCTCGAAGAGGCAGGGCTCTAGGGGGGGAGAGTCCCGGGGAAAGGAAAACCTCTTCCGCAAGACTCGAAACCGGTCTTCGCCAAGCGCGGTCGGGACGGCAAGCCCTTCCGGAGGAACCGTCCCTTTTCCAGGAGTCCGGAACCCGCACCGGGAAAGAAAAAAGGAGGAGTGCCCAGTGAGAAGAATCCTGTCTTTCGCCTTGATCCTGGCTTTCTGCCTTGCCCTTGGCGGATCGGCCCTGGCGGCCGATACCATCAAGATCGGACACACCGTATCCCTGACCGGCGGCGCCTCGATGTGGGGGCAATCGGAGAAACTGGCCCTGGACCTGCTCATCAAGAAGATCAACGCCCAGGGAGGAGTTCTGGGCCAGAAGCTCGAGCTCATCAGCTACGATAACCGCAACGACGCGGTCGAGGCCGTCAACGTGGCCCGGCGGCTGGCGAACGACGGCGTCGTGGCCGTCATCGGCCCCGCCCAGAGCGGAAACTCCATCGCCACGGCCCCGGTCCTGGAAAAGGCCCGGATCCCCATGGTCGTCACCACCGCCACCAATCCCTACGTTACCCTCGACAAGCGCACCGGAAAGGTTCGCCCCTTCGCCTTCCGTCCCTGCTTCATCGACCCCTTCCAGGGGACCGTCGCAGCCAAGTTCGCGTTCCGCGACCTGAAGGCGAAGTCCGCCGCCATCCTCTATGACGTCGGCTCCGACTACGGCCAGTGGCTCGCGAAATACTTCGAGGAAGCCTTCGTGAAGGAAGGCGGCAAGATCGTCGCCAAGGAAGCCTTCCGCTCCGAGGAGCTGGACTACCGCGCCCAGCTTGGCAAGA
>ENA-ORXD01001085-ORXD01001085.1-sediment-metagenome-genome-assembly--contig:-NODE-1085-length-25619-cov-4.369078_pt1 | contig 25619 bp, 17 predicted proteins | sample MGYA00237862_ERZ511471 | MGnify/ENA metagenome assembly ERZ511471
CATCCGCTACAGGGGACGAAGGGCCGTCCTGGGCAACTCGATGGACATCACCGAGATGATAGAGGCCCGGGCCAAGATGGAGAAGCTGGAGGCCCTCGAAGCCTCGATCCTCGAGGCCATCCCCCACGCCGTCATCGGCCTGCAGGACCGCCGGGTGATCTTCGCCAACGACGGTCTCGAGGCCGTTTTCGGCTGGAAGGCCCAGGACATCGTCGGGATGAGCAGCCGCATCCTCTACCGGACGGACAAGGATTACGAGGCCATCGCAAAGATCCTCTACAGCACGCTGGAAAAGAGAAGGACCGTGAGCCTCGAGTTCACCTGCCGCCGGAAGGACGGGAGGGACATCGAGTGCCTTCTCAGCGCCTCCCGCACGGGGGAAAGCCTTCAGAACAGGCGGATCGTCATCACCTACGAGGACATCACCGAGCGGAACCGCGCCAAGGAGGAGCTGGAGCGGTCGCGGCAGCAGATGCGGAATCTCTCCGCCCATCTCCAGTCCATCCGGGAGAAGGAACGGACCCGCATCGCCCGCGAGCTTCACGACGAACTGGGGCAGTTGCTCACGGCCCTCAACATGGACATTATCCTCCTGAACCGGAAGATCCCGCCGGAGCAGCGGGAACTCCATGAACGGATCAACGCCATGTCCGGCCTCGTGGACGTGACCATGAAAACCCTCAAGCGGATTTACATGGACCTGCGGCCGGGCATGCTCGACCACCTGGGGCTGCCCGTGGCCATCGAGTGGCAGGCGAACGAATTCTCCAAACGGACGGGGATCCCCTGCCGCATCACCGTCAAACCCGAAGACATGCAGCTGAACGCGGACCTGTCCACGGCGGTCTTCCGCATCTTCCAGGAAACCCTGACGAACGTCTCCCGCCATGCCCAGGCGAAGCGGGTCGAGGTTTCCCTCAAGCTGTCCTGCAGCGAGGTGCGCCTCGTCGTGAAGGACAACGGGAAAGGCATTACGGAGGAGCAGATGGCCAAACCGGACTCCTTCGGTCTCCTGGGAATCCGGGAGCGGGTTTCCTACTGGGGGGGAGTGGTGAAGATCGTGGGAAAGAAGGGGAAGGGCACGACCGTAAGCATACGCATTCCTTACAGAGACAGGAGTGATTCCGCATGAAGAAAATCCGCATCCTCATCGCCGACGATCATCCCATCGTCCGGGCGGGCTTCAAGCAGGTCCTCTCGGAGACCCCCGACATGCAGGTCACCGACGAGGCGGGCAACGGCCAGGAAGCGATGGCCTGCGTCCGGAAGAAGAAGCTGGATGTCGTGCTCCTGGACATCTCGATGCCGGGCCGGAGCGGCCTGGAAGTCCTCAAGGAGCTGAAGGACGAGAAGCCCAAGCTCCCCGTTCTGATCCTGAGCATGTATCCCGAGGAACAGTACGCCATCAGGGCCCTCCGGGCCGGCGCCTCGGGCTATCTCACCAAGGCCAGCGCCCCCAATGAGCTGATTTCGGCCATCCGGAAGGTCGCCGAAGGGGGAAAGTACGTCAGCGCGACCCTGGGGGAACGGCTCACCGAATTTCTCGGCACCGACATGACCCGGCCGCCCCACGAACTCCTGTCGGACCGGGAGTACCAGGTCATGCTCATGATCGCCTCGGGAAAGACGGTCTCCTCCATCGCCGAGGATCTGTGCCTGAGCGTCAAGACGATCAGCACCTACCGCACGCACATCCTCGAGAAGATGAGAATGAAGAACAACGCCGAGATCACCTTCTACGCCGTGCGGAACGGACTGGTCGGCTGAAGCGAACGATTCCCGGTCGGTTCCACTTCCCTACAGCGATTTCTTTTTCCGGATGAAGGAAAAGACGTCCGGTCCGATCCAGCGGTTCCAGTTTCTCTTCTTTTTCTCGTTCTTCATGGTTATGACCCCCTGGAAATGTTTTGATCCGGGGTCGCCGCCGCCCCGCCGGCTTTTCCCGGCGTTCGGCGGTTTCGAACATCCCCCGTCCGGTAATAGATTGATCCGGACGGGCCGCGCCGTGCAATCCGATTCCGTCTGAATTTTCGAACCGGATCGGGCTGAAAATTTCCGGGGACAATCAGAATCTTTCCCGTGACGGGCCGTCGCGGCGTCATCGGTGTTTTTCCTACGGACCGGGAAACGGGACCGCCTTCCGAAGCCGGTCCCGGACCGATCCTTGACATTGTCCGGGAAAATGGTAGAATTAACATCAGTCAATTGTTTATTTCTCGGTTCGATCCAATCGGGCAGACAATAAAAGAAACACATGGGAACCCTGTTCCCGGGGAAATTTCTTTTTCCGGTGTCCGCCCGGCGAACATGACGGTTTGACGACACATTTCGATCGTTCGGGCCTTCGCCGGCCGTGACCGCCTTCGAGCGACAGGAAACCGCCGGATCATGGAAAATCCTTTCATCGTCAGAGACTGCACCCTCATCGCCATCGCAACGGGTCTTCGGGCCCAGAATCTCCGCGAGTTGAGGAACAGGATCCAGGAAGTCCCCGAGGCCTGCATCTACTACCACTTCTGGGGCGGGCTCCTCCGGGCGAAGTTCGACGATCCCGAGTTCCCGAACGATTTCGCTTCCTGGGCCCGCCACGCCATCCACGACAAGAGGCTGGCGGAACGCCTGGCCATCATCAATCCCATGGACTTCGAGAACCTGGAGGATCTGCGCAGGGAGCTCCTGGAGGTCATCGAGGAGCGGCTCGACGAACTGGACCTGCCGCCCTGGGTCGAAGCGGATCAGCAGTTTTATTTCGTCCGTTCCCAGATCGCAGCTTTCAACACGGGGACCCTGATTCGGAACCCCCGGGAGTTCATGGACCGGATTTCCTCCTTTTCACTGGGAAGCGTTTTCTACCATTTCATCGACGCCCGGAGGCGATATCCCCTGGGAATCGACGACTTTTCGGTGTGGTTCGAAACCTTCGACGGGCAATACGAGGACCTGGTCCGGGCCGTGCGATCCATCGATCCCTATTTCACGAATCTGTTCGAACTTCGGAACGAACTCAAAGAAATCCTGGACGGTCATTTTCGAGGATAGAACGTGGCGGAATATCTTGAGCGCTATCGAACCATCGTGGGGGACGCGGAGATCGACCACCTGAAGCAGCTCGCCCGGGGTCTCCGGGGAATCCGGGTGGTTCACGTGAACTCCACCCGGGAGGGGGGAGGCGTGGCGGAGATCCTCCACTGCCTCATTCCCCTGAAACGGGCCCTGGGGCTGGAGGCCAAGTGGGAGGTGATCGAGGGAAACCCGGTTTTTTTCGATTGCACCAAGAAAATGCACAACGCCCTGCAGGGAAACCTGACCGCCATTCCCGCGGCCATGCTGAAAGAATACGAGGAGACGAACCGGCGCAACTTCGAACGGCTCGAGGAGGTTCTGAAAGAGGCGGACATCGTCTTCATCCACGATCCCCAGCCCGCACCGTTGCTGCAATTCTGCGAAAACCGCAGGGGAAAGTGGATCTGGCGGTGCCACATCGACGTGAGCCGCCCCTACCGGCCGGTGTGGAAATACCTGAGGGCGTTCGTGTCCCCTTACGATGCGAGCATCTGGTCCCTGTCCTCCTTCGCCCAGATTCTCCCCCACCCCCTGTACCTGATCCCGCCGAGCATCGACCCCCTGAGTGAAAAGAACATCGACCTCGACCCGTCGGAACTGGAGGAGGCCCGGAAAAAATGGGGCCTCGACCCCGACCGGCCCGTCATCACCCAGGTTTCCCGGTTCGACCGGTTCAAGGATCCCCTGGGGGTGATCGAAGCATACAGGCTGGCGAAGGAATTCACCCCCCTCCAGCTCGTCCTCGCGGGAAGCAGCGCCTCCGACGACCCGGAAGGGGCGGAGGTCCTGGAGGAGGTCCGCGCCGCCCAGGGGGAGGATCCCGACATCCATACCCTCCTTCTCCCTTCCGACGCGCACCGGTCCATCAACGCCCTGCAGCGCCTTTCCCACATCGTGCTCCAGAAATCCATCCGGGAGGGGTTCGGTCTCACCGTCACGGAAGCGATGTGGAAGGAAAAGCCCGTTCTCGGAGGCGACACAGGCGGCATCCGGATCCAGGTGTTCAACCACCACACTGGCTTTCTCGTCAACACGCCCGAGGGTGCGGCCCTTCGGATCCGATATCTTCTCCGGCACCGGGACAGGCTTCGTGAGATGGGAATGAAAGCGAAGGAATTCGTCCGGGAAAATTTCCTCATCACACGCCATCTCCGGGAATATCTGACCCTCATGATCGCCGTTACCCATGCCGCCACGGACCGGATCGAACTCGACGGGTGACGGATTCCCATGAAGAAGAGAGAGCCCTTTCCGACCGCCGCGTTCTGGGGGGAACTTCGCATGGCCCCCCACCGGCTCCTCGGGCTGGATTACGACGGCACCCTGGCCCCCTTCCGGGTGCGCCGGATGGAGGCGGTCCCTCTCGAGGGCGTCCCGAAACTGGTGGAAGGCCTTTCCCTGCTGCCGGAAACAACCGTCGCCGTCGTCTCGGGCCGCCCCGTCGACGAGATTCTGCTCCTCCTGGGAGGGTTTCCCGGTTTCATCGCGGGAAGCCACGGTTTCGAACTCCGAAGTCCCGACGGGACGGTGGAAACCTGTCCGCCGTCCCCCCGGCAGGCCGGGGGACTGATCCGGGCCCGGGAGACGGCCGTTCAGATGGGATACGGGGAAAGACTGGAAACCAAGATCGCGAGCGTCGCCCTTCACACCCGGGGAACGTCGCCCGAAAAGGCCCGGGACATGGAACGGCACCTGTACGGGGCGTGGACCCGGATCGGCCGGCGGTTCCGGCTGTCCTGCAGGCATTTCAACGGAGGCGTTGAAATCCGCGCGGAAGGCCGGGACAAGGGGACCGTCCTTCGCCGCATCCTGTCCTTCCTTCCGGCCCGCACCCTCCCCGTCTACATCGGCGACGACGACACGGACGAGGACGCCTTTCGGGCGTTGAGAGACGACGGGTTCGGAATCCGGGTGGGACCCCCCGACGCCGGTACGGCGGCCCGGGCGTTCCTTGCCGACGCCGCCGCCGTGAAAGGATTTCTCGAGGAATGGATCGGAATGATGAAGGAAGGTGATTGAAATGAAGTGCAAGAGGCTTGTCGTGGTGTCCAACCGCCTGCCCCTGGCGGTGCGGATGGGCGAAAAGGGAAACTGGACCGTGGAGCCCGGCTCGGGGGGGCTCGTCACCGCCCTGGCCCCCGTTCTGAAAAACCGGGGCGGACTGTGGATCGGCTGGCCGGGAGTGCCGGCGGACAACGCCTCCCGGAAGACGGAACTGGAAACCCTGCTCGCGCGGCGCGGGAAAGCGGCGGGATACGATCTGAAGCCCGTCTTTCTCACCGGCGACGAAGTGGATCTGTACTATCACGGGTTTTCGAACGAAGTGCTGTGGCCCCTTTTCCATGACCTGTTTTCCCACTGCAACTTCCGCCCCGAATACTGGACCGCCTATCGCCACGTGAACGGCCGGTTCGCTTCCGTCATTGCGCGGGAAACGCAAGACACCGATTATCTCTGGATTCACGACTACCACCTCATCCCGGTGGCCCGGGAGCTGAAACAGAGGGGCATCCGCCGGAGAACGGGATTCTTTCTGCACATCCCTTTCCCGCCCCTGGACATTTTCCTCAAGCTCCCATGGCGCTTCGAACTGCTCGACTACCTGCTCGCGTACGACCTCATCGGGTTCCAGACGCTTCGCGACCAGCGCAACTTCATCGGCTGTCTCAAGGCCCTCCGGGGCTGCCGGGTGTCCGGAAGAACGGCCGTCAGCCACGTCGCTTCGGAAAGCGGGGAAACACGGGTGGCCGCCTTTCCCATCAGCATCGATTTCCGCGAATTCTCCGAACTCGCCCGTTCGGAAGGGGTGACCCGAAGGGTCCTGAGGCTGCGATCCAACATGGGCGGTTCGAAGATCATTCTCGGCGTGGACCGTCTCGACTACACGAAAGGCATTCCCCACCGGCTTCTTGCGTTCGAAAACGCGCTGCGCCGCTTCCCGGGCCTGAGGAACAAGGTGACCCTGGTCCAGATCGTCGTTCCAAGCCGGACGGCGGTGGAGGAATACCATGCCCTGAAAAAGGAAATCGAAAGACAGATCGGCAAGATCAATGGAAGCTTCACCGACGTCGGCTGGGTCCCTATCCATTACATCTACCGGGCCCTGACCAGGGAAGAGCTGACGGCCTACTACCGGGCCTCGGACGTCGCCCTCGTCACCCCCCTCAAGGACGGGATGAACCTCGTGGCGAAGGAGTACTGCGCGAGCCAGACGGAGGAAAACGGCCTTCTGATTCTGAGCGAATTCGCCGGCACGGCCGCCCAGTTCCACGAACATGCCCTGATGGTCAATCCCTACGACGTGGAAGGCACGGCGGACGCCATCCGCCGGGCCTGCATCATGGACCCCGGGGAGATCCGCCGCCGGATGAGGCGGCTCCGCCAGTCCGTACACCGCCACGACATCTATTCCTGGGTGAGCCGGTTTCTCCGTGCGGGCATATCGGACAATCTGAAGGACTTTCCACAATTGGAATTCTTCATTCCCCGGGAAAGCGCCCTCCGTTACGGCGGCGCGGGCTGAACCGGCGTCGCCGGCTTCGAACCGGCGGGAAGGATCATGACGGCCCTCAGGCCCCCTCTCTCCCGGTTTTCGAGCCGGACCTGTCCCCCGTGAAGGGAAACGACCTCCTTCACGAAATTCAGGCCGAGCCCGGTGCTTTTCTTTCCCGAATCGGGACGGTGCAGGGAAAAGAACTTGTCGAACACCTTCCCCATGGCGTATCCGGGAATGCCCGGACCCTCGTCCTCCACCGAAAGGAGGACCGTCCTTCCGTCCGATTTCACGGTGATTTCGATCCGCCCGCCCTCGGGGCTGAAGTCGACGGCGTTCTGGAGCAGGTTCGACAGGGCCTGGCGGAGCAGAAACCGGTCCCCCGTCACGGGGACGTCCTGGAGGACGTTCAGCCCGGCGTGAATGTTCTTCGGGGAGACCTGCCATTCCCCGCCCTCCAGGACCGACGCCGCCAGCGCCGCCGGGGACAGGGTCTCCAGGTTCCGGGGGGCCTTCCTCGTTTCCAGGTCCGACAGTTCCAGCATGCGGTCCACGATGTCCTGGATCCGGCCCGCCTCGCCCCGGATATTGGCAAGGAAGCGGGCCCTTTTCTCCCGGGGCATCTCCTCGCCGAGAAGTTCGGCGGCCCCGCGGATCGCCGAAAGGGGGCTCTTGATTTCGTGGGTCAGGGTCTGAATGTATTCCTCTACGTATTTCCTGCCTTCCAGCGCTTCCTTCATCTTTTCGATGGCCCGCCCCATCTCGCCGAGTTCGCCCCCTCCGAGGCGGGGGAGATCGACCCTCTTTCCGTCCCGGACGTCGTTGGCGTACCGGGTGAGCCACTGGACGGGACGGGTGATCCACCAGGAGACGAAAAAAGCGAGCAGGACCGCCAGGAGGGCCGAAAGAAACCAGACCCGCAGAACCCTCGGCTTTGCGCCCTCCAGGAACGCGTTGAGATTCGCCGTCGGCTTCGCCACCGTCAGGACGCCGGCGGTCTTTCCATGGACGACGACGGGCGCGGCGACGTAAAGCACCGACGAGGCCGGATCGTCGGGATCGAGACGGGTCGTCCTCGCCCCGTACCGCCCCTGAAGGGTGAGGGACACGTCCCGCCAGCCGGTGTAATCGGCCCCCTCGTTCTCCCGGTCCCGGGAGTCGAAGAGGACGCGGCCCTCCCCGTCGGTGATGTACAGGTCAACGTCCACGGTGGTCTTCGTGAAATCGTAGATTCTGGCGGAAAGGGGCAGGGACGCGATCCTTCCGAGGATTCCCCGGAGCTTCCCCGGGTCGAAGCGGTCCGCCTCCATTTCCTCCGCCACGAAGGCCGCCAGGATATTGGCCTGGTCCACCAGCGGGTCTTCCATGCTTTCCAGGAAGAAAAGGCGCAGGTCCTTCACGATCCGGTCCACGGGATAGTAGAAGCAGATCGCGAAAATCACGAGGAAGGCGAGAAAGATGCGGGTTCCGAGTTTCACGGATGTTCCTTCAGGGAGTATCCCGCGCCCCGGTGGGTGACGATAGGTTCCCCGTCGGGCCGGATTCCCCTCAGCTTGGCCCGGATGTTCTTGATGTGGGCGTCGATGGTCCGGTCCAGGCTCGCCTCGGGTTCCTCCCAGACGAGATCCATGAGCTGCTCCCTGGAAAACACGTGGCCCGGCCTGCGGATGAAGGTTTTCAGGATCTCGTATTCATATCGCGACAGGTCGACCACCGTGCCGAAATAGGCGATCTGTCTCTTCGACTCGTTCACCTCGAACGGTCCCGGTTCCCGCCCGGGCAGGGGACCGTTCAGGGTCCGCCGCAGGACCGCCTTCACCCGGGCCGTGAGCTCCCTCGGGCTGAAAGGCTTGGTCACGTAGTCGTCTCCGCCGATTTCGAGGCCCACGACACGGTCGATCTCGCCGACCCTCGCCGTGAGGAAGATGACGGGAACGGCGGAGGTTTTCCGGATTTCCCTGCACAGATCGAAACCGCTCATGTCGGGCAGGCCGACATCGAGAATGACCAGGTCCGCCGCCTGCTCGCGAAAAAAGGACAGGACGGGACCGCCGGAAAAAAAACAGACCGTGTCGAAGTTCTCCGTTTCCAGGGCGTACTGGATCGTGTCCACGATGGCAGGTTCGTCGTCCACGATGAGAATTCTGGGCTTCATGGGGGAAAAGGGCTCCCTCCTCCGGTATCCGGGCGTATGCTATCACCTCCCGGCCCGCTTGTCATGAACTCTTTGCCCCCGCGCCCGCCCGCGGGAACGCCCCGCCTGAAAAGGGCCGGGAGAAGGACGGCGGCGCAGACCGCGGCCACCGTGGCGGCGTGTTCGCCCAGTCCTTCCGCCCTCCCGGCGCCGGAAAGACCGAGAAGGGGGATCCCCACGGTCACCCCCAGATACCACAGGACGGGGGAAAGAACCCCGGCGGGGGCTTTCCCGGACGCATCCCGGCCACTGTCCTTCCACCCTGGGAACAAGGGCGGCCGGACGAGGCGCCGGGCCGCCCGGAACGCCGCCAGGAGTGCCGCAAGATACAGGACCGTCCCCGCAAGCCTGTGGACCCTGCCGGGGGTGACCACGTCCCCGTAGATGTCCCATTCGAAGAGGGAGACGGAACAGGCGATCCGGAGGGTGTTGACGGCCAGGGTGAGGCAGAAGGCGAAGACGCCGGAAAGGAGGAGCCAGAGCGCCTTCGACCGGAGGGGGCCGATGCGGTGAACGAAGGAGAAGAAAAGGACGGCGAAGGTCAGGATGAGGAAATTGACGCCGCTGCAGGAAGGGGCGATGACGATTCCCCGGGAGAGGCTGATGAACCCCCCGTGCAGTTCCCTTTCGAAGGGAATGCCGGTCGTCCACTGGACGAGGCGGGCCAGCGGCAGGAGCATCCACTGGAGGTCGTCCGCCCCCGCCCGGCTGAAGTGGATCTTCAGGCAGACGAGCACGGCGAGGCCCGCCCCGTAAAGGAGGCCGTTCTCCAGGAGGAACTCCCGGACGCGGCGTCCCCCGCCCGTCATCTGAGGGATTTCTTCCAAGGTTTTCCCCTCCAGAACGGGTTGCGGCAATGCCGGTAGAACACGACCAGAAGAACCCACAGCAGGAGCAGGGCGGCAAGCAGGGCGAGCCCCGGCTCGGAAACCGCCGAGAAATTCCCCACCGCCAGGTTGGAGACGTGAAGGGGCAGCGGCAGGGGCTGGTCCACGGGCACGGCGGCCGTCCCGGGGTTGCGGACGGTTTCGAGAACGGCGACGAAGGAGGTGCAGGCGGTGAGAAGATTCCAGGAAAGGCCGAGTTCGGTGATCTCCCGCCGGCTGGCGCCGTCCCGCCCCCCCTCGCCGTAGTCGGAGAGCCTCGCGATCCTGGCCCGGGCCCACAGGTACGGAAGGCCCCCGTTTTCCGGAAGGGATTCCGTCTCCGCCACGGGGAACACCCGATGGAACGGTCCGGCGGGGCCCGTTCCGGAAAGGACGATCTCCCCTTTCCGGTCCCCCCGCCATTTGCCGAAAAGGACCAGCGGGCGCGACGCGAAAAGATCCGGGAGCCCGGGTGGCTCCATGTCCCGGGCGTCGAATCCCCGGAATTCGACGGCGGTGTTCACGAGGAGCGGGGACGACACGTATTTCCGGAACCGCTCCGCTGCCGGCCGGGCCTCCCGGGGGTTCGTGACGATGAAGGGTTCCCCCGCCCCGGCCCGGGCGATCCCTTCCATGAGGAACCGGTTCACTCCCGACCCGATCCCGAAGGAAAAGAAGTTCGTCCCTTCCAGGTTCTGACGGATGATTTCGAAGATTTCGCGCTCCGCCGCGATGTACCCGTCGCTGACGACGATGACCGACCGGGCCGTGCCGGCCTCCCGGGGAAGGGTAAGGGCCCGGACCAGCGCCGGGGCGAGTTCCGTCCCGCCGCCTCCCCGCTGTTCCTCGACGAGCCGGAGGGCCCCCTCGATGTTTTCCCCCGTCGCCGGGAGGGAGCGGGGGGCCATGGCGGCGGAGGCGCCGGAAAAGAGAATCACGTTGAACCGGTCCGTATCGCGGAGTTCCCCGATGAGGTCTTTCATGAGCCGCTTCGCCGTGTCCAGGGGAAAGCCGTGCATCGAACCGGAGACGTCGAGGAGAAAGACGTATTCCCTCCCCGGGATGTCTTTAGCGGCCACCCGCTCCGGCGGTTCGACCAGAAGGAGAAAGAACTTTTCCGCCTCCCCCTCGAAAAGGAGAAGACCGGACTGGACGGCCTCGCCGGAAAGCCTGTACCGGAGGATGAAATCGCGGTTTCCCCCGAAGCCGCCCGACGGGTCGAGACGGACGTCCGCAAGGGACGGGGACCGCCAGGAAACGTCGATCCTGTGGGAGGGACTCGCCAGATCCCGAAGGGGCAGGGCCGTGGAAAGGGCGACCCCGATCCGGAACGACGTCCGGGGCTCCGTCCCCTCCGCGAGATAGGGATTTTTCACCCACCGGTCCGACTCGGGGGCCTCCCCTTCCCTCAGGTTGGAATATCTCGGGCCGACGACGGCGGGGAAGACGAATTCATAGGTCCCCTCTTCCGGGACGAGGAGTTCGGTGTACCTGAGTTCCACGAGGATCTCGTCCCCCGGGAGGATGTTGGCGACGTTCATCGTGAAGACGTTCGGCCGCTGCTGCTCCAGGAGGGACGCGCTCTTCCCCTCGTCCCGCGCCCGGATGAACTCCCTTTTCGCCGTCTCCTTCTCCCGGATTTTCGCCGTCACGACGTTTTCCCCGACGGTCATCCGCATGCCGTGGACGGCGGCCCGGGTGGACGCCGGGAAGACGTAACGGCCGTGGATGGGGCGCTCTCCCTCGTTCGCGTATTTCTGGACGACGGTGACGTCGGCGATCACCCCCGCCACGGCGACGGAAACCTCGGTCTCCTTCAGGGGGAACCGCTCCAGGGCCGTGTCCCCTCCGTCGACGAAGAAAAAGGGGGCAAGCGTCCTGTCTTCCCCGGATTCACCCCACGCGGCGGCCGCCGCGAGAAACACCGAGAGTCCCGAAAGCAGAAAGACCGTCCATTTTCTGTGCATCATGACACCCCCTTCTTTTCCTTCCGCCGGTTCGGGACGGGAACGGCCGTCCTTTCGCCGCCGGTCTCCCTCCCTTTACAGGGGCTCGGTGAAAACAGTTTGAAGGGGGGATGAAAAAGACGTGAAAAAAGAAGGGGGGTATGGGGGCCGGGAGGTCCCGGTCCTCCCGGCCGTGAATTCCGTCGGGCGGGTCCCGCCCCTCAGGGGTTTTGCCGCAGGGCCGGCACGTAGAACCTGTCCGCGTATTCCTTCACCATCCTGCGGGCGGAAAAGGCGGCGGCGGTGCTCCGGATGGACTCCTTCATCACGGCGACCCAGTCGCGGGGGACGCCGTCCCCCGAAATCCGGTAGTACAGGGGCACGATCTCCCGCTCCAGGAGATCGTAGACTGCCGCGGCGTCCCGGTCGTCCCGGTCTCCTTCGACGGGTTCCGCCCCGAAGGCCCACCCGTTTTTCCCGTTGTACCCTTCCATCCACCACCCGTCCAGGATGCTCAGATTGGGAACGCCGTTCAGGGACGCCTTCATCCCGCTGGTCCCGCTGGCCTCCATGGGCGGCAGGGGGTTGTTGAGCCAGATATCGACCCCGTGGACGAGGTACTGGGCGAACTGCTCGTCGTAGTCCTCCAGGAAGGCGATCCTCCCGCTGAGTTCGCTGCTTCCGGCGGCGCGGAACACCCGCTGCAGGATCCGCTTTCCCGGATCGTCCGCCGGATGGGCCTTACCCGCGAAAATGATCTGGATGGGACGCCACCGGTCGTTCACGAGTTTCCTCAACCGTTCCCAGTCCCGGAAAATCAGGTCCCCCCTCTTGTAGGTGGCGAAACGGCGGGCGAACCCGACGGTCAGCAGGGTCGGGTCGAGGAAGGTGCCGCCCGCCAGGACCTTCCCGGCGCCGGCGTGATCCGTCACCCAGCTTTTCCTCGCCCGCTCCCGGACGGCGTCTATGAGCTTCACTTTCAGCCAGAAATGGGTCTTCCACAGCTCCTCGTCGGGAATGTCCCCGATCTTCGCCCACCGGGAAGGGTCGTCGTGGCGGGCCAGCCAGTCCTCGCCGAGGTACTTGTTGAAGAGAAGCTCCATCCTGGGTTCGATCCATGTCGGCACGTGGACGCCGTTGGTCACATGGCCGATGGGCACCTTCTCTTCCGGTACGCCGGGCCACAGGCCCCGCCACATTTCCCGGGCCACCCGGCCGTGGCGCCTGCTGACGCCGTTGCGGTATTCGGACATCCGAAGCGCGAAGGCGGTCATGTTGAACCCCGCGGCGGGATCCCCGGGGTGCATCCCCAGCCGGAGGAACCCGTCGTGATCCAGGCCCAGGGCGGGCCAGTAGGAATGGAAGTATTTCTCCATGAGCGGGAAGGGAAAGACGTCGTGCCCCGCCGGAACGGGCGTATGGGTCGTGAAAACCGTGGTTTTTCTCGTCTGCCCCGCCGCCGCGTCCCAGGAAGCCCCGCTTTCCACGGCCGCCCGGATTCTCTCCAGGACGGCGAACGCCGGATGCCCCTCGTTGAGGTGGAGCAGGGAGGGACGGATGCCGATCCTCCGAAGCATCTCATACCCGCCGATGCCGAGGACGATTTCCTGCCGGAGCCGCTGTTCCAGGTCGCCCGTGTAGAGATGCTGGGAAATCCGCCGGTTCCACGGATCGTTGATCTCGATATCCGTGTCGATCAGGTACAGGGGAACCCGGCCCACGGCGATCTTCCACAGGGCGATGTGGATGGGGGGATCGATGAACGGAACCTGGATCACCATCTGCCTGCCTTCCCCGTCGAGGACCTTGGAAATGGAAGCGGCCTCGCGGTCCAGCTTCTCATCCAGGTCCTCCTGCCAGCCGTCGTCGCGGATCCTCTGCCGGAAGTACCCTTCCGGGTACATGAATCCCACGGCGACGACGGGAATTTTCAGGTCGCTGCATTCCTTGATGAAGTCTCCCGCCAGGAACCCCAGCCCCCCGGCATAGAAGGGCAGCGAGTGGTGGAGACCGTATTCCGCGGAGAAATACGCGATGGGCCCCGTTCCGGGGTCCAGCCCGTGGCCGGGAAAGAAGGTCTCCCCGCCGCCCACCTCCTCCCGGAACTGAGCGAGAATCGCATGGTAGTGCCGGAGATATTCGGGATCGCGGGCGGCGGCCTCCAGCCGTTCCCGGGGCAGCTCCCGGAGCATCTTCACGGCGTTGTGCCGGCTTTCCTTCCACTCCTGGCGGTCCAGCATCTTGAACAGCCTGCGGGCGGAGGGCGGCCAGACCCACCAGAGGTTCATGGCCATCTCGCCCAGACCGGAAATTTCTTCCGGGAGGTTCCCGAAGATCCTTTCGCTGTCATCGGCCATAGGGGCTCCCCCTTTCACGTTCCGTCGCATCCCGGTCCCCGGGATGGGAAATCCGCTTTTTTATTGAACTTCCACTTATATACAATTTCCGATCGTCTTTTTCCATTCGGGCGCCGGCACGGCCCCGGCCGGGGATTCCCCGTCAAATTAATTTATAGAACGGGCGCGGCTGCCGATAATATAAAAGGTGCCGGGCGGGATTCCCGCGCCAGCGCCCGCCGCGCGTTCCAAAGCCGCAGGCACCCCTGCGGGAACACCGTCGCAACGAAGGATTCATCCATGGCCTTTCCATTGAAGACAATCAACGAACCGCGACTGGACATTCACACGGTCCGTCAATTCATTTCCCGCGAGGGCGACGGGCTGGTCGGGCGTTTTCATTCCAACGTCCTCTCTTCCGCGTTCCAGCCCATCTTCAGCATCGCCCACAAGAGGATCGTCGGATACGAGGCGCTGCTTCGCGGGCGGAACCCGCAGGGAACGCCGGTTTCGCCTCCCGAGATCTTTTCCTCCGAAAAGAGCGAAATGGGGACCGTATTCCTCGACCGCCTGTGCCGGTACCTCCACATGGGAAATTTCCGGCGCGCCGGGGACGACCTGAACTGGCTCTATCTGAACGTCTCCCCCGTCGTGGTCTGCCATGGGAAAAAATACGGTTCCTATTTCAAGGAACTGCTGGACGAACACCGCCTTTCGCCCTCCAGGGTGGTGATCGAGATCGTCGAGCAGCCGATCTCGAATGAAGACCTCCAGCTGGATACGGTCCATTATTACAAGGAACTCGGGTGCCTCATCGCCATCGACGATTTCGGGGCGGGCTGCTCCAATTTCGAGAGGATATGGACCCTTGCCCCGCACATCGTCAAAATGGACCGTTCCATGATCGCCAGGGCGTGCCGGCAGGAGAGGATCCGCGACCTCTTTCCCGGCATCGTCTCCCTCCTGCATCAGGCGGGGTCGCTCGTCCTGGTGGAGGGAATCGAAACGGAGGAGCAGGCCCTCATTGCCATCGACAGCGACGCGGATTTCGTCCAGGGGTACTACTTCGCAAAACCGATCGCCGATCCCCGCCGGATCGGGGACGTTTCCTTCGATTTCGACGGGCTGCTCCATACCTTCAAGACCATGTCGGCCGCCAGGGACAAGGCGTTCGAGCAAAACCTGCTCCGGTACAAGGAGCTGCTCCGGCGGGCTGTCGACGCGCTCCGGGAACGGCAGTCCCTGGAAAAGGCCTGCGCGTTTCTGATGAATGAAGAACCGGTGATCCGGTGTTATCTCCTCCTGCCGGACGGCCGGCAGATCGAGAGGAATGTCGTCGCCCGGAGAAGACTGCTCGACGAGGATCCCCGTTTCAAACCGCTGGAAGACGCAAGAAGCGCCGACTGGTTCCGGCGGCACTACCTGCGCCGCGCCCTCAAGAATCCCGGCCGGGTCCAGATCACCCGGCCCTATCTTTCCATCACGGGCGGACACATGTGCGTCACCCTTTCCGTCATGTTCCCCTCGCCTTCCGGGAACAGGGTGCTTTGCTGCGATCTGGACGGATAAGGAAATCCGCGCCGTCCCCGTTCCCGAAACCGGCGGCTGTCAGTGAACGGCATGATCCGTGATCGCCTTCTTCGACATGGTGACGAATTTCCTGTGCCGCGGCGTATCCAGATCGAAATGCCGGTAAACGAGCCGTTTGGCGGTGTCTTCAATGAAGACCCACACGATGCAGTACAGCCAGATCAGGCCGATCCAGGTCCACGGGATGGCCGTGACGAAGATGCCGAAAGCGACGATCAGCACCGCCGCCGCCTGGGTGCACAGGATTGCCGCCAGGAGGACCGGCGCCGGGTAGGGTTTCATGTAGAAAGGCTGTCGCCGGCTTCTGGCGACGAAAAGGGTCAGGTGCCCGGCCACGGCGAGCTTCAGGTAGATGACGGACTGGAGCTGGGCCGCATCGATCTGAAACCACGATTTCGCGACGGCGAGGAGCAGGAAGGTCTCGACGACCCCGATCCCCCCGAGGATCGACGCCACCGTGAGGATCCGGTGCATTTTCCACCGGACGGGTTTCGGGTCGAGCCACGTGTTGTCGTAGGCGATCGTCATGATCGGAATGTCGTTGAGCAGCGCCAGCAGGATGATCATGATGGCGGTGATGGGATAGAAATCGTAGACGAGCATGGCGATGACCATGAAGAACATGATGCGGATCGTCTCGGTGATCCGGTAGATGGCATAGCTCGTCATGCGCTCGAAAATCCTTCTGGCCTCCTCGACGGCCTTGACGATGGTCGACAGCCCCGGCTCCGTGAGCACCAGGGCCGCCGCCGCCCTCGCCGCGTCGGTGGCGCCGGAAACGGCGATCCCCACGTCAGCCTGTTTCAGGGCGGGCGCGTCGTTGACCCCGTCCCCCGTCATCCCGACCAGGTGTCCCCGTTCCTGAAGGGCCTTCACGATCCCGTACTTGTGTTCCGGAAACACCTGGGCGAAGCCGCCGGACCTTTCGATCCTGTCCGCCGCCTGAGGCGTCAGATGCTCCACATCCTCCCCTTCCCCGAAAAGCTCTCCGGCGGTCTGGATGTCCGTCCCCATGCCGAGGGTCTTCGAGATTTCCCGGGCGATGGCCGTGTTGTCGCCGGTGACCATCTTGATGTCGATGCCGTGCTGCTTCGCGTTCGCGATGGTCTCGGCGGAATCTTCCCGGGGGGGATCGTAGAGGGGCAGGAGGCCCAGGAATTTCCACCGATCGTCTTCACCGGCCCGGGCGACCCCCAGGGTGCGGTATCCCCTGGCGGCCAGATCGTCGACGAGTTTCTCCGCCCGGGCCCGGCTCTCCCCTTCCAGATGCGCCATGTCCATCAGGATCTGGGGCGCTCCCTTGGCCACCTTGAAGGTCCGGCCGCCTCCGTCCTGGATGACGGCCTCGGTGCGCTTGCTTACGGGATCGAAGGGAACGAACTTCACCTGGCGGTACTGCTTGAGGACGCCGGGATCCTCCAGGGCCGAGAGGACGGCGAGGTCGATGGCGTCCCGGTCTTCCGATTTGGATGCCAGCGCCCCCGCGAGAATCAGATCCCCGGCGTCCCGGGCCTCGAAAATCTCAGGGGTCCCCAGCGTCAGGGCGTTCTGGGTCAGGGTGCCGGTCTTGTCGCTGCACAGGACGTCGATTCCCGCCATTTCCTCGATGGATTCCAGGCGGGAGACGATGGCCTTCATCTTCGACAGGACCACGGCGCCGACGGCCATGGTCACCGAGAGGACCGCCGGCATGGCCACGGGAATGGAGGCCACCGCGAGGATGAGGGCGAACTGGACCAGATCCAGGAGGGGCGCCCGGCGGACGATCTGGGCGAGGACGAGGACGGAGATCAGGCCGAGGCTCAGGTAGATGAGGTAGTCCCCGATCTTCAGGACGGCCTGCTGAAAGTGGGAAGGGGCCCCCGCCGACTGGACCAGCTTCGCCGTCCGGCCGAAAAACGTGTCGGCGCCCGTCGCCACGACCAGGGAAACCATCTCCCCCTGCCTGGCCAGCGACCCCGAATAGGCCGCGTCCCCGGGTTTCTTCGTGACCGGGAGGGATTCCCCCGTCAGGGCCGACTGGTCCACGGTCAGGTATTCCCCGTCGAAGAGCTTGACGTCGGCGGGAATGATGTCTCCCAGGCGCAGGCGGATCACGTCCCCCGGCACGAGATTCCGGGCGTCCGTTTCCCCCCATTCGCCGTCCCGGATCACCCGCGCCCTCAACGCGAGCTGTTTTTTCAGGGCCTCGAGGGCGTCGGCGGCCCTGGCCTCCTGCCTGAAGCCGACAACGGCGTTGAAGACCAGAAGCACCAGGATGATGGCCAGGTCCGTCCAGTGCCGGACGACGAGGGACAAAACGGCGGCCACCTCGATCATCCACGGAATGGGCCCCCAGAAGTACCCGAGAAACTGGAGAAGAGGACTGACCTTCTTCTCCTCGATCACATTGGGGCCCGTTTCGGCGAGCCGTGCAGCGGCCTTCTCCCCCGTAAGGCCGTTCCTCCCCGTTTTGAACTCGGAGAAAAGCTCCTCGATGTCCCTCTTTGCGGCCTCATCGCCGCTGATCCGCGGAATTTCCATTGAACCGCCTCCTTGATGCCGTTCGATCCGCCGGCGTCTTCCCGTCATCCCCCCGACGGAGTCCCGTGTCCCTGTAATAGCTCTTTCGGTAGAACTGGGACGTAAAAATGACAAAAAGCATTTCGATGGTATTGACGATCGTTTCCAGGAGTTCCTTCTCCACGGGTGTCAGCTCCTTCGACGGAATGAGGCAGAACACCCGGATGGTCAGATTGTCCTGACTGGAACCTATGGCGGTCCATCCGTCGGCGACTCCCGTTTCGACGATGGACCGGTTGCTCATGGCCGATTTCAGGAAGGCCGCGTCCCCTCTTGTCTCGCCGAATTCCTGGACGGTTCTCAGGCTCTCCGTTTCGATGATCCTGAACACGACCCATTCCACGCTGGCCACGGACAACGCCTTTTTCGCAAGAAACCTGAGGCTGTTCCTGAATTCCCTTCTGTCCCCCGGGTACCGGTTGAACGACGACAGCAGGCTTCTGATCTCGCCGAGCTGCACGTTCACCGCCCCGATGTATTGGAAGGCTTCCATGAGCCGTTCCTCTGCATTGTCTCTCAAAACGGATATTTTGTCCAACCTTCGCTGGTAGTTGCGAAGAGAATTCCTGTAAAGAGACGATATGGCGAAGCCCATGAGGAAAAGAAAGGCGATGAGCAGGACTTCGACGATCTCTTCCTCCACGAAAACATCCCGTTTCAGGGCAATCCCGCCCCTGATCAGGAGCGGCGTCAGGATGACAACGGAAATCAGGAAGACCGTGACGGCGGCGTAGACGGCCTTCATGGTCTTCAGTTTTCGCGACGCGGCACCGGTACGCTCTCGAAGATCGGGTTCCCTTTCGTTCATGATTCCTCCCTCTCGAACCGGCCCTCCCGCCGGGGGAAGTCCTCCCGGAATCCGGGTGAAACGATTTCCCGGGCCCTGGCGAGCAGGTCCTCGATCTCGAAGGGTTTGTCGAGGATCGCCGCGGCCCCCAGACGACCGGCCTTCTCATGGGTTTCCCGGTCCCCGAAGGCCGTGATCAGGATCATCGGCGGGAATCCCTTCAAGTCATGGGTCCCTTCGAGAACTTCGAGACCCGTGACGCCGGGCATTCGGATATCGGAGACGATGAGATCGAAATCCCGGGGACTCACCGGAGGATCGGCGGAAAAGAGATAATCGACCAGATGAACGCCGTCGGGACACTCGACGACCTCGTATCCGGTCCTCCGGAAAGACCAGGCGAGGAGCGTCCGCATGTCGAAATCGTCCTCCGCCAGAAGAAGGCGGGGAGCCTTCCCTGCCGCCGTCCCCTCCGGAGACGGCCCCGTCCCGCTTTCCCTTTCGAAATCCTTGTCCTTCATATGCCACCTCACCCGCGGATACGCGTTGTCATTCTCCTTTGATTGACAGGACAGCAAACGCCGTGCCATTCGCCAACCATCGGATATGACTGCATCTGTTCCCGGAAGGGCATGGGGCGTTTCGCCACGGCGGCCGCGGCGCGGGTCGTTTCGGGGGCGTTCCCGCCGGAAAACGGGAAACCGCAGCCCTTTCGGACCCGATGGGAAGGAATGCCCCGGTGGGGCGGATTGCCCCGCTCACCGGGATGCTTCCGATTCAGGGAATTGCGTTTCAACGGGGAGGCGGAACGTTCGATCTTTCCCGCAATCGATGGGAAGCGATCGATCTGGTCACCCGGCCTTTCGGGCGGCCCGGACGGCGGTTCAGTTCCCGTTCCCGCCGCCGGCGTCGAAATGCCGGAGTTTGCGGTACAGGGTCTTGCGGTCCATACCGAGCACCCTGGCGGCGACGGTCCTGTTTTCCCCGACGGCCTTGAGGACATGAAGAATGTACCGCCGTTCCAGTTCCTCCAGGGTCACCATCTCGTCGGGATTGGTTCCGTCGATGACGATATTCGCACTGCGGTAGTTCCGGATCCTCTCCGGAAGGTCCTCCACGGCGATTCTTTCGTAACGCGTCAGGGCCACCGCCCGCTCGACGGCGTTCCGAAGTTCGCGAACGTTTCCGGGCCATGCGTACTCGAGCATCTTCGCCGCCGCCGCCTCGGATAGTCCCGTGACGGATCGACCGGCGCGGTCCGAAAACAAACCGATGAAATGCCCGGCCAGAAGAAGAATGTCCGTCCCCCTCTCGCGAAGGGGGGGAAGCTCCACGGGGATGACGTTGATCCGGAAGAAAAGGTCTTCCCGGAAGCGGCCCTCCTCGACGGCCGATTCGAGGTCGCGGTTTGTCGTGGCGATGACCCGCACATCGAAGGGCACCTCCCTGTCGCCGCCCACAGGCCTGAGGGTTCTTCCTTCCAGCGCGCGAAGGAGCTTGGCCTGCAGGTTGAAGGGAAAATCCCCGATTTCGTCGAGCAGCAGCGTTCCCCCTTCCGCCTCCGGGATAAGTCCTTTCCGGGCCGATCGGGCATCGGTGAAGGCGCCGCGGGTATGCCCGAAAAGTTCGCTCTCCAGAAGCATTTCCGGGAGCGCGGCGCAATTGACCGCGATGAACGGTCCTTCCCGCCTCCTGCTTCGATCGTGGAGGATCCGGGCGGCCAGTTCCTTTCCCGTTCCGCTTTCGCCCGTGATGAGGACGGTCGCTTCGGAATCGGCGATTTTCGAAAGCCGGTCGTAAAGGTTCCGCATGGGCTGGCTTTCCCCGATCATCGCGTCGAACTTTCCGGACCGTTCGACAGCCTCGCTCAGGATTTTGACCTTGTCCTGCAGGGCCCTGTGTTTCAAGGCGCGCTCCAGTGTCAGCGCCAGCAGGTCCATGTCCACCGGTTTCGCGACAAAGTCATAGGCCCCTGCGCGGATCGCCTGGACCGCCGAATCGAGACTTCCGAACGCCGTCATGACGATGACGGGCACATCGGGCCTGTTCGACACGATCCGGTCGCAAAGCTCGATGCCGTTCATCCCGGGCATTTTCAGGTCTGTGAGAACCACGTCGTACGCTTCGTTCCGAAGCGCCTGGAAGGCTTCGCTCGAAGAAGTGCGCCAGGACACCTGAAATCCCCGAACCCGCAGGTCCGTTTCCATGGTTTCACACAGGGCCCGGTCGTCGTCCACGATCAGGATCCGTCCCGTCATCCGCCCTCCTCCGGGAGATATATGGTGAAACGGCTCCCTTTCCCCTTTTCGCTCGTCACCCCGATCCATCCGCCGTGCTCCTCGACGATGCCGTAGGCGATCGACAGCCCCAGGCCGGTGCCCTTGCCGACATCCTTGGTGGTAAAAAAAGGCTCGAACAGGCGCTCCATGTCCTTGTCCGAAATTCCCTCCCCTTCATCCACCACATCGATGCACGCATGCTTCCCCGTCCCGCTCCCGTGACCCGCCGGCGGCCGGACATGCTCGTGCCGGATGCCCACCTCGATCCCGCCTCCCCCCGGCATGGCCTGCACGGCATTCACGATGAGGTTCGTCAGGGCCTGCTCGATCTGTCCCCCGTCCGCCATGGCCGGGACCGGCGCCGTCTCCCCGACGCGGCGTATGCCGACTCCCCGCTCCCGGGCAAGCGGCGCCATGAGTTCCAGGGTTCTGTCAACGATGCGTCCGAGATCGACGGCAGTCTTTCGAGGAGTGTTGCGCCGCGCGAAGTCCAGAAGCTGCCGGATGATCGTCGTGATCCGGTCGGTCTGGGCCTTGATGACGGCCGCGCTCCCGGCGATCTCTTCCTCCGGGAGTTTCCCCGACGCGATCAGCGCCGCCCTTCCGGAAACGACATTGAGGGGCGTGCCCAGTTCGTGGGCGATTCCCGAGGCAAGGCCGCCGACGGTTTTGAGACGGTCGGCGTGGCGCAGCTGCTCCATCGCTTCGATACGGGCCTCCGTTTCCGTTCGAACCGCCCTTCGGGCCTCGTCGAGATGCTCGCACATGGCGTTCAGCGCCCCGGCAAGCTCGGAAAATTCATCCCCGCCGCCGGCATCGAGCGGTCCCGTGAGATCGCCTTTTCCCACCCGCCGGACCTTCTCGATCAGGCGATGGAGGGGACGCCCCACCATCACAAATCCCAGCAGGACCGCGGCCAGACCGCTCACGGCCGCCAGCGTTCCCGTCAGAATGAATATCCCGATCCAGGCGTCCCGGGTTCGTTTTTCCAGGCCGGAGAGGGATTCGGATATTTCAAGGGCGGTGTCCGCCGTTCCGTCCCCGGGGACGGGGACGTAGGTGTAAAGGCGCAAGTGGCCCTCCCGGTCCCGTTCTTTCAAGGACAGCTCCTGCCCTTTCAGAAGCGGGGCGAGATCGGCCCCGGTGACCCCTGGAGCGTCGGGATCGCCGGGCAACGCGTTCAACCGTACCAGGCGGATCCGCAGTTGCCGCGGTCCCCGGTCCGCTTCCGAAATCAGGCGCCTGATCAGCGACGCATCGCCCGACTGCCGCGCGAGAGAGACCAGGCCAGCCATGGCGCTGCCGAACAGGTGCGCGTCCGACTTCATGCCCGCCTCGAAGATTTCGACATCCCTTTCGACGGAGAGGTACCCGTCGATCACCAGGATGGCGATGAGCCCCAGGATGACGATGGATACGAGTTTGGCCGCCAGTTTCATCCGACTCTCCGGGCAGGGAACGCGCTTCCGGGGGTTTCACGACGTCATTTCACTTCAAATAATATGTAAACTCTGATACCCTTCGCAAGGTATAATCGATCTTCCTCAACAATATCAATATTGACGGTTTTGACGAAAAAGTCCATATGCTGCGTTGTCCCTCATCCCCCGTTCCTGCGATGTGCCCCAAGTACGCGTCAGCTCCAGGGATTCGGGCATTCCATCTCCGGAGCTTCCGTCTTTTCCGTTCGAGAAAGCACGGTTCCGACAATCCTCATGCATCCATGGATGCCATCGGCGACGTTCCTCGTTCGGAAAAGGGAAAATGAAACAAAAAGGTTCCCGTTACCTTTCCCTGCTGTTCGGACTCCTCCTCTTCTCCGGGGCGCTGTGGGTCCTGTATCATGAGCTGAAAGCCTACCATCTGAAGGACATCCTGAAAAATTTCCACGACATCCCCCTCTCCAGGATCGCCCTGGCGCTGGCGATCACAACCGGCGGCTATCTCACCATGACCGTTTACGATACCCTGGCCCTGCGCTACATCAGACATCCCCTGTCTTACGGGAAAATCATCCTGGTGGCCTTCACCGGGTACGCCTTCGGCAACAATATCGGTCTTTCCATGATCGCGGGCGCCTCGATCCGGTATTACCTCTATTCCCTGCTGGGACTGACTTCCCTTGAAATCACCCAGCTGGTCGCTTTCTGCGTAACCGCCGTGTGGCTCGGATTTCTCGCCCTCGGAGGCATCGTTTTTCTCCTCCACCCCATTTCCATCCCCCCGTCGCTTCATCTTCCATTCACCGTGCCCGTCCCGCTGGGCGTCCTTCTCCTCTCGGTGGTTCTTCTTTACCTGGCGGGAAGCCTGTTCCGGAAAAAACCGGTCCGGATCTGGAAATGGTCCTGGGCCGTCCCGGCGTTCCGTCTCTCCATGGTCCAGGTGGGCGTCGCGACGGCGGACTGGTTTCTGGCGGGGCTCGCCCTCTATATGCTGATGCCCCCTTCCGGGACCATGCCGCTTCTGGTTTTTCTGAGCATTTATCTGATGGCGCAGCTCGTCGGGCTCGTCAGCCAGGTCCCCGGAGGCCTGGGCGTATTCGAGACCATGTTTCTCGTTCTGGCCTCCCCGTCGGGCCATTCACCGGAGATCTTCGCCGCTCTGATTGTATACCGCGGGCTCTATTACCTCCTTCCCTTCGGGATCGCCATCGTGCTTCTGGCCCTTCAGGAAGTCGTCCTCGAGAGAAAGCGATTCCTGCGGCTCGCCGCGTCGCTGCAGAACTGGCTCCCCCGCTTCGTGCCGAACATCGCCGCCATCCTGGCATTCGCAGGGGGGGTCCTCCTCCTGTTCTCGGGGGCGACGCCGTCCATCGCATCCCGCATCGCGTGGCTCGGGCACGTTCTGCCGTTGCCCGCCATCGAAGTCTCCCACTTCCTGGGAAGCATCGCCGGGGCCCTTCTGCTGATTGTCGCCAGGGGCCTGTGGAGGAGGATCGCAGCGGCCTGGGCCGCCGCGACGACGCTTCTCGGCGCGGGCATTCTGCTGTCCCTCGCGAAGGGCATGGATTATGAGGAAGCGTTCGCCCTCTTCCTCCTGTTCCTCATCCTTTTGCCCTGCCGCAGGTTCTTCTATCGGAAATCCACCCTCGTGGAAATGCGGTTCTCATCGTACTGGACGTCCGCCGTCGCTTTTGCCGTCCTGTCCTCCCTGTGGCTGCTGTTTTTTTCCTTCAAGCACGTCGACTACTCCAATGAGCTGTGGTGGCGGTTCACGTTTGACGGGGACGCCCCCCGGTCCATGCGGGCCGCCGCGGGAAGCGCCGCGCTCGTTCTTCTTTACGCCTTCGCCAAGCTTCTTCACCCCCCGTCGAAGACGGCCGGGATTCCCGGCCGGGAGGAACGGGAGCGGATCGTATCCATCGTCCGGCAATCCCCGAGGACCTATGCCTGCCTTGCCCTCCTGGGAGACAAGACCTTTCTGTTCAACGAGGGGAAGACCGCCTTCATCATGTACGGCGTGGAGGGAAGAAGCTGGATCTCCATGGGGGATCCCGTGGGGCCCCGCGCCGAACGGGCGGAACTCGCATGGAGATTCCGGGACATGGCCGATCAGGTGGACGGCTGGACCGTCTTTTATGAAGTCGGTTCCGAAAGCCTCCCCCTATACATCGACCTGGGACTGACCGTCTTCAATTTCGGGGAGGAGGCGGTGGTGCCCCTGGAGACCTTCAGCCTCGAGGGCGGCGAAAGAAAGGGCCTTCGCCACGAGAAAAACAGGCTGGAAAAGGAAGGCTGCAGTTTCGAGATTCTTGACGTGGAACGGATTCCCGATTTTCTGCCCCGGCTGAAAGAGGTCTCCGATGCATGGCTTACGGAAAAGAAGGCGGGGGAAAAGGGGTTTTCCCTCGGACGTTTCTCGGAACCGTACATGAAACAGTTCCCCGCCGCCGTCATCCACCGGGAAGGCCGCATCGTCGCATTCGCCAACCTCTGGCCCGGCGGGCGGAAGGAGGAGATTTCCGTCGATCTCATGCGGTATCGTCCCGACGCCCCCCGCGGCGTCATGGAGTATCTTTTCCTCGAGGTCATGCTGTGGGGAAAGGAAGCGGGGTACAAAACGTTCAATCTCGGCATGGCGCCGCTCTCCGGCCTGGACGCCCTGGACCAGGCCCACCTGTGGAACCGGCTCGGCAACTACCTGTTTCATCACGGAGAGCACTTCTACAACTTTCAGGGATTGCGGCGGTACAAGGAAAAATTCGATCCGGTGTGGCACCCCAAGTACCTCGCCTGTCCCGCGGGGCTCGCCCTGCCGAATATCCTGATGAACCTGGCGACCCTCGTCGCCGGGGCGGGAGGTCGAATCACGATGCGTACAGGCGGTGGAGACGCCGGAACGGGAAAACGCCTTGAAGAACAACCTCTTGGTGTGAGATAATGAATTATGCCGAATCATGAACCATGATTTTTTCAACGCCATGGCATGATGAAGTCGTAAAAAGGCCAATTCAACACTTTTTCGAACGGCAAAGGAAAAAGCTCCATAGGCAAGGCGCCCGAA
>ENA-ORXD01001086-ORXD01001086.1-sediment-metagenome-genome-assembly--contig:-NODE-1086-length-25607-cov-3.456796_pt1 | contig 25607 bp, 18 predicted proteins | sample MGYA00237862_ERZ511471 | MGnify/ENA metagenome assembly ERZ511471
ACCGCTGGCTCTGGTAAAGAAATACGGCGGTTTTCTGGACCGCCGCTGTGTGGATGCTTATTACAAATATGTTTATACCGTAACAAAGTATTTTAAAGGTCGCATTAGATATTATGTTCCCTTCAATGAACAGAATACTATGGTTTGGCTGCCTTACTATACCGGCGGAGTTGAAATTGACAATGTGGTGGATTCATTCAAGTATGATCATCATATTAACCTCTCTTTCGCACGAGCGGTTGAAGCAGTGCATAAAAATGATCCGGAGGCAAAGGTTGGCGGAAACATTTGCAACACTTGTTTTTATCCGGCTACCTGCAATCCCAAAGATGTAGCATTGGCAGATAAAGCGAGCTTCAATTCATATGCTTATGGCGATATTTTCTGCCGGGGTGTTTATCAAAAGTTCTACTTGAATAATTTTAAGGGTGCGGATACTGCTTCTATAATTCAACCGGGTGATCTGGAAACGATAGCGGGTATAAAATCCGATTTTCTCAGCCTGACCTATTATATGAGCAATGTGTGTGGGGATGAAGGCACCGGCGATACCCTCATCAATACCAGGCAGGCGAATCCGTATCTTCCCAAGACAAAATACGGCTGGACGATAGATCCTTATGGCTTTTACCATTATCTGATGGATTTCTCCCACAGATATCAAAAGCCGATCTTGATTTTAGAGAACGGTATGGGTACTCCGGACGAATTGGAAAAAAGCGGGAAGGTCCATGATCCTTATCGTATCGAATATCTTCGTTCTCATATAAAGAAAATGGCAGATGCCATTGCAGATGGAGTTGATATGATTGGTTACTGCACCTGGAGCGCAACCGATCTGTATTCGACCCATGAAGGATTTGATAAGCGCTATGGTTTTGTATATGTAGACAAAACAGATAACTGCAAGCGGTATAAAAAGGACAGCTTCTACTGGTATAAGAAGGTCATTGCTTCTAATGGTGAAGATCTGGGTTAGCTGACTCTTTTGACTTTATTGCTTAAGACTTTGTCTTTTATGAAGAAGAGGACCGTAGAAAATGGTAAAAAGAATTTTAAGTTGTACGAAGAGTGACTTTGAGAAAATGACTCCCATGGATCTGAAATTGTCCATTCGTCTGGCTGAAGGGCGGACAATTTTGGCACAGAGTTTCAACGGAATGGGAAACTCTCTGCTGGGAGGTGCTACCAATCCAGAATTAGAGGCAGCATTTGGGGCTGATATCCTTCTATTGAATGGGTACAGCATGGATGAGAAAAGCCCTTTGTATGGGGTAAAGTATTTTGATTTTGCAGAGGGGATGCAAATTCTACATGTGCGGGATATAAAAAAGCTGGTGAATCGTCCTGTAGGGATTTATATGGAATGTGTCAGTTCAGAAACAGATACCCTCTATATTGGTGAATTTGGGATGGGACGCACAGCCACCGAAGAAAATTTCCAAAAAGCAGTAGAAGAAGGTGCAGATTTCATTATCCTTGGTGCAAATCCAAGTATGAATGCAAAAGTTGATGATATCATTGCAGCCACAAAACTGGCTGGAAAAACTGTCAAGGGGAAAACGATGATTTTCTCAGGCAAATGGGAAGATGGGGTATATGAAAAGGTTCTCGGTGATCCCATAGCAAAGAAACCTGCCAAAGAATTCATCGATGCATTGATGGATGTTGGTGCAGATGTGATCGATTTCCCTGCGCCTGGTTCGCGTCAGGGGATCACGGTTGATATGATCCGTGAGTTAGTGGAATATGTCCATCATAAAAATGTTGACACAATGACCATGTCTTTTATTGATGGTTCCGTAGAAGGTTCGGATGTAGATACGATCCGGATCCTTGGAATAAAGTCTCGTGAAACCGGCGCTGATATTCATGCTATTGGGGATGCCGGTCTAGCGGGATGTTCATTGCCTGAAAATATTTATCAGCTTTCCCTGTGTGTGAAGGGACGTCGATTAACCTGGGAACGTATGGCTGCAAACAATCGGTAGAGTGATTTTATGCAAAAACGTATTGTTATTGGAAGCGATCATGTTGGGTATCCATTAAAAGAATATTTAAAAAAACTTTTAAAGGATATGGGATGGGAAGTTGAAGATTGTGGAACAAACAGCCGTACCCGTACGGATTACCCAATATATGCAAATAAAGTAGCTCAAAAAATTATTTCTGGTGAGTATGAGAAAGGGATCTTGATCTGCGGAAGCGGTGTTGGAATGAGCATTACGGCAAACAAGATCCATGGAATCCGGGCGGTTGTGTGCAGTGAACCATATTCAGCGGTTCTTTCCAGAAAGCATAATAATACCAATGTCCTGTGTATGGGATCGCGTGTGGTAGGGGAAGAATTGGCTGAAATGATCCTGAAAGATTGGCTTGCTGCTGAATATGAAGATGGGCGTCATCAAAAGCGCCTGGATATGATCAAAGAACTGGAAGAGAAATACTAGTAAGTTTTCATCAAAGGATCCCTGAAAAGAGATCCTTTGTTTATTTAATAATGGTAGTTTCATAATAAAATAGAGAGATCAAATAAAATGAGGTGAAAACAATGCCCGTCCCATATAAACAGTTCACTGCAGTTCCACCCATGCAGATCGATATAAAGAAAGAATATAAGGTCGTCGTAAAGATGGAGAAGGGGGGAGAATTCACTATCAGCCTGCATCCTGCCAAGGCACCCATTACGGTTAACAGCTTCGTCTTTCTGGTAAGGCAGGGATTTTATGACGGCGTAACCTTCCATCGTGTGCTGGATGGATTTGTGGCGCAGGGGGGTGATCCAACCGGAACCGGAGCAGGTGGACCGGGCTACGAATTTGTGAATGAAGACTCAGATCTGCAGTTTGATAAAGATGGCGTGGTCGCCATGGCAAATGCCGGACGCGATACCAATGGCTGCCAGTTCTTCATCACCTATGCTCCCATACCGCATCTGAATGGCGGCTATACTATTTTCGGGCAGGTTACGGAAGGGATGGACGTTGTGAATGGGCTTACCCGTAGAGACCCCAGCAACAATCCTAAATTCACAGGGGATGTGATCGAAAAAATGACCCTGATAGAAGAAGAGTGAGCTTACAGAACAGGAGATACACCATCTCCTGTTTTTATTTAAAAAAGTAATTTTTCATGTTCAACCAGAGTTGCCCGTGAGACGTATTTTTCATCTATCGACCATCAGTATGAAAAGCTTTCCATGAAATCCTAAAGATGATATATTCATTCATTCGATCGATCTCTAATCAAGATCGAGGGAGTTTGAAGTTCAGTACGTGATCATCTATCAATGGTTTTTCGAAAGGAAAATTTAGATTGGGCAAACTTAAAAGAATTGTTGCATATCCCAATATTGGGTTGATCATTCTTGCATATATTGCCTTCATTGCTCTGGGAATGCCGGATGGTTTGGTGGGTGTAGCATGGCCATCCATCCAGGCTGATTTCTCTGTTCCCCTGGATGCGATGGGAGTGTTGATTACAGCATCAACAGCCGGATATTTGATTTCCAGCTTTCTAAGCGGGATGCTTGTAACGCGCTGGGGGATTGGAAAAACACTTTCGGTAAGTTGTGCGATAACCGGTGCGGCACTTCTCACTTACACATTTTTCACAAATTGGTGGATGATAGTGTTAATGGAGATAGTAAGCGGGTTAGGGGCGGGGGCAATTGACGCAGGATTGAATAATTATGTGGATGCGAATTTCAGCGATAGATTAATGCAGTGGCTGCATGCTAGTTATGGAATTGGAATAACCCTTGGTCCAATTATTATGACGCTGTCCCTTTCAGAATTGAATTCCTGGCGTATTGGTTATCGCGTAGTTGCTTTTTTTCAACTTTTACTGGCAGCTTGTTTTCTAATTTCGCTTCCTTTATGGGAGTTGAAGAAATCATCTAAAAAGAGCAATCATCCGGATCCTCAACCTGAACGAAAAGCGTCATTTATGGAAACATTCAAGCAGCCGCAGGTTTGGTTGAGTATGGTACTATTTTTTATCTATGTTAGCGCTGAAGTATCTATTGGAACATGGACTTATACTTTGCTTACCGAGTCACGTGGTATTGATAAAACTTTGGCAGGCTATTCTGCGAGCAGTTTTTGGGCAACGTTTACTATAGGACGAATTTTGGGGGGAATTTCCGTAAAGAAATTGGGCTTGAATACACTAATCCAGGGTGGTGTGGCGGTAGCTCTATTGAGTGCTGTTTTGTTGATCTGGAATCCATCCGAAGTAGTGAACCTGTTGGCAGTAGCATTGATGGGTCTTGCCATTGCTCCAATTTTCCCGTCATTAATGTCAAGCACGAGTAAACGGGTTGGCTCTCGCTTTACTACCAACACCATTGGAATACAGATCGCTGCTTCCGGTTTGGGATCTGTGATTATTCCTAGTTTGTTAGGAATTTTAGCGCGCCGTTTTTCGCTGGAAGTTATTCCGGTTTGTATGGTGATTGTGTTTTTGTTCTTGTTCTGTCTCTATCGATTATCGATTATGAAAAAGAAGAATATTAGCAGAGATGGTTCATTGTAAAAATGGAATTGTAGAGGGAAAGCAGAAATTTAGTAGGAAAATAAATTGATCTGTGTTGATAGATAGATCAATTATGGGTTGGGGGGTTGGTAGTTTAAAAAAAGCCAATTGGTACCGAATTTTTAAATTTAAAGGAATCCGCTTGACTTTTTGTAAATATCCTATAAAATAGAATAGAAAATTGGGAACGCTCCCAATTTGTTTGGGAGTTTTCATTTTTTGGATTGTGGAGAACATCGGAGTTTTATCTTGAATAGTCTAACCCTTGAAGATATTGCAAAAAAAAGCGGCGTTTCACGTTCAACCGTTTCACGGGTTATTAATAATCATCCAAATGTTAGTAAAAAAGTAAGGCAGCATGTAAACGAGGTGATCCAACAAACCGGGTATCAACCGCATTTAGCTGCGCGAGCATTAGTTTCAAAGCGAACTCTAATGTGCGGTTTGATCTTACCACGCTCGATCAATACCTTTTTTACCGATCCCTATTATCCGTCCCTGATCCAGGGGATTGCACAGGCGTGCAGCAATCAGAATTATACATTTTCCCTATTTTTAGTTGATGAAAATGAGAATGAAGATCAGATTTATACAAAAGTCGCGCGTCGTGGTTTTATGGATGGAATTCTCTTCCAATCGTACCAAAGAGGTGATTTGTTAATGGATAAATTATCAGAATCGGGAATACCGCTGGTAATTTTAGGTCGACCTTTTCAAAATAAACATTTAAGCTATGTGGATATAGAAAATGTTGAATCCGTTGAAAAAGCAATTCAATATCTAATCAACAAAGGGCATAAAAAAATTGGGACAATAACGGGTCCACAGAATACCGCAGTTGGTATTGATAGAAAGAAAGGATACCAACAAGCTTTAACGAAAAATAATATTCCGATTGACAATACTCTGATTGTAGAAGGAACGTTCACGGAAGAGAGTGGTTATTTAGGAATGAAACATCTTCTTCACCAAAAACCCGATGCTGTTTTTGCTGCTTCTGATGAAATGGCAGTTGGTGCAATTCGGGCAATTAATGAAGAGAACCTTGAAGTTCCGCGTGATATTTCTATAATTGGTTTTGATGATTTTCCCATGCGAACGATGGTGCGCCCGGCTTTGACAACTATTCATCAGCCTATTGAGCAGTTTTGTTCTGAAGCCTTGAAGATGCTCATTGCTTTTGTGGAAGATGGGTCGGGTCCGTTTCAGAAGAACATTCTTAAAGCCGATTTTATAATCCGCGATTCAACGCGTGATAGGACTAAATAAAATATTGGATGTAAAATTTTTTTAATAAATATTGGGAGCGTTCCCAATTGAGGGTAAACGAAACAAGAAAATATTAAAAAATCGAGATTAATTTATTGGTAGGGTTGCGGGGAATTTTTGGGCGGGTATTTTTTATAACTAACTCTTGTAAAAACATAAAGAACAATTGAAAGATCAAATATTGATAGAAAAATTGGGAGTGATACCAGCGAAAGGAGGCACTATCGAGGAAGACCATAGATAATTCATCTAAAGAAAATACAAAAAATCAATAAAAGGAGAGAGGGAAATGCGTAAAAAATTTCTATTCTTTTTAAGTATTTTAATCATCTCTGGAGTTATATTGGCAGCTTGCCAAACAGCAACAGAGACCGAAGAAGTTCCTACTGATGTGACTTCAGAAGAAACCGTATCAGAAAGTTCTGAAGAAGATGCGGGGACTCTGCCACGTGATGAAACCCTGTATTTCAATGGGCAACAGTGGGGTACAGTTGTTTGCTGGAATCCATATTCCTCTAACTGCAATAACGCTATGGCTTTAGCTCAGCAGGATAATGCTCGCGTACCCATGTTTGAAACACCATACCTCTATAATATGCTTGATGGTAAGATGTATCCTTTGCTGGCGGATGGTGATTATGAATGGGATGATGGCATGACTCAGATCACTTTCAAGATTAACCCTGCTGCACATTGGAGTGATGGTACACCGGTAACTGCTGATGATGTTGCGTATACCTGGGCATCCCATGTCAAATATAATACACAATTCGGTGCTGCCAACAAAGATTACATTGATACGATCGAAGCACTGGATGCCAGTACAGTAGTTGTAAAGGCAGTTCTGGGGGATGATGGAAAAACGATCAATCCTTTGCTTGTTCAAGCTTATCTGAGCTCGAACTATGTTATTCAGAAAGCATGGACACAAAAATTGGAAGAACGCACTGGTGAAGATCCAGCGGCGTTAATGGCTGATACTGCGGAAGATGCGGTTTATTCTGGTCCTTATCATCTGTTCTTCTCAGATGATACAAAAGTAGTTCTGGTCCGAGATGATAATTATTGGGGTCAGGATTCAAGCATGTGGGGAAAATTACCTGTTCCCAAGTATCTCGCACACGTGATCTATAAAGATAACGCTGCCGGTACAACCGCACTGCAGGCGGGTGAAGTGGATGTCAGCCAACAGTTCAACTCAAATGTTCAGGATCTGTGGCTTAAAGACAATCTTCCTATTTCTACCTATCTGGAAGATGCCCCCTATAATATTGGTGCATCTCTTCCAACCGCTTACTTCAATATGGATTCCTATGGATTGGATCAGGTTGCAATCCGCAAAGCCATTGCCATGGCAGTAGATTATGACACGATCATTTCAAATGCGATGACCAATCAATCTGCTACCTTTACCCAGGTTCCACGTTCTTTGATGAACCCAACTCCGGGTGAGCAGGCTTTGTTTGATCATGATGCCGTCGCAGATCTGCAGTGGGCAGGAAATGATATTGAAGGCGCAAACGCACTGCTCGATGAAGCTGGAATCGTAGATGCTGATGGTGATGGCTGGCGTGAATATGATGGTGTCAACCTCCACTATGCAGCAACCTGCCCTAATGGTTGGTCTGACTGGCAGGCAGCGATCGAAGTGGTTGCAGCAGCTGGTTCAAAGATTGGAATTGACATTACAACCAGCTATCCTGAATGGTCTGTATATCAAACAGTTGTTACCAACTGGCCGCTTCCTGAAACCGGTTATGATATTCTGATGATGTGGAGCGACGGTGCAGGTCCAACCCAGCCATGGGGACGCATTCGCCATCTAATTAGTGGTGAATTTGCTGAAACCACGAACAACTGGAATGGTAACTGGGGTGGTTATGCTAATGCAGAAGCTGATGAATTGATTCAGGCGATTCCTACCATGACAGACGAAGCTGATTTGAAGGAAGCTTATACAAGATTGGTCGAGATCTATCTGACCGAAGTTCCTTCATTCACGCTCATGTATCGCCCGCAGGCTTTCCATACTGTGAACGAATCTGTATGGACGAACTTCCCGCACCAAGGGGATGGTACAAATCCACTAGTTCCACCATTGGATCTGACGGATGGTTGGAGTATCGCGGGTCTCTACAACCTGACTCTTGTGAACGAATAAAAAATATGTGAAAAGATGAGAAACAGCCATGCTCTGTAAAATAACCGGGGCATGGCTGTTCTCTGGGGGAGGGAGGTTGTGCAATGAAGGGTTATCGAAAATTTTTCTTAAATAAATTTTTCTGGCTTTTAATAACAATAGTTTTTGCTTTCATTCTAAATTTCATCCTCCCTCGGCTGATGCCAGGAGATCCGGTAGCGGCAATTATTGCCAGAGTTGCTCAAGGGATGTCAAGCTCCACAGGAATGAAAGATGTTTACGAACAATATACGAAACTGTTTGGAACTGACAAAACGATAATTGAGCAATTCTTCATATATGTAAAAAATGTGATCCATGGAAATTTTGGATTATCTTTTAGTCAATATCCTCGTCCTGTTTCAGACATCATCCATTCCGCGATAATGTGGACGGTGTGTTTACAGTTCCCTGCTATTCTTGTAAGTTGGATCCTGGGTAACTTACTCGGCGCTTTAGCTGCTTATATTAAAAAAGGATTCGATAAAGTACTTATGCCAATCAGTATTTTCATAAGCAATATACCAGCCTTTGGGATGGCTATTATTTTATTGGTGATTTTTGGAGTAGAACTAAAGTGGTTTCCGACTTCGGGTGGCTATGGTTTTGATCTTATACCAAATATGAGCTTGAAGTTTATTTGGTCTGTGATTGTCCATTATCAATTGCCTTTCTGGTCAATTGTATTGACGGCGATCGGCGGTCAGGCGATAGGAATGCGTTCAATGTCAATTTATGAATTGAATGCTGATTATGTTAAGTACAGCCGTTTTATGGGTATAAAAGATAAAACGATAGTCAAGTATGTCTTTCGAAATGCTATGCTTCCACAGATAACCGGTCTGGCATTATCTCTTGGAACGATGGTGGGCGGAGCTCTTGTGGCTGAAATTATCTTCAGTTATCCGGGGCTTGGTTATACTCTCCTTAATGGAATTATGGGTCAAGATTATCCGCTTATCTCCGCAGTTACCATGATTATTACGATCATGGTGGTGATGGCGAATTTCCTTATCGAGATAATTTATGGATTAATTGATCCACGTATTAGAGCAGCTCAATTGGAATAGGGAGGGATAAAACAATGAAAAACGCCCTAGAACAGGTATTTCATTCAAGAAAATTCGTGGCAGGTTTCTCCATTTTTATGGCGCTATTACTGCTGGTGTTTGTTTATCCAATTTTGATTCGCGATAAACCTTTGGCTATTATTGGACAGGGCACCTTCTTCCCTCCGGGTATTTATGTTGATGTATATGATAGTCTTAATTCAACTACTTATATCTTGAATTTGGATGATGCTGCCATAAACAGAATTAATAAAGCATTGGGAGATCAACAACGTCAAGAATTGAAAGATTGGCTTATGCTTGCGGGGGTTCCAGAAGACCAAATTGATATCAATAATACTGAACTGCTTCTTGATCTGTGGGAAAAATCTTATGACGAAGCATTAATGATTCCGGGGTTAACATATGCAGAGCAGCGATATTACCAACGCCTTGATGATTCTTTGGAAGGTCTTTTATCGATCGAAGGTGTTGTCATTGCAAAGGAAGATGCACAAACCGGAGAGTTAGAGAAAATTGACAGCATTACACAATTCGATTATGTGAATATTGGTGAAGTTACCAATGTAAGAGTTTTACCTCTTGGAACTGATAATTTTGGCAGAGATGTATTGACAGAATTGGTAAAAGCGCTCGCCGTATCTCTACAGATCGGTTTTGTGGCTGGGATCGTAGCAACTTTAATCGGTTTAACTCTTGGCTTGCTATCAGGGTATGTGGGTGGAATTCTAGATGATTTTATTATGTTCATCACTAACCTCTTCACGGTGATCCCTTCTTTCGTATTACTAATTCTGATCTCTTTCAGTATTGGGCAGGAAAACCGCGGTGCGATTACCATCGCAGTAGTGATCGGTTTTACTTCATGGGTGTGGACTGCAAGAGCAGTGCGGTCGCAGGTAATCTCTCTGCGCAATCGTGACCATGTCAATTTGTCGAAACTTTCCGGTCATTCAACCTTTCATATCATTGTTAATGATATTCTTCCCTATATTGCTTCTTATGTGATCATGGCGCTCATTCTACAGATCTCATCTGCTATTCTTTCAGAAGCGAGTTTATCCATTCTAGGGTTGGGACCAAGAACCACAGACGTGCCTACTCTTGGGCTAATGATGAATTGGGCGATGATCTACCAGGCGCATATTCTTGGAAAATGGTGGGCATATTTCCCGGTTATTATGACAATCGCATTGATCACTTTCTCATTAAACTTGATGAATACAGGTCTGGACCAAGTATTCAATCCAACATTGAGGGAATAGGTGGTTATTATGGAAAAAGTGATACTAGAAGTAAATGACCTGACAACCAAGTATGTCACCCGCTTTCATGAAGATATTTATGCTGTAGACCATGTTTCTTTAAAAGCTAAAGAAGGAAAATCACTCGGGATTGCAGGCGAATCTGGTTGTGGAAAATCTACACTTGCCCTTAGCCTGATGGGTTATTATTTTCCCCCTCTTCACTATACTAAAGGAGAGATCATCATTAATGGGCGAAAAATAAATAATATGGATCCTGATGATCTGCGCAAAACGATCCTGGGGACAGAAATTTCTTATATTCCTCAAGCTGCGATGAATGCACTGAATCCTACACAAAAAATATTCGGTTTTATTAAAGATGTTGTTCAAGCTCATGAACCAAAAGCAACCAAGGAAGATGTTTATGATCTTGCCAGGGAAAAATTTGAAATCCTGGGGCTTTCGAAAGATGTGCTGGAGAAGTACCCTGTTGAACTTTCAGGGGGAATGAAACAGCGCACGGTCATTGCAGTTTCAGTGATCCTCCGCCCGAAGATATTAATTGCTGATGAACCTTCCTCAGCTCTTGATGTGACCTCTCAGAAGATGGTGATCAAGATGCTGAAAGATCTGATGGAAAAAGGCTTTATCAAATCGATGATTTTTATCACTCATGAACTGCCCTTGCTATACAATGTGACAGATGAGATCATGGTCATGTATGCAGGACAAATTATTGAGCAGGGGACAGCAAAAGAAGTCGTCTTTGACCCACTTCATCCCTATTCAAAAGGATTGATGAATTCGATACTTGTTCCAGAGAATGGTGCACGGCAGTTAAAACTTTCCGCCATACCAGGAGCACCACCAAACCTGAAATGTCCGCCTCAAGGATGTCGTTTTGCAGAACGCTGCAAGTATGTGCAGCCAGAATGTAAAGTTCATCCTATCGATTTACAGGATTTAAAGAATGGAAGGGCATACCGCTGCATCTTTTCACAAAAATATCTTAGAAAGGCATATGAAAATGGCTGATGGAAAAGAAGTGTGCCTCTGTGGAGAAGGATTGACCAAGATCTATTTGAATGGTCGTCAGAAAAATGTTGCAGTAGATCATGTGGATTTTGAAATATTTCAGCATAAGACCATTTCGATTGTAGGCGAATCGGGCAGCGGGAAGACGACACTGGCGAAAATGCTGCTGGGATTGACCAAACCAACAGAGGGTGAGATCTATTTTCAGGGAAAGGAACGGGACTTAAGCACTTCTAGAAAAAGAACAGAATATTGGAAATTCATTCAGGCTATCTTTCAAGATCCTTATTCTTCCTACAATACTTTTAATAAAGTGGATACGGTACTGCTTGATTGCATTAACATGAGAGGGGGAAAAAGGCTTCCCCATGAAAAGAAATATGAGATGATGGAAGACGCTTGCTGTTTTGTGAACTTAAAATTTGATGAGTTAACCAATAAATATCCTTTTGAGCTTTCTGGTGGGCAAATGCAGCGGCTTATGATCGCACGAATTTTCATATTAAAACCAAGAATCTTGATTGCAGATGAACCAACATCGATGATTGACGCCTGTTCGCGTGCAACGATCTTGGAAATGCTGATGAAATTAAAAAAGGAAGAGGGAATGACAGTTATTTTTATTACCCATGATATTGGTTTAGCTTATTATATTTCTGATTGCGTGTACATCATGGAACATGGAAAGATCGTCGAAAGCGGTTCTGCAGAAGATGTCATTTTACATCCAAAGGAGAAATATACTCAGCGTTTGATCAGCGATGTACCAAAAATTCATCAAGAATGGGATCTTTCTACGATAAATTAATAATTGGGAAATTAATAAAATGTGACAGGAGATATCCGATATTTTATTTATCTGTTTGTTGTATGAATAGAGTTGAAGACTAATTCTTGTTGAAAGGGAAAAATAATTTGGAAAAAATCAAAAGGATCATTGCATATCCAAATATTGGATTAATTACTCTTGCTTATATTGCATTTATTGCCCTGGGCATGCCTGATGGTTTGTTGGGTGTGGCATGGCCCTCCATCCGAACTGACTTTTCCATCCCCCTGGACGCAGTTGGTATATTGATCTTAGCATCAGTAATTGGCTATTTAACTTCCAGCTTCCTCAGTGGTCTCCTTGTTTCTCACTTGGGCATTGGAAAAGTTCTCTCAATAAGCTGTGCGATGACAGGTATAGCGCTTCTTTCTTATACGCTTGTCTCGGACTGGTGGATGATGGTTTTATTGGGAGTCATGAGTGGTCTGGGAGCGGGAGCGATTGACGCCGGTTTGAATGGTTTTGTGGCTGCTAATTTTAGCGAAAGGTTAATGCAGTGGCTGCATGCCAGCTACGGAATCGGTATTACTTTTGGTCCAATCATTATGACGTTGTCCCTATCAATGTTAAATTCTTGGAGAATCGGCTACCGTGTGGTTGCTGTTTTTCAGCTTGTCCTGGCAATCTGTTTTCTGGTTACGCTTCCGTCTTGGAATTTGAAGAAATCTTCAGTCATAGATGACGACCCTAAACCTCAACTTGCAAAGAATACCCCATTTTTTAAGACATTACAAAAACCACAAGTGTGGTTGAGTATGCTGTTGTTCTTTTTGTATGTGGGATGTGAAGTATCCTTCGGTACTTGGACATACAGTTTGTTGACGGAATCACGAGGAATTGATCCGAGCCTGGCGGGATATTTTGTAAGCAGCTATTGGGCAACATTTACTATCGGTCGTATCATTGCTGGTATTTTTGTGAAGAAAATTAGTGTACATGCTCTTGTACATGGGAGTATGGCAGTTGCTTTGTGTGGAACAATTTTACTGATATGGAATCCATCTGTTACGATAAACCTGTTGGCTGTAGCTCTGATAGGTTTTGCCATTGCACCTATTTTCCCATCTTTGATGTCGACCACCAAAGATAGGGTGGGGACTGATCTTTCTACCAACACCGTTGGTATGCAGATTGCTTCTTCTGGATTGGGAACTGTTGTTATTCCCAGTATCCTGGGCGTACTGGCACGCAAATTCTCATTGGAAGTCATCCCGATTTGCCTGATAGTGATTTTTTCGCTCTTATTCTGTGTTTATCGTATCTCGTTGATAAAAACAAAAAAAGCGGTGAAAGGCAGCATTTGATGAAAATGCAGTCATTAACAGGAAAGTGGGAATTTCGCAAGAAAGGTGATCGGGAATGGCTGCCCGCTTCTGTGCCGGGTGGAGTTCATCCCGATTTAATAGCGTTGGGTCGCATTCCTGATCCATTTATTGACGATAATGAAAAACGTGTCCAATGGGTTGTTGAAAATGATTGGGAATATCGCCGTTATTTTATCGTTGATGATGAATTACTAAAACAACCAAATATCTGGTTGATTTGTGATGGGCTGGATACTCTGGCAACGGTCAGTATCAATGGCGTTGTGTTGGGTAAAGCCTGCAATATGTTCAGGCAATACCGCTGGGATGTGAAATCACTTCTGATATCTGGCTGGAATGAGATACAAATTATCTTTGATTCGCCTGTTCGTTTTGTCACAGCATGCCAGAAAAGTAGACCATTGGCGGGTGTTCCGCAGGCAATTCCCGGTGGACCATATTTAAGAAAAGCCCCCTGCCATTTTGGTTGGGATTGGGGTCCGCAGCTGCCCCCAATAGGTATCTGGAAAGATATTTGCCTGGAGGGATATGAGGGTGCTCGTATTGACGATGTGCATCTCAGACAATTCCATACTGAAGAAAAAGTAAGCATAGAAGCTCAAATACGAATTCAAATATGGGAAGAAGCTTCTTATCAAGCCAGGATACGTGTTATTGCTCCGGATGGGCAAACTTTCGAGTCAAAAGCGAGTATTGATGATAAAACTTGTACTCTACGCCTGGATATTCTCGATCCGCAGCTTTGGTATCCGAATGGGTATGGTGCGCAGCCGCTTTATCAGGTCCAAATTAGTTTGCACCAAGCACTTCATTCGCTTGATCAGCGTGACTATCAGCTTGGATTGCGTACGATCGAACTGCGTCAGCAATCTGATGAGTGGGGGCGATCTTTCGCCTTTATCGTCAATGGCTTACCGGTTTTTGTCAAAGGCTCCAACTGGATCCCTGCTGACTCTTTTCCAACCCGTAGTTCAAATAATGACCTGGAGAGGTTGATCCGCTCTGCAGCGGAAACACATCAGAATATGCTGCGGGTATGGGGCGGTGGTTTTTATGAAAATGAACGTTTTTACGATCTCTGTGATCATTTTGGAATTCTTGTATGGCAGGATTTTATCTTTGCATGCAGCGTTTATCCTCTAGATGAAGAAGATTTTGTTGCTAATGTTCATAAAGAGGTGGTTGAAAATGTCCGTCGTCTGCGGCATCGTGCCTGCCTGGCTTTGTGGTGTGGAAATAATGAAATGGAGTGGGGCTGGGTTGACTGGGACTGGAAGGCGCCTGAATATCATGATTTGAAAGCTGCTTATGACAGGTTCTTTCACCATATTCTTCCAACCTGGTGTGAATCTGAAGATCCTGACCATGCTTACTGGGCAAGTTCTCCCTATTCGGGAACTCCTTTTGAAGATCCCAATGGGCAGCAGCAAGGGGATGCCCATTACTGGGATGTCTGGCACGGGCGCAAACCTTTTACTGCGTACCGCAGTCAATTTCCGCGGTTTATGAGTGAGTTTGGTTTTCAGTCATTGCCGCCCATGCCTACTATTTGTTCCTTTGCAGATGAATCTGAATGGAATATTTCTTCTTACATAATGGATCAACACCAAAAAAATGAAAGCGGTAATGCATTGATCGTTTCGCAAATGCTTGAATCATTCCGCTTTCCGAAAGATTTTGAATCGCTGGTCTATTTAAGTTTAGTGCTTCAAGCAGAGGGAATTCGTTATGGTGTTGAACATTGGCGCAGATATCCCAAACGAACTTCAGGCATTCTTTACTGGCAGCTGAATGATTGCTGGCCTGCAGCTTCATGGTCAAGCCTTGATTATTTTGGTCGTTGGAAAGCGCTGCATTATGCTGCCAGACGTTTTTATGCCCCTCTTCTTCTTTCGATCGAAGATAAAAACAACGAGATGAATATCATGGTCACCAATGATTTGCCTGATCTATGGAAAGGTTCTATACGTTGGTCTCTTGAAACATTGACAGGAGAAAAACTGCAGGTAGGTGAAAAATCTGTTGCTGCTGCTCCATTCGATGCTACTCTCGCAGCAGCTCTTAACTTTTCAAACGACCTTGATGATGATCTCAAACGCAAAACTATTTTTATTGCCGAACTTTGTCAGGACCAGCAGGTTTTAGCCCGTCAAACAGCTTTCTTTGTACCAATCAAATATCTGCATTTGGCTGATCCGGTTATCCAATCACGAATTCATATTGAACAACGGCACATTTGCATTAATTTGCACTCTCTTTCGTTTGCATGCCTGGTTGAATTAAATCTGAAAGAAGCTGACGTTGTTTTCAGTGATAACTATTTCAATATGCCGATGAATCGTAACGTTAAAATCACTGCTCCTCTTCCGGAAGGGTGGGATCTTGAGCAGGTGAACAAGGCATTCGGAATACGCTCAATTTATGATTCGTATAGTCATGAAAAAAAGAAGAAATATTAAGGAGGAAACTATGATTGACAAAATTGAATCCATTATTGAAAAGATGACGCTGCAAGAGAAAGCAGCTTTATGTATTGGGGCAAGTCCCTGGACAACAACTCCTATCGAGCATCTGGATGTTCCAGAGATCATGGTGGCAGATGGACCGCACGGTGTACGCAAGGTTGCTAATGTTAATGACTTTGTTGCCGGAAGTTTGCCTGCCACCTGTTTTCCTACATCATCTTGTGTTGCATCTTCCTGGGAGATTGATTTAATCCGCAGCATGGGTGAAGCGATTGCAGAAGAAGGTATTGCGTTGAACGTGGATGTGATCTTGGGTCCGGGAGTTAATATGAAACGAACTCCACTGGGAGGTCGTAACTTTGAATATTACTCTGAAGATCCTTATTTAGCCGGGGAAATGGCTGTAAATTTTATCAAGGGAGTACAGGGTAAAGGTGTGGGTACTTCTCTTAAGCATTATGCAGCTAATAATCAAGAAACCAAACGCATGAACATCAATGCCATCATGGATGAACGAACTCTCCGTGAAATCTACCTTCCTGCCTTTGAAATGGCTGTAAAAAAGGGAAAACCCTGGACGGTAATGTGCGCTTACAACAAGCTGAATGGAAAATATGGTTCTGAAAACCATAAACTGCTGACGGATATTCTCAAAGATGAATGGGGCTTTGATGGCTTTGTCGTTTCCGATTGGGGCGCTGTTCATGATCGGGTAGAAGCCTTGAATGCTGGGTTGGACTTGGAAATGCCCGGACCGAGAGAGCGCAGAGAAAATGCGGTTATCACAGCAGTTCAATCAGGTGCTTTGAAAGAATCAGTGCTGGATGAAGCTGTACGCCGCATCCTGCGTATTGTTTTTATGGCAGCACAGACGAAAAAGGATCAATCTTTCGATTCCGCTGCACATCATGCCCTGGCACGAAAGATTGCCGGAGAAGGCATGGTTTTGCTGAAGAATAAGGACATGTTGCCTCTGAAAGATCAGAAGCATATCGCTATCATTGGATGGGCTGCCAAAAACGCATATTTTCAAGGGGGTGGCAGTTCTCATATCAATCCAATCAAAGTGGATGAGCCATTTATGGAATTGAAGAAAATGGCTCCTGATGACACTGTGTTCAGCTTTTCCGACGGTTACACGGCAGATGATTGTTTTCATCAAGAACTCATTGATGCTGCTGTCAAAGAAGCAAAGGCTGCGGAGGTGGCTTTGCTTTATCTTTCCCTCCCGCCGACCAAAGAATCAGAGGGATATGACCGAGCCGATCTTGACCTGACTCAACAGCAGATTGCTTTGATCAAAGCGGTAGCTGCCGTTCAACCCAATACAGTGGTTATTCTAAATAATGGTGCTCCCGTTGTGATGAATGAATGGATTGGCGATGTTTCTGCTGTATTGGAAGCCTGGATGATGGGGGAAGCGGGTGGCGGTGCAATCGCAGATATCCTCTATGGAAAGGTAAATCCTTCCGGTAAATTGGTAGAAACTGTTCCACTCAAATTAGAAGATACTGCAGCATTTATTAATTTCCCTGGAGGAAATGGAGAAGTGCGCTATGGAGAGGGTATCTTCATCGGCTATCGTTATTATGATGAGAAGAAAATACCAGTACAGTTCCCCTTTGGCTATGGGTTAAGCTACACCACGTTCCGTTATTCAAATCCCAAAGCATCTGCATCTTCTTTCAAAGATACGGATGGCTTGACCATTTCTGTGGATGTGACCAACACAGGTATGGTGGCTGGAAAGGAAATTGTTCAGGTCTATGTCCATGAGCATGAGTCAAAATTGATCCGCCCTCCGAAAGAACTCAAAGGATTTGTCAAAGTGGAATTGCAGCCGGGCGAAACAAGAACAGTATCCGTAGCGCTGGATTTCCGTGCTTTTGCTTACTTCCATCCGGGATATAACCGATGGATTACTGAAGAAGGAAAATTTGATATTCTTATTGGAGCCTCATCTGCCGATATCCGTTGTGTTGAAACGGTCACATTACAATCGACTGAGCAATTACCTTGCATTTTGAATCGTGAATCGACATTGGGAGAATGGTTGAAAGATCCTAGAGGGAAGAACGTTTTCGAACCGTTTTTCACAAAGATATCAAAGCAAATGTTGAAAACCTTCGGAGGAGGGAATGTAGAAGAGGAAAAAGATAATGGCATGCAGACATTGAGTTTTCTCATGGAGTTGCCACTGCGTGACATTCTCAACTTCCCGGAGGTGGATTTTACCGGGTCACCAGAAGAATTTGTAGATAACTTGCTTGCGCAGGCAAAACAAGAATAAAGAAAGGAAGTTTTACCAAATAAAGGATTTGTGTTGAGAAATTTAATAACAGTGCACTGATTGGATGACGTTGTTCTTATTCCCTACCGCTGCGTGATTATGTTGGATTCAGCTAGTTGTGCTGTGGTTTGAAGAAGAAAGAAAAATAATATTAAGAGAAACAACATTTGGATAAAAAGATCCAGATATTGTTATGTGGGAGGTTTGATGCGTTTCGGTTATTTTGATGATGAACATCTTGAATATAAAATTACACGACCAGATACTCCACTGCCCTGGATCAATTATTTGGGCTGTGAAGATTATTTCGGTATTATTTCCAATACTGCTGGCGGATATTCATTTTATAAAGATGCCCGCTTGCGTCGCTTAACACGTTATCGCTATAACAACGTTCCTGTGGATATGGGCGGTAGATATATTTTTTTACGGGAAAATGATACTCGTGTTCCAGCAGAAGATTCTTTCTGGTCACCAACCTGGCAGCCCGTTAAGAAAAAACTGGAAGAGTATACCTGCAGCCACGGACTGGGCTATACCAGAATTAGTTCGATCTACAGGGGTATTCAAGCGGATGTTTGTTATTTTGTCCCAATTGGAGAATCCCTTGAAATATGGGATGTACATATTAAAAATACTCGTGCAGCAAAGGTTGATCTATCTCTGTTTTCTGCTATTGAGTTCTGCCTGTGGGATGCATGGGATGATGCCACTAATTACCAGAGAAATTTCTCGATCGGTGAAGTTGAGGTGGGAGATGATGTAATTTACCACAAGAGCGAATACCGTGAAAGAAGAAATCACTTTGCTTTCTTTGCCTGTTCTGAAAAGATCAATGGATTTGAAACGCAACGCGAAGATTTTCTGGGTCCTTATCGTGGCTGGGACAATCCTCGTGCAGTGGAAGAAGACAGCATGCATGATTCGATTGCTCATGGCTGGGCGCCTGTTGGATCACATCGAATTGTTTTCTCATTAGACGCTGGCGAAGAAAAGCGTATTATCTTCCTGCTTGGTTATCATGAGAATCCGGTGGATGCCAAGTTTGAGCAAGGACATCCGCAGATGATCAACAAGAAAACCGTCATTCCTCTCATCCAGAAATACACGCAGCCGGAAAACGTAGATTCCGCTTTTCAGGAACTGAAAGATTATTGGCATGGAATTCTGGATCACTTTCAGGTGAATTCACCGGATAAGCGCGTGGATCGGATGGTCAACATTTGGAATGCCTACCAGGTGATGGCAACTTTCAATATTTCCCGGTCTGCCTCACTATTCGAAAGCGGTATCGGCAGGGGGATGGGTTTCCGTGATTCCAATCAAGATTTGCTGGGTTTCTGTATGCTTGACCCTCGGCGGGCTCGCGGCAGGATCATTGACATGGCGGGGACCCAATTAGCCAACGGCGGCGCTTACCATCAATACCAGCCCTTATCGAAAACAGGCAACAATAATATTGGTGGTGGATTTAATGATGATCCCTTGTGGTTAGTGATAGCAACGGCTGCTTATATTAAAGAAACAGGGGACTGGGCGATTCTTGATGAGCAGATTCCTTTTGATGGGGATATTTCCGATGTCGGAACTCTATATATCCATTTACAGCGATCCATGCAGTATACGCTTGACCGCCTCGGTCCGCATCAACTGCCGTTGATCGGGCGGGCAGATTGGAATGATTGCTTAAACCTTAATTGTTTTTCGGAACTTCCCGGAGAATCATTCCAGACGGCTGACAACCGGGATGGGAAAAATGCGGAAAGCATTTTGATTGCTGGGCTGTTTATTCTGGCAGCTGAAGAAATGATCCGGATCGTCGCCCATCGAGCAGATCCATCACTGCAGTCAAAATACGATTCTGAAAAACAAAAGATGGAGACTGCAATATGGGAAGCTGGATGGGACGGTAGATGGTTCAAGCGTGCGTATGATTTCTTTGGAAACCCCGTTGGATCTCAGGTAAATGATGAAGGAAAAATATTTATCGAGCCGCAAGGTATGTGTGTTATGGCGGGCTTGGGATTGCAGGACGGGAAAGCTGAACAGGCTCTGGATTCGGTGGTGCAGTATCTCGCCACACCCGATGGAATACTGCTGCAGCAGCCGGCGTTCTCTGGCTATCGGCTTCATTTAGGAGAGAGTTCTTCGTAGCCTCCGGGATACAAAGAAAATGCGAGCATTTTTTGTCATACCAATCCATGGATCATGATCGCGGAAACGATAATTGGCAGGGCAGACCATGCGTTGGATTATTATTTACGTATCAATCCTGCCACCCGAGAAGAGAAAAACGATCTCTATAAATGTGAACCCTATGTCTACGCTCAAACTATCTCCGGGCGGGACGCACCTGTGCATGGGGAAGCAAAGAACTCATGGTTGACGGGTGCGGCAGCCTGGAATTATGTAGCGATCACGCAATGGATCCTTGGCATACGACCCGAATATGAAGGCTTGCGTATTGCTCCCTGTATTCCACAAAGCTGGACCGGCTTTTCTGTAAGGCGATTATTCAGAGGTGTGGTCTTCAATATCAAGGTGGAACGTAAAGGAAAAGGGAATAAAGTCTCTCTTTTCCTGGATGGAACCGCCCTGCCGGATACGATCATTCCTGTGGAGTCTATTAATAAGAAGGAAGTGGAAGTCCTGGCGATTTTGGAATAGGAGAAAAAATGGAAAAGCATTCCCTGCATAAAGGCGTTAATCTTGGCGGCTGGCTCTCGCAGTACAAGGAATACGACCCTCAACACTTTAATGAATTCATAACCCGGGATGATATCCAGCGTATTGCAGATTGGGGTTTTGACCATATTCGGCTGCCGGTTGATTATCCTGTTTTAGAAAGCGATTCTCAACCCGGAAAATTACTCCAAAGCGGTTTGAATTACCTGTACGAATGTTTGAACTGGTGTGAGCAGGCTCATCTGCGTGTGATCCTGGACCTGCACAAAGCTCCCGGGTATGCATTTGATGATCAGGAATCTAATCAACTTGAGCAAAGTACTGTGTTTCAGGACCGTCTGGTTCACTTATGGTCTGAGATCTGCGGAACATTTCAAGCTGTAGATGAAGATCTGCTGGCATTTGAACTGCTGAATGAGGTATTATTTAGTTCATCAGCTCTCTGGAATGATATCGCTCAACGCATTTTACGAGCAATTCGTCAGATTGATTCGCAGCGATTGATCCTTTTAGGCGGAAATTATTTTTGTTCGGTAGATTTTCTATCAGAGCTGGTTCAGCTGGATGATTCGAATTTGTTTTATAAATTCCATTTTTATCTGCCCGCTTCGGTGACCCATCAAAAAGCGTATTGGTTCGATGGGCTGTATGAATTCGACCGGCAGGTGAATTATCCGGGAGAAGCTTCCGGCTTGAAGGAATTTCTTGAGAAGAATCCTCAATTTAAAGAACGTCTCAATGAGGATGTGGGTCAATATTTTGACCGCTCTTATCTGCTGCAGCGTCTGCAGCCTGCCATTGCTTTTTCACGTTCTCTGACTCAACCGCTGCACTGCGGCGAATTTGGCGTGATAGATAAAGCAGATCGACAAACTCGTCTCAATTGGGCGAGAGATATGGTTTCTTTGTTTAATGAATATGATTTTGGATATGCTTACTGGTCTTATAAAGCGATGGATTTTGGATTGGTGGATCAACAGGGGAATATTCTAGATCAGGAATTGATCGATATTCTGGTGGGACGGTAAAGTATGCGGTTTGGGCATTTTGATCTGGAACACAAAGAATATGTGATCACGAATCCCAGAACACCGGTGAAATGGATCAATTACATCGGAACGCGTGATTTTGGCGGTTTTGTGGATCATACCGGTGGCGCCTTGATCTGCCGGGAAGACCCGGCTTTCAATCGTATCACCAAATACATCCAGCAGATGCCCTCTTCCGATCTTAAAGGAGAAACGCTTTATCTGCGCATCCATACGAATAACGGATATATCATTTATTCGCCTTTCTTCGTCCCTACTCTGCAAGAATTGGATAGATTTGAGTGTCATATCGGGTTGGGATATACACGCATCATCAGCCGGGTATATGGATTGGAAAGTATTGTAACCATCTTCGTCCCGCAGGGAGGGTATTGCGAGATTAGAGATATCCAGATAAAAAATGTTTCCGACAGATCGTTGGAAGTGGATGTCATTCCACTGGTTGAATATACTCATCCGAATGCACTGGGGCAGTTCACCAATGCCGATTGGATTCCCCAGACCATGCAGAGTGAAGCCCTCAATCAGCAGGATGGCAGTATGCTTTTACTGCAGTATCCCTTTATGAACAAAGGTAGAAAAGTGAATTATTTCACATCCAATCATCCGGCATCTTCTTTTGAAACGGATAGAAAGAAATTTCTGGGAGCCAACGAGTATGGCAGCTTCCGTGACCCTCTTTCGCTGCAAGCTCCAGAATTGTCCAATTCGGTGGCACTGCGGGGAGATAACATTGCAGCCCTAATGCATCACCTGGGAAAATTGGAACCGGGCGAGAAAAAACAGATCATTACCCAATTGGGGCAGGCAGAGAACCTCACGGATATAGAAAAATCGATCACTGTAAACAGCCAGCCCGATCATATAAAGAAGGAATTTGCAGCAATCTCGCAGTTTTGGCAGCGCTATCTGGAAACTTTCACAGTTGAGACTCCCGATGCAGCCATGAATGCTATGATCAACCTCTACAATCCGCGCCAGTGTTTCACCACATTTACCTGGTCGCGCTACCTCTCTTATTATCAGGTGGGGCTGGGGGCACGCGGCATCGGTATCCGGGATTCTTCGCAAGATCTGCTGGCAGTGCTGGCTGCCCTGCCGGAAGAAAGCAGATGCTTCCTGGAACGCCTGCTCTCTTTCCAAAAAGTGGATGGCTCATCCATGCATCAGTTCAATCCTCTCACCAGTCTCGGAAGCTGTGGAGATTCTATGGAAATGGAGGATCGCTATCATTACTACAGCGATGATCATCTCTGGCTGGTTCTGGTTACCATTGCCTACCTCAAAGAGAGCGGCAACCTGGAATTTTTACAGAAAACCATTCCATATTATGAGAAAGACCGTGATGAAAAACCCTTGGAGCAGGGCACTGTTTTGGATCATATTAAGCGTGCCATCACCTTTACCAATCAGAATGTGGGCAGCCACGGCATCCCTCTGCTGGGTTTTGCCGATTGGAACGATACGGTCAATTTACCTAAAGGAGCCGAATCTTTCTTTACGGCAAATCTCTTTGGATTGGCATTGAAAGAACTGTTCCCGATTCTCAGGGCAGCAGGTGAGTTATCTCTGTTAACGACTTTCGAAGAAATGTATCAAGAAATGCAGCACAGGGTGGAAAATTGTGGTTGGGATGGAGCCTGGTATTTACGCTATTTCGATCACGAGGGAAAAGCAATGGGTTCACACGAAAATAAATACTGCCAGATCTACCTGAATGGACAGTCATGGGCAGTGTTGTCGGGTTTCGCCTCAAACGAACGTGCCAGGACAGCCATGGCTTCCGTTTTCGAAAAGCTGTTCACCACCTGCGGTCTCAAGATTTCTACCCCTTCGTTCAACGGCTATGATCCCATTTATGGCGGCATTACCACCTATCGACCGGGCACCAAGGAAAACGGGGGGATCTTCGTGCATCCCAATCCCTGGGCGATGATCGCTGAAACGCTGTTGGGCAATGGTGAGCGTGCCTATCAATATTACTACGCCACCAATCCAGCCTTGTGCAACGAGAATTCAGATGTGTATGAATGTGAACCGTATGTCTATGCTCAGAATGTTCTCAGCGATGAGCATCCGCAGTTTGGGCTGGCACGTAACTCATGGTTGACCGGAGCGGCTGCCTGGCACTACATCGCTGCCACACAATATATTTTAGGGATCAGCCCTGCGATCGAAGGGCTATATATTGATCCCTGCATTCCCTCCGCCTGGGATGGCTTTACGGCTACCCGAAATTTCCGTGGAAAAACTATTCATATTCAGGTTCACAATCCCGCTCATGTTTGTAAAGGGGTGCACTCACTGCATTTGGATGGCAAGAAAATTAACGGTAATCTGCTGTGTATTGAAGATATAAAGAGTGATTCATACGTTGAAGTATGGCTGGAAAAAGAAGATTGATCTCGATACTGACCTAACAGCTCGAATGTTTATGCGCCCATTTGTAGAGCAGAAATATCATATTGTCTGAAGATATCCACCTTTGAAGGATTGGCTTTGACGAAATCAATGATCTCATAGATATAACCGAAAGCCAGGCAGATGACCGTGTCGGCTCCGCCATAATAGATGGCGATTCGTCCGCTATCTCCATCCACCAGAGCTGCCCCGGGGAAAACCACATTGGGTACATCTCCCACCTGCTCGTAGGGGAGTTGGGGAGAAAGCAGGTAAGGTTCGCTGCGGGAAATCACCTTCCAGGGCTGGTCCAGATCGAGCAGCGCCGCGCCAAAGCTGTATGTGTAGCCGTTGCATGAGGTGAGAACGCCGTGATAGATCAGCAGCCATCCTTCACTGGTCTCGATGGGGATCGGTCCGGCGCCCACCTTGGTTGCCTGCCAGCCGTAGGTGGGACCCATGACGAAGCGGTGGCGTCCCCAGTATTTCATATCGGGGCTTTCGCTGTAGAAAATATCCCCAAAAGGCGTATGCCCGGTGTCGCTGGGACGGCTGAGCATGGCGAATTTCCCATCGATCTTACGCGGGAACAGCACCCCGTTGCGGTTGTAGGGCAGGAAGGCATTTTCTAGCTGGAAGAAATCATTGAAATCATAAGTGTATCCCACACCAATGGTGGGTCCGTGATAGCCGTTACACCAGGTGATGTAATAGCGGTCTTCAAGCCAGGTAACACGCGGATCGTAGGAATACAAGAAGGTCATGATCTCTTCATTGTTCTTTTCTTCTGCCTTCCAATGGATGCGCTCATCGGATAGCTGCCAGTGGATACCATCATCGCTGAAACCGACGTGTAATTGCTGGATACGGGTCTTCGTGTCACAGCGAAAAACACCGGCAAATTTATCATTGAAAGGGACCACAGCACTGTTGAAAATGCTGTTTGCGGATGGGATCAGATCACGGGGGATGATGGGATTCTTCGAATAACGCCAGATAGTATCCGTATTTCCGGCGGGTCTCTCTTCCCAGGGAATATTGGGTAGGGGGGAGCTGTTCTTCAACATCTCATATTTTCCGTTCATTTTTTTACCCTCTTTTTTATTTTGATAATCGTTCGATCATCTCAAAACACATGCGGCTCTCGTGATACGCGCTTTCCCACGGTCCCATCTTGGGGCTGGTCTGGTCGACTGCACCATCAGCTGTCAGGCGTTTAAACCATCCA
>ENA-ORXD01001087-ORXD01001087.1-sediment-metagenome-genome-assembly--contig:-NODE-1087-length-25595-cov-3.341680_pt1 | contig 25595 bp, 24 predicted proteins | sample MGYA00237862_ERZ511471 | MGnify/ENA metagenome assembly ERZ511471
AAGAGATCAATCGGAAGATCGCCGGGGTTGTGGCTGATCTACACTTCGCTCCGACCACTTTCAGCAAAAAAAACCTACTGAATGAAGGAGTTCCGGAACGCATTATCAAGGTGGTTGGCAACACGGTCATCGATGCCCTGCGCCAGATCGTCAATGAACCGATGCCTTCTGAAATTCACGATTTTCTGGAAAAGAAAGATATTCTCAATAAGAAGAAACAGCTCATCGTCATCACCGCTCACCGCCGTGAAAATTTCGGGGAACCTATCCGCAATATCTGCAAGGCGATCAAGACCATCGCTGCAGAACATGCAGATTCCATCGAGCTTGTTTATCCCGTTCATTTGAACCCAAACATCCAGGAACCCGTCCATGAACTGCTGGATGGCATTCCCAATGTAACCCTTCTACAGCCCATCGAATATCTCCCCCTCATCCATCTAATGAAAAACGCAAAACTGGTACTGACCGATTCGGGCGGGATCCAGGAAGAAGCCACCGGGCTGGGACTGCCCACCCTGGTGCTGCGGGAAGTTACCGAACGCCCCGAAGGCGTGGAAGCAGGGGTTTTGAAGCTGGTTGGTACAAACACCAATACTATCGTCAAAGAGACCGATCTGCTGCTCAGCGATCCCAGGCATTATGATGCCATGGCACACGCAGCCAATCCTTTTGGAGATGGTCACGCCGCAGAACGGATCGTCGATGAAATTCTCAACTATTCCCTGGATTGATTGATGGCAGCCGGAAGCATTTGCTTATTCCCCCGTTTAGAGCACACAGGAGGTCCTTCCTCATTCCAGAAGAAATTAACCACCTGTTTAAGCCAGCAGGGTATTGAAGTTCACTTTGACCCTGACCGCAGCGATACGGCGGCTGTTTTAGTGGTTGGCGGGAGCAGCCAGTTGCTGCAGCTCTCCAATGCAAAAAAGAGGGGCATCCGCATCGTACAGCGTCTGGATGGGATGAACTGGCTGCATAAAAAGACATATACCGGCATCAAGCACTATTTACGTGCTGAATGGAACAACCGCATCCTCTCCACCATCCGCAAGAACTACGCCGATGCGATCGTATACCAGAGCGACTTCACGCGAACATGGTGGAACAGAGTATATGGGAAAACGCCCATTGAGGATACCGTGATCCACAACGGTGTAGACCTGGAGTTATTTACCCCGAAAGGAAAAGGCGAACCACCTGAGGATACGATCCGCATTATGGTCACCGAAGGTAGCTTCTACGGCGGGCATGAACGCGATCTATTCAACGCGGTGGGTTTTGCCAAAGGTATGGCTGAGATCAGCGGCAAACATGTGGAACTGGTGATCGCAAGCAGAGCACCCAGAAGCATGCTGGCGAAGCTCCCAAATTATGTAAATCTGGATATCCGCTGGCTGGGGATCGTACCCTTGAGTGATATTCCTGAACTGAACCGAAGCGCCCACATGTTTTATCCGGCAGAGATCAATGCTGCCTGCCCGAATACGGTCATGGAAGCCATGGCGTGCGGTCTGCCGGTCATCAGTTTTGCCACCGGTTCTCTGCCTGAACTGATAAAGGGAAACGCAGGACGGATCGTGCCTTATGGAGCAGATTACTGGAACCTCGAAGCCCCCGATTTTGCACCGCTATGTGAAGCAGGCATGGAAATATATGAACAGCAATCAAAATTCCGTTCTGCTGCCAGAAAACATGCGGAATCCACCTTCGATATGCACCGGATGGCTGAAAAATACCTTGAAATGCTGATCCCCTGATCTATTTACAATTGAAAGGCAGCATGCGTGATTTTCCCAGATCGATCTCCCAGGGATAGATGATATAAGCATCTGTGACTGCCGCGTAGTAATCGGGTCGCTCATTGCCAAAAAGATTACGATGTGGATTAAAATGCAGCACGCACGTATAAGGAATACCGTAAGCGCCTTTTATCCGATTTTTTACCACACTGATCGTCCTGCCTGACCCCCACACGTCATCCATAATAAGAATTCGCTTTTCGCACATCAATGCTGATTCTGGAAATTGAAGAAACTGCGGGAGAGCCAGGAATTTATGCTGAATATCGCTGCTTCCATCTTTTGCTTCGGCAGGAAAATCTACCGAAGCGGTCAGGATTTCCTCGATATCCAGTGCTTCTGCGATCAACCCGCCTGGAATGATCCCTCCACGCGTGATGATCAGCATGGCATCGAAAATGACATCAAATTGGGGGACAAGATGGTCTATTAATAAATCAATATCATTCCAGGTCAATACTTCTTGACGCATGATTTCCATTCCAGCAGCGAGATAACTCATTATATCAACAATCGACGCAGCAGAAAATCAACGCCTGGGGTATAGTTATACACAATACATTGCTCTAGGAAGGACAGCACTCTCTTGATCGACCTCAGCGAAAAGAACCTGCAGCGTATTCAAGAACAGAAAATTCAAGGGCTGGAAGGACTGCCCATTGAAATTTTTCCGTTTTATCAGGGCTTGAGCCTGGCAAACATTCCTGCCAGCATCTGTGAATGGTTTCAGATCCCTTCCCCACAAAGCACAGCATTGGATATCTCCCAACCATCCATCGCATTGAACAATATTAAGAACATCATTTTTCTGGTGATCGACGGACTGCCATTCAAACAGATGCAGATATGGCTTGAAAAGGGACTGCAGAAAAGACATCTCCCTTCCAATTGGAAGCATATTGAAGAATTGGGAATGTTTTCTCCCCTGACCAGTGTTGTGCCAAGCACAACTGCCAACGCACTGACCTGTTTGTGGACAGGGAAGCTGCCGGTAGAACATGGAATGATCGGCTACGAGTTATACCTCAAAGAGCTCAACATCATCATGAATATGATCCTGCGAACCCAGGTTTACCCTATTCCTGAAAATGATTCCGAGGCAGTTTCTCAAGATTCCGGTTCTTTCCTCACGGTTCCCACTCTGGGAGGTCATTTTTTGGAACACGGCATCCAACCCTACGCTTTTCAGTACGAATCCATCTGTGATTCCGGATTATCTCGGATCCTGTTCCCTGATGTGCAGAAGGTACCTTTTACATCTCCGCAAGATATGTGGCAAAAAACCCATGAGCTTCTGGAAACACAAACATCCGCGCGCAAATATATTTATCTCTATTGGAGCGATATCGACACACTCTCTCACCGCAATGGTCCCGACAGCCGGAAGACCCGCCACGCCTGGTACTGGTTCAGCCATTTGTTGGAAAAATTCCTGAGTGATAGAATGCGCTCGACGAAAAACGATACTCTGCTGATAATAACTTCCGATCACGGGCAAATTCCCACCCAGATCCGACCTTTATTCGATGTCCGCAGCGACCAGCAATTCATGGGATGCCTGGATATTCCTCCCAGCGGAGAGAGCCGCTTTCCTTATCTATTCGTCAAAGCGGAAAAAACAGACGCATTTCAAAAGCACATTTCTCAACGATGGGATGGTGATTTTATTTTGGTCCCTTCCGCCGATATTGCCGCATCTGGCATTTTCGGAAAAAAGGAAATGAACGCAACAGTACGAAGCCGCATCGGCACTCACGCTGCGTTCCCTTGCGGGAACGCTTACTGGTGGTGGGCAAATAAAGAAAATTCCCTCATGGGAAGGCACGGCGGTTTATCCTCACAGGAAATGATCACTCCCCTGTTCATCCTGCCAATATAAGAGAACCCGCTCGGATTTGAACGGGTTCTCTTTTGTAAATTTTCTAACCGTTCCTATTCTTTTTTCTTCTCAACATTCGTACAGGCAATGAACAACGCTCCCGTACCATACAGGCTTGCTGTGAGGCTGAACAGCCAGCCGATATATGGAATTGCACTCAAGATCACATAGAAGAGAGAACCGACTAGCAGATCGATCCAGCGATTCTGTGTCTTTGTCTTGAAGACATCGTTCATCAACCAGGCACCCATGATGTATGCGGCTACTACTTTGCTGAGTGTGAAGACCACCAGGAAGAACAGGGCAAAAGCCAGCGCGATCGCCAATCCAAGCACTCCATACCAGGTGTAAAGCAGTCCACCAAGAGACACTATTCCGACCAGAATACCCAGAAGTATGAATGTGACGGGGATCAGGAAGAGAGCCATAAAGCCGACCAGAATTGCGACAAAGCCCCAACCAAAAGCTTTCCCGGGGAATGCCATCCCTTTTTCTTTGACAACCGCAACCTGTTTCTTCAACAGCCAGAATGCCAGGGCACCCAGAACATAGATCGTGATAAGGCTGCTGAACGTACCGGCAAGGCGGAATTGAGCTACACCATCACTCATCCAGAATCGGTTGGTGAAATTACGCGATGTGCTTTGCTGTGCAGCGGTCATTTGCTCGAAATGAACCGTACCCTTTACATACTTTTGAAGCTGCGAATCAACATTCTCCAGCGAGTAATAAGTGAGATCGTTGCCAACAGACGCACCCGTATAGAAGCGAATACCAGAAGAGAGGTGCTCCGATACATAGGCATTCCATGAAGAATAAGCAGCCACATCATCCTGTTCATTACTCGTGTGGATCGCCGCATTTCTGCCGACACTTCCACGCAGTTCAAAAGCTGACACACCGACATTCAGGTCGCGGGCAACCGAACCATTCATGATGATCTGTCGTGCTCCGCCATACATGTCCATGCCGATAGAGGCACCCTTCGCAATATTTCCCTCATATCCGGCAAAATACAGGTTTCTTCCTACCGACGCATTTTCAGGAAAGATGATCGCTGCTCCTGCGCTTGCCATAGAGCCCGATACCGTGCCATCCATCTCAACGCTTTCAGCAAAGGCAAAGAGATTCCCGCTGACTGTAGCCGTACTGCCGATTTCGATGGTCTGAGCAAACAAAAAGGCATCGCCTGTTACAGTCCCATTAATGGTGATCGTTTGACAGGTCGCGACCAGATTTCCATCAATAGTGCCGTCCATCGTGCAGCGATCCGATGATAAGAACACATCATCTTCGATCACCTCACCAGAATCCACAGTTCCATCTTGGCTGAAATCTGCAGCGTATACTGCCCCTGCAGGCAGTAAGGTTATTAAACAAACAGCCAGAATAATACCCATCCACTTTCTTTTTGATAATTTTTTATCCATTTTTTCTCCTCATCAATATTCATTCCATATACGAAGAATGAAAAAAATGGTTTTCTTAATAAGAAAACTATTTTTCATACAGGTTAGGAATTCTCTCTACGGTCAAGATAACACCCCTCTTGGTCTTTGGTAGGCTGCACAAAGCCATCCTGCATTTTTCGTGCTGTCATTTCGAAGGGGTGAAACGACTGAGAAATTTCATCACATCGGTTCAATTAAAGAATATTTCGCAAAGCCATGTCTCTACATAGAGCCTATTCGTACACTCCCTATCACAAGAAAATGGATTGCCTTGTTACTAATTGATTACTTTCACTTTAGGTGAGATTCATCGGTCGCTGCGTTCGCCCAGAATGACACAAAAGTTGGGTGCGTTTCTAACGCACCGCTTTATTCCCAACTTTTTTAGTGGGTTGTACCAACCCACCCTACTCCTGAATGACGTTTTGATTTTGATAAGAGAAATACCTTTGGAAAGCTGCTGTCAACTCACCCCACTATCAGTCTTTTCAATAACCCCATTTTATATTTATTTCTTGATTGTTTTTAATTTCCAGAGAGCGCTGCCCAGAACGATCACAAGGAGGAGAACGCTGCCTAAAAGAATGCCGGAGGTATTGGAAGGCTCACTGTAAAACTCAGAGGGGATGATCTCCTGTTCCAGCGTGGGAGCAGGTGTGAACGTAGCAAGGATAAGTTCATCATCTTGTGTGGTTAGGATTTTTTCTGAAATATTTTGATTCCAGACGAGAATGACAAGAAGAAAAAGCAAAACCAGTGCAATGAGAATATTCGGAAGATTTAGCCAGCTCCGCTTACTTTGTTCGTTTTCGTGTTCATCTTTCATTTTGTCTGCAATGCCTCTATTTGACTCTGCGTAGTTGCCAGGATCTCTTCATTCGTATAATCCTGACTCAACACCATCAGGGTAGTATCTCGAAAAACAGGTCCCAGTTCAAGCACCAGTTCATTCTCAGGAAGGGCATGAGCGGCAGCCAGAATATTGCTCAAGCGCTCAACCATATCAGCATCTGCATAAAGGTTCAGGCTGGCAGGTAAAACCGGAAGATACCCGGATGCCTGCGTGAAATCAGCTAAAAACTGCGCATCACTGAAAAATGTGATAAACCCTGTAACAGCTTCATCAACATCTTCCTCTTTATTCACGATCGCCCACAACCAGCCTTTAGCTGAAGTATAAGATTCCTCGCCTGCCGATGGTATCTGGAAAATCTGCAGTCCACTCAGATCACTCTGCTTTATTTTTGAGTACCAGTTGATCTCCCATTTTGCAGTGCCATCTTCAAGTAAGGACCATACATCTTCACCTGTATTAAGAGTGCTAAAATCTCCCTGATAAATTTTATCACGCACACTCTGATCAAAAGAATCAAGAACTGTTAATAGATTTTCATCGGTAAATGAGGCATGCCCCTGCTCATCAAGCAATTTTCCGCCGGTGGATAGGTACTGCGAGATAAAAAACGTCGCCTGTGGAGAATTCGCGGCAAAATATAGCGGTACCTTTTTCGCGCGGACTTCATCCCATGATACAAAATCCAGATCAGAAAAACTGCTGTTCGCAATTCCAACCAGCGCATCCCCTACAAATGGAAGACCAAATCTAATACCATCCAGTTCGGCTATTTCATGCGCAAATTGGAAATAGGTGGCAGGATTCACATCGCTAAAAAAATCTTCAATCGGCAGCAGCAATCCCAAACTGACAGCATCTTCCATATCAGCCCGTGAAAGTAAAGCCACCTTCGGTAATGCGGTGGTAGCCGCGGCTTTTGTGTTGCGTAGACTATCCAGAATACTGCCTGATCCGTTAGAGGCTTTTACACGTACCACCACAACAATACCCGGATTTTGCCTCTCGAATTCTTCGATGCGCTGCTGGAAAATTGTTGATGCGCCAGTTTCTTCAAGAATAGAAAATTCTTCAGGCACCCATACCACCAGTTCGCTCTGTTCAACTGTGAATTCCTGGGTTTCAGCCGCTGTTTCTGATGCAGCGGTTGTTGCCGCCAAGATTACCTCTGCAGTACCGGTTTCTTCAGTAGAGAGAGGGGTGCTTTCCATATCCGTTTCTTCAACCGTAGCGGTGCTGATCTCTTCGACTTCTGTTGTTCGATCGGGAAAAATTGTGTTAAATATCTCATTGCCACTGCAGCCTGCAAAGAAAAGAAAAGCAATAAATATGACAGCGGAGAAAATTCTGATCAAGAAATGATCTAGAAATACACTTCTTTTATTCATGTATCAATTTCCTATTGTAACAGCTTTACCTGCCTGATCAGGCAGACTCCATTCTCATTCAAAACACAAAGGAAGGCATTATAACGCAAAAAATGTGTAAAATTATGCTTTTTCACCATCATATTCTGCCTTTTTTATCACTTATCAATTGTTCGATATGAGCTGACCGCTTTTTTAAATGCAGCAAGACCGAGGATCACGCTTGCAATGAATGGAAGAATGAATTGCAGAATCCCGGAAAGAACGGAATATAGAAAGACCGGGAAAACGGCAACGATCGCCCCCAGCGCATATCCGACAGCACTAATATCAGGAGCCGCACCGTTCAGTAAGTGATCGCTTTTTGCTCTTCTGATCACATCATATGCGGCAGTGCTGATCACTGCGGCAATGATCCCCGGGATTATTAAAGCAAAACCGGGATCAAACGATTTCACGACCAACGCACTGAAAACCATTCCCAGTAAACTGATGATAATGGATAGGAAAAAAGTCGGGCTTAATTCCCAAAACAGGAATCGATCGGCTGAAATGGGAAGCTGACGCACAATCTGCCAGCATGCCAGATCATTGCGCAGGCGTTTTACAGCCATCAGCCCCAGGCGAATGCTCCAAAAAGCGATGATAAAAGCCCGGTTTCCAACATCAGTAATGAAAGGAAATCCGATCACAATACTGAATGTGGTGAACCAATCCATCAGGGATGACCACTTCCAGTTTCTTTTGGTTTGAATAAACCCTTTCCATACCAGCACTCGAGCCCTGATTCTTGATTTCGGCAGGCGAGATGGGCGTTGACTTACACCCAGTTTTTGCCTGGTTTTCAATTCATCTGCGTATGAATTTAATCCAAATCTCGCCGCCTGGTTAAGCATTTCTTCTTCCTGCGTTTCTTGAGCTGCCCGGGTCAGGCTTATGGAGTTGGAAACCTGGAATAAGATTCCCAGAGAAATCAATGCCGCGATCCAATCAACACCCAAAGGGAACGTCAGGCTGTTTCGTTCAAAAGCCGCCCTTACCGGAAAGAGAAAATTTATTCCGGAATAATTCAATACAGGAATTCTCCCGTTGAATGCAGTGATCAGAAATAAAACCAGCATCAACGCAGTAAGCAGGATAACGATCCATCTCAACCAGCGAAATTTAAGATCATTCCGCAGTCGAAGAATTCCCAGAACCCACTGCAGAGAAAATAAAGCCAGATGAACCGGTAGGATCACGATCCAAGCGCGAAATCCATAAACAAGATATGTAATTACCGCCAATGAATCTGCCATGACTACCTCTGCTACCGAGAAACCGATCACCATTGTCAACAGCCAGATAGGGAATGCACTTTTCAACCAGGGTAAAAAGAACCAGCGCATCACAACCTGTCTACGGTTGATGGGCATCTGGCAGATCAAAGCTGCATCCTGTTTCGAAAAAACCACCGGGCTTTTTTTCATCGCTCTCCAGCATGATATCAGGTTCCATAATCCCAAAAGGAGAATTTCGAGAACTACTGCCCCGCGAATAGGATCCGCCGCATTGATCAAACCCAATACGATAGCCCCGCACTGTGCAAAAAAAATGAGCACCATGAAAGTCCAGGCACTGAAGAATAGAAATAGATAAATTAGATAAACACGGTTGTTGAATGAATGGTCGTCCTTATCGTAAGCGACGATCGATAACCAGTAAACGAGCTCCCATTCTTCTATGCGTTTTCGCAGCCAATGCACCGCATTCATGTTATTCCAATTCTATTGATCCTTGATCGATCCTCAGGTGATGATCTCCCAGCCGGGTTTTTAAAGCATCATCATGAGTTGAAAGCAGGATAGTCACTTCTTCCTGTCGCAGACGGAGCAGTTCGCTGATCAGTAACTCCGTACCGGCAGTATCAAGTGCTGAAGTAGGTTCATCCAGAAGCAGCACGCTGAATGGACGGATGAGAGCAAGCGCCAGCCCCATTTTTAAACGCATACCGCGTGAAAAATTATGCGGAAAAAGATTTCTTGCTTCCCATAGATCCAGTTTTCTCAGCAGTTCTTCTGCCCGCCGGTCAAAATCTTCCACTGCATCGTTTGCCATAGCGACAAACTGTAAATGCTCCCAGGCAGTCAGTTCCAGATAAAAACGAGGTACATCGGGGACGAATACCAGCCGTCGATGAAATTCAACCTCATTTTCATACAGGTCAAAATCATCCACCGAAACCGTCCCTTCAGAAGGACACACCAGCCCGGATATGCAGGAAAGGAATGTGGTTTTCCCAGAACCATTCGGTCCGGATAATGTGGTAATTTTTCCGGTTTCAAATTGAATTGTTGTCGGAGCTAATGCCAGAAAAGCATTATATTTCTTGCTTAATTCACAAACCGAAAGTTTTGCTGCCAACGATAGCTCCCTTCTTCTTTGACTTCGATACTTTACATGGTCACCGGAGTTCTCAAGTTTTATAGCGCAGATAGAAGTGATTATTAAACATTGCTGCGCTGGATATCATCACGCACCTGCCGTACTGCCATATAGAGATGTTCCGCTTTGAGCTCTTTGATCGTCAGGCAGGGTGCATTCAATTTTTTCGCCAGGGTATATGCCAGCCCCTGATCATACGACTCCGCTTCCATATTGATCACCACACTTTTAATATCTTCATGAGCAAGTTTTTCTGCCACCTGGTACGATTCTTCCAGGGGCGCAAACGCACCCTGGGCAACATTTCCAGCGCCATCGGTCATCACGATCAAGATCGGTCTTACATCCGGATGGATCATCAATTCCTTTTTAACAACGATCTCTGCCATTGCCAGTCCTGCCGAAAGAGGGGTCTTTCCTCCTACAGGAATATTTCTAAGCGCCCGCTTGGCAAGCTGGATGGAATTGGTAGGCGGCAGGATCAGGGTCGCCCGGTCTTTCTGGAAAACGATCAAACCCACTTTATCTCTACGCTGATAAGCATCTGTCAGCAGGGAAACAATGGCACCTTTGGTGGCGCTCATTCTCTCAGCTACCGCCATTGACCATGAGGCATCCACCAGAAACAGGATCAGGTTGGCAGCCCGCCTTACACGTACTTTTTTCATGAAATCATCAGAATGAACGTGCAGAGCCAGACCATCGTTCTCTTTCGCGCGCTCCGCCTGATATGGAGCAGCCGCGCGCAGGGTAGCGTCAAAAGCTACATCGCTCAAATCGCCGTTGGCAGGACGCGCCTGAATATAACGACCGCGTTTTCTGGTAGTCTGTGTGCGGGATCGTCTTCCGCCGTAGCGGCGGACAATTTTATCCAGCGGGGTATCCAGTCTTCGGGGAGTGAAGGATTCCCCGATACGGATGCGCTGTCCCCCTTCCCACCAATTTGCATTATATTGATCGAAGGCTTTTTGGGGAGGAACCGGCATTTCGCTGTTTTCGGTTGTGGGTTCCGTTAACTCCTCCCCATTCATACTTTTTTTTGGGGGGATTCCTGTTTTTCCTTTGGAACGTCCGGATCTTCTTCGTCCTCAACCGACTCTTTATAGCCGACCAATTTTTCGATCTTTTCATGCAGTTCATCCGCATCCATTTCGCTCATCTGCATCGGTCCACCGCGTATACGGTGCAAAAGTGCCAGTTCGGCAACCATCCCGATATCCAGATCATTGATGCGGGTGCGACCCTCAAAAGCAGCCTGTGCTCTGGCTGCTTTCAAGATCGTCAGGTCTGCACGGTGCCCTTCGACATTCATTGCAGTCGTTAAATTAGCAATTGCGATCAAATCGCGATTGGAATAGGTTACATCATCCACAATTTGCCGGGCAACTTCTATTTTGTGTGAGAGTTCTTTCTCTTTCTGCATCCATTCATCTCTGAATGCTTCCGCATCCGCTTCATAAGCCAGATGACGCTGCATGATCTCAATTCTCTCACGGGACGAGTTGATCCCGTGTATCTCAACCGACAATCCAAAACGATCCAGCAGCTGGGGGCGCAGTTCTCCTTCTTCAGGATTCATCGTTCCCACCAGAATGAAGCGTGCGGGGTGGATAAACGAAATCCCTTCCCGCTCGACGATATTCATACCCATGGCTGCCGAATCAAGCAAAATATCCACCACGTGATCATCCAGCAGGTTCACTTCATCAATGTAGAGTAAGCCGCGGTTGGCAGATGCCAGAACTCCGGGTTCAAAATGCCGTTCGCCTTTGCGAATGGCTTCTTCAATATCCAGTGTTCCCACCACACGGTCTTCTGTTGCAGATACCGGCAGGTCGATAAAGGGGGTTCGAACAACTTTTTCAGGGAGTTTTTCACCCTTTGCTACTCGTTCCTGACATTCCGTGCACCAGGTATCGGGCTTATCGGGATCGCAGGAGAAGCGGCAGTCGCTGACCACACGCACCTGCGGCAGCAGCGCTGCCAGCGCGCGGGCAGCGGTCGATTTCGCCGTTCCGCGTTCACCACGGATCAAAACTCCACCAATACGCGTATCAACCGCATTCAGGATCAACGCGCGTTTCATACGTTCCTGCCCTACAATTGCTGTAAATGGATAGATCACTCTCATGGATTTACCTCGCCGAGTAAGTTTACCATTTGAGCCATTCCTATACAACGTTTAAAGATATGATATTTATTAAAGATAAAAGAACCCTGATTCTTGTTCAGGGTTCTTCCTCTTTCTACCAATCTTCTTTTGGGCACCACATGGTCACCGGGTCAGGCGTTGAGCCGTCCCAGCACAGGTCGGGCTGTGTCTTCTGGAACAGCACTTCCCCGCTCCAGCGTGTATTGCCGTTGCCGTCCACTGCTTCAATAATGTAAGTAACTCCCCACAAAGGCGGATTCACTACATAGTTGTGAGAGAGATGGGCATACCCCACATTGGGATTCGACGCTGATTGGACCAGATCAACCTCATAAAAAGATAGATTATTATGGGTCTGTTTCACGTAGACCGTTCCACCGGAACCAATTTGCGATGAAAATTCAAACACCAGGGTGCAGTACTGACCCGGAATATGCATGATATTGATCCCATTTTCGACGTAACCTGGTCTACCGTTTGTGGGCATGCCGTAGCGACCGTAATCGATATCATCCGGTCCTGTGGAACCCAGCGGCATACACCATCCGCTCAATCCATTCTGCATGGTTCCATCACCTGTTAGGCTGGTATCCGGTTGGCTTACGTAGACTGTGGGAGTTGTCCCTCCAGGCTCTGCTGCCGAAACAGTTGAAACCGCCTGAGTTGACTGTGAAGCGATGGGGGTTGTGAGCGGAGTGATCGTGGCAATAGAAACGGTTGCAGTAACCACCTTTTCTACCACCTCCGTTACTACAACCGTTTGAGGGACGAGAACTGTAGCTTCCACAACCTTCGGTTCAAACAACGAGCAAGATGCCAACAGGGCAAATCCGACGATTATGGCAATTATTTTTGTTATCTTCTCTAAATTCCGCATGCAATCCTCTTCGGTCAAAATAATGTTAGATTATACCGCGTGTTATTTCTCCAACAATTTTCCAATATTGACATTCTTTCTAAAAAAGTCTATACTATGGTGCAGTGGTATGACCAACATACCACTGCACCGAGGTGTATATGGATACTATTTCAAGACCATCCCTTTCAGAAATTGTAGCAGGGAAAATCGCAGGAATGATCCTGGATGAAGTGTATCGCAGTGGATTTCAGCTTCCTGCTGAGCGCGACCTGGTCAAGCAGTTTGGGGTCAGCCGCAGTACTTTGCGTGAAGCATTGAAACTGCTGGAAGACTCCGGGTTGATCGAGGTACGCCACGGTGTTGGTTCCTTTGTAGCTGAATTGACCGAAGGCAGCCTACTGAAAGCGCATGAGATCGCAGATAGAGCTGCCGGGCAGAACTATAACGTTGAATCAGAATCTATTCCAATTGAAGAAGCTCCAGAAGGTCCCAAACGCCTTCCGGTGAACCCCGAAAAACCCCTGATCATCCCAAATCTGCAGAAAGACCGCCTGGGAACATTTTCGTTTATTTCCTGGTGGGAACGCGATAAAGTGGAAAACGCCAAAGTCATGGTCATCGGTGCAGGAGCGCTGGGAAATGAAGTGATCAAAAACCTGGTGCTTATGGGGATCGGATACATCTATATTGTTGACTTCGACACTATCGAAATGGCAAATCTATCACGTTCCGTGCTTTTCAGAGAAAGCGATAAGGGACGAAAAAAAGCCGAAGTGGCAGCCGCCCGCGCGAAAGAGATCAATCCCAATGTGCATGTGCAGTATATGCACGGCGATGTAACCACAGATATCGGGCTGGGTGTTTTCAGGCGCATGGACGTCATCATCGGCTGCCTGGATAACCGTGAGGCACGCCTGGCGGTGAACCGCTTTGCTTACTGGATGAACAAACCCTGGGTGGATGGAGCTATTCAGGAATTTTTCGGATTGGCACGTGTCTTCGTACCGGGCGAAGGCGCCTGCTTTGAGTGCACCCTCACCGAACAAGCCCGCCGCGACCTTTCCGTCCGCTATTCCTGCCCTCTACTGGCACGCGAAAACGTGCTGCTCGGGAAAGTACCTACCACACCTACCATTGCTTCCATCATCGGTGCGATCCAATCGCAAGAAGCGCTTAAATTGATCCATCATAAACCGGTCGAAGCGGGAAAAGTGATCCATTTCAACGGTATGACCAATGAAATGCACAAAACCAGCTATACCCCTGTTGAAGATTGCGAAAGCCACTGGACGTACGGAAAGATCACCGAGCTGCCCTTCCGTGCGGATACAACCACACTTGACGATATGCTCAAGATCATTCATCGGGATCTCGGTCCGCAGGCAGTGCTGGAACTTGATCAGGAACTGATCCTTTCTTTGTACTGCCGCAACTGCCAGACAAAAGAAGATATTCTGCAGCCGATCTCACAGGTTGGTTTCAACCATGCCCACTGCCCCACCTGCGGCATGCTGCGTGAAACCGAAATGACGCACATCATCACCGGCGAAGAAACGTACCTGAACCGCACACTTGCCAGTTTGGGAGTCCCCAAGCTGCATATCCTGAGAGCTTACAACACCGACCAGTATGCTTTTTATGAACTCAGCGGCGATCGGGAAAACGCGCTGCACTTCAATCACTTCCAGAAACCATCCATCAAACTCAAAGATGTTCCTCTCATCAAAATTTCGGAAGAGAAAAAAGAGAAATCCGCCATTACATTACAAAAGTCAAGAATCAAACTGGAGCCAGACGACCAGAATTCATGAGAAAACCAAATTTTCTGCAGGCAGTATTGATCTTTTTACTGATCTTGAGCGTTGGCTTTGGATCAGGTTATCTCATTCTCTATTATCTAGCACCTCAAACAGCGATCGGGCAGCTTGGAACGCGTGTACTGATCCTGCTTGTTGTTGGAATCGGAAGCGGATTGGTCTGCCGGCTGGCGATTCCAAAGAGATTATGGTTCTTTAAAAGTGTCTTTGGTGTGCTGGGAAGCCTTTTAAGCATTGCTATTCTTGATTGGTTTTTTCCGGGTTCTTTAGTCCTGCTTGAGAAACAATCTTTTCCCGCAGTAAATTGGTCGGCTGCGGAATATACCCAGATCGCATGTTTACTGGTGATCACCCTTTTGATCGCTCTGCTGGGGAAGAAACGCACCGCAGTTCCTCAACCAGAGATCCAGAGGGTAGAGCCAAAAAAAGCCGTACAAAAAGCCGCTCCTTCGCGCAGCGCTTCAAAATCATCCGTCAAGAGTAAAACCAAACTCCCTGCCGTCAAATTGAATGCAACTGCGAAGAAAACAACCGCCAAAAAAACCATCAGTAAAAAAACAGCCAGCAAACCAGCCGTCAAAAAAACGACATCAGCTGTTAAAGTGAAAGCTGCGAAGAAATCAACGACAACGAGAAAGAAAACGACCGCAGCCAAAACAAAGAAACGCAGCAAGAACAATAACGTCACACTAACCGGAACTGAAGAACACCGCTGCCCTTATTGTCTGGAGATCGTTAATAAAAATGACCCGCGTGGCGTGGTAGTTTGCCCTGATTGCGGCACATGGCACCACAAAGACTGCTGGGATATCACCGGCTCATGCCAGGTGGCGCATAAACATAAACTTTAAAACTCACCGCAGGAGGTGGATATGGCAGATATATCAGTAACATTGGTGCTTCCCAGTGGAGGTGCAAGAAGGGCAGAAATGCCGGATGATGTTTCTATCGGTGATCTGCTCACCGAACTAACCTCTATGCTCGGGCTGCCCACCGTAGGACCCGACGGCAGACCTCTCGGCTACCGTATCGACAGTAAGGCACTGGGGAGAGAACTGCGGGAAACGGAAACCCTTAAACAGGCTCAAATCCCTGGCGATGACCGGCTGATGATCACGACGGATATTACCGCAGGAGCGGTTTCCGTTTCATCAAGCCCGCGTATGCGCCGCTTGAAAAAAGATTTCGAACTTATCCAGGAGATCAATGCGCGCAGTGACCTGATAAAAGTGGAAGCTGAAAAGACGCATGGAAATCTTCCCCCGGAAAAATATCTTGTTACGTTCAATTGTAAAGGAATCATTGGAATTGATCGGAAAGGTAATCCGAAATTCGGAAACAAGCATGAAGTAGAGATCTATCTCCACAATCAGTACCCGCAGCGCTGGCCCGGCATGAAATGGCTGACACCCATCTGGCATCCCAACATCAATCATGCCAACGGCAGCGTGTGCATCGATGCAGCCTGGTGGACCGCCAGCCGCTCACTTGACCGGCTGGTCATTATGCTGGGAGAAATGGTGCAGTACAAGAACTACCATGATGATCCTAAAAAACCTCCCTTCCCCTGGGATATGGAGGCTGCACAATGGTGTCAGAAGTATCGGAAAGGTCATCCGGAGGCTTTTCCGGTAGATAAGCGGGAACTGCTTCGTCCAGAACGCATCAAGATCGGGAAGAAAGCAGAAATCGTAAAGAAAAAGCCAAGAATCAAGTTGAAATAAAAAAAGGAGAGAAAAATGTCTGATAAGAATGTAACCCTCGTTTTACCTTCAGGTGGAAGCCGTAATGCAGAAGTCCCCGATGATGTTGAGATCAAAGACCTGCTGCCGGAACTAGCCACCACTCTCGAACTGCCCACCGTTGGACCTGACGGCAGACCGGTTAGCTACCGCCTCGACAGCAAAGCGCTGGGACGTGAGCTGAACGAAGATGAAACCCTTACCTCAGCCGGCGTACCGGATGATGATCGCCTGATGATCACCGCAGATATCACTGCAGGTTGAGAAAAAGCCTGATTTAGCGAGTTTTTCATTGGAGAAAAAATTCCGCCTTCAACTCACACAGGAAACCGAAATGGCACCACGAAATTCACGTATTCCAGTCCGGCAATCTCTGGAATGGATGCCCAAACAGAGATTCGACAACCCCGCAGAGCCGCTCGTTAAGGTTTTCCTCACGCAGAATGCATACATTCGCATCTGCGCCCATGCTGGAAGCGACCTTGATAATGAAGTGGGCGGATGGATGGCTGGAAAATACTGCAGGGACAATGCCACCGGGGAACAGTTTGTCGTGATCGACACGATTCTGGCAGCTCCTTACACCGAGCAGGGTGCAGCGCACCTTACTTTCACAAGCAACACACAGATTGCTCTTTTTAACTTTCTGGAGCGATACCATCCCGATAAAGAACTACTCGGCTGGTATCACACGCACCCGAAAATGAGCATTTTCTTTTCATCGTGGGATGAATGGCTGCATAACAACTTCTTCTCAAAACCGTGGCAGGTCGCGCTGGTTGTGGAACCGTATACATCTGCGGGTGGTTTCTTCATTCGCCAGAAAAACGGTGGAATGGACACCCGTGCATATTTTGGATTTCACGAGCTGATCAACAAGGAAAAGAAAAGTAAGGTCTTTTGGAAAAACCTGGAACCGAAGAGGAATTTGGAAACCATGGAAACGGAGGTATTAGTTGTATGAAAAGAAATTTGCGTTTTTACACGCTGGGGATCACGGGAGCGATCGGCGGACTGCTGGGATGGCAGTTAAGCAACGTGCTCGGTCTCTCTTTCACATCCAATTTTTATGTCAGTGAAGTCATCATTGGTGCATTGATCGGTGGATTGATCGGTTTATTCATCGGCGTGGGTGAAGGGCTGCTGGCACAGTCATGGGGAGTAGGCTTTAAAAAAGGAGCGGTCGCCCTGCTCCTGGGAGCCGTCGGTGGAGGCATTGCCTTACCTCTGGCAGAGAGCGTTTTTCTCGCCATCGGCGGAGAGATCTGGAGCCGCCCCTTTGGCTGGGCGCTCTTTGGTCTGCTGATCGGATTCGCGACCTCCATCACGGGTGGTTCGCAGCTCTGGAAAGGCGGACTGGGTGGATTCATCGGCGGATTAATCGGAGGCGCACTGCTTGAAGCAGCCAGAGCCATCCTTTCTGACCCTGCCCTTGGAAAAGCTGCCGGGCTTATGCTGCTCGGTTTTTCAACCGGCGTCTTCACCGCCCTGATCAGTTTCGCCCTTTCACGCACCTGGCTTGAAGTGACCAGCGGAAAAATTCTGGGCATGGAATTCATCCTCGATAAATTCCTGAAATCAAATGGACCATCTGCCACCATCGGCAGCAGCCCATTGAAAGCGGAAATTGCCATCCCCGATGAAGGCATCGACCCACAGCATGCCATTCTTGAAGGGCATGACACCTATTTCACCCTGAAAGACCTGAGCCTCAGTGGAACATACATTGATGGGAAAAAGGTGGATGTGGCAAAGCTGAAGAATAACCAACACATCCGCATGGGGAAGACGGAGATGATCTACCATGAAAAGAGGTAATGCTATGCGTAAATTAAAAAGAAATGCCCTTGTCACCATTGTCCTGATGCTGGGAATTTTGATGAGCGCATGTGCTTCAAAAGACGCGCAAAGTACAGCTGGCGGAGAAGCGGTCACCCTGCAGATAACCCAGGTGGATACCAGTGAATTCCCGCTTGTCCATGTGTATGTCTCTGCGAAAGACCAGGCAGGCAATCCTGTGCCGGTACCTGTTACGGATATTGAACTCCTCGAAGACGGCTCTCCCATCAGCACACAGGCGATCCAGGGTATGGATGAAGTTACTTCCTTTACCAGTCTGCTGGTCATCGACAACTCAGGCAGTATGAATTTCTCAAACAAGCTGGATACAGCCAAACAGGCTGCCTCATCTTATATTGAGCAAATGCGTTCAGCCGATCAGGCTGGCATTATCACCTTCAACACACAGGTGCAAACCGTTCAGGAAATCACCCCGGATATGGATGCTCTGCTGGCAGGCGTCAACGGCATTCAAGCGCGTGATGATACTGCCATGTGGGATGCACTTCTGCAGGCTGTAGAAACCCTGAATCCCATCAGCGGGCGCAAAGCCATCATCGTTCTTACCGATGGAATGGACAACCAAAGCGCTGCAACCCCGGAGCAAATTCTCTCCGCCATCGGGGAAAGCGGTCTTTCCATTTCGACCATTGGCTTTGGAACAAAACCTGAAGAAGGGACTGAACCAGATGAATATGAAGGGATCGATGAGCAAACACTCACCGATCTTGCAGAACAGGCTGGCGGTATCTACGGGTATGTTGAAGATCCCGAAGCACTGGTAAGTTTGTATTCCACCATCCGGGAATCGCTGCAGAGTGAAGTGGTTATCAGTTATCTCACCCCGCAGGCATTACGTGATGGAGTTAAACGCGCTCTTTCGGTGAGGTTATCAGGAGCCTGGCAGGCTCATGTAGGCGGATCATCTTCCTCATACAATCCGGGTGGTCTGATCCCTGAGGTTCCCAACCCGGGGAACTGGGGCTTGTTTGCCATCCTGCTGGGAGCATTGATCCTCCTGCTGGTTATCCCCCTGATCTGGGCAGCTGTTGCAGCAAAAAAACGGAAAAAGAAGATCCGCATTAAACTGCTGGATTAAAGACAAAAGACTCCCATGAGGGAGTCTTTTTTATTCCAATCATCGAAATGAGTTTTCAATCCACCAATCCGCTGCGAATGGCGATCACCGCTGCCTGAGTGCGGTCTGATACATCCAGTTTTTCGAGAATGGAACTGACATAATTCCGGACGGTGCCCTCAGAAAGAAATAGGTCTTCGGCAATCTCTGCATTGGATTTCCCATGAGAGATCAGCATCAGCACTTCTTTTTCCCGATCTGTTAAATTCGAACCGATCGTTGTTGGAGATTTTTGAGGGATCTTTGAGATCTGTTCGAATATCTTGCCCGCCACCTTCGAATCCACCGGGGTCCTTCCGGCATTGACTTCTTCGATCGCCTGCAGCAGTTTTTCGCGGGGAGCATCTTTCAATAAATAACCATCGGCGCCGTAGCGGATGGCATCCAGAACCCATTGATCTGCATCATAGGTCGTCAACACCAGAATATGAATATCAGGATATTTCTCTTTGATCTGCCTGGTCGCCAGGATCCCGTTTAAAACCGGCATTTTCAGGTCCATCAAAACCACATCCACAGAATGCTTTTCCAGGAAATCGATCGCTTCCAATCCGTTGTAGCTCATCCCAACCACCTCAACGAGGGTTGAAGTGCCCAGAATGGCATTCAATCCTTCACAAACCAGTTCCTGATCATCACAGATCAATACTTTTATCATTATTTCGCTCCATTCGAACCATTATCTTCGTGCCTTGATCCGGAGCACTCAGAATTGTCAGGGTTCCACCCAGGATATTGATCCTCTCCTGCATACCCTGCAGCCCATAATGCTTGGCATCATCCATTTTTTTTATATCAAAACCCATACCATCATCGCTGTAAAGCAGTTGAAGATAACCTTTATAAAGATCGATTTGAAGATTGACATTTTTCGCTTTGGCATGTTTTACAGTATTATCCACCGCTTCCTGCACGGTGCGGTAAATGGCATGGCTGATCTCATCAGGAAGCAGGTTGAGAGATTCATTTAGATTCTCGGTATATTTGAAATCACCGCGAGCAGCACCACTCTGCAGAAGATTACGCAGAGATTGGCAGAGACCAAAATTTTCCAGTTCCGATGTCCGCAGATCGTTCAGAGCGCGGCGCGTTTCATTCAACCCATTTCGGGTGGTTACTAGGCTGCGCTCCAATCCTTTTTTTGCTTCTTCCTGGTTGCTGGTGAATAATGCTTTCACTGCTTCCAATTGAACCGCCACGCTGCTCAAAGTATGTGCCAGCGTATCATGTAATTCCCGCGCCAATCGGTTTCTTTCCCGCGTCTGGGCAAGCTGCTCGGTATAAATTGCATATTTCCGTAAACGGGCATTTGCCTTTTCCAGCTCTATCTGCTGCGAAATCTGCAGTTCACTCATACTATTCACAAACAGACCCATAATGGCGAAGATCACTCCTCTAAAAACAACTGTCACAATCAGAACAAAAAAGCCGAATGGATCGGATTCAATAGAAAGCAGTGAAATAGCAATTTCCACCGCCGTAATAAATCCGCAGAACAGCAGCATGGTTGATTTCGAGAATTTCCAGGCAACAAATAGAACAGGCAAGATCAGGAAAAATATCTGGTCAAAATTAAAATACAAAACACCCGGCATCAAAGAGGCTCGAGTTACCGAATAATCAGGAGTTAAAAATTTTGAAACGATCGTGGTAATAGATAGAAAAATAAGCAGGGTTAAGAACCTGTTTTTGGTAAAGTTTTTCTTGTACCGATTAATGCCCAAAAGAGAAAAGATTATGAAAAGAATTGCAGCCGGTATAAACCTTATCCAGTTAATATCATAAATTGAGTTGCTCGGATCAAACAAAACACGGGTGATCAAACTGAAAAGATAGATACAAAATTGGAACAATACGTAAAAACGTAATAGTTTTATTTCCCGCGGCTCAATATCGGTACTTGTCATGCTTTCATATTAACACAATCCCTGTTTAAACTGCTTGTGATAATACTAATACGAATCCATTACTGGAATCACCCATTTTATATAGAAAAATAATGGATGTTTATGATGCCATCCACTCCAATCAGGTATACAAACTCGAATATAGTCAAAAGAAAATTGGAGTTTATATATGAAAATAAAACCGTTTATCCAATCTTTCGGTAAAAAAATTACTGACTATTATCGAGAGAACAAGAAGAAATCTATCATTATCGGTAGTTCCGCACTGGTATTGATCCTGTTGTTAAGTATTTTTCTATCTACCCGTGGTAAAGCGAATGAAGAAACTACTCAAGCAGAAATTGTTACTCTAACCAGCGGAACGTTTTCGCAGACGCTTGAAGTCGTGGGGGCAGTTCGTGCCGTTCCATCGGCTACGCTCTCATGGGAAACCAGCGGGATCATCAGTCCATTAGAAGTCAGCGTGGGTGATTCGGTAAAAGAAGGCGATATCCTGCTCTCTCTGGAACCAAGTTCTCTTTCCTCTTCTGTTCTGCAGGCACAATCTGATCTCCTCACTGCACAGTACGATGCAGAGAAACTGAAAGCTGCCAACTCGGAATTACAGACTGCCGCTCTGGCTCTGGAAGATGCGGAATATGATTATGCACAGAAGAAAGCAGATAGAGATTATTGGAACTACAACAATACATCAGATGAAAGAGTTGACGAAGCAAGAGCAGCCTATCATCAAGCCGAAGACGATCTATGGAAAGCAGAACTGGCTTATGATGCATTGAGTGATCTGCCGGATGATGATGCAGAAAAGATCACCGCTGATGAAGCCGTGGATGCTGCCCAACTCGCAAGCGATAAAGCGCTACGCACTCTCAATTACCTGCTGGGTCGTTCGTATGACCACAGTGTGGAAACAGATTTCATCGAATGTGATGAGGCATGGGCTACGCTTCAAGAAGCTCGCGTTACGTATGAAAAGTACAAAGACAATTCAGATGAAATTGCTGCCGCCGAAGCAAATGTGCAGGCGCTTCAAAACACGGTCAATTCAGCTTATATCATTGCCCCCTTTGATGGTGTGATCACCGACATTCTTGTCGATGAAGGTGATGTCGTTTCATCAGGTACCTCAGCGGTTCAATTGGATAATCTGAACAATCTGGTAATTGATATCTCGGTATCCGAGATCGACATCAACGATATCAAAGTCGGACAGCCCGTAACCATCACTTTTGATGCTATCTCCAATAAAGAATATGAAGGAGAAGTTACACAGATATCTCTGGCTGGTAACACATCCTCAGGTATCGTGGAATTCACTGTAACGATCACTATCACCAATGTAGATAATGAGATCAAACCCGGGTTTACAGCCGTTGCAACCGTCATGATCAAAGAAATAGAAAATGCAGTTCTGGTTCCCAATCTGGCAATTCAAACCATCGAAAGCACCAGCGTCGTCATGGTTCTGGATGCGAATAACAATATCACCACCATTCCTGTTGAAGTGGAAGCAAGTTCTGATTCGTATTCCATTGTTAAAGGTGATGTTTTAAAGGTAGGAGATCAGGTTCTAGTCTATGCAAACAGCAGCACCATCGATTCAGGATTTGGAATGTTTGGAATAGGCGGGATGATGAGAGATACGGGCACGGGCGGCGATAACCAACCTGATGGCGGCGGTGAGCCACCACAGAATATGCCGCAGCAGTGATCGAGGTTTCAATGAAAAAGAATGTTGTTGAAGCCCATGATATTGTAAAAACATATTCATTGGGTGAAGTACAGGTGCACGCGCTGCGGGGGTTATCACTGCATGTAGAAAAAGGTGAGGTGGTGGCGATCATGGGACCTTCAGGGTCAGGAAAGTCAACCCTCATGAACATCCTTGGATGTCTGGATCGCCCCACGGAAGGATCGTACGTGCTGGATGATAAAGACGTTTCAAAATTGACGGACGATCAATTGGCAGATATCCGAAATAAGAAGATTGGGTTCGTTTTCCAGAACTACAATCTGCTGCAGCGCATCAGCGCACGCGATAATGTCATGCTTCCCCTGCGCTATAGGAGAGATAACGGAAATGGTCACACTGAAATGGCTGAATCCATACTGGAACGCGTGGGGCTTGGAGATCGTATGCAGCACAAACCTTTTGAACTCTCCGGCGGGCAGCAGCAGCGCGTTGCAATTGCCAGAGCATTGATCAACAGTCCTTCGATCATTCTGGCTGATGAGCCCACAGGTAATCTGGATTCAAAAGCCGGTCAGGAGATCATGCAGCTGCTGCTCGAATTGAACAAAGAGGATAATGTTACATTGATCATCGTTACGCATGATCCCCGCGTGGCAAAAATTACCAGCAGGATCATCCATATCATTGATGGGAAGGTGAAAAAATGAACGCATTGAAATTCATCAAAGAAGCAGCGACCAGCCTTCTATCCAACAAAATGCGCACTTTCCTCACCATGCTGGGAATCGTTATCGGAGTTGCCGCGGTGATCTCGATGATGGCGATCGGAAACGGCGCCCAGGAATCGATCACCAGCTCCATTGAATCGATGGGTACGAACCTGATCTTCATTTCTCAAAATAGCGATGTGAGCAATCCTGAAGCACTTACACGATCAGATGCTACGGCGATCAGCGAAGCGGAAACCACATATATTGCAGCCGTTGCACCATCGGTGCAGAACTCAATGAATGTAACCTACTCAGGAAATTCGATCAGCGCACAGATATACGGCGTTACACCAGAATATGAGTACGTTCGCAACACATCGGTCAGCGAAGGCTCTTTCATCACACAAAGCCAGGTTGACGAACGCTCCACCGTAGCTGTGATCGGAGTGGATATTGCAGAAGAACTTTTTAACACCACCCAGAATGTGGTTGGAAACAAGATCCGTATAGGAAGTTATATCTACACAGTCATTGGACTGCTCGAAGAACAGGGCGGTACGGCTACCGGATCATCTGACACACAGGTTTTCATCCCGATCACCACAGCGCAGATCAGGATCATCTCGCGCACCAACACGCACGATGAAGTGAATATGATCTCCCTCTCCGCAACCACTTCTGATGACGTACAGAATGCGATCGATGAAGCAACCCGGATCTTGCAAAGTCAGCATGGAATTCTTGGTGATGAAGAAAATGATTTCACCGTTACATCGCAGGAAACCATCACAGAAGCAGCCAGTACTATTACCGGAGTTCTCACGATCTTCCTGGGTGGTATTGCAGCTATCTCACTGCTGGTTGGCGGCATCGGCATCATGAATATTATGCTGGTAACTGTGGTTGAGAGAACGCGCGAGATCGGGCTGCGAAAAGCAGTTTGCGCTCGAAAAAGCGACAATTTTATCCTGTTCTTGATCGAATCTCTGTTCATTGGATTGATCGGTGGAATTCTAGGCATACTGCTGGGCGCCGGTATTTCAGCGCTCATCGGTAAAATTGCCATCATCAGCTCAACAACCTTGAATCCCAGGATCAGTCTATCATCGGTTCTGCTTTCGACCATTTTCTCGGTTGGTGTGGGCTTGGTTTTTGGAATTTATCCGGCAAACCGGGCTGCCAATCTGGAACCGGTGGAAGCTCTGCGTACTGAATAGAAAAGGATATTCATTCATGAAAAATCCGGTTGAACAGCAAGGAACACGCTCAACCGAACGCATCTGAATATCAACTCTCCTCATTTTGAAACGCGGTTGTTATGGACAACCGCGTTTCACTTATTCAATAATGGATTACTTTTTATCGGCTGCTTTCTTTACTTCCAGCATGGCAAAAGTAACACCGGATGGTTCATTAAATAAACAAAGCCTTGAAGCACCGGTTGGCGTTTCGGTGATCCCATCCACAAGAGATCCACCATTAGCTACAACTTTTTCCGCCATACCTTCAATATCCTCGACCAGAATATAGAGGGCTAAAAACGGCAGTCTGGCTTTCTTCAGTGTGAAAATTCCTCCATCTACCTCCGGAGCATCTTTTCCTGCTTCCATCACGTAAAAACCCAGCCGCTCATCCATTTTGAGATCCCACTCAAATACATCGCGGAAGAACTTCACGGACTTTTCAGCATCGTGCGACGCCAATTCCCAGAATACGATCGGATTCTTATACATGTTCATCTCCCGTTGAATAAGACTCATTATAGAAAATTATTCCTAAAAAGAATCCGACATCTGTATAATTTTATGAGATCTATCGAACAAAACCAAAAATCCTTCCCGTTTTCATCTTTCTTTAATCTCCAATATGTTTTTATCGATTCTCATTTATAGTAGAATCTAACCAGTATAAAATCGATCAATAGATAGGTAAAAGTTTCAGAGAAAAATGGCTATAGAAGAA
>ENA-ORXD01001089-ORXD01001089.1-sediment-metagenome-genome-assembly--contig:-NODE-1089-length-25576-cov-8.913330_pt1 | contig 25576 bp, 17 predicted proteins | sample MGYA00237862_ERZ511471 | MGnify/ENA metagenome assembly ERZ511471
AACCATCTCCTTAAGTTTTCTCTTAAAATTTTCAATGTGTGGGGATTCGCCAAACCCTCGCCATCCCGCCCGCCCCGTCGCAAACGGCCCTGCCCTCGCCATACTTCCGAACGGCCAATCTCTCTACGAGAGCCAGGTCCGCACTCATCGTGGATTTACCAGGTTTACACACCGTTGAGATCATTTTATAACGTTTGTTCATTCATTTCGAACTCATGCCACCCATCCGCCCCATATCAGTTAGCATCCTCCTCACCCTCCTCACCGCCTCCCTCTTCCTTGCGGGCTGCTCCTCACAGACCCCTCCCCCTACAGAACCCGGCCAACTCACGCTAATCCTCACCTCCGATGCATTCCCGGCAAACGGAACGATCCCGGTCCGGTATACCTGTGACGGGGAGGGGGTATCACCCCCTCTCTCGTGGAGCAATGTCCCGGACGGCACCCGGAGTTTTGCCCTGATCTTCGAAGATCCCGATGCACCGATCGGGACCTATACCCACTGGGTCCTGTACAATATCCCCGGCGAGCGGAGAGAGCTTCCTGCAGGTATCCCACCGGGACGGGAATTGCCGGGCGGGGAACTCCAGGGGGTAAACAGTGCCCGGAAAACGGAATATGCCGGCCCCTGTCCTCCTGGAGGTGCTACCCATCGCTATGTCCTGACCGTATGGGCACTGGATGATTCCGTGGATCCTTCCGGGACGGTGGATGTCGGGACGCTCCGGAAGGCCATGGAGGGGCATATTTTGGGAACCGGGCAGCTGACGGGGACGAACCGGAGGGGGGAGGAAGAGGAGGCAGTAAATTTTTATAATCTCGGGTAATTTTGACGTATATAATAAAGGTGGTAGATATGGAACGGCAACGTGTAACTGTTCGGATAGCGCAGGCCGTATTCTGCATGATCGGGCTCATTGCGCTTTGTTCTGCTCCCGTGACGGCTGCGACCATCACGGTCTGTTCTTCGGGCTGCACCTACACCAGCATCCAGGATGCGATCGACCATGCCGCTGACGGCGATACCATAGCGGTCATGAACGGCACCTACTATGAACGCATCATCATCGACAAACCCCTGACCCTCCAGGGAGAAAGCCCGGAAGGGACCGCCATCGTCGGGTCCCATGTCGGGACCGTGGCGAACATCACCGCCGATGATGTGGTGGTCACCGGTTTCTCGATTTCCGGAGGAGGGATGCCGGTGAGCGAGAAAGATTATCCGGCCGGAATCGGTACGAACGGGACCAGCACCCTCCTGATTTCCCAGTGCCGGATCACCGACTGCTACATCGGCATCTATGCCAATGCCACGACCGGGGTTACCATAACCGAAAATGATCTGTTCGGCAATAACCTGACCGGGATCGAAGTCCTCAATTCAAATCTCACCCGGATAACATCCAATTCCGTTCACGACAATTTCCAGGGGGTCCTCCTCGGAACGATGAACGGTATCGAATGTTCGGAAAATACGGTGTACCACAATATGCTGAACGGTCTCTATATCATCGAGGCTATCTCGGACTCAGTGATCGAGGACAACCTGGTCCAGGACAACTGCTATGTGGACTTTGAGGAAGCGGGTGACGACAGCCAGGCAGGGGCATACATCGAATCCATCGAAAACTGCACCATCAGGAACAACCAGTTCATTCACAACGGCGGCCTCGCACTCTTCCTCTCCGGGATGGATTCCTCGGTCCTGGAGGGAAATATCATGGAGGACAACTACGCGGGATTCTCCTATAACGGGATTCCCCCCGATCCCGGCAACAGCATTGGCACATCGAACACCATAGACGGGCTCCCGATCCTCTACCTCGAGGGTGCAACCGGCCAGGTAATCAGCGGCGGGGGCATCGCAACGCTCTACTGCGTTTCCTGTGAGGATATGGTCATCCGTGACCTGCTGCTGACCCAGAAGAACGGATTCGGGATCTACGTCAGCGGGGGATCGGGAATCTCAGCCGTCAATAACACCGTCGAAAACAATGTCTTCCAGAACATCCTCTTTGCCGAGGCGAAAGCTTCTGTACTCACCGGCAACCTGGTGAAGAACGCGATGTACGGGTCCGGGGTTCTCAATGGGGTGAACGTCACGGTATCCGGCAATACCGCCACCGGGAATACGAAAGGCCTTGCTGCTGCGGGGTCCGCCATTGATGTCCACTTCACCGGGAACACCGTTTCAGGCAACGGGGTGGGCATCAGCTTCGAGGATGCCACGGGTGTGGCAACAGGCATCAGCCGGAACGTCATCCAGGGGGATGGTTCCATGGAGCATGATGTTGGAATATCGTTCAGTTCGTCCCAAAACATCCATGCCGACGAAAATACCATCAGCGGACTCTATGAAGGCGTATGGATATACGGTGGAGATTTCAACACCGTCAGCAATTCCTCGATCGATGACTGCAGGTTCGGAATCGAGATATCACCGATAGGCGGCTCTGGAGAACCGACGCCTTCGCGGTTCCACACGATCACCGGGAATGAGGTGGCGACCGAACGGCTGGCCTTCCTTATCAACGGTCGACCCGTCAATGTCTATGGAAACCATGTCTACCTGAACAATTTCTCGTCGCAGGAAGATCCGGGTATGATGCAGGATGCAGGAAATCTGGTTGTCAGCGAACGGGAACCGTTCGGCTGGGGAATGCACCGTTTGGCGAGGCTTCCCCCCGGGACGCCGGCCCCGGCCGCTCCGGATTTCGAACCGAATGTGTTCCATACCGATACCCCGGTGGTCTACAAGTACCAGGATATCTACTTCAACGGCTATCTCGGGAATTACTGGAACTGGTACAACGGGACGGATTCGGATGGGAACGGCGTAGGAACCACGCCGTATCCTGTCTTCATATTTAATACCGACGATTATCCGCTGGTTGCACCGGTTACCGCCTACACTCTCGGTCCTGTTCCGCCCTTCTATGCCGATTTCACAGCATCACCGGTTCAGGGTCCTGCGCCGCTCACGGTACAGTTCACCGATTCGTCCCATGGCACTCCGCTCCTGTGGCTCTACGAGTTCGGGGACGGTTTCACCTCCAACGCGAAAAATCCCCGCCATACCTACCGCACACCAGGAGACTATACCGTCAGCCTGACCATCCGGAAACTGGAAGGACAGACGCTCGTGGACACCACGACGAGGAAACCGGCATTTATCACCGTAACCGGCACCCCGGCACCGGTGCTGTCCGCCAACTTCACGGCCGTTCCGGTATCCGGTCAGGCTCCCCTCACCGTGACCTTTACCGACACCTCAACGGGTGATCCGGATTACTGGAGCTATGACTTCGGGGACGGAACCACCTCATCGGCGAAGAATCCCTCCCATACCTACCGTGCAGCCGGCACCTATACGGTAACCCTCACGACGATGAAGATCGGGAGTGGAGGCCTCACCAGGGATACGACGGTAAAACAGGACCTCATCACGGTGACCGGTATACCGGCACCGGTACTGGCCGCCAACTTCACTGCTGTTCCCGTGTCCGGCCCGCCACCCCTCACCGTCACCTTTACTGACACCTCGACCGGGAACCCGCAGTTCTGGAACTACCAGTTCGGTGACGGATTCTCCTCGACTGCGAAAAATCCGAGCCATACCTACCGGTGGCCCGGGAACTATACCGTAACCCTGACGATCCTCAAACCTGAAGGATCGACCCTGGTTCGGGACACGATCACCAGACAGAACCTCATCAGCGTCGGTTGACCGGACCGGGACGGGGAATGATCCTGCAATGCGGGGGTCATCCTCTTCCCGACCCCGGTCATGGCGGGATGCACCGATCAGGACCTACACCCGCAGGGACCTCTACAACATAACCATCGAGCTAAGAAGGCTTCCTCCAGGCATCCCTCCGGGACGAGAATTGCCGGGCGGGGAACTTCAGGGTATCAACAGTGCCCGGAAAACGGAGTATGCCGGTCCCTGTCCTCCTTCGGGAAGTACCCATCGCTATGTCCTGACTATCTGGGCACTGGATGACTACGTGGATCCTTCCGGGACGGTGGATGCCGCCACGCTCCGGAAGGCCATGGAAGGGCATGTCCTGGGAACCGGGCAGCTGACGGGTACGTTTCGGAGGGTGTGAGGGAGGGGGACATTCCCAAATTTTCCGAACGGCTCATCTCTCCACAAAAGGATAGGTCTACATGTCGCGGATGTGGTGAACGAGACGCAAAATACATCGAATGCTGTGGTATTCTTTATCTTACGAATGATGACGAAATTTTTTATTATTAAAACCGATACAAGAACAAACTAGTGGAGAATAGGCGATGGTGGTAAATGATATACTTCAATCGATAGGAATCATATTTTCGATCTTAGTTGCAATTTTTACCGGTATCTGGGCGTATGCACGATATGTTCTGGAGAGAAACCTTCTACCGTCTGTCCAGCCTGACCTTAACTGTAAGGTTACCGGTTTTCATGATGATAAAAAAATAATTGAAATCATTCTCCATCTGAAAAATGTCGGACCTTCTACATTTGTTGTACGCAACATTAACCTGAAGTTACGTTATATCAGCACCGATGACGAAACCCTCCGCCTTTTTGGAGAATTCAAAGATTCCATTCAGCGAAGAATCGGGCAAGATGATAATGATAAAAAGTTATTCGGCAGACTCGAATTTCCTCATTCTCTCCAAAAAGAGCTGAAAAAAATGGAAGCGAAAGCAAAATCTGCAGGAACTGAAGACGCAGGAGAGAAAACAGAAAAAAAAGGTAAAGAAAAAGAAGGGGGAATCCCTCTGGTTAAGGATATAACTTTTTTTGTGCAGCCCGGGGTGGATCAGATTTTCACCTTCATAACCGGTCTGCCGCCTAATGTGTTGTTTTTACTAGTTCATGCCGAATTTCACTATGTCCAAAACATAACTTGGTTGAGACATAAATTATTGAGAATCAGCCAATTTTTAGGATTGATTCAATTTAAATTGGAGGATATTCAGTATCCCCATTCAATCGAAAGAGTCTTTGAAATCTGATCAGGACAATTTTCCTGCAGGGATAATATCCAATGGAGCAATTCGGGTATTTTATCCAATCTAACTTCAGGTTCAATAATTGTATGTCCATCCACCCCACTTGTATTAAATAGCATAAAGGGAAGAGCAATCTCATATACAGAGAGTAGTATTCTTCGATCTCAATGAATGAACATACGCGAATCACGAAAGAAGAGGCTAGTCATCTCATCAAGATCCATACCGATGCCGCTTGGCACATTCTTATATAGTACATATATATCGTGATAATTATACTGGGGAACCTTCCAGAGAGTCTTTGGCGGTGCTAAGATTACAAATACCTCCTGCCGTTATTGTTGGGTAATGGTGTGAATCTCACATAACTCCTACGGTATCAATTTTCATCGAAAGGCCGGCCCCGGGAATTTCACAGGATAGGGGCGGCATGACATTTCCAATGATCCGGAATGGTCAATCTCTCCGCGTCGCTCTTCCCAGAAGGGCAGCTCTGGTGGCGGGACGTGGAGCTGATAAGAAGGTCGGGTTTGTAGATCAGATCTGTTATAGAAGGGAAGGGTGCCTGTGACATCGTGGCGGAAACGGGTCATCCGGCCCAAAGACCTCCTTGTCCTCGAGTTCGAGTTCATCAACCTGGAACTCCTGGAAGTAGGCTGTCTCCGGCCATTAGGGGAAGGAGCGCATTACATCATCCTGCACTTTCCGCCCCAGAATATTGGGGAGGAGGCATTTTTTGAGAAGGCAGAAGGCTACACCATTCCCCCGAATCCCATCAATGGAGAGGGGGATCCTGATAACGAGCTTACAAGAGAAGACTCTGAAAAACTACTGAAAACACAGCCCCTATCCCGGATTACAGGACCCAGCCGACTTGTCTTTGAGGTTCCTGCGGGTCAGACTATTCGCTATACCCTCCCGGACCTGCTCGACTGGTGTACCCGGCTACCTCTGAGGATTGTCCCCCACGGGATGGAGGCGGATACCGATATGTATATCGGACGAGTTTCCGTCGTCGGCAGCCTTGTGAAGCAGATCCCCCTTCTGCGGGAGGCCGCGCGGAGGAGGCTTATCGTCGTTCTCGATGAGGAAGTCGAGGTCGGCAGGATCGAACAGGGACCGACAAATACGGTTTACCCCAACTTTAATTCCGAATGGAAGGAGTGGTGTGAAACCTCACCGCTGGCTGCTTCCCTCTTAGGGACCCAGGACGAGGCGGTTAGGGACCTCTCCAGAACGGTCAGGGACCTCGCCACCTCCCCATCACTGCCGCTGTCCCTGCGTTCTCCAAACGCAGATGAGACCGCGATTGAGCTCCCCTACCGGTTGATCCTCTCGCCCCATGCCCACTCCGGGTGGATCCATGCAAAGGACCCGGTGACTCACGAGGAGCAGACTCACGAGGAGCAGGCTCTGGGAAAGACAGTCCCTTGCCATGGTGAAGGGGGCGGTCGGACGGAGCTCTGGCACACCCGTCTCGGTTTCCGTGAGGTGAAGGGGGGAGGAAACATCTCGGTGGATGAATTCTCCCCCTACCGGTCGGTACGGGCGGTCTGGACACGGGACTGGCCTGATCACTGGTCGGATTCCGGTTCCCCGATGTGGTGGCTAACGGACGATACAACCCCTTTCCGAACATCACTGAGTACGAAGGATCGGCAGAACCTCGTCCACCTCACCTCCAACTACTATCTCAATTCCAATCTCTATCCTCCAGAGCATTATGATCCTTCTTCGCGGCCGGTTCGTGTGAACAGGCTCATGCTATCCTCCCTTGGCGCCTGGGTGGATGCCAGTGGATCCTGGGATCCGCAAAAAATGGATCGAGGGACAACATATCCCTATCCGTTCACAATCGAGGCCTGGAAGCAGCGGGGGACCATGGGAAGGGACCACTATGTCCAGGTCGTGTACAAGGGATACCTCTTTCCCCTCGGCCACAAGGCTTCCCTCGTGAAGGTGACGGAACGTAAGTTCCACGGAGATAAAGCTGGCAATCCCGCGTACCTCAGGCAGCGGATGTATATCGTGGTCAAGCCGGTGATGGACTATACCCGGGAGACCGGGGCTTTCACAGCTGACGGGAAATCCTTTGACCGTCAGCTGCCGTTTTCAAAGATAACGATCACCACCACGGTGACACCGAATCTCGACCTACCCGATGAAGAAAATAGTACATTTGGTAATCGAAAAATTGGCTATCAAACATACAACGAGGATCTCTTCTGGCCTCAGGTTAACGGCAAGGACTTCCACTTTAATGTCATTGCCGAGGATAGGTTCAATCATCCGGTAGAAATCTCAGTGCCGCTCATCTTTGTAGGCCTTAAATGTGCAGCAAACGAAAAAGCATTAGGGACATTGATTCATGGAGATGAGGGGGTTGTTAACAAGTATACAGGAAAAAGAGTTACTTGTGAAATCCACAACCAGCCCCTCTCCATCCTCAGGGACACCGACCAGCAGACCACGTTCGATCTCTATGGGATCCAGTTCACTGCTAATACACCGAATGAGCAGAATTACCTGCAGCTGATGAAGGTCTACGGGGAAGATGCGCCACAGTTCTACCCTGCCGTCGACAATTTCTCACTCGTCATCCCTGCCGTTCGGGAGATGACCGACAATACGGCCATTTCGCAGGTACGGTACGACGACATATTCCTCAAGGAGGGATTGAGAGGTGGCAGCCTGTTCGCCACCATCACGGATGGATTGAACCTCTCCTTTTCTGGCAAGAGGGACCGTTGCGGGGCCATCATCCAGCCGGATTTTCAGATCACCGGGCTTTCCCAAATCATGGGGCCGGTGGGGGGCAGTCTAGAGAAATTCGATTCAACTATCGGAGGCTGTAACTTTTATCCTGATGACTTTTTCGGCGATGCCAAGATCTTCGGGGTCATCAGCCTCAAAGATATCATCAATCCGATCTTGGGTTTCACAGACTCTTCCCCAGAAATTCCGAAATTCATCTCTGACGGTATAAACAGGAAAATCGAGTTTCACTGGTCCCCGAAACTCAGGAACTGGAATGGGATTTTCCTGACCAACAACAACAAGGCAACCCTGAATGTTGACGTATGCCTCACCGTCGAAATAGGTCAAGATAACATTTTGAAGAAGACCATCGAGGTGAGCACCATGATGACGAACTTTACCGTCAGACTGCTGGGGGATACATACCCCTTCATCGAAATTCCGTTTAATTCTTTGGAATTCACGTCGACTGCAGGGAAGAAACCCGATGTCAATGTGGACCTCGGTGACATCCAGTTTCTGGGCCCTCTCAGTTTTGTGAAGGAACTTGAGAAGTATATCCCGCTATCAGGATTCTCATATTCGCCAGTCCTGGATGTGACGGCAGAAGGGATCAGTGCCGGTTACACCGTGGCAATCCCGAATGTCTCCGTGGGCCTATTCAGCCTGACTAATCTGACCCTGGGCGGCGTTGCCACAATACCCTTCACAGAGAATCCACTCTCGTTCCGGTTCAACTTCTGCGAACGGCAATGCCCGTTTGAGCTCACGTACATGGCCTTTGGGGGCAGGGGTTTCTTCAACCTCACCGTGGATCCCAAAGGGGTCCAAGTGATTGAAGCTGCCCTCGAATTTGGGGCGGACCTTTCCATCAATTTCGGTGTAGCCAGCGGCGGCGTGCATGTGATGGCTGGCATTTACTTCGAGAACGACGGGGGTATCGTTAAACTTCAAGGCTATCTCAGAATGGGCGGGGAGGTGGATGTACTCGGTCTCATCTCGGCAGCCATCGAACTCTACATGCAGCTCCTGTACGAGGCCGCATCCGGGAAATGCGTGGGATCCGCCACGATCACGGTCGAAGTGCGTGTCCTCTTCTTTTGTAAGGACGTGGAGATCCACGCTGAGCGCAAGTTTGCCGGTTCCGGAAGCGATCCCACGTTCCGGGAGATGATGGAGCCTTACCATGATGAGATCTGGGGCACAGTGGATCCCTGGGGGGTATACTGCAGTGCCTTTGCCTTTGTCGGGGCAGGAGGAGGGGATTGACTATGCCAACCATCGAAAGAATCGTATGGACCGCCCTGCCCCTTGGAAATGGAACGGATGAAGGGGGAAAATATCTCGAAATCTCCGTTTTCATCTCCCCTCGGCTCGAGCCGCTGGATCTTTTGATTCATCCCGAGAATATCCTGCCGCTGGAGGAATATCCGGACTTCACATGCTGGCCTGATACCATCAGCCGTAAAATGACCGGTCATATTGTCGAGTTCAGTTACTTCAAGGATGGCAAGAAAAAAAAGTTCACAAGACGACCGGAACTTTTTAAGAACTACACGAGGCCTGATCCGGGTCTTTGGAAATGGCTATTTCCCGCTAAACAAACGTGGGTAAAACCATTCCAGTACAAAAATCTCTCTAACAACCTCATTCATTCCTACCAAGTCAGGAATCTCGTTGCTGGTATCCGGAAAACATATGTGGAAACATCTGTTCATAGACCTGAAGCCCTCCCGAAAGTCCCCCCCAATATGCAAGATTTTCCGCCAGAATTGACCGATCTTGGCCATCTCATCGATCAAATCGGGAATAATAACACATATCAGATTTTCCTGAAAAATTATGAACCCCTGATGAAAAATAAATTGGTTTTCAACCCTATTACCCTGAAGGGATCGACGAATGCCTTGCCGGGGGTAGATGAGAATACCGCATCCTTTTTAATCCCCCGGCGGTTCTATGATCGCCCTGAAGCCAGGAACAGTCAGTATGATCCCCCAGAACCGAATAGCAAAAAAGTCCCAGAATCCCCACAACCCGGGATGGTGGACTTCCACCAGATGATCGCTTCCCTCGGCGACCACCCGAAAATTCTCAAGAAGCTCTGGCTCGTCATCAATCTGCGTATTCCATGGAACGATGAAATTACCGGAGATGCTTCTTTCCGATTCCGTCCAAACTGGCGGGAGGCCACAGAACTGGATATCTGCCCCTGGACGGACTGCACGTTCACGGACGGGCTCTTTCTTCCAAAGGCTACCCCGGGAATCAGTGGCAGAAGGCTGAACCTACAGGATAACCTCTATGAGATCGTCCAGCTGGATCCTGACAGCGCCGCCCTGAAAATAAACCACTTTGCCTGCACCACCCGGGCAGCTTGGAAAGGCGAAAAATCGGTTCCAACCCCTGCCTATGATACCCCGGAAGAGCAGGGTCTCCCTTCCCTCCACTCAGCCGGTATCTCAGTAGTACAGCACGGGCGTGCGGCAGCCCTCCAAGCGCACCTGATAAACATGCAGAAGATCAATACACACTTCTTTGAACCTACAAGCAGTGACAAACAGCCTCCAAATCTGGATGCGGGCGCTCTCATACGCGGATATCGGGTCGATGTGTGGGACGAAACGGAAACGGTGCCCGAAAAGGACCGGAAGTGGCGATCCCTGTGCCAGCGCGTTGTGAGGTTCCAAAGCGGAAATCAGTACTATACCCTAAATGATATCGAGGATGAAGGATACGTGAAGGCGGCCTCGGTCACCTCAGCCCCCCCCGGAGAGGAGCAGGTCGCCACCCCGGAGGTGCTTCCGGACCTCTATCTTCATGAATCCCTGTTCCGGTGGGAGGGATGGAGCCTGTGCGCCCGGCGGCCAGGGAAAACGAGCGTTTCCACAACAGTGGATATGCCACACCCTACCCGTGCGAACGTTAGCGTGCCTGTCCAACACGAATATACGCGGGCCTGGCCGGATTATGGCAGCAGGGACGCTGGTGAGGGAATTATAACAGAATACCCGGACGGACTGAAACTGCATCCCTTCATCAAGGTAAAAGAAGGGAGCCTGCCCGCTCTCCGGTTCGGCCACCTTTACCGCCTACGGGTGCGAACCGTCGATCTGGCCGGCAACAGTGAACCATTCAGCGATAACTGGACAACGGAGGATGACCAGACCGCCTCGCAACCTGTGTCCTATAGCAGGTTCGATCCCGTCCTGCCACCTGCCCTGGCGCTCCGGACCCCGCTTACCGAAGGTGAATCGGTGGAGTGCATGGTCATCAGGAGCAACTACGACAAGACCGCCTTAGAGTATAACAGCACTACCCTTCCCAGCGACCGATATCGGGAATACAATGAGCGGCATGTGATTCCGCCCAAGACCTCCCAGAATATGGCAGAAACCCATGGCATGCTGGACCGCTACCTAAAGGAGGGCAATTACAAGAAAGCATACTACATCTGTCTCAAGGAAGAGGGAAACCTGACCGATCCCTCTATCATGAACATTGAAAACGGGAGCCGTGACACTCTGCCAGAAGACTACATCCATTGGATCGGATCCGACCATACTCCACTGCCTAAAACGGCTACAGATGCGCAGAAGAAAGGTTCCTATGTGATACACAGAGAAGAGCATCTGAAGCTCCCCTACCTGCCGGATCCCCTCGGCTTGGGAGTCGCATTCCGATTCGCGAAAGATCAGGAACCCCAGACCAGGGGAACATCGATATTACTCCAACTTCCTTCATCCAAGGATTGGGTATTCAAAGTACCCTTCATCAGGGGGCTAGCAAGAGGTGAAGAACCTTGGCCTTTGTTCTATTTCCCCTTCCGGATCAGGATTGAACAAGGACAAGGCCCGATAGACTGGACGGCCCCGGTGCTGAAGATTCCGCTCCCCAAAGCCACCGTACTCCGTCTGCAGTACAGCTGCTATCTAAATCAGGAGGACCTCTCCCTGATGGGGTACTGGCAATGGATGAGCGAGAACCCTGAGTTCGCGGAAAAGGAAAAAGACTTTACGTCTGCCGCCTGTGCCGGGGCCCACCCGATGCTGACTCCGTTCCGGGAACTCAGGCTCGTACATGCAGTCCAGCAGCCCCTGGAACAACCGGAGTTCTCGCAGATAACCCTTACCAAGGCGAAAATCGGGGATACTTTTGCCAGTTTCACCAAGGATACCATAGCCCGCATCAGCGCCAGGAGCACGGCAAAAGTGGACATCATGGCAGAATGGTCCGAATGCAAGGACGACCCGGCAAAGGATCAACCGAAACAGGAATTCCACAAGGACCACCATGTGTGCGATGTCAGGATTGAAGATACGAGCAAGGACCAGTTCGAGGTTCAACAGTTCCGGGATGAAGGAGGACAGGAGACACCGGTCTTCCACCATGAATTCCGGGATACTCGTCACCGGATGGTCGACTACTATATGATTGCTACAAGCCGTTTCCGGGAGTTCTTCCCGTCCCAATTAAATCTCGAATTTTCTCGTGTGGGACCGAAAATACAGGATGTTGCTATCCCGAGCTCTGCACGGCCTGATACTCCGAAGGTGCTGTATGTTGTACCGACCTTTTGCTGGGAGGAAACGATGGATGGGGCCCGGGTGGAACACACACGGCAAGGGGGAGGGCTTCGCGTCTACCTGGATCGTCCATGGTTTTCATCTGGGGACGGCGAATTGCTGGGGGTGGTCCTGATGAGGGAACAAAAAGAGTTCAGTAAACCCAGGGTTATTCCCGACCACATGAAATCCTATCTCTCGCAGTGCGGGAACGATCCGGTTTGGCTCTCCGGGGCGCCAACCACGTTCCTCCAGCCTTCCCATTTCCCTCTCGCCAAAGGGGACAGTGATAACCCGACACTCGCGGAGATCCCGGATAATAAGGACCTGAATCGGAAAGTTGCGGTAGCGGCCTATCCTGTGACATGGGATCCGAACCGGAAACTCTGGTTCTGCGACATCGAGATCGATCCAGAGTTCGCATATAACCCATTCGTCAGGCTCGCCCTTGCCAGGTACCAGCCTGATTCGATTCCGGATGCTCACATATCGCCGGTTGTCCTTGCCGACTTCGCCCAGCTCGCCCCTCATCGGACAGCCAGCGTGACGAGGATCCAGGAAGATACTATTGGCGTCGTGGTTTCCGGGATATACCCCAATCCCACACCCCCTGCCACAGGAACTGCGATCAGATCATCAAGGATATCCTGCGGGGAGAACAGTATCCGGGTGGGGGTCCGTGTCGAGGTTCCGGATGAGAAGATATTTGATGCTAAAAGTAATAGCGAGTTGGGGTGGATAACGGCTCCCAATACGGATTATGTCTGGTTATGGCCCAGGATTCTCCCCAACTCCGAGGTTCATTGGACCGGGACGGTCACGCTTCCACCTGACCGCGGAACTCACCCGATGCGGCTCTCCATTGAGGAGTTCGAGGAGATACCCTGCGACCCCTCACCGGGATTTGTTATCGGTAGACCGAAAGCACGGAGAATCGTGTTCGCCGATCGGTTCCCGTTGTAAGAAATCGCACTTTTTTAGCGTCCAGTCAATTTGATTCCATTCTTCAGTATTTCCATAAAGAGGGTCTTCTAAATCGTATCTATCTCGCATAAATGCTTCACAGTAAGTAGCGGAGTCAGAGAAGAAACATGAAGGAATTCGCTGTCTGCTGAAGTTGGCCGATTTTCTAAACCAATCATGTCCAATCACTGTGGTCGTGATTATAGGACTGCTGCGGCCAGATATTAAGATCGGAGTATTTTCGTGTAAATTGTAATTATTGTTTATACCATGCTTAAAAAGGTAAATCAGTTATTTCACAACCAAATCTCCTGATATTTCTTGTTTTCTCAATTGTATCCATGACTTCCTGTCATCCTCAAATATTTCATTATACCTATCCATGAAATGGGTAACACGCCCAAAACTTTGTACGATTTCTGTTGTAATTGGAATCATTAATCTGATTTCTTACCTTTTTTTCCACACAATTCAATTTCTCCTCAATTTCCATAGCCCCTATCTCCTTTTCGATGAAATCAAATTGCATTTTTTATAATAATAAAAAATATTTCCCTAATATTATTAGGATTAGAGCAAGCGGAGAGAGCTTCCTGCAGGTATCCCTCCGGGACGGTGGAGACCGGCACGCTCCGGAAGGCCATGGAAGGACATGTGCTGGGGACCGGGCAGATGACGGGGACGTATCGGAGGGGGTGAGGGAGAGGGGATATCCCCTTGTTTTCAAATGGCTCGTTTCTCCATTAAAGCCAGGTCCGCACACGAGTGCACAAATCTTTACAGGAATGAGTGAGTGGGATCCTGAACCCACTGGTTCAACAATTTCATATCCGTTCAATCCACATTCAACACCAATGCCCTTGCCGTATTTCCGAATATACCTGGCCCGGTCGTTATTCATCTTTGGGATCTAGTTTGGGGCACTTGGGGCACATTGAAGGTATTTTTCAGGATCTTTTCACGTACAGAAAATATGGAAAAAAGTTACGGAAAATAGGTGAGAAGTGCCCCAAGTGCCCTATAAGGGCTCATTGTCGCATTAACCAAGCCTGCTCTTCCGGCAAATGACCGGTATAGAGCAACTTAATCGTGATATCATCCATCTCCCAGACCGTGCGCCGCAATCGCGAAGCTATCATTACGCCGTTATTTTGTGGGTTAAGCAAGTGCAAACAACCTTAGTCATCTTTTTGCTTTCGCGGAAGACGATGATGGCCAAATAATCCATCTTTTTTTTTAAATGGATACAATTTTAAAGAATTAATAAAAAAATTTATCTTAAAATTGTATATAGGGTACCTCTAATGATTAATTCTTTTAATGATTTAAAAACGTTCTATTTTAAAAATTCTAATAGATTAACTATTTTGCTTGTCCTCTTATTTATAAGTACTATTAATCTAGGAATAATGGGATATTATCAAGCATATAACCAAATAGGCATATCATGTAGACCAATTGATATCCTATACTATTCAATACAATTGTTTTTCTTACAATTTCGGGGAGATATTCAAGATAGCAACGTTTATTTAGATCTGGCCCGGTACTTAGCGCCTTTAATAGTAATACTGTCCGTACTGCCAATCCTTCTATTATTGAGTGAAAAAATTGGATCATCACGTGAATTTAATGATTATACTTTTTCCCAAAAAATGGAAATTCAACGAAAGAATAAACAAAAACACCTTGATGTATTTATCAGTTATCAAAATACGGATAAAACTATAGCAGATGCTATATGCTCCAATTTAGAGAATAAAAAAATTAAATGCTGGTATGCCCCTCGAGATATTCCTCCTGGAGCTGATTGGCAAGATTCTATAAAACATGCAATAAAATTATCGAAGTTGGTAGTCATTGTATGGTCAAATAACACTCAAAAATCAAAAATGGTGAGAAGCGAAGTTACTGCTGCATTAGATGAAGAATGCATTATTATTCCCTTTAGAATAGACAAGGTTGAGCCAAGTGGGGGGTGGTCACTTCTCCTGAACACGACTCATTGGCTTGATGCATATGACCCTCCTCTCGAAAGGCGAATTGATGAATTAGGATATATAATCCTCACGAATCTCAGGGAATCTGATTAAATAGGAAATATAAATAGGCCATAAAGAAGCTATTCATCAAAAAAAGTAAGATAATTGGTGATAAGAGATCCCTCCACCTTGGCCCAGGATTTTATGGCTCTTTCCCGCTAGAATTCCACCCGGATCCAAGTATCAGAACAAATCCGATGAGATAACCCCATCTCGTTACGCACGAACGGTCCTAGATAATATGTATCTAACTATTAACGCAGGAATTCAGGACCGGGCTGCAGGGGATCAACAGTGCCCGGAAAACGGAGTATGCCGGTCCCTGTCCTCCGTCAGGCAGCACCCATCGCTCTGTCCTGACTGTCCGGGCACTGGACGATTCTGTGAATCCTTCCGGGACGGTGGATGACGGGACGCTCCGGAAGGCCATGGAAGGGCATGTCCTGGGGACCGGGCAGCTGACGGGAACGTATCGGAGGATGTGAGGGGGGGATACCAGAGATCCATCTTCGCAATAATTCGCTCACCCCGGTGCAAACGGCCCCGCCCTCGCCATATTTCCAAACGGCTCTCTCACCACGACGCCAGATCCGCACTCTTTGTGGACGTGCTGACTGGAATAACCAAGCCGGTGACTTGTAAGATCATTTAAAGGGGTAATTTCATGAGTGAAAAAGTTCTGAAATCTCCCCAAATTTGTATTTCAGAATTCATTCTGGCTAATTTTTTAATAATAATCTTAATGTGTGGTAGCTTTTCTCCATTCCAGATAATTCAGCCATTTATCGCGGAATTGCTTGAGAGAGAGCTCGGGGGGAGGTGGAACTTTCTCAGGGTCAACAAGAGGTACGGGGGTGATATAGTCGAGCCCCCTTGTTTTTAAGGCACATCGCCACTCTCTTTTCACCCATTCAGAATTTGCAGCATTTTCTGACCAAAATAGGAAAAAAATATCTTTTTCGAATATAGCTTTCTTCAGTTCTTCTTTCCAATATTGCCCTGACTTGATGGCATCAATATCAAGGTAGATAGTAAGCCATGGTGCCATGATCTGCATACCCTGCACCCGACTGAGGACTTGGTCAAGGTCTTTGCTCGAATAGGATGCAAAGGCAGAACGATACACGGTGAGGTCGATGGGAAGGATAGCCGATTCAGAACTTGTATCCTGAATGTCTATTGAGAATCCTATACGAGCGATATCGAAATCTTCAAGCGAGATTGAGATTCGTCCGGTTTTTCGCCCCGGAAGTGTATCTCCTGGAACCGAAACCGTAAATGTTGTGCTTGAGATATCTCCTTTCCATAAAATCCAATTATATTGTTCCATCACGTCAAGATCTCGTATGCTCAAAGACAGACGTAACTTTGAACCATGTATTATTTCAAATGGACCTTCTGACTGGACCCTGACAATTTCATGAGGATATGCTTCTTGGATCCTTTGTTGCACATCCGGTCGGTACTGGGCAAGATAAGCGAAGAAAGAAAGAATAAAATCACTACCCCGTGGAGCAACTGCCGGAGCTGCCACTGAAAAGTGTATATCATCAATATCTGAAATTGAATTAGTATAGGTGAATTTTTTAGGTTTCATTATGGAACTGCACAATAGCCTTTGTTCCTGTTCGGATTGATTGGACCTGTATATTAGGAAAGGATTGTGGAGAAATCCTTCATCCCTAAACAGCGTTTCATAAATTAGCTCCAAACGATTTCTATCATAGAGCGGAATATTTTGTATTATACGATAGATATTAGGGATAGTATGTAAACTGTCCACGACGATGAAGGAGTCATGTATGAGGAATAATAGTTCAATGAGAGAGTTCCTGTCGTTCTCTTTGATAGGATCTCCGATTCTTCCCTTATGATAAATAAAATAAAATATTTTTTTCTCTTTTGCATATTGTATCACAGTTTTAATATAAGGATCGCGGATCGATTCTGACGTGATCAGGATTATCAACATCATTATTTTTGATTTATGGAGTCTTTTAAAAAGACGCGATTGCCAGTTCAGATAAAAACGATTACATACAATCCCACAATGCAGTAATTTATAAAAAAGTTCATCCGCCGCGTTTCGGTCCTTATCTGAAGAGGCCAGATAAATATCCTGCATTAATTTTCAATTATTGAGGAGAATTAATAAAGGTAGGTGACGAGCTGACCAACCTCAAAATCACAAATGTGAGGATCGCCGGTCATTAGTAAATATGAATTAATTTTGAAACACCCACTGGGTCCTCTACAACATCCCCGGCGAGCTGAGAGGGCTTCCTGCCGGTATCCCTCCGGGACGGGAATTGCCGGGCGGGGAACTCCGAAGGATCAACAGTGCCCGGAAAGCGGAGTATGCCGGTCCCTGTCCTCCTTCGGGAATTTCCCATCGCTATGTCCTGACCCTCTGGGCAAAAGGCCCTGCCCTCACCCATATTTCCGAACGGCCCTTCTCTCCACGATTGCTCAGGTCCGCACTCTTCAAGGACAAATCCTTTGGAATACTGAACCCCCACGTTCAACAATTTCATATCCATCTAACCCAATCTCTTTCCCGAATGCTCCTCGCTTTATTTCAGAGCGGCCCCTGGCCCGGTTTCCATGCAGATCCGGAATCTGGTTTGGGGCACTTGGGGCACATTGAGGGTATTTTTCAGGATCTTTTCACGTACAAGAAGTACAGAAAAAAATTCCCGGAAAATGGGTAAGAAGTGCCCCAGAAGCGTTACTTGCTCCGGAAATCCCAAAATAGCCAGGAATTGGAGTATTTAGACATAGTGAATATCCTGTATAAGTGCAATGAAGAACATGAAATTCACCCTGCCTCACCCGGTATGGGATTGTATCTTCTTGTTGAGACGACTATTACTCACTGGGTAATGAGAACCGGTACGGAGGGGAACGGGAAACCCGTGATTCGTCATCCAAAATTGGTTCATTCCGTTCACCCATCGCAATACACCTGTGACGGCTCAAGGATCCCGGGGAACTTCTCCCGGCAGGACTTCCGTGCAAGGTAGCAGAGATGGCAGGCATCTGCGACACCCGCCGGTGGCGGGGTATAACCCAGTTCCCGGGCCAGGTGTGCCGGCCCCCCGTTCAGAAGCGGCCCGCAGATCGGATGGCGGGACGGCGAATAGTTCCGGACCAGTTCCTCGAGCGGATGCTCCCAGATGTTTCCCATGCAGATCCCCTGGCACACCTGGACGTTGCCGTATGCATCCACGGTGAACCCGTGGTGGTTCTTCCAGGTCCTGAACGTCTTCCGTCCGGGGGGGCATTAGCATACCGGCTCAGTTTCGCTGCAGCCACTATCCCTCACGGTGGACAGGCAAGGGACCATTCAATGCATAGTCCCTGCCTGCGATACTGATCAGATTCTTCTACTTCTCAAATGCCTTCTTGACTATCGATTCAACCTTCACCCTAACTTCTTCGCGTAGCGAATCTGATGTTTTATCCAGCTCCGCCGTTAGTTTCGTTAACTCCGGATGTATTTTATGCAGTCGCTCGTAATACTCCGGCGGTGGGAGCTTAATATAATACTTCTCTAGTTCGAAGTACAGAATCCGGCACCACCACCACCATATCCTGTATTCTTGTCCCAGGGCGATATCCCCACCTGCTTCCGAACTCTCGCTGAAGTTCGGGCTGTCTCGGGGATCCCGTACCGTGTTCGCATACTGGAAGGCCTCCTCGGCCTGGATTTTACCGTCGCCGTTTGTGTCAGGATTATATGAAAGGGCCCCGCCAAATGGGTCCTGGCCTGCCTGTGCTGCAATCCAGTCCCGGGCAAACGGATCCCAGTTACCATCCATGGTAACATAAGAGTTCATAAATTCCGTAGCCGCTGATGCCACGCTAGTGGCATCCGCCGGACTTTTTGCCAGGATGGATGCGTTGAATCCACCCGAGTGACACTGCTCTAACATGACGATTAACTGACGGAACCTGGGCAACTCAGCCAGCTTGTTGGAAAAATCAGTGTGGTAATAATTCCCCCAATGCGGGTAAGTACACAAAAAGGCAGTGTTCGGCACCCAGGTTATGCCGCCGTCCGGTGTGTCAGAGTCGCCATGATTGTTGCAGTGGATAAGCAACGTGTCCTGTGAGCGCAGTTTGGTTTTCAGGTCGTCGATTGCTGCCTCGAACCCAGCCCGGTTGCCCTCACCGGTCACCTGGATACGATAAGCTGACCCATCACCCGGCCAATGTACCTGCACCCCGTCCTGGGTATTTAAAGAATTGTCATAATTCAGGACGTAGATATGGGCCGGATTGAAGGCATAAATATCCACCAGCGTCCGGTACAGGAACTCCATATCGTTCAGGTGCCGCTTATTCGTCATACCTGAAAACAGGATGGCATAGCGCGTCCCCTTCGGGATGATTACCGGGCAACGCCAGATGCGTATATACCGCCTAAACAGATTCGGGTTTTCAATGAATCGCACCGGCTCATGGAATGGCTTCAACGTCCTGGTTTGCTTTGCATCCGCTACAGGTGGGAAACGTGCCGGCAGCTCTCGCAGGAATTTGCCGGTCTTGTTATCATACAGCAGGTACCGGCAGGGGTGTCCGAAGTTAGCCCGTGGTTCATCGTCCGCAAAAACGAGTATGCTTGGCTGTGGGGCGACGATCTTCTGGAACTTCGGTCCGATCACCTCACCTTTCTGATAAATACGCATATCGACGTGTAGGTTAGTCGTTTCTCGCTGGGCAAAAGAAAGGAGCTCGAACGCGTGACTTTTTACCGTTCGCAGCACATTGTTACTAATTTTATCACTCATTTCAATCCCTCCATTTTCGTTTTAATTCCTATGCTTACTCAAGATGCGATACCAGCGAATCAGGTACAGAGGGCGCCTTGTGAATCACGCGCCAATGCAAGCTGTCCCCCTTCCTGAAAGGCGGAAATCTGGCCTCTTGTGAATGGATCTTTCCAGTCTCCGAATCGACAATCAAATACCGTGCCGAATGTCCCCAATTGGCACCAGGTTCACGATCGATGAATCCCAGATACGAGTCTGTTGGCACCTCAATTCGTATCGTCGGAAATCGGATTTGCGTACCTGCCGGCATCCGACTCTCAGCCGCGTAGGCTACGCCTCCCAGTCTTTCATCTTCTGTAAGTTGCGAGAGAAGCACTTTGATAAAATCATTAAATGAGAGAGGCATGTTCATCAGACCAGTAGATCATCTACCCTCTTTTTTTTGGCGGAAACCAGACCCGAGATCATCATTCATGGATTATTCTTCTTTGTTTTCTATTTGTCGACCTTATTTCGGCCTGTCGTTCAAGGTCCAGCGGGGCCGTTACCGGGATAGCAATAGAGTACCCTCCGACAATAAGGCCCATATGTTCCTGGAGGATATGGAAGTAATAGACCGATCCCGGTAGGGCGTTTGGCGGAATGGCAATTGCGATATCGAGTGTGTGCGGTCTATTCGCAAAGGAGAGTTCCGTGATGCGTGCACCGGCTATACGGGTGTCTGCTGCCCGCGGGCAGGGATACCGTGATGGTTTTAGAACCGTTAGTATATCACTGGCCCCGCTCTTTTTTATCAGGAACTTCCTTTTTTTGTCCAGGACGCACTCAATCTTCGGGAGAGCCGGGTTCCTGCCGGGACTTGCGAAGGGCAGTTGGACTGCATGGGTAAGTTCCAGAAGGACATCCGCAGAATACTTTTTCCTTTCAGGGAACGGGTTGTTCAGTCCAATAGAGACCTCGTGATTTGAACCGCTGTTTGCGGGGAGGATATGAACGTTCCGCTGTGCAATGTTGTTCTCCCACGGGATATCGAAGGGATATACAAGCGGGTCTGGATTATCGGAATCTCTCGGATTGTCGTTGATATACGCGATCGCAAGCAGGCACTGGTGTGCCGGCGCTGCAATGGGCATCCATTCTACATACGGTGCATCGACCAATCCAAAGGCAGGAACGGTGAAGGGCCCTGCCGGGTTGGGATGGCCAGCCGTTGGCGCAATCGGGTTCCAGTCCGCGGGAGCGAGCCCGGCTGCCGGGTCCGCCCAATAATATCGGAGGAAGACGTTTTCTGCAGGCGTATCACACCGGTTCGCGACCCGCGCCCAGACCCGGTTCATTACGGAAAACCGCGGGTTAAGGTCGGGTGTATCATCATAGGGCGGGATGTCGACAAGGATGTCTGGGCTCGTCCACCAATATTGATGGGAGAACTGCTCCCCATCATCGGCAGGCGAGTCCCGGATCCATAAGTCGGCAACACCGTTTAACGACCAGTGCTGCCGGAAATATGCTAAATTAGACCCGTAACTCGGTGGCAGGGTTGCGACCAGCGGTGGATGGATGAACTCCCCCCATCCGCCCCATTTGCTCCGGACCTGCGTGGCATGTCCTGCGCCATCGGTCTGCCAGACCCTTCCGGTATGCGTAGTGTACCCTCCGGAGTTACGGTAGCGTATGACGTCACCTACCTCGATGTCGCCGTCGGCAACCGGTGTGCAGTTGTCTTCAAGGATCCTGTCGACATCTGAACCGTCTGCTATCCAGTATCGTCGGGGAAGGAACGTGAAGCCCCAGCAGTTGTACCGGCTGTCAGAGGACAACTGTTCTTCGGTCAGGTCAAGATGCCGGTACATACACTGGTCTGTCCCGGCCGGGGCGGGATCAGGGGGCCAGATATAACCGGTCTCGAGGTTGACCGGTCTACCGAGCCGGGTGGTAATGGTCGGCGACATACCAATCACCTACTTCCTGATGCTGCTGGGCGCAGGACTTCCTCAAGCTCTGCCCGGGTGAACCGGATCTCGCGATGGATAGGAAGATGCCGTTGACTCCGGATGATCCGGGCAGTGAAATAAGCTGCCCACGGACAAGGGCGTTCCAGCATCACAGGATAGTGCGGCTTTAAGAATTCTGCCGCATACCGGGCATCGATCTTGCCGAGGATGTACACGAAGCATGACAGTGATATGTCATGGAGTTCCCTCCCATGTTTTTCAATTGTCTGTGCAATCAGCGGGATGGCCTCGCGACCCGCACTCATGACAGCCCGTACATGCGGATCATCATCAAAAACAAAACTGAGTACGGTGGGGCTGCTGGCACAACCGGCGTCCCGGATTTTTCCAGGGTGCAGGATGGCTTCGATCTCTGTATTCAGATTCATTCAGTCACCTCATTGATTTTTCTGCAGAATCTCCCTCCTGCATACGAGTTCTTTAAGCAGTCCAATTCGATGGATTTCTCTTTTTATTAGCTGTTTGTTTGCTAATCTTTCAGTTTTCTATGGCTAGATTTGATAGTAGGCATAAAAATAGGCTTAAATATTCGAAATGCAATTATTTTTATGCCTACGGGCAGTAGGGATCCGGTAGTTCCCCTCAAAGATCTCCCGGACACCTACCCAGTTTTTTCTTTCTGGTCTGGCACGCAATATTATTTGTTGAGCATAAGATTCATTGCTCTGACTAAGTTCAGGAAAGTTGTCCATTTTCCGAGATTTTTGGCTTGTTTTGTCCATATATGGAACTTTTATCTTCGATAGTCCAACCGACCGGTTCAAAATCCGGACCTGGTTTTCAGCTCATTGCAGCCATAGCAGCCGGGAAACACCCATCCCGAACCCAGCGGTTAAGCTGACTCATGCGGTCTGTTACTGAGGTACGCGAGTTCTCGGGAACCAACCTCGCTGCAATTACTCCTCTTGCCTCGAAAAAAGCGATTTCATGATTTTTACCCGAGGAGCGAATGCTCCAATTCCTGTCATCGTATCGTTCTGCGTCAGGTTCGCGACCTGGTCACTCGTCGCAGTACACCTGTTTCGGTTCAAGGACCCCCGGGAACCTCTTCCGGCAGGCCTTCCGTGCAAGGTAGCAGAGGTGGCAGGCATCTGCGACCGTCGCTGGCGGTGTGTATCCCAGGTCCCGGGCGAGTTGTGCCGGCCCTCCTTTTAAAAGAGGCCCGCAGATGGGATGGCTGGACGGGGAATAGTCCCGGACCAGTTCTTCCAGCGGGTGCTCCCAGATGTTTCCCATGCAGATCCCCTGGCACACCTGGACGTTGCCGTATGCGTCCACGTGTATCCGTGACGGTTCCAGCAGGTCCTCGTAGGGACAGGTGGTGAACGTCCGCCAGTCGTGGGGTTCGGCATACTGGCTCAGTTTCGCTGCAGCCCGCCCCCGGAACACGATGCTCCCGCCGGTGATGACTCCTTTCTTTTCCTCCCTCGGGGATCCCCGTGTTTCCGGACCTGATGCCCCGGGGTCCAGGGCGAGGATGGATGCCGGCAGTCCCATCCCCTTTGCCGCCAGGAATGCACGCCGGGCTGCGTTCTCTTCCCGGTTCTCGTAGTGGAAAACGTCATCGCTGATACTGATACCCGCAAGCCCGAGCCCTGGAAAGGGTTCAAGAAAACACCGGGCGTTCTCTTCGGAGGTGGCAAAGTAGCCGTTGGTCACGATACCGACGGCGTATCCCCGGTTTCTTGCCTGACGGATGCCGTTCAGCAGAACGGGATAGAAGAGGAACGGTTCACCGCCTTCGAAGTAGATCTTATCCACAGTTCCCAGAGCGTCAGTCTGATCGAGGAGTGCGGTTATCTGGCTGGGTGTGAACGTTCCTTCCGATTGAGGACTGCTGCAGACAAAACAGTGTTCGCACGACATTGTACACATGTAGGTTGTAAGGATATGCACCTGCGTTATCATGACTTGGAGAACTCCGCAAATCATGAAATATTGCCGAGCTGTTATAAAACATCCCGTCTGTAGCCAGGTCTGTACGTTTCGAGAATAAAAAAATTCAGAAGTATTGAGAAATCCTGAACTCCCGGGTTCAACTACAATTAAATAGTGTTCCTCTTAATTCCCGTATGGTCATATTTCGGGTTTCAGGCAGGGATGGTTCATTCTCTGCACATCAGGAGGTTCGGGACTATCCTGACCCTGACATGAGGAGGACAGAGGGGAGACACATGGTAGAAGTGAAATTGAGAATACTCGAATGCATCGATACAAAGGGAGAACGAGAGGAAGAGCCATACCTGTGTATATCAGTCGATGGGTCTGATCTAGCTACCTGGGGGCCCTGGGATATGCGACAGGGTGATTCCCTTAATCTAAATGATAAAATTGGCAGAACTTTTGAGGGACATGATATATTCATCGGCCTTTTTGAAGAAGACCCGGGCAGAGGCGGTGGTGATGAACGTTACGACGGAGTACATATCGTAGGGCATGAACACTCCGTAGGGGAATCTGGATTTCATCGTGTGACGGAAGAAGACGAGCGTATGGCTCACTTCGATGCTCGAGCGGTAATACTTCAGCCGCATGGGAGATACATTGTCGATCTACCGCAACATGGCACTACGCGATACAAACTCTACTTTGACACACGGAGTGATACCATGGCCGATTTTCTCCCTCCCTCGTATTGCCTGGAGCTGGTCTCTCTTCGTTGCCGTGATGCCCAGCAATACGCGGATCACGTGTATATCAAGGTAAATGGCGAGAGGGTATGGGGGCCGCACAGGATGAGAACCGGGAGTTATCTGCGTATGGACCCTGCAGTAAATATTCCCATCTATGCAGATACGTCGATCCAGTTATGGGAGGAAGATGAAGATGGCAGAGATGATTTATTCGGCGAATTAAGGCTTCAGCTCGGGGACGATTTCGTTTATAGGGGCCTTTCACATCAGACATTTTCCCGCGACCGTGGTATATCTGGGAGTGCGAATTATATCCTGTTATACCGGGTCAGGGAGAGATTACTGGACGATACAACGGGGTTTGCTCGTTGTTAGGAGTATTCTGCATCGGAGCTGAAGACGCCGGTGAGAAAGGGGGATACAATACCACCCCCCACCATCCCGCCCGCCCCGGCGCAAACGGCCCTGCCTTCACCATCCCCCGAACGGCCCTCATCTCCACGACAGCCAGGTCCGCCCTCAGCGTGAACAAGCCCCTTTGCAAGAGTGTCTTTCATGAGGAATACTGAACCCCAAAGTTCAACAATTTCATATCCGTTCAACCCAATCTCCTGCCATAATGCTCCTCGCTGTATTTCAGAGGGGACCATGGCTCGGTTGCTATGCAGCTCCGGGATCTGGTTTAGGGCACATAGGGCACATTGAGGGTATTTTTCAGGATCTTTTCACGTACAGAAAATAGAGAAAAAAGTTCCGGAAAATAGGTGAGAAGTGCCCTAAGTGCCCTAAAAGAATTAAATGGCCCGGAAATTTGAAAAT
>ENA-ORXD01001090-ORXD01001090.1-sediment-metagenome-genome-assembly--contig:-NODE-1090-length-25571-cov-4.017573_pt1 | contig 25571 bp, 28 predicted proteins | sample MGYA00237862_ERZ511471 | MGnify/ENA metagenome assembly ERZ511471
CGGCTCGCCCTCGAAGCTCGCTGAGAGCAGGACGATCGTCTCGCACTGGCTGCGCACGGGATCGAGCTCCTCGTGCCCATCCGCGCTGGCGTACTGCCAATCCATGAAGTAGACCGCGCAGCGTCCCGACACGGCATCGAGACCCTCAGGCAAGAACGCCGCGACGGCGGCGGGATCGGCCTCGAACTCTACGGCGAGGGCCTCGCCGACGTAGTGCCAGGGCGGCGCGGCGGCGAGACTCGAGGTGCCGCGAGGCGTGCGGGGAAGCGTGTAGCCGTTCAGCATCGTCCCTCCCGGGAGTATCGAAGGCGCCGACTAGCGACGCATGACGAGGGCGTTGTAGCGCTCCGCCGAGAGCGCGCGAAAGACGCCGGCGGCGGTCGTACACACGGCGCCCTGCCTGTCCTTGAGCTCGGCCTCCAGCCGGACCGTCCGCCCCTCGACGGCGACCACCCGACAAACGGCGCCGACGAGCCCATCCGAGATGTACAGAGGCCGCAAGAAGGTCGTATTCAGCTCCAGGGTCACCGTCATCTCTCCGGTCTCGCGCACGCTCGTCCACCCCATGATCTCGTCCAGGAGCCCCATCTGGATGGCGCCGTGGAGGATGTCGCCCTGCCCCGCGAAGCGACGCGTCGGCACGTACTCGCAAGAGGCCTCGCGGCGTTCGTCGTCCCAGAAGAACGCGAGATGCAGGCCGTCGGCGTTTTCCGACCCGCAGAAGAAGCAGTCCGGTGTGGGATACGGGTTCGGAATCTCGCTCTTCACGCCTGACCGCCTCTCTCGTCATGCCGTGCCGGTGAGGCGCCGGCGACTCCGTCACCGCCGGCACGCGCTACGCCCTCCGCGGGTATCATCCCCCGCAGCGGGTGAGAACGCGAGTCCGTGAGGAGTCATGTTCGACGACGGTAAACTCAAGGTGACCTTCGCGCCGGGGACGCTTCCCGACGGTCCGATCGCGCCCCGACGCTACACGCTGACCCACTCGGATCGCACAGGGCAGCTGTTCCTCACTATCGGAGCTGAGTACGACGGCAAAGCCCTCCGCTCTCTCCAGGTGCGTCTGGAACGCGACGAGGTGCTCGGCGAGTGGGTGATCAGCGACGGCCGGCCGCGGCTCGAGCTGCACATGACGGCCCAGGCCGGCCTGCCTATCTTCGGTACGGCCGCCGTGCGCCGACGCATCTTCCACGGCTACCGCAGCCTCGTGCTGGCCGCGCTCGAGCACGCCGAGCGGGACTTCACCGGGGCCGGGGCGCACCCGGAACTGGTAGGCGCCCCGGTCCTGGCCCGCTTTCACTACCGCCGGGGGCGCGAGGAACGCGAGCCCTGGGGAGCATGGGACGAGGCCGGCGAGCGCAAGGGCGCGCAGGCAGGCGGCTAAGCCGCGTCGCCTTACGACCCGTAGAAGTGCGCCTTCACGTTCACCGGGAACCCCTGCCGCTCCGCCATCGCCCGCAGTTGTGCCAGCACCTGCTCGCCGGGCGCCCCGTAGAGGTCGATGCGCTGGACGCGCACCATCTTCAGACCGGCGCTTATTCTGGGAGCCGCCGCGGCCAAGTGCTGCTCGAACGACTCACTGTCCGGATGCGTGTACACACTGACCGCCTCACGACCGTCGTCGCTCAGGAACGTCTCAAAGCGGATGATCCTCGGCGCCGCGGCCTTAACGAAGTCGATCATGTCGGTGATGGCGGCCTTCCACTCGTCGAGTCCGCCGTCGGGGATTGTGTATGTGCCCACGAAGGTCACTTCCGTGCCGGCCATCGTGTCCTCCTTCCCTGAGGGGCCGTATGCACAGAGGGTGCCCGGGGCTGCGCCGGCGCTAACGCGCTCGCCGGCATCGAAGTGCCGGGACTCCGCGCCGCCCGGAGGGCGCTCAGCGACGCGGGTCGATAGGTGTCGACCGCTCGGCGCCGGCCTCAATGACGGCCGCCGCCTCCAGGCAGAGATCCTCACGCCAGAGGTCGGCGTAGACCTGCACGCCCGTGGGCAGGCCATCGACGACGCCCGTCGGCAGCGCCACGGCGGGCAACCCCAGGACGTTGGCAGGCGTGATGAAGGGCGTACTGTCCAGGACGAGCTGCGTGCCCGTCTCCGGGTCGAGATCGGCGTCCGCCGGCCAGGGCAGACGCGTCCAGGTCGGCCCCACGGCGACCGGGAAGCGCACAAAGAACTCGGACCAGAGGCGCTGCAAGAACGAGCGCGTCGTGTGGATGTCGTACGCCGAGACGGCGCCCCGCTCGTGGCGAGCCGCAGCGCGCACGAGGTAGTCGTGCATCGACTCCGTCAGGAGCGGGCGCCAGCGCGGGATCAGCAGCGAGAAGTCGCTCCACAAGACGTCGCCCCAGGTTTCGTTGACGAGGTCGAGCTCGGGAGGCTCCGCCAGCTCGACGTCCCAGCCGGCCGCGGCCAGAAGCCGGCCGGCGTTCTGAATCGCGGCCGTGGTCGCAGCGGGCAACTCGACGCGCGGGACGCGCAGCACGAGGGCGGCGCGGCGCACGGCGGGCTCTGGCCCTTCCAGCGGCGCGTTTACGGAGCGCGGGTCGCGGACGTCGCGGCCGGCGAGCACGGTGAGGGCGAGCCGCAGATCGGCGACCGAGCGGGCCATCGGCCCGTCGACGGCCATCATCTGCTGGGCGAGACCGGGGTCGAGCGGCGGCAGTGAGCTCGCCCGGGCGATGCGGCCCGCGGTGGGCTTGAGCGCCGCCACGCCGCAGCAGTAGGCGGGGTTGCGCAACGAGCCGCCGAGGTCGTTGCCCAAGCCGAGCGGCGTCATGCCGGTGGCCAGTGCGGCGGCGTCGCCGCCGCTCGAGCCGCCGGCCGTCAGCGCCGCGTTCCAGGGGTTCAGCGTGCGGCCGCGCAGAGGGTTGGCCGTGCTCAACCGCAGGGCGAGCTCGGGCAGGTTCGTGCGGCCGATGACGATCGCCCCGGCGGACTTCATGCGTTCGACGACCGGCGCGTCCCGCCAGGGCAGCGCGTCGCGCAGCCCCGGCACGCCGTGTGTCGTCGCCGAGCCGATGCAGTCGATGTTCTCCTTGACGGTAAAGGGCACGCCGCGCAGCGGGCCGCTCACTTCGCCCCGGTCGGCGGCGTCGGCATCCGCCAGAGCCGTCTCGCGCAGCACGACGGTGACGGCGTTCGTGTAGCCGTTCACCTCGTCGATGCGCGCCAAGTGAGCCTCGACGACCTCACGGCTGGAGACGTCACCGGCGGCGATCAACCCCGCCAGTTCGCTGGCGCAGCGCTGCCACAACCGTACGTCCGACGATCCCTTCATAGAGGACATCGTACTGCAGCGTTATGTTCCGGCCCGATGCCGGCTCAGCAGCCGCGATACCTCACGCACGATCGCGTCTTTGGTCTCGAGATCGAGCCGTATCGCTTTCGCCCACCAACCGGCTTTGTCGCCGCCCATCACCGTCCCTCGGAGGCGCGCTCGAGAGCGGCGATGTCGAACTTCTTCATGCGCAGCATCGCCTCCGTCGCGCGCGCGGCCTTGTTGGAGTCGGGGTCCGTCATCATGCGGTCAAGCGCCGTGGGCACAACCTGCCAGGACACGCCGAACTTGTCCTTCAGCCAGCCGCACTGCTGCGCGGCCTCATCGCCGCCGGCGGTCAGCTTGTACCAGTAGTAGTCGATCTCGTCCTGTGTCTCGCAGTTCACGATCAGTGAGATCGCCTCGTTGAAGGTGAAGACGGGACCGCCGTTGAGGGCGGTGAAGCGCTGCCCGTCCAGCTCGAACTCGACGGTCATCACCGACCCGGGCGGGCGACCGTGGATCTCTCGGCCGGCCTCGCTGAAGCGCGACACCGCGAGGATGCGCGAGTTCGGAAAGATGGACGTGTAGTACTCAGCCGCCTGCTCGGCCTGGTCGTCGAACCACAAGCAGGGAGCGATCCTCTGCAGAGCGCTCATCGCGGTCCTCCTTGCTCAAGCAACATTCTTGCACCAGAGGTTCCCCGCCGAAGAGAAACGAACCCATGCGCGCGGAGGGCCGCGCGGCCGCGAGCGTTACCGACCGGTCATCAACCGGCGGCCGCGACCTCGTGACCGGCGGCGGCCAAAGCGCGCCGTGCCGCCTCGAGCGCCGCCGCGCGCACCAGCACGTAGTCCGTATCGAAGGTCGAGAGCGCGAAGATGGCGACGCCGGCCTCGGCGAGCGGCGTCGCGAGCCGCGCCAGGATGCCGGTCAGGGCCATGTCGAGCGGGCCCTCCACGACCAGGGCGCGCCAGCCGGTCTCCGCCCGCACGCCGGCGGGCACCGCCGCCGCCGGGCAGACGACGGAGAACTCGTCGTCTGTCCACGTTAGGGAGCAGAGGCCGTCGCCCGCCCGAACCCACGGCGGGGCGGGCGAGCCGGGCGCCAGACGACAGACGGCGAGCTCTTCGGGCAGTTCGCGGAGCCTCATGGCGCCGGCTCCGCCGCCAGTTCCGCGATGGCTGCGGCCGTCTGGCGCTGCTGGTCCTCGCGGCTGATCGTCGCCGCGCCGTCGCCGCGCTGCGGGCCGTAGTCGCCGAATTGCGCATGGTTGCCGCCCGTGATGAGGAGCAGCCGTGTCGCCGCCGGCAGGCGGCCGAGGGCGGCGGCGGGCTCGTCTCCCGCCACCCCGTCCTCGCTGCCGTACAGCGAGACGACCGCGAGCGGCGCGGAGGAGAGATCGGTGCTGCCGCCCGGGTAGCTGGCGAGCAGCGCCAGCCCCTCTATCGCGGCAGGGTTATCCTTGGCGAACTCCGCCGCCATCGAGCCGCCCAGCGAGTGGCCGCCGACGATCCAGTGCGCGATGTCGGGATACGCGGCCATGACCTCGGCGGCCCGACCCGGCGCGAACACGGCGAGATTGAGCGGCATCGGCACGGCGACCGCCAGGATGCCGCGCTCGCTCACCTTCCGCATGAGGGGGGCGTAGGCGGCCGGGTCAACCAGACCACCGGGGTAGAAGACCAAGCCCGTATCGGCGGGCGCCGCGGGGGCGAAAGCGTACCAGCCCTGCGGCGTCTCCGCGGTCTTGGCGAGCGCGGCCGCCTCGGGAAACGCCGCGTAGCCCGCCACGCGCGTCCAGGCGAGGAACCCGCCCGCGACTGCGAGCATCAACGCCACGACGGCGATGATCGCGACCTTGAGCATCCTCTTGCCGCGCGCCGACACGAGCCCGGTCACCCGCCCACCGGACCGGGCTGCCGGCCACGCGCCCGCTCGTGCACCCGCCGCTCGAGACGGTAGGTGACCGAGTCGTCATCGCCGGCGGGCCACCGCGTCTCGAGCTCAAAGCCGAGCCGCTCGTAGAAGCGCCGCGCCGCCGCGTTTGTGGCCCGCGGGTCGACGAGCACGGCCGTCACGTCCGGCGCGACGAAACAGCGCGCCAAGGCCAACTCCATCATCTGCGTGCCGTACCCCCGGCCGAGGTCCTCAGCCTCGCCGATCCAGATGTCGAGGGCGCGCAGCCCCAAAGGCACCTCGCCCCAATAGTGGCTGTCCTCAAGCGCGGGATCGATGATCTGCAGGAAGCCGAGCGGGCGGCCACCCGTCTCGGCGATGAGCAGCTCGCGCCAAGCGGGCGAGCGCGCGAGCTGCGCCTCCCAGCCCCAGTCGTCACCGACGCCGGCGGCAACCACGTGCGGCTGCGCCTGCCAGCGGCGCAGCAGCGCGACGTCGTCGGGAGTGGCAGGACGGAGCGTGACGACGGCGGGTGAGCTCATCTCGACTCAGCTAGGCGCACCGGCATCAGCTCGCGGCCGCGCCCGGCTGCGAGGGCGCGCTGCGAGGCCCGTCACGCAGGCCCTCGTAGACGGCGAGCAATTTCTCGCGCTCGCGCCGCCAGTTGTAGCGGGCGAGCGCCGCGGCACGGGCGCGCTCGCCTTTCGCACGCGGGCTCTCCTCGTCGTCGAACAGCTCACGCACGGCCGCCGCGATGAGCTCCGGACGCTCGGCGTCGGCGATCAGCGTGCCGACGCCCTCGGCGCGCACAACGGCGGCCATGTCCGGCAAGTCGCTGGCCACCACGGGGATGCCGGCCATCATGTCCTCAAAGAGCTTGTTGGGGGCCGCGTAGACGTAGCTGAGGCACGAGCCGACGATGGGGATGATCCCCGCGTCGCAAGCCTCGGTCATGCGCATCATCTGCGCGTACGGCACTGCGTCCAGCACCGCGACGCGATCGGAGAGCCCCTTGTCGCGCACGAGTCCGCGCAGGTCCTCGCGCAGGTGCCCCATGCCGACGAGCACGAGGGCGCAGTCGTCCAGCCGCCGCATCGCCTCGATCAGCTGCGGCAGGCCGCGATTGGGGATCAGCGCGCCCTGGTAGATGAGCAGCCGGCGCTTGCCGGCCAGGTACCGCTCGCGGAAGGCGAGGTCCGGGTCCAGTTCCGCGACGACCTCGGGCACGTTGAGCACGACCGTCGGCCGTGGGATGTCGTACTCGGCCACCAGGACGTCGGCGCGGCCGTGGTCGGAAGTAATGCAGGCCGCGGCGTGGCGCAGGAAGAAGCCCTCGTACACTTTCGCCAGCGGGCGCCACCACCACGACCTGGTCCACGGCCAGTTGCGGTAGAGGTTGAGCTCGTCCGAGTCGTGCACGACGGCCGCCCCGCGCAGCCAGGCGGCCAGCTGGCAGACGAGCATCGGGTAGATGTCGCGCGGGTTGTAGACGTCCGCATCCTCGCGGTAGGCGGTCCAGAAGGTTTTGCCGACCGCCTCGACAAAGCGCAACGGGCGCGTCCAGCGCGGCAACTGCCGGGAGGCGAGCTCGACGCGCTTCACGACGTAGTCGCCGCGGTCCTCATACGCCGTCGTCTCCTGGTCCTTGATGGCCACCAGCACGACCTCCCAGCCGGCCTGAGCAAGGGCGCGCGCGCTCCGGTCTACGCGCGCCAGAAAGCGCGACGAGTTGTACTGCACGAGGCAGACCTTGGGGCGCCGAGCCGGCATGCGAGACCTCAGGCGCCCGTCCGGCGGGCGCGCAGCCACTCGCGTACGCCGGCGACGATGATGCCGGCGACGATGCCGAGGAGCAGGCCCTGCAGCATGGCGGCGACCTGTACGCCGCCCGTCGAGGCCGAGCTCGTCTTGGGCACGGGATCGACGTAGATGGAGGCGCGAACCAGGTCTGAGCCCTGGGACGCGCTGCGCGCGTCCTGCTGCGCCTGGTAGAGCGCGGCCTTGGCGTCGAGCAGGGCCTGGTAGTAGCCGGCGCGCTCGGCGGGGCTCACGGACGCGGCGGCCTTCTCCAGCCGCTTGACGTCCGTCGCCAGCTCCTTGGCGCGCGCCTCACTGGACTGCGCCGCCTCTTCGCGAATCGCGAAGAAGCCCTCGTACGGCGCCAGGACGTAGCCGACGGAGGCGCCGGTCACCGCCTGGACGCGCTCCTCCGCCTCCTCCGCCGACGTGCCCGTCACGGAGATCGAAACGGTGGATTTGTCTGCGGTGACGATCTGCGAGCTCACCGTCCCGTTGAGCGCGCCGCGCTCGAGCCCCAGATCGTCTTCCGCCGCGCGCAATACGCTCGGCGTGCTCGCCGCGGTCACGAAGATCTCGGCTTTGGAAGCGTTCGTCATGCCGCCACTGTATGTTGGCACCGTCACGAGCTGGGTCGCCTTCCACTGTGTCGTCGTCTCGCCGTTCGCGACGATCGCCGCCACGACCAGGCCGACGACGGCCGCGGCCGCGACGATGATCCACTCCCGGCGCACGACGCCGCGCATACGCTGCGGCAGCTCGGACTGTGTCATAAGGCCTCCTCGTCTTCTTTGGAGCGGCTCAGCGCCGCGGCGGCGACGCCCGCTCCAACCATGAACCACAGGAACTTGCTCGTCTCCAGACTGTACGTGAGCGACTGCACGAGCAGTACCGCGCCGCCGGCCAGCGAGGCCGCCGCCAGGGTGCGCACCTGGACGCTCAGCGCACGCGCGACGGCCTTCACCGTCACCCACAGGTAGATCGCCAGACCGGCGACGATGCCGATAAGACCGAGAATGCCGGTCTCGACGAGCACCGTGAGATACGTCGTGTGCGACGAGAGCAGGGCGGCGGGCACGCGCGTATCGCGATAGGCGAGGATCGCGTTCTCCCAGTTGCCGGGCCCGACGCCGAAGGGTCGCGCCTGAAACATGCGTGCGGCGCTCTCGGCGAGGTAGATGCGGTACAAGGCCGAGCTGTTGCTCGTGATGCCGGTGATCTTGGCGGTCACCCAGCTGGGGTCGAGCACCACCACGAAGAGCGCAGCGAGGCCGGCCAAGCCGAGAACGACGAGCGAGAGTCGCAGCAGCGGCCGCATCGGGGCCGCCACAACGGCGACAACCGCGCCGATGAGAAACCCGAGAAGGGCGCCGCGGGAGAGCGTCGCGACGACACCGGCGAGCGCGAGCGCGACGGCGCCCCAGAGCAGCACGGCGTGCAGCCGGCGCCGCTCGGCCGCGGCCAAGGGAATGCCGACCGCGGCGCCGGCGGCGAGCACGCCGCCGAAAATATTGGGGTCTTTGAACGTAGTGCGGGCCCGGATGCCGTCCACCACGGTCTTGTAGTAGGGCTGGAACGAGAAGATCTGAAACCGTTCCAGCACGGCGAAGGCGCCGAAGAGGGCGGCCAGCAGGACGAAGGCGACGAGCGCCGCGCGCAGCCGGGCCGGGGTCGAACAGACGCCCACGACGAGGAAGACGAGCAGCACGCTGGAGCCGAGCGCCAGAAAGGCGGCGACGGCGCCGGCCAGGCTCTGAGCGGCCGGCAGGGCCGCGAACGCCCCGGCGAGCAGCAGGAGCAGCGAGATGCCCAGCCAGAGATTCACCGGCGTGGCGCGCGGCAGCCGCTCGCGGCCCTTGAGCACCAGCCAGCCGTAGGCGAGCAGCGCGGAGACGAAGACCGCCTGGTAGACGGTGACGCTGGCGCCGCCGGCGGAGAGTACCTTGCCGAAGTTGCCGAGCATCGCCGCCGCCACGGCGCCGATCACGAGCAGTTCAGGTCGCCGCAGCGACCAGGCGACCAGCGCGGCGATGGCGAGCAACACCCCGCACACCAGCCCCAGCCTCGGGGTGAGGAGGACGAAGATCAGTGTCACGGCGCCTGAGGCCCCCGCCCAGACGAGGGTCGAGCGCAGCGGCGGCGTGGGCGACGTCTCTACCGCCGCCGTGTCCGGTGAGGTCATGCGCGCGTGACCTCGTCGAGCACGGCGGCAAGACGGCCGCTGAGGGCGCGGCGGTCGAAGCGCGCCGCGAACTCGGGTGCGGCTCCGGGCGCCGGCGTGCCCTCACGCTTCTGCTCGGCCAGCGCCGCCAGACGCGCCGCGATGCCGTCGACGTCGCGCGGCGCCAGCACCCAGCCCGCGGCGCTCGCCTCGACGAGCTTTGCCGACTCGCCGTCCGTGGGCACGATGGCCAAGACGGGGATCCCGACGCCGATGTACTCGAAGAGCTTGCCGAGCGCGGTCGCCCGGGCGCCGGGCCTGTCGACGACGATGGCCACGGCGATGTCGGCGGCAGCGACCCGACGCACGGCCTCGTGATGCGGCAGGTAGCCCGCGAAGGTGACCCTGTCGGCAAGCCCCAAGGCGACAACCCGCTCGCGCACGGCGCTCCACTCGTCACCGATGATGTCGAAGACGATCTCCAGCTCTGGGCGAGCGGCGCGCAGCCGCGCCATGGCTTCGAGCAGATCCCAGGGCTCGGAGTGGTTGCGGTACATCTTGCCCATGAAGACGAGGCGCAGCGGGCCCGAGGCATCCGGGGCCCAGGGCGCCACGTCGGCGGCGTCGTAGCCGTTCGGCAGGACGCGCACGTCGCGACCGCCCATCTCCCGCGCCTCGTCGGCGATGACGCCGGTGGTGGCGAGGACGACGTCCGCGGCGCTCATCACGGCGCGCTCGGCGTCGAGCGCGCGCCGCCGCCACCAGGCGTTCGGGTGCCACGCCGTCGGGTTGTCGCGCCAGCCGTCACGCATATCGACGAGCAGCGGCACGCCCAGCTGGTCGGCGATGCGCATGCCGGCGACGGCCACCGAGAACGGCGGCCCGCTGGCGATCACGGCCTGCACGCCCTGCGCGCGACCGAACTTGACGCCGACGTTGGCCGCAGCAGCGGCCCACCAGGCGGCGTCGTCCATCGAGACCCGGCGGGCGAGACGCGCCGAGAGTGAAGGCGCGGCCGGACGCACGGCCGCGGCCGGCGGCGCCGCCTGGGCGCCGGGTCCGCGCGGACTCACCAGCCGCGCCCGAGCGCGGCGCGCCGGCGTTATCGCCGCCGCCACGTAGCCGGACACCCGCCGCGGCGGCAGGCGCACGACGGGCACGTCCAGCACTTCCTCAAGTAGCGAAACGTCGAGCGGGCGACCCTTGGCCGGGGCACTCGTGACCACAGCCGGGCGCCAGCCGAATTCGGGCAAGTAGCGCGCGAATTTGGCGACGCGCTGAACACCGCCGCCGCCAGAAGGGGGATACTCGTAGGTCACAAGGAGCGTCGTCCGCGTCATAGGTCTCTCGTCGACACCGCGCTCGGCGCGGCGCTCGGCCAGGGGCCGACCGCGCCGCACCTCGCCCGCCAGTCTACCACTCGTCCTTGTACGACCCCCGCGGCGCCGACCCTGCCCGGCGTCCCTGCGCGCAGGCGCGCCCGAAGCCACGCGCCGTTCACCCCACCGTCGCATCCACCTCGCGACGCGTGCGCGCGGGCTTCCCGACAACCTCGAGCAGCGTCACGTTGCCGCCCGCATCGCCGCAACACAGGCGCTCGCCGCTCAGGCTGACGGCACAGCAGCGCACCTCGCCGACACCCGGGAAGCGCAGAACCTCAGCGCCGTCGCGCAGATCCCACAGCCGCAGAGACTTGTCGTGACTGGCGGAGACGATCAGCGACCCGTCAGGGAAGAAGGCGCCATCGCGTACGCGGTCGGTGTGCCCTGTCAGCGTTCGCAGTTCCACACCGGACTGCACATCCCACAGCTTGAGCGTCCCGTCGTCACTCGCCGAGAGGACGATGCGGCCGTCGGGTGAGAAGGCACAGGCGAAGACGTAACCCGTGTGACCGGTCAGCGTCTGGACGAGGGCGCCGCTGTCGAGATCCCAGACGATGAGCGTCCCCTCCCTGCTCGCCGTCGCCAGGCGACAGCCGTCGGGTGAGAAGGCACACGAGAACACGGTCTCCCGGTGACCGTGCAGCGTCGCCTTTTCGCCGCCGCTCACGGCATCCCACACCTTGACTACGTAGCCGTGGCCTCCGGTGGCGAACACCCGGCCGTCAGGGGAGATCGCGCAGGCGGTTATCCGGTCCATGTGGCCGGCGAGAGAACGCCGCTCCTCGCCGGTGCGCGCGTCCCACTCCTTCAGCACCTCATCCGTGGCGACCGAGACGACCGATTGCCCGTCCGGCGAGAACGCGCAAGCGACGATCTCGCGTGCATGCCCCTCGCAGGTGAGTCGCGGTGCGCCGCTGCCCGCATCCCAGATGATGAGCGTGTCGTCGCCACTCCCGCTGACCGCCAGCGAGCCGTCCGGCGAGAAGGCGCACGCAGTGATCCAACGGCTGTGGCCGGCGTCCCCGCGACTTCCGGCCGCGCCGGCCGCCTCCCACAGCCGCAACGTGTGGTCGGTCGCGGCGGAGACGATGCGCCGGCCGTCGGGAGAGAACGCGCAGGCCACGACCCAGTCCGTATGGCCCTCGAGCGTCGCCGTGCAGCTCCCGTCCGCGATGTTCCAGACCTTGACGGTCTTGTCCTCGCTTGCCGAGGCGATGTGCCGGCCGTCGGGCGAGACGGCGCACCCGCGTACGGCCCCGGCGTGCCCTGCCAGGGTGCGCAGTTCCTCTCCCGTGCGCGGGTCCCACAGCCGCACCGTCTTGTCGTGGCTCGCCGAGACGACGAGTGAGCCGTCCGGCGAGAAGGCGCAGGCGTTGACCGCAGCGGCGTGGCCCTTCAGGGTGAGGACCTCGTCGCCCGTGCTCACGTCCCAGAGTTTCAGGACTTTGTCCTGACCCGCGGAGACCAAGCGCGTACCGTCCGGTGAGAAAGCACAGTCGTTCACACCGACGATGTGCCCCTTCAGGACGCGACGGGTGAACCCCGTGGCGGGATCCACCAGGCGGATGGTCTTGTCATCGCTCGCCGAGGCGATCGCCCCTCCGTCGGGCGAGAAGGCGCAGGCGTTGACGCGCGACATGTGGACGGAGAACGTGCCACGAGGCGCACCCGTGCCGGTATCCCAGACGGTGAGCTTCGCGTAGCCTCCAGACACGATCGTCCGACCATCCGGCGAGAAGGCGCAAGCGGTGACCCAGTCGGGGGCGCCGGCCAGCGTGGCGCGCTCGGCGCCGGTGTCGGCGTCCCAGAGTTTGAGCAGGCCATCGCGGCTCGCCGAGACGATCGTCCGGCCATCGGGAGAGAAGGCGCACACCTCGATCCAGTCGGTGTGGCCGGAGAGCACGCGAACGCCCGACTCGGATTCGCGCGGGCGCGTGATCTGGCGCAGCCACGGGCGCGCATGAGGCGCCGTGCGCGCCCGGATCTGCGGCGCCGCGACGCCGGCCGCCGCGCTCTCCCACTGCACCTGGTTGGCGAGCTGCTGAAAGGTGAATGTCGGCAACGCCGCGAGGTCCGCGCGACCGAGGTTGTGCAGCTCACGGCCGAGCGCGCGCGAGAAGGCCTCGAGCGCCGCGCGGCGGCCCGGCGAGCCCATCTCGGGGGAAGAACTCAACATGTCGTCCGCCGATCGATTGCCGTAGTGGAGAGCCGACGCCGTCTCGCCACCATGGTACCCGGAAGCCTACCGGCCGTCTCGTTTGGCCGCCCAAGGCCTCGGGGATGACACGCTCAGGATCGTCCAAGCGGGAGGGTCGTCATGAGCGTCAAGAGCATCGTCTACTGCACGGACTTCTCACCCAACGCAGACAAGGCGTTCGATGTGGCCAAGCGGCTCGCCGCGGACTGGGGAGCAAGACTCTTCGTGGTACATGCGGTCTCCGGCGGCGACGAGCTTGCCGCCGCCGCGCTCACCACCTGGCTGCCGTTCAAGAACAGCCTCACCGAGAGACTGATCGCCAAGTACGTCGCCACGGCCGGCGTCGAGGCCGAGGCCGTCGTCCTCAAGGGCTCGCCGGCGAAGGAGATCGTCGGCTACATCGCCGCGCACCGTCCGGAGCTGGTCGTCATCGGGGCCCGCGGTGAGAGCGCGGCGCGCGGCTTCCGCGGCGGCGGCAGCATCACCAACAGGATCATCAACAACTCGCCGGCGCCGGTGCTCGTCGTGCCGGACTAGCACTCGCTGGCGGCGCGCTAAGAGACGGCCCTATCCGGCGAGCGGCATGCGAGCGGGGGCGCCGGGCCGGGCATCCTTCCCACGAACAGCGCCTGCACGTCCAGCGATGAGGGCATGTCGCTCAGCTCCTCGAGGAGGTCGTGCGCGGCAAACGTGAGCGGAATGCCGCGCCTGCGCAGCTCCCGGCGCAGCAGCGTGACGTACATGCCCTGTCCCGGGACCATGGTGCCGCGCACGAGACGGTTCATGTCCGCGGCCGTCGCCGCTGAGCTCAAGTCACCGAGTCCGGCGAGCGCCAGCGGCGTGCTCAGCGTCGTGCGCACGCCGCACGAAGGCGAGGCGTCCACGCCGACCACGGCGAGCACGACGACCCCGCTGCGCTCGTAGTCAGCAATCCTGACGGCCGTCTCCTGCGCAAGCCGCCGATACACTCGCCGCGTGTACCGCAGCACGATCGGCAGCAGCAGAGCGCGGGCACGGAAGCGCCTCGTGCCGGCGGCGCCGTAGAACCACAGCAGCCGCCGTTTGAGCACACCGCCCCAGGCGAGCTCCTCAGGGCAGGGCATCTGCACGATGCCGACGCCGGCCTCCAACAGCGGCTCGACGATCTCGCGCACAGCACCGCTGCGCCGCGTCCCGCCCAAGTAGCGAGTGTGTTCGTTGAGCAGGCAGTGCGACAGGAAGATCACTTTGCCGCCGCGGTCGTCCCGCAGCCCCGGCGGCCACTCGCTCGTGCGCCGCTCACTCATGCGTCGCACAATCTCAAGCCGCTCACTCGAGCGCGGCGGCGAACGCGCTGAAGACCTCGACCCATGCCTCCTGCTCGCCCTCGAGGCCGTAGCGCTCGCCGTTGCGCACGATGATGAGCTTCTTCGCCGGCGACACGTAGACGAACTGGCCGAAGTTGCCGAGCGCCAGGAAGTCGCGCGGCGAGCCCGTCCCCGGCCGGTTCCACCACATGTAGCCATAGCCGACGGGCTCGCCCTGCAGAATGCCTTGATCGCCCGTCGACTCGGCCACCCAGGCGGCGGGCACGATCTGCCTGCCCTCCCAGCGACCGCCGTTCAAGTAGAGCCGCCCGAGCTTCGCGAAGTCGACCGCTCGGGCGTTGATCCCGCTCTCCATCTTCTCGAAGCCGCTCTTCTCGCTGTCCAGACTCCACGAACCGGCGAACTCCATGCCGAGCAGCGTCCACACCTTCTCTTGCAGGTAGGCGGTCACCGACGTGCCGGTCGCGCGCTCGAGGATCAGGCCGAGCAGCAGCGGGTTGTAGTTGTTGTAGAGGAAGGTCTGGCCGGGCGGCTCCACAACTTCCGTCTCGGTGAGCGCCAACTCGCGCAGGTCGTCGTACTGGTACGTCAGCGAACCGTCGCCGCTCGGTCCGAACCTATCCGGATCGTAGCGCAGCCCCGACGACATCATCAGCAGATGGCGGATCTCGATGTCGGCGAAGCGCGCGTCGCGCTCGGCGAGCTCGGGGATGTACTTGGTGATCGGGTCATTGGCGCTACCGATGAGGCCCTCGTCGATGGCGATGCCGACGAGCAGCGAGTCGAACGACTTGGCAACGGAGAAGGAGGTGACGATCGCGTCGCGCGCGTAGCCCATGAAGTACCGCTCATAGATGATCGCGTCGTCCTGGATGACGAGAAAGGCCTGCGTGCCGGTATCGGCGAGAAAGGCGTCGAGGTCGTCGATGCGCTCCTGCGCCTCGAACGCCCGCCGCACGAGCGCCTCGCGTGAGGCGTCCTCTCTGAAGACGAAGGGGCTCTCGGCGGCGACGAGGGCGCGCTCGGGGAAGTACTCGTAGTCGTACACGGTGCCGAGATCGAGGAAAGCGTCGCGGTACATATACGTCGGCGAGTAGCGGATGCTCCAGTAGGCGAACCACGCCACGGCGAGGGCGAGCATGGCTGCCGCGGCCCACAGCACCACGCGCAGCACCCGTCTGCGAGGCGTCGTCACGGCAAGCTCCCCTGGCCGGCTCCCTAGGGTGATCGTACACCCAGCCGGCGTGCATGAGACGGAGCGGCGTTTGCGGCCGCCGCGAACGACGTCGGCGGCGGCCGGCCCCTACCCCCCGAACGACGCCGGCCAGACGACGGCGTCCAGCACGAGAGTGTGGAAGCAGAACACCAGGCAGCCGGCCTCGGCCAGCCAGTAGGCGAGGCGCGGACGACGTGGGCGAAGGGCGAAGAGCGCCGCCGTCAGCGCCAGCGAGCCGGCGGCGACGGCCCAGAGCACGGCGCGGATGGCCAGCCAGACGCCGTCGCTGGGCCGCTCCAGCATCGCCAGGGTGAGCGGCATCCAGAGCGCCGAGGGGAACAGAATCAGCGCGTAGAGCACGCTGAAAACCCAGTAGCCGCGGCGCCCCGCCAGTGTCGCCCGGCTCGGGTCCACGCGGAAGAGGATGAAGTACGTGTAGGCGAAGTACCCCGCCGCGGCCAGAAGCATCGAGACCGTGTACTGCGGCCGCAGGCCGGCCGGCACGCCGCCCCAGAGCGCTTCGCGCAGGGCCGGCTGGGTGCCGACGCCCCAGGCGTAGCTCGCCAGCACGGCCAGACCACCCACCAGAATGACGACGACCAGCGACCGTTTCTGGCGATCCATGCCGGCAGGCCTCTGATCCACGATCTTGGGCGTGTGGTCTAGGTGAAGAGCAGGCTCATGCAGGTGAGCCCTGCCTCGGCCTTGCCGAACTCGGAGACGTCCACGACGCGCACCGCGTAGCCGAGATCACGGACGAGGGCGACGGTCTCCGGGCTCGCTGCGTTCATGAGGATCTCGTGCTCGAGGCGCAAGACGTTGGCGCCCCAAGGCTCCTCAGGAGCGACGTCGACGAGCTTGAAGCCGGCGAAGGCGGCGGCCGGGTCGAGCCAGCGCCGATTGACCAGGCAGGTCTCGTCGTCGAGGGCCGTGATGCACGTCTTGAGGTGCAGGGCGCCCGGCACGTCCACCGGCACGACGGTGTAGCCGAGCGGCCCGACAATCGCCTCCAGCGCCTGAGCGCCGGCGAGGTTCGTGCGTGACGAGAGCCCGACAAACAGCCTCCGCCCCACCCGCAGTACGTCGCCGCCCTCGAGCGTCGCCGGAAGGGAGACGTCCGCCACCTCGCGAACCTCGGCGAGCGCCCGCCGCATGGCGGGGATCTCGCCGCGACGGCTCGCAGTGCCCATCGTGGTGAGCACGGCGACCTCATCGACGACGACCGCCGTGTCCTCGACGAACACGCCGTCGGGGAAGGTCTCGTTGACGTTGAGGACCTGCACCTCGACGCCGCCGGCGCGCAGGGCCGCCACGTAGGCGTCGTGCTGTGCCCGCGCCACGCCGACGTCGACAGGGTCGCGCTCCATGAACGTGAGCTCACAGTCGGCGAGCGCCGGCGACGGCCGATTGACGAGGGCTCTCATGGGCGGCTCCTTCTGCTCACGGCACCGGGTCGAATGCTCATCATGCCGCGCCTCGCCGGGGCCGTCCAGCGGACCGGGACTCGGCGGCGACCCACGTGCCCGGCTTATGCCGCGCGCAGCGCCCGCTCACGGCGCAGGAACGGCAAGGCGAGCGCCGCGATGGCAACGCCGGCGAGGAACGAGGCGGGCTGCATCCAGCTCACGTAGCCGATGATGGCGACCTGCACGACGATCCAGGCGATGAGCACAACGCCCATCGCCAGCGAAAGCAGGGGCGCACGCGGGTTACGCACGATCCAGGCGAGGCTCGCAAGGGCGAAACCGCCGCCGATGACGACGAGGAGGAAGAGGCTCGGAATCAGGTAGCTGCTGAAGGGGCTGCCCTCCAGCCACGAGGGGTCGACGCCCTCCGCGCCCGTGAGGCCGTAGTAGCCGCCGCCGAAGGCGTTGAGCATGACGACGAGCTGAAGAAAGATGATGACGATACGAGCGAGCTTCATGACCGACCCCCGAAACGTTGCGCCCTTGCGCTGCCTGCCGATGCCTGGTAACGTTGTTACCGTAACATCGTTACTGTAACGCTGTTACGGTACCACTGTCAACACAGCTCGCCAACAGCACCGGCGCACGTGCCACGGGACCGTGGCTACCTGGGAGGCTCAGATGGCGACCACCAACGCGGGGACCGCGAACGCAGCGCCGCACGAGCGGCGCGTTGGACCGGTGACGGCGGACGTCGTCGTTTCCGCCGCCCTGAAGATCATCGACGAAGAGGGCCTCGAGGCGCTCACCATGCGGCGCCTCGCCAAAGACCTCGGTGTCGAGCCCGTCACGATCTACCGCCAGCTCCCCAACAAGGAGGCTATCCTGGCCGGCGTCGCAGAGAGACTCTGGCACGAGATGCCGGGGCCGTCGGCCGGCGCAGCAGGCGCCGGGGCGGCGGAGGATGAGCCGGACTGGCGGGCTCAGGTGCGCGCCATGTGGCTTGCCTTGCACCATCTCATGCAGGCACACCCCAACGCCATCCCCATTATCGCAAAGGGCGGCACGTACTCGGCCAGCGCCGGCGGCGGCACCGCGGCGATGGCCGCGGTCTTCCGCGACGCCGGGCTCTCCCCCGACGAGGCCGGCGAGCTCCTGCACATCCTCGCGGCCAGCGTCGTCGGCTTCGGCTTCGCCACGCTGTGGGGCCGGCAGATCGCGCGCGGCGAGCGCCCGGAGACGCCTGCCGGCGAGTCCGCGCCGGCCGCGCCTGCCGACGAGCTCGAGCCCTACTTGGCCGCCATGGCGCGCTGGGATCCGGCCCAGTTCGAACGCGCCCTCGACCTCGTGCTCGGCGCCTACGGCCGCCCTCAACAGCCTCCCGTTTGAATCAGTGGACGCGGCGGTATGCGCTGTGTAGACACCGCAAGCCACACGCGAGAGGAGGTGAACGGCATGGCGATTACACGTTGGGATCCGTTCGGTGAGATCGCGAACCTGCGCCGCGAGATGGACCGCGTCTTCGGCCGCCTCGGCTTCGGCGACGGCCAGAAGGAGCCCCCGCCCTGGATGCCGCAGATCGACGTCAAGACCTCAGGCGAGGACATGGTCGTCTACGCGGAGGTCCCGGGCATGGGCCGCGAGGACATCACGATCGAGGCCGGCGCCGGCCTGCTCACCATCAAGGGCGAGCGCAAGAGCGAGTCGGAGACGACGGAGGAGGGCTGGACCGTCCGCGAGCGCAGCTACGGCACCTTTGAACGCACGCTGCCGCTGCCGGAGGGCGTGGACACCGAGAAGATCACCGCCGAGTACAAAGACGGTGTGCTCGAGGTCCATGTTCCCAAGGGCGCGCTCCCGCCGCCAACGCACCGCGTCGAGATCGGCCCGAGCACGACGGAGTAGCGTGCGGCGCCGGTCGCCCGAAACGGAAAGACACCAAGCGCCAACGGGGCCGGCTCTGCCGGCCCCGCTCATGTTCTCCCCACGCCCCCCTGCAGTCGCGCGCTCCGCGTTGCGTTCCCTCGGCGAGATCTTTATGATACCACACGGTCTGCAACTACCCGAGGAGCACGAACGTGGGTCCCGTCGAGGTCATCGTCGTCATCCTGGTTGTCGGCCTGCGTCTTCTTCTGCCTCTGGCGATCCCGTACTACCCCCTGGTCGGCGTCGTCGCCTGTCTCGTCCTCGACGCCGTCGACCAGACGGTCTTCCAGCAGTTCCCCGCCATCGAGCTCGAGGGCTACCAGCAGTACGACAAAGCGCTGGACATCTACTACCTCGCCATCACTTACCTCTCGACGATGCGCAACTGGACCAGCCGCCCGGCCTTCCAGGTCAGCCGCTTTCTCTACTACTACCGGCTCGTCGGCGTCGTCGCCTTCGAGCTGACGCAGATTCGCGCCCTCCTGCTGGTCTTCCCGAACACCTTCGAGTACTTCTTCATCTTCGTCGAGGCCGTCCGTCTGCGCTGGAACATGCGCCGCATCGGCATCTGGACGGCCATCATCGGCGCGGCCGCCATCTGGATCTTCATCAAGCTGCCGCAGGAGTGGTGGATCCACATCGCAAAGCTGGACATGACCGAGTTCATCGGCGACCAGATCGCCGGCGGCAGCCCAACCGTTCTCGTGCTGGCGGGGATCGTCCTCGTCGGCCTCATCATTGCCGGCTGGTGGGTCGTCAGGCACAAGACGCCTCCAGGCGACCATGGGCCCCGGCTCACCGCCGACCCGCTGCCCTCGGAGTTGCGCGGGCCGGAGCTCTACCGCTCGGCCCGCGCTCGCAGCCGCGTGTTCGACGCCGGCCTGCTCGAGAAGGTGGTCTTGATTGGACTCGTGAGCGTCGTCTTCGCCCAGATCCTCGTCGGCGAGGACGTGAACAATATCGGCATCATTGCCTTCGTAGCCGTCTTCGTGCCCGCCAGCGCGCTCGCCAGCCAGTGGCTCGCTCGCCGCGGCAGAGCCTGGAACACGGTCGCGGTAGAGCTGGTGGGCATGGCGCTCGTCAACTTCGGCATCCTGTTCGTCTTCGGCTTCCTGCAGCGCGTCCTCGGCATCATCGAGACGAGCGCGCCGCTCATCACGACGATCTTCTTCCTCTTCCTGCTGACCGTGCTCATCGTGCTGTTCGACCGCTATCGCACGGTGGCGCTGGCGCGGGAGGAGTATGGTATGCCATCTCACGGGTCGGCCTCGCCACGTGAATGAGCTTCCTCGGCCGGCGTCAAAGGCCACTCGTCTTCTGCCCAGAACTCGGCTGGAGGCGTTCTCCGACGGTGTGTTCGCCATCGCGATCACACTCCTCGTGCTCGAGCTCCACGTGCCGACCGACCCGGAAGGGCTCCTGCGTGAGCTGGCGGCGGAATGGCCTGGCTACCTTGGCTACTTCGTCAGCTTCTCGTTCATCGGCGGAGTCTGGATCGCGCACAGCTACGTAACTCGCTTCATCAAGTCGACGGATGCGGTCCTTCTCCGACTCAACCTCGTGCTGCTGCTCTTCGTTTCGTTCCTCCCGTTCACGACCAGTCTCCTCGCCAACCACCTGGACGATTCCGGCAAGCACGTGGCGGTCATCGTCTTCGGCATCAACCTGACGCTCGCTTCCCTCATGGTGAACGTGTTGACGGGATACTCGGCCCGCAAAGAAGGGCTGGCGGCCGACGACGCCGCGGAGGAGGAGTTGATCGCCTTCGAGAAGGAGCGGCGTATCGCGCTCGGACTTCAAGCGGTGGCAACCATCGTCGGCATCCTCTTGCCTCTTCTCGCCGTCATCATCTACCTCGCGATCTCAGTCCTGATCCTCGCCGACCCAATCTGGAGCACGAGGCGTGGCAAACGTGTCGCGGGGAACGATTAATGCTCCATTCTTTGCCAAGGAGGCCCGACACAATGGCTACATCGACACCCGACACCCAACTCCGGCTGCCCGCGGACGAGCGCGCCGCCATCGGCCGCGCGGCACGCGCCAAGGTCGGCCGCCAGGATCTGGCCGAGTACACTCCTCCGCGGCGCAGGAACCCCGTCGCCATCCTCGAGGGACAGGACGCGCAACGCCAGCAGAGCCTGCTCCCGATTCGGCACGGACGAATGAGCGCCTCGCCCTTCGCGTTCCTGCGCGGCGCGGCCGCCGTGATGGCCGCCGATCTCGCCAAGTCACCAGTGTCTGGGCTCCGCGTGCAGGCGATCGGCGATGCGCACCTCTCCAACTTCGGCGTCTTCGCCACGCCCGAGCGGCGCCTCGCCTTCGACGTCAACGACTTCGACGAAACCCTGCCGGCGCCGTGGGAGTGGGACGTCAAGCGTCTCGTGGCAAGCGCCGTCGTCGCCGCGGAAGACAACGGCGCCGACAGGCGCACCGCGACGGCCGCCGCTCAGCGTGCCGCCCAGGCCTACCGCGAGTCGATGCGCCGCCTCGCCGCCGACACGACGCTGGGCGTCTGGTACGCGCACCTGGATGTCGAGGACCTCGTACAGACGCGTGCGGCCAAGAAGTCCAGGGAGCGCGAAGCGAAGGCGCTGCAGAAGATCCGCACCAAAACCAGCTCTCACGTCGTCGGCAAGCTCGCCGAGGTTGTCGACGGGAAGCTCCGCTTCCGCAGCCTGCCACCGCTCGTCACGCCGCTCGCCGAGTTGCTCGACCGTGAAGAGGCGGACCGCGTCGCGGATCACATTCTGCAGGGCTTCAACGCCTATCGAGAGACGCTCGCCCCCGAGCGGCGGCGCCTCCTCGACCGCTTTCGCATGGTGGACATGGCCCGCAAGGTGGTGGGCGTCGGCAGCGTCGGCACGCGCTGCTTCATCGCCCTCTTCATCGGCCGCGACAACGACGACGTGCTCGTGCTGCAGTTCAAGGAGGCCGGCCCCTCCGTCCTCGCGAAGTACGCCGGGGCCAGCGAGTACGAGCACCAAGGCGAACGCGTCGTCCAGGGGCAGCGCCTCGTCCAGGTCGCCAGCGACATCTTCCTCGGCTGGAACAGCTTCAGCGGCGAGGACAAGCGCCACTACTACTGGCGCCAACTCAAAGACATGAAGGCGTCGGCGGAGATCGGTCTGCTCAGCGCGAAGGGTCTCGAGCGGTACCTCGACGCCTGCGCGTGGTGCCTGGCGCACGCCCACGCGCGCTCCGGCGACCCTCTCGCAATCGCAGCGTACCTCGGCACGGGCACGGCCTTCGACAAGGCAATGGCGGCCTTCGCCGCGGCCTACGCCGATCAAACGAAGAAGGACTGGCAGGCCTTGTGCGACGCGATCGAGGCCGGCCGCATGGAGGCTACGCCGGGAATCTGACCGCCCCCCGGCGGCCGGCGCCAGTCGCCTGGGAGCCGGGCCTCAGGCCTCTTCCACCGGCCGCCCCGTGGCGCCACGCGAAGCCGTCACAACGAGGCCGAAGACCTCGTCTATCTTCGCCCTGAGCGCGTCGCGATCCATATCGCCCAGCGACAGAGCGTCAACGATCCAGTCCTCGGCAACGGCCCAGCCGAGAACGAGCGCCGTAGTGGCCGCCACGGCGACCCGTGGATCCAGCGAGGCGGGGGCCCCCGGCGCCACGTTGCCGCCCTCGAGCGCCCGCACGGACTGCATCGCCGTCGACTCCCCTGAGTTGAGTCCCAGCGCGGACCCCGTCTGGCCCTCCATGGCCGCGCGCGCGATGGCCATCACGTAGCAGCGATTCTCGGTCATGATCCACTCCATCGCGCCGTCGAACGGCCGACCGCTGGCGCGCCGCAGGGCGTCGTTCTCCCGCTGCCGGTCCCGGCCACGAATGAGCACCCGGCGGAACAAGTCGTCCTTGTTCTCGAAGTAGCGATAGATCGCGGAGTGCGGCACGCCCGCCTCCGCGGCGATGTCGCGGATGCTCACATCGAGGGAGCTCCGCCGCGCCAGCAGACGCTCGGCGGCGTCCAGGATCTGGGGCACCATTCGGGCGTCCAGGCGCGGTCGGCCCCGGCGCGGCTTCCCTTCTCCACCTGATGCCGCTTCACCCGTAGACACGCCGACTCCCTTCGTTTGCGTGACCGTTCTGTGGCTGCTTTGAACCTACCACGGCGGCGGCCGCGCCTCTTTACGCGCGCTCCGCCGGAGGCTCCATCTGCCGCATGACCTCGTCGAAGATCACGCGCTCCTCGTCGGTCTTGACGACCATGATGCGCGTCGTCGAGCCGAACGCCTCGACGAACGCATCGCCACTCGTCGCGGCGCGGTTCGCCTGTGCGTCCAGCGTCAGCCCGAGCGCCTCCACGCCGGCGCAGACCTTCGCGCGCAGCTCCCAGGACTTCACGCCGATGTCGTCGGTGAAGACGAGCGCGTCGGCGCCGCCCAACAGATACAGGTAGGCGCCGATGTAGTGGCGCAAGCGGTGCGCGTAGACCTCGTAGGCGAGCGCGCAGGCCTCGTTGCCGGCGGCCGCCGCGGCGATCACCTCGGCGAGGTTCGACGAGTAGCCGCTGAGGCCGATGAGCCCCGACTTGCTGTTGAGGAGCGTGCCGACCTCGTCCGGCGAAGAGCCGGCGCGAATCAGGGCCAGCACCGCCTCGGCGTCGATGTCGCCGCTGCGCGTGGACATCACGAGACCCTGCAGCGGCGAGTAGCCCATCGAGGTGTCCAGCGAGCCGCCCTCGCCGAAGGCGCAGACGCTCGACCCGCCGGTGCCGAGGTGGCACATGATGAGCTTCACCTCGCCGAGCGGCTTGCCGAGGAGCTCGGCCGCCCGGGCGCTCACGTACTGGTAGGAGAGGCCGTGGAACCCGTACTTGCGCAGGCCGTGCTCGCGCGCCAGCTCGCGCGGGATCGCGTACTCGCGGGCGGCGGCGGGCATCGCGGCATGGAAGGCGGTGTCGAAGACGGCGTACTGCGTCACGCCAGGCAACTGCTCGAGGCAGACCTCGATGACGCTGAGCGAGTTGGGGTTGTGAATCGGCGCCAGGGGCAGCGTGGAGCGCAACCCCTCGAGGGCTTCCTCGTCGATCTTCGTCGTGCTCGTGAAGAGGTCGCCGCCGTGCACGAAGCGATGGCCCGCAGCATCAAGAGCGACGCCGTGTTCGCGCAGGAGGTTCAGCACCTCCTGCGCCGCGGCGCGGTGCGTCTCCATAGCGGCGGGGCGCTGCCCGCTCTCCCCGCCGATCTGCCAGTCAACGACGGAGTCCGCCTGCGTCGCCGTCGCCACGTTCTTCGCCTTCCCCTGGGCGACGACCCTACGCCCGCCGTCCGCCTGCGCCTCGTACACGCCGAAGCCGAGCGACGAGCTGCCGCAGTTGATGATGAGTGTGTTCATCGCAATGCCCCCCTCACGCGACCGAATTCTCGCGGTGTTGCCGCTGCTGGCATCCATTATCTCTCTCGAGCGCGAAGCGCGGCGCGAGGCTGCGCCCGATCGCACGCGCCCGCCGCGGAGCGGCCGAGCCGGGTGAGACCGGAACAGAACGAAAAGGGGGGCGGCCACAGGCCGCCCCCTTCATGCAGATTCGTGCGTCACACCCGCAACGCGCCTTAGCCGCGCCCCCGCCCGATAGCGATCGTACCCGTGCGCACGACCTCAAGGATGCCGAGCGGCTTCATCAGCTCGAGCAGCGCCTCGACCTTGTCGGTGGTGCCGACCACGCGCAGGGTGACATGGCGCCGGTCCACGTCGACGATCTTGGCCTTGAAGATCTCGGCGATCTGCAGCACCTCGGTGCGCTTCTCGCCCTCTCCGGAGACCTTGACGAGCAGCAGCTCGGCCTCGACCGAGCTGGCCGGCTCGAGGTCGCGGATCTTGATCACGTTGATGAGCTTGTGAAGCTGCTTGGTGACCTGGTCGACGGGCTGTGCCTCGGCGTCGATGGTGATCGTGATGCGGGAGAGGGCCGGGTCCTCGGAGCTGCCCACGGCCAGACTCTCGATGTTGAAGCCGCGGCGGGCGAAGAGGCCGGCAACGCGGGTGAGCACGCCGGGCTTGTCCTCGACGAGGATCGAGAGCGTGTGCTTCATGACTTCCTCCCGCCCTTGGGGTGGCCGCCGATCATCTCGGTGATCTCCTTGCCGGCCGGGACCATCGGGTAGACGTTCTCCTCCTGGGCCACATGGAAGTCGATGACGGCCGGGCGCCCGCTGGCGATCGCCTCTTCCAGGACGGGCGCCACGTCTTCCTTCTTGTCGACGCGGATACCGAGGGCGCCGAAGGCGTCGGCCAGCTTGGCGAAGTCCGGCTGGCATTCGATGCAGGTCTGCGAGTAGCGCTTGTGCCAGAAGAGATCCTGCCACTGGCGCACCATGCCCAGGTAGCCGTTGTTGAGGATGCAGGTGACCACGGGGACGTTGTAGTTCACCGCCGTAGCGAGCTCTTGCATGGTCATCTGAAAGCCGCCGTCGCCACAGATGTTGACCACCGTCGCCTCGGGGCGACCGATCTTGGCGCCGATGGCGGCCGGCAGCCCGAAGCCCATCGTGCCCAGGCCGCCGGAGCTGACCCACTGGCGGGGGTAGGTGAACGTGTAGTACTGCGTCGTCCACATTTGGTGCTGGCCGACGTCCGTGCAGACCAGCGCCTCGTGATTCGTGATGCGGTCGATCTCCTCGATCACGAACTGCGGCGCCAGGCTGCCGTCCTCAGGGTGCTCGTAGTGCATCGGGTAGGTCTCGAGGCGCTCGGCGATGCGCGCCATCCAGACGGCCGTGCGCTCCGGGCTCCAGTCCATCCCCTCGAGCTCCTTGACGAGCCCGACGGCCACCGACTTGGCGTCGCCGACGATGGGCACCAATGGGGCGACGTTCTTGCCGATCTCGGCAGGGTCCACATCGGCGTGAATGATCTTGGCGTGCGGCGCGAAGGCCGAGAGCTTGCCGGTGACGCGGTCGTCGAAGCGGGCGCCGATGGCGATGATCAGATCGCACTCGTGCAGTGCGTAGTTGGCCGTCACGGTGCCGTGCATGCCGAGCATGCCCATGCTGAGCTCGTGCGTCTGCGGGAA
>ENA-ORXD01001093-ORXD01001093.1-sediment-metagenome-genome-assembly--contig:-NODE-1093-length-25519-cov-4.499489_pt1 | contig 25519 bp, 22 predicted proteins | sample MGYA00237862_ERZ511471 | MGnify/ENA metagenome assembly ERZ511471
CTGTGGGGCCATCAGGCTCGGACAAGCGGTGTTGCGGGCGTTCCGCTTCGAAAGGAACCGTGAGCGAAAAGGCGGTTATTCGCCTCCAAAACCGTCTCACGCCCCTTGGAACCGCCATGCCGGCCGGGTTCCCTTCTTCATGACCGGGGCCGACACCGAAAAGCGATTGTTCAGGGGTTGTTTGATGTAGTCCGGCCCTTCAGGGCCGGCGGGGCGGCACGCCTTGGCCGAACCCCCGGACGGCCCGGGGAGATCGCCCGGAGGTCATTTCACGAGAAGAATCGGGCAGGAGCACAGCATTCCCACCTTGTAGCTGATGGTTCCCCATCCCTCGGACGGGCGTCCCAGGTCGACCTGGTGGGAATTCATGATGATGAGGTCCATCCCGCGTTCTTCGGCGAACTTCAATATTTCCTGGGCGCGGTTTCCGTATGCAACGGTATTTTCGATCTTTATCCCCCTGTCTCCGAAGGATTTCGCGAGCCCTTCCATGTGCGCCCGTGCCTTTTTCTCCAACCGGCGGTAAAAGTCCTCGCATTCGTCGAAAGTGGTTCCCTGGATGATTTCGACGACATGGAAAAGATGCACGCCGCCGCAGTAATGCTCGGCGATGTTGACCGCGATGTCCAAAGGACGGCGACTCTTTTCCGAAAAATCCGTCGGGACGAGAATGTTTTTGAACACGGGGAACCCTCCTTTATTCCGTTCCTTTCCTTCCGCCGGGAACCGGTCCCGACATCCATGTCTCTACCAGCATTGAGGGGGAGATTCAATCATTTTGGGGGGGACTTTCGGAAGACCTTGCGTTTCCGCCGTTCCGGACGGAAATGCTTCCGGTTGCGGGAAACGGGGGAATATGTTAAAAGAAACACTTAATTCCGCCCGTCGGGAGGCACCGGAATGCCGGCGGGCAGCCGGTTTTGTCGATGGACGGACCATGAGAAAACAGGATGAACGATGATCGACCGCTATCAGAGGGACATTAATTACCTCCGGATTTCCGTGACGGACCGGTGCAATCTCCGTTGCCTTTACTGCATGCCCAAGGAGGGGGTTTCCCTCATCGGGCACGACGACATCCTGAGATACGAGGAAATCGTCCGGATCGTGAAGGTCGCCGTCGGGATGGGCATTGTCAAGGTGCGGGTCACCGGCGGGGAGCCCCTTGTCCGAAAGGGGATCGTCCATTTCGTGGGAGAGCTGACGCGCATGGAGGGCCTCCGGGATGTCAGCCTGACCACGAACGGGATCCTCCTGGAGGAATTCGCCGAACCCCTCTACAGGGCGGGGATCCGGCGGATCAACATCAGCCTCGATTCCCTGGATCCGGCTAAATACCGATGGATTACCGGAGGGGGCAGGCTCGGAAAGGTCCTGCGGGGAATCGAACGGGCGGAGGAAGTGGGATTCCAGCCCATCAAGATCAATGTGGTCGCCATCGGTTCCTTCAATGAGGACGAAATCGTTTCCCTGGCCGGAATGACCCTGAAGAAGCCCTGTCACGTCCGTTTCATCGAACTCATGGATGTCGGCGGCGGCAGCGCGTGCGCCCTGGGTTACCTGTCCAACGATTCCGTGCTGGAGAAGATCCGGGAGGTGTACCCTCTCATTTCCATCAATGGAAAACGTTCAGCCACCGACGGGCCGGCGAAGAGATACCGGATTCCGGGAGGGGCGGGCGAGCTGGGGTTCATCAGCGCGACGAGCCATCAGTTCTGCGGCGGCTGCAACCGGCTGCGGCTGACGGCGGAAGGCCACTTGCGCGCATGCCTTCTGTCCGACAGCGAGATAGACCTCAAGGAACCCCTTCGGCAGGGATGCAGCGACGACGATCTGAAAGCGCTTTTCCAGAAAGCGGTCGAAGGAAAACCGAAAAACTCCCCGAAGAAATCCTGTGACGGCAGGAGGAAAAAATGCGAGAGGAAGATGTTCTCCATCGGGGGCTGATGGATTTCTCCTTCCGGGGCAGGAGAAAATGACGCGGAAAGGTGCGGGTCCCGTCAGGGCGGAGGAATGGCGCATCTCCCCCCGGGGGATCTATTGCGACCGGCGGAAAAGGCACCTCCTCGTCGAATTCCTCAAACCGCGGGGAGAGGAAAGGGTCCTTGCCGTGGGAAGCTCCGTCAACGCCGTTGCCGACTGCCTGCGGAAGAAGGGCTGTTCCGTCACCCAGTGGGTCCCCGGTGAAATCCGTTCCTCGCAGCCGCTGCCCGGAAGGCGCGGGAGGGAGGACGCTTCCGGACCGGACCATTTCGGCGAACTGCCTTTTTCGGACAATGAATTCGACATCGTCGCCGTAACGGACTGCCTTCCCTTGTTCGAACATCCGGAATGGATGATCCGGGAAGCTGTCCGTGTCTGCCGGGAACAGGTTTTCGTAGGGATTTCGAACCGTCTTTCCCTCCACGTCACGCCTCCCGATCCATCGGAAGGACCCTGCCCGCAGGGTGGAACGAGAAGAAGGGTCTTCGGCCCCGGAGGGATCCTCCGGGCCATCGGGAAAGCCCTTCCTGGAGCGAAGATCCGCTGGGGGAGCGTTCTCTATTTCCCGTACCGCTGGTACACGGCCTGTTCCGACATGGAAGAGCGGATGCCCGTGAACGGCAATCCTTTCGGCTTTTGCCTCGGCTTTGCATTTCCTGTCTTTTACGCGTTCCGTTCCCTTCAGGAACCGCTCCGGGACAGGGTCCTGGCCGACTTGAAGCCGGAAAGGGGGATCTGGAAGGAGGTCCGGAGGGACGATGGGGCGGGTCGTGATCGGGGCGGTTTCGTGATAAGTCCTTGATTGCCGTAGGGGCCGGTACAGGGGCCTCGAGGGAACGCCGTGCCCGAGACGGCGGAAATCAGGATTCCTGGGGTGTGACATGAGCCGGGAAGCGATGCTTTACGAGAAGAAGGAAGACGGAAAGACGGCCTGCCGCCTTTGCGCCCACGCCTGCGTCGTGGCGTCCTCGAAACGGGGGATCTGCGGAGTCCGGGAAAACCGGGAGGGAATCCTCTACGCGCTGAACTACGGGCGGATCGTCGCCGAAAACGTGGACCCCATCGAAAAGAAGCCCCTGTTTCACTTTCTGCCGGGGTCCCGTTCCTATTCCATCGCGTCGGCGGGCTGCAATTTCCGGTGCCGCTTCTGCCAGAATTACGAGATCTCCCAGATGCCCGCTGAAACGGGCCGGATCCCGGGGATGATGACGGAGCCCGGGGAAATCGTGCGCCGGGCGGTCGAATCCGGTTCGAGGAGCATTTCCTACACCTATACGGAGCCCACGATTTTCTTCGAATTCGCGTACGAGACGGCGAAACGGGCCCGGGAAGAAGGTCTGCGGAACGTTTTCGTCACCAACGGGTATATGACCGGGGAGGCGCTGGACAGGATCGAACCGTACCTGGATGCGGCGAACGTGGATCTGAAGGCGTTCACCGACGATTTTTACCGGAAATACTGCGGCGCCCGTCTGGAACCGGTTCTCGAGACGCTGAAAAGGATGAAGGAGAAGAGCATCTGGCTGGAGGTCACCACCCTCGTCATTCCGGGGCTCAACGACGGCCGGGAGGAACTCCGGAAGATCGCCGGATTCATCCGTTCCATCGGGCCTGAAACGCCCTGGCACATCAGCCGGTTCCACCCCCGGTACCGGATGATGGATCTCCCCCCGACGGAACTGGAAAAGCTTCACGAGGCGGCGAAGATCGGGAAAGCCGAGGGGCTGGAACACGTGTACACGGGAAATGTTCCCGGCGACGATTGGGAACAGACCCGCTGCTCCCGGTGCGGGACCACTCTTGTCCGGCGGTTCGGCTATTCCGTCGGGAAATGGAACCTCAAAAACGGCGCATGTCCGGAATGCGGGACCCCCCTGGCGGGCGTGTTCGGGTGAGGGAGGTTACCGGTCCTCCTTCTCTTCCGCCCACTCCAGTTCCTCTTCGTCGTATGATCTTGAGAGGACTTCCCGGGCCCGGGACGCCTCCTCCGCCGGAACGAGCACTTTCACCTCGCCGAGACCGTCCAGAGTGAGGCCGTAAATGGTTCCCAAGGCCTCGTACCGGAGCTTTACGGGGATTCCCTCCGATTCCAGCCGTCCTGACACGATCCGGGCCTTCACCATTCCCTGAGCGAAGTGGACCACTTCCCATGTTTCGTCTTCCATGAATTTTACCCCTTGACGGCGTCGTGAAAAATCCATATAGTGCGTTCCCCGAGTTTCTTACCCTCTCGGCGTGCTTCCCGGCACGCCCCGTTGCAGGGATTCGGGTCCATTAGATTCGGAGCTGTTGCTTTTGCTGCTCGAAGAAAACATATTCAGGCCGTTATGCGTTCTTCATCCCCTCCCCGTCAAGACTTCCCCCTTCACTTCTGATTTCCGCGCCATGAACGTCATCGGCCCGCCGCAGGCGGTTCAATGAGGATCTTGATGTAGCCATCCAGGGCTTTTCCCGTGTCTTCCCGTCGTCCGATGCCGGCGAGCCGGAGGATCGTTCCGTCACGGATTCCCGGCGGAACGGTCACGGAGAAGACCTTCTTCCCCTCCGCCCCCGAGATGCTGATCATTTTCCGCGCGCCGCGCACGGCTTCCTGCTCCGTGATCGCCAGGGTGCCGATCAGAGGGCGGACGTCGTCGCCCCTGTAGGGTTTCATGACCTGGATTCGGGGGGAGGTCTTCCGGGTCGTCACCTGCTCGAGGGAGGAGATGCGGCCGAACCTCGGGAAGAGGTCGAAGAGTTTCAGGACGATGATACCGAAAAGGAACCCTCCGATGTGGGCCCACCAGGCAATTCCTCCGCCTCCCGGGCCGGAGGCGGCGGCGCTGAGAAACTGGAAAATGAACCACAGGCCGATATAGAAAGCAGCTGGAATTTCAAAGAAATAGGGGATGATGATGAGGGGGATGAACGTCAGAACCCGCGAGCGGGGATACAGGATGAAATACGCTCCCATGACCCCGGCGATGGCGCCGCTGGCCCCGATGGTGGGCATCTGGGAGGTGAGGTTGAAAAGGAGATGGGTGATCCCGGAAGCCCAGCCGCACAGAAGGTAAAAGGCAAGATAGCGGAAATGCCCCAGGTGGTCTTCCACGTTGTCTCCGAAAATATAGAGAAACCACATGTTTCCCAGGATATGCCAGAACCCTCCATGAAGGAACATGAACGAGAGAAAAGAGAAGGCCTGTTCGGAAAAGGTGAAGTGGGCGGCGATCTCCGGAACCGTGTACCGGGCCGGAACGAGGCCGTAGAGAAAAATGAACTGGTTCAGATGCTCATACTGGGAGATCTGGATGAAATAGACAAGAACGTTCAGAGCGATGAGGCCGAGATTGACCAGGGGAAAGGTCCGGGATCGGATGGCGTCGCGGATGGGAAACATGGGGTGCCGTTCCGGTGGTCGGATTTTGCCATCCAGGACAGGATCGCAATCCCATCCTTTATACATGGGGTCCCGGGAAAAATCAAACGAGGCGGCGTCGTGACGTGTATCGTCCCGTTCCCACCACGGGGCTGCCGGTGGACCGACAAGCTATGTGCAAATACGCATATATATGCACCGATGCACTATGCATTGCTGCATGCATGAAAAGTGCTTTAAAAAATAAGATGATGGATTACAGATACTTGAAACCACGGTCGAAGATGGCACCCATTTTGCTCATCACCTCTTTAAAAAACAGGAAAGGGGGTGGATGGAATATCGATCAAAAGAGGTGTTGAGAGCGGCCCTTGGAACTCCGGAAAGATATTCTGGCACCCTCTCGACGCGAAACTAACTGATTAAAATCACAATAGCGTATCGATGTAAAGAGGAATTTGAAGCTGCAAACAGGAATTTTTTCGGAGGTGACGGATATGGAAGTGGTTGAGCAGGGGATGGGGCAGTTATTTTCCAGGACGACCCCTGATGATTTTCGCAAGGCCATGCTGGAAAAAGCGGACACCATGAACAACGACAAGAGGATGGATCTCAAGGAGGCCATCAAAAGGTTTGTCAAGAATGGAGACTACCTCTCCATCGGAGGGTGCAGCATCGTCCGGCTTCCCATGGCTTTTATCCATGAGGTGATCAGACAGGGGTTGCGTTTCAGAATGGCCGCCGGGACCAGAACATTCGACATCGATCTCTTCCTCGACAATGACCGTGTCCTGGAGATCGACATCGGATACATCCTCGGTCTGGAGATGCTCGGCATTCCCCAGGCTACGAGAAACAGGGTCCGGGACCGGCTGAAAAAGGGAGATCTCAAGTTCTGCGAGTGGTCCAACGGTACCATGGCCTGGCGCCACAAAGCGGCCGCCATGGGTGTGCCCTTCCTCCCGGTGAGGACCCTTGCGGGAACCGATACGTTCAAGTTCAGCGGCGCGAAAAAGGTGAAATGCCCCTTCACGGGGGAACTGGTCGTACTCGTGCCGGCGCTGTACTGCGACGTCTCGGTTATTCACGTCCACAGGGCCGACAAGTACGGAAACTGCCAGATCGACGGAATGCTGAATGAAGACGTGGAAAAGGCGCGCTCTGCAAAGCGCGTGATCATCACGACGGAGAAGATCATCGACACCGACGAGATCCGGAAAGACGGATCCAGAACCATCATCCCCCAGTTTTACGTCGACGCGGTCGTCGAGGTCCCCTACGGCGCTTTCCCCACGAACATGCCCAATCTCTACTATCTCGACCTGGATCACCTGCAGATTTACGCGGACGCGGCGAAGGATGTCTCGGGAAAGGCCCTGGAAAACTACTACATTGAATATATTTACGGAGTCAAAGATTTCGCTGAGTACCTTGAGAAATGCGGCGGCAAGCACCGGTTGAACGAACTCAGGGGAATCGAACTAATGGAAAGGAATTAGGAACCATGGCATCGAACGACAAGAAATACAACAATATAGAACTCATGGCGTCGGTGGCCTCCCGGTATCTGGAAGACGGCAAGGTGATGTTCGCCGGTACGGGGATTCCCATGCTTGCGGCAGCGCTGGCCCAGAAGACGAGCGCCCCGAACCTTGTGCTCGTCTACGAGGCGGGCGGCATTTCGCCGGCCGCGTCCATGCTCCCCCTTTCCGTGGCCGATTCGAGAACGACGTACCGTGCCATCTGCAATGCCAGCATGCCTGAGGCCATGGAGATGAACCAGAAGGGTCTCGTGACCTATGCCTTCCTCGGCGGCGCCCAGATCGATCCTTACGGGAACCTCAATTCGACGATGATCGGGACGGATTATTACAACCCCAAGGTCCGGCTGCCCGGGAGCGGCGGCGCCAACGAACTCGGATCGCTTGCCTGGAAGACCCTGATCATTATGAACCACAGCCGGAAGCGGTTCGTCGAGAAGGTGGACTTCATCACGACCCCGGGATACCTTGACGGCCCCGGGGGCAGGGAGAAGGCGGGTCTGCCGCCGGGCACGGGTCCCCACCTTGTTTTTACGGAACTCGGTTTGTTCGATTTCGATGAGAAGACCAAACGGATGAGGCTGAAATCGGTTCTTCCCGGGGTCACGGTGGAAAAAGTGGTATCGGAAACGGGTTTTCAACTGATCATTCCTGAAACGGTTCCCGTGGAAGACGAACCGACGAAAGAGGAGTTGAGGCTGCTGCGGGAGGAAGTGGATCCGTGGCGGGTTGTGCTCCGGAGGGGCGATAATAACGCCCAGGAGTGAGAAGAGGAGCCCCGGTGATCCATAGGGATGCAGGGACGGGGCGGAGAAGATATAACTGCATGATCATGCAATTATATCGAAGGAAGAATCTGTAAGGAGGATAAGATGAGAAGAAAGAGTACGGCAGTTTCGAAGTGGATCGCTGCACTGGTTGTCGGGTTCTTCATCATTGGGATGGCGATGACCGTGTCGGCAAAGGAGACGATGTGGAGAATGACTTCCACATGGCCCCCGTCGATCAACCTTATCGAGGCGGATCAGCTTTTCGTCAAGTACGTGAATGAGCTCTGCAAGGGCAAGCTTCAGATCAAGTTCTTCAGCGGCGGTACCCTCATGCCCGCCCAGGAAGTGTTCGACGCCGTCAGCAAAGGCAGCATCCAGGCTTCCGGTGACTGGCCGAACTACTGGTCCGGAAAGGACATCGCATTTGACACCCTCGGCTCCTATCCCATGGGTCTGACCCCTGTCGACTATATGGTGTGGATCTACCAGGGCGGCGGTCTTGCCATCTATCAGGAGATCTATGGTAAATACGGCCTCATGTATTTCCCCACAGGCGTTACGCCTTCCGAGAGCGGTATCCGGAGCAACAAGCCGGTGAAGACCGCTGCTGACCTGAAAGGCATGAAGGTCCGGATGGGCGGCAAGGCTCAGGGATACATCCTGAAGGAACTGGGTGCCGCACAGGTCGTTCTGTCCGGCGCGGAAGTCTACCAGGCCCTCCAGAAAGGCACCGTTGACGGCGCGGAATTCTCCGGCCCCAGCACCGACTGGAAGATGGGTCTCGGCGAAGTCAGCAAGTACTGGATCGCCCCCGGTTTCCATCAGCCGGCGTCCGTCATGGGCGTTATGATCAACAAGGCCGCCTGGGATGCCCTGGACAAGGAGACTCAGTCGCTGGTTCAGGCCGCATCCAAAGTGGCCTTCCTCGAGTTCATCACCAAGCAGTACTGGGACAGCATCGAAGGCACGAAGAACTTCCTGGACAAGGGAATTCAGCTTAACAAGATCGATACGGAAACCCTCGACAAGATCGAGAAGATCGTGAACAAGTACACGGAAGAAACGGCCGCAACGAGCCCGCTCTTCAAGAAAGCCATCGAGTCGCAGATCAACTACCGGAAAGCACTCTCTACGTGGAGGAACATCGAGGAACCCTTCAATTTCGGTTATAATCCGAAGGAGTACCCGAACATTAAATAACAACACACCGCCCCGTGTGAAACTGTTCGGGCGGGGGGGCTCGCGCAGGCCCCCCCGCCGGGACAGGGCGGTCCAACCCCCCCGGCCGAATGGAGGGAGGACAGGTGCCCGGCAGACAGGAGGAAGCGTTACCCATGGATCTCGCAATCAAGATTACCCGAGTCATAGATACCATAAGTGAGTGGACGGGAAGAATTTTCAGCTGGGTCATCGTCCCCATCGTTCTCATCACCGTCATGGAAGTGATCATGCGGCGGTTTCTCAACTCTCCGACCATCTGGAGCTTCGAAATCCTGAAACAGCTCTTCGGACTCCATTTCATGATCGTCGCCGCATATGCCCTTCTTTACGGTTCCCATGTGTCGGTGGACCTTGTCACGATGAACCTGTCCACGAAGAAGAGAGCGGTGGTGGACATCATCTCCTACATCCTCTTCTACTTTCCCTTCGTCATCATCTGCATCAAGGAATCCTATTCGTTCGCGGCCGCGTCGTGGGCGGTGAAGGAAAGGACGTGGAGCGTTTTCGCGCCCATCATTTACCCCATCAAGACCGTGATTGTAATTACATTCATCCTGCTTCTTCTGCAGGGCATCTCTGAATTCATCAAGAAGGTGTATCTTGTGAAGGGGGTGAAATTATGATGGACCTTAGCCCTGAAACCCTGTCGCTGTTAATGTTCATCGGCCTCTTCATCGGCATCTTCATGGGCCACCCCCTGGCCTTTGTCCTCGGCGGACTGGGCGTGTTCTTCGGCTGGATCAGCTGGGGACCGGACATGTTCTCCCTGTTCATCAACCGGATCTATGGGGTCATGGACAATTACGTCCTTCTCGCCATCCCCCTCTTCATCTTCATGGCCCAGCTTCTGGACCGTTCCGGCGTCGCCGACGATCTCTTCGTGGCCCTCCGTTACCTGCTGGGAACCCTGAAGGGAGGCATCGGGCTGGCGGTCATCCTGGTGTGCACCATCTTCGCCGCCTGCACGGGGATCATCGGCGCCTCCATCGTCACCATGGGGCTCCTCTCCCTTCCCATGATGCTGAAATACGGATATGACAAGCAACTGGCCACCGGCGCCATCTGTGCCGGGGGAACCCTGGGCATTCTCATCCCCCCGAGCATCATGCTGGTCATGATGGCGAGCGAGGCGTCCCTTTCGGTCGGCAGACTGTTCGCGGGAGCGGTCGTCCCGGGCGTCCTTCTTGCCTCGCTCTACCTCATCTACATTGCGGTCAGGTGCTTCACGAATCCGAAACTCGGCCCCCCCATGAGCCAGGAGGAATATTCGAAAGTGAGCATGGGCCAGATCATGAAAATGGTGTTCCGGTCCCTCGTTCCCCCGATGATTCTCGTTCTCGGCGTCCTCGGGTCCCTCTTCTTCGGGATCGCCACCCCCACCGAAGCTTCCGGCGTGGGAGCGTTCCTCGCCTTCTGCATGGTTATCGCCTACGGGAAGTTCACCTGGAGGGGATTGTATGAAGCCGTCGTCTCGACGGCGAAAACGAACGCCATGGTGATCATGGTGATCGTCGGCGCAACCTGTTTCACCGGCGTGTTCCTCGGGATCGGCGGCGACCAGGTGGTTACGGAGTTCGTTCTCTCCCTCGGCCTCGGAAAATGGGGTACCTTCGCTGTCATGATGCTCATCGTGTTCATCCTGGGCGCATTCATCGACTGGATCGGGATCGTTCTCATCTGCTTCCCCATCTTCATCCCCATCGCCAAACAGTTCGGCTTCGACCCGGTGTGGTTCGTGGTCATCATCGCGGTCAACCTTCAGTCCTCCTTCCTCACGCCGCCCTTCGGCTACGCCCTGTTCTACCTGAAGGGAATCGCGCCGCCCGAGGTCACGCTGGTGGACATTTACAAGGGGATCGTACCCTTCATCATTCTCATGCTGATCGGTCTTACACTGTGCACCGTTTTCCCCGATCTGGTCCTGTGGCTGCCTTCTCTGATTGTCGAATAGGATGGGTGAATATCCGGTAAAACGGTCCAACATAACGCCATAACCTCCCGGAAGGCCCGGGGAAAAACGCACGCTTCCCTGGGCCTTCAGTACCAAAATTCGCTATAAGGAGTTGCGATCATGAGAATCAGAAGATACGAGGACGTACAAGTCGGCGAAAAGGCAACATTCCGGAAGACCATCACCGAGGCGGATGTCTGGGCGTTCGGCGCGATCAGCGGCGACTTCAACCCGGTCCACATGGATGAGTCCTTTGCGAAGGGCACCATGTTCAAGACGAGAATCGCCCACGGGATGCTTACGGCGGCCCTTCTGGACAGCACGCTGACGGGGATCATGGGGCAGGGAGGCATCCACATTACCCAGGAAGTGAAATTCCTTCTGCCCGTGAGAATATCCGACAGCGTCGAAGTGGTGTCCGAGGTCGTTGAAAAGATTGAAGCCAAGAACAGGCTCGTCATCAAGACGGTCATCACCAATCAGGAAGGCAAGGCCGTTCTTGAAGGCAAGGCCGTGACCATGATGCCTCGGAGCAAGTGATCCCGTTTCACTTGCCGGCGGGACGGAACATCCTTTGACGGGCCGCCCCGCCGGCAGTCCGCCGGACGGCGGGGATGGATTTGCACTCTCGCCGTTTCTCCCTCCTCCGGAGGTTTTCTCCCCCACTGGAAATCTATTGAAAATAGTGATAAAATATTATCGTTATGCGTTTTACCCGTTCCGATGGAACCGCGGATGCATGATTCGGGGCTTGCGGGATCGGATGGGGGGGTACCGACGGATTTTCCACGTAGGTCACGAATCGCTGCTGCCGTGGCTGGCATTGGGGAGAAAAAAAATTTTTGAGGAACAGCCATGTCGGTAACGACTCAGGAAAGACTGGACATCATCCAGGCCATCATCGAATCGATCCAGGATGGCGTCTTCATCGTCGACCGGGAGGGAAACTACGTCAACGCCAACTCCGCCTTCGAGAGGATCACCGGCATCAATCGGGAGGAGATGGTCGGGAAGCACACATTCTACATGATCCAGAAAAAATGGATCACCAAGGCAGTCAACCTGGAAGTCATCAAGGATCTGCAGTATCGAAGCGAAATGATCACTTATCCGAGCGGGAAACAGATCCTCGTTACGGCGACCCCCATCATGATCCGGGGGGGCGGGTTCGTGGGCGTCGTCAGCAGCCTGAGGGACGTCACGGAATTGGGCCGTATCCAGGAGGATCTCCTGAGTTCCAAGCGGATCATCATGGACTTCAAGAAGAAGCTGGAGACCCTGGAAGGAAAAATTGCGGCGGACCAGGATTCCGCGGTGATCGCCCAGAGCACCGAATTCCGGAGGGCGATCTTTCTCGCCAGGAGGGTGGCCCGGTCCGACGCGACCGTTCTCATTACGGGCGAATCCGGCGTGGGAAAAGACATCATCGCGAAATACATACATGAATACAGTGCCAGGAAGGAGTTGGGGCCGTTCGTGAAAATCGACTGTGCCTCCCTTCCGGCCACCCTGCTGGAATCGGAGCTTTTCGGATATGAAAGGGGGGCTTTCACGAACGCCCGCGCCGAGGGCAAGAAGGGAATGTTCGAAGTCGCCAACAACGGGACCATGTTCCTCGACGAGATCGGCGAAATCCCCCTGGAGATCCAGTCGAAACTGTTGAACGCCCTCCAGGACCGGCAGATCAAGCGCCTTGGCGGGACGGCGGCCATACCGGTGGACGTGCGGATCGTGTCGGCCACCAATGTCGATCTCGCCAAGATGGTCCGGGAGAGAAAATTCCGGCAGGATCTGTACTATCGTCTGAATGTCGTTCCCATACACGTCAAGCCTCTCCGGGAAAGAACCCAGGATGTCCTGCCGCTGATCAAGCATTTCCTTTCCCTTTACACGGAACAGTACCATCAGAAAAAAAACATCGTTCCGGAAGCCATGAACTGCCTTCTGAACTATCCCTGGCCCGGCAACGTGCGGGAGCTGAAGAACACGATCGAGAGGATCGTCGTGACGAGCCCGGGCAACGTCGTGTCCATTCAGGACATTCCGGAGGAAATCCGGAAGGGAAGATTCGAGGAAACGGTGGATCGCGGTGGAGACAAGAATCATGTGATTCAACTGGGGCCGCTGAAAACGATCATCGAGGAATTCGAGAGGGACGTCATCCGAACGGCCATGGACAGGCACGGCAACCTGAACGACGTGGCCCGCCTTCTGGACATCGATCTTTCCACGCTGACGAGAAAAAACAAAAAATATTTCCTCACCGGTTACACGAAAAAAACCGCGAAAGGCTGAGTCGTCCGCTTCCGGGCGGCGGGGATAAAAAAAGGGCAGGAGCGGAAGCTCCTGCCCGGTAATGCCGAAATGCGCCGAACGATGGGCGCCTTCGATATTATTTAATGAAGGGCGAGGGCACGGGATAGATCGCTTTCCCGTAAGCCGTGTTGCAGACGACGGCCCCGGCCAGGTAGATGCCGATCCAGCCGGCGACGATGAGGAGATAACCGACGACGGGTTTCCAGACGGCCGGGTCGGAGATCCCAAGGTCCAGGGTGACGATGGTCCACAGAACGACATCGACAAGCAGAACAAGGATGCAGATGGCCTTGTTCGCCTTGAAGTATGCCGGCGTCACCACGGTGAGGAATCCGGCTCCCGCCATCCACAGCCAGCCTTCCACGTAGGAAAGGGGCTTGATGTTGAAGCTGAGGAGCATGAATTTCGCGAAAACGCTGAGCGCCGCGGCGAACATGAAGAAGGCCGCGAAGAACAGAAACACGTTACCGCCGACGATATTATGGTCTTTCAACTCCATGACTGCCGTTGTCCACTGAACGATGCCTCCCCCCACGAGCCAGGCGGCAAGAAGCGGCAGACCGCCCAGGCCCACTTTGCCAAGAAACACCGCTGCAAAACCGAAACACGCGACAGCGAGAGCAGCAAGACCGGCCGGGCCGGGAGATGCGAAGGTATGTTCCTGTGCCATAATGACTCCTCCTTTTTGAGCACGCGACAAAATAAAAAAAGATGGGTTTAAAAAAATGATGAAAATTCAACCGCCCTGTGTGGTGTACGTATAGGTATGCTTTCGGCAGGCCATCCCTCCTTTCTTCCGGCGGATTCCTTTCCTTGCGCAGGTGCCAGCCCCCGAGAGGAAAATGCCGGTATATGCCCCTGAAACACCTGTATATATAGGAATAAAAGGATCATATTCCTAGAATACACGCCATTGCTATCAAATTCGACAATGGATGTCAAGAAATAAGGAATAAAGCGGTCATTCAGGGGGTATCCTCTGGAATTGACTGTGATTCCTCGATTGAGTAACACGCCGGGCAAAAAAAAGGCGGGAGATTTCTCTCCCGCCCCGGGAATTCCGAAGCGCCGGCGCACGGCGTCTTCGATGTTATTTGACGAAGGGTGACGGAATGGGGTAGATCGTTTTCCCGTAGGTCGTGTTGCACACCACGGCCCCGGCCATATAAATGCCGATCCACCCGGAAATGATGAGAAGATAGCCCACCACCGGCTTCCAGACCGCGGGATCGGAAATCCCGAGGTCCAGCGTCACAATGATCCAAAGGACGATGTCGATGAGGACAACAAGGGTACAGATCGCCTTGTTGGACTTGAAGTATGCCGGTGTCACCGCGGTCAGAAAGCCGGCCCCCGCCATCCAGCACCAGCCTTCCACGTAGGCAAGGGGTTTCAGGTTGAAGGTGATGAGCATGAACTTGGCGAAAACGCTGAGTGACGCGGCGAACATGAAGAAGGCCGCGAAGAAGAGGAACACGTTACCGCCGACGATGTTGTGGTCCTTCAGCTCCATGACCCCCGTCGTGTATTGTACGATTCCACCCCCTATGAGCCAGGCAGACAGCAGTGGCAACCCCCCCAGGCCCACCTTGCCAAGAAACACGGCACCGAAACCGAAGCACGCGACGGCAAGGGCTCCCAAACCCGCCGGACCGGGTGACGCAAAAGTATGCTGCGTATGTGCCATAAATGAGTCCTCCTTTTTTTCATCCTTTTTTCATCTGTACCGATTGCCTGTTGAACTCCCCTTGAAACAAAAACCGCCGACTCTTTTTTCACCTCCTTTCTTTCCCGTAATTATCCCTCCTTTTGGGCATATGGAAACCTGGAATGTACTCCGTATCCCCCCCCCTGAAGAAAAGAAGAAAGCGACTCTTAGTTCCGAATGGCACATCGATGGTTGAATTAAAAGCAACTTCGCACAGCGGTCTCTTAGCAGATTATAAGAATTACTGTCAAGCAAAAAAAGAAACATCCTTTTTCCGGACATTTGTTATTACCGCGGCACGGACGGGTTTCCGGGGAACCGCGACGGGTTTACGGGGAGGCAAGGCACCGTGAAACTTGGACAAATGGTAGAATGAACGAGAAGGCCCGTTTCCGGCTGTGGGGGCGAGGGTTTATCCCGGCGGCAGGGCTCAGGATCCCTGACGCCGGACCCGAACTTTTACCGGGGTCCGGCGCGAAGGGCGCATCCGGGAGAGCATTACTGGTAATAACGGATGAAGATAATGACGAAGCCGAGAAACCAGACGATGAAAAAAATCATGTAGCTTGTTTCTCTGTTGAGATTGAAGAGGGGTTTCTTCGACAGAATGGGGTAAATATCTTCCGCCTTCTCGGGCTGCGGCGGGGGCTCCTTCTTTCCTTTGACTTTACGCTTCAACGAGGGTTCCTCCTTTTTTGTTTCTCCATATCATGACGGCTTCGCAAAAAGCCCATATGCTGCGTTGCCCTTCTTCCCTCGACCCTGCGGCGTACCATCCGTACGCCTCATTCCTCGGGAATCGGGCCTTGCCTATGGAGCTTTTTCCTTTGCCGTTCGAAAAAGTGTTGAATCGGCCTTTTTCAACTTCATCATATCATGGGTCGAAACATGCGGGCTGTCAAGGAAAGAAAAGGCCCGGCGGGGCCGGGCCTTTTCGCGTGCCATGTGCGTGCATCAAAGGCGCGTTTACTTTCCGCACTGGTAGGGATCCCAGTCGTATCCCCAGTAATCGCTGTGGAAAGGCACCTTGTAGTTTTTCCTTTCTTCGTGGGAGGGATACCTCCTTGCGCCGCCCTCTTTCGGAAGCATCGGGACGGGGAACCTCGGAGGGAGGAGCCCGTTTGCCTTGGCTTCTTTTTCCAGCCAGTCACGATCATCGGGATGGGCGATGGAGATCAACGCCGAGGCCCTTTCGTATCCGTTCAGTCCCCGCAAATTGACGATCCCGTACTCGGTGCAGACGTAGTTGGCGAGCTGGGCCGGCACGTCGACGGAGGACCCCTCCGGGAGGAAGGGAACGATGCGGGAGGTTCCGTGCTTGCTCCTCGAGGTCATGGAGGCGACGCCGCGGCCGCCCTTCGACTGGGCGCAGAACGAAACGAACTGGAAATATCCGCCGGAGCTGGAAATGGGACGTTTCTCGTAGAATCCGGAGCACTGCTGGCCCAGGAGGTCCACGGCCACGCAGTTGTCGATGGCGATCATGTTGTCCAGGCGGGTCAGGTTGTGCAGGTTGTTCGTGTAACCGATGTCATAGACCGCGAGGTTCTGGTTCCTGTTGATCGTGTCGTAGTACCAGTTCACGTCCACGGGGAAGGCGAAGGTCCACACGCTTTTGCCCCTGTCGTAAGGAAGGCTCTTGTAGCGGTTCGTCACCTGTCCCGATTCGATGAGTTTGATGAGGCCGGCGTTCAGCATTTCCGTGTGGACGCCGAGGTCCTTGAATCCGGCTTCCGTCATGGCGCTGACGCAGGCGGAGGGCAACGAGCCGATTCCAAGCTGAATGATGTCCCGGTCCCGCATGATCGTCATGATGTGTTCGGCGATCTTTTTCTCCTCGGGCTTCGCCTGGATGGCCTTCTCGTTGATCTGAGGCCATTTGTATTTTTCGACGTCCACTTCCACCCAGTAGTCGATGTCGTCGATGTGGTAGGTGTTGAAGCGCCCCCCTTCGGCCCAGGGGTAGTCGCTCCGGACCTCGACGACCGATTTTTTCGCACACTGTGCGAAAATACTGCAGTTGTTCGTCCCGTAGGACCAGTTCACGAATCCGTGTTCGTCGAAGGGCGTTGCGGCGTTCCACCACCAGTCGAGACCCCGGTTGGCCTTCACGGCATTGACGAACCGGTAATGGCAGAACCACATTCCGAGCGCCCACCCCCACTGGGCCCAGCTTGTCACGTTGTTCGTGTCCCTTGCTTTCCGGCTCCAGGGGAAGAAGAAGTATTCGTGAAAGCAATGATATTCCTGCTGCGGATCGACCTGCTGAAATTCGGGATGGGGGAAGAACATGGCATAGTTCCAAAGCTCGATGTTCTTCAACTGGCCGGGGCCGGGGCCGAGCCTCCTGGCGAGTTCCTTCATGCACTCCGTGGAGTCTCCTCCGACGGACCCGGGCTGAATCCACTCGCCGGGCTTCACCATGTCGAGGATCTGCTGGGCTGTTCTTTTTTTGTCGCGTATTTTCTGCTGGATAGGTGTTGTCATTGACTCCCTCCTCATAAATCAGGAAATTGATCTCCTTTTTTGAGGTAATATCTGTGAACAAATGCCTACAACCCGCGTGTCCGAGTTCACCGATCCCCTCTACCTCATCCATCACTCCTTTCCTGTATTGGTTTTCCCGGTTACTGGGCCGCCTGATCTCGATTTGCGTTGAATGCGGTTCTGTTAATCCCTCTTGGATATCTTGTCAAGGTAAAAAAGGCCGAAAAGAGGCTGAATTCTCCCGAAGTTCCGGTTCAATCCACAACATATGGTATCCTCTCCCGGTCTGGATACATGTTCTGGTGTTTTCCCCTTTACAAACAGGCTCCGTTCCACTATAAGAAGAATGATCTGATAATGGTCTCACACCAGGATGGATGCCGGGGGGCGTGGTTCATGATCATCAGAAAACTGGAAATCACGGGCTTCAAGTCCTTCAGGGACAGGACAGTGTTCCATTTCACGCCCGGGGTCAGTGCCGTCGTCGGTCCGAACGGTTGTGGGAAGAGCAATGTCGTCGACGCCATCCGCTGGGTCATGGGGGAGCAGCGGGTCCGTTCCCTCAGGGGAAAGCGGATGGAGGACGTGATTTTCAATGGCAGCGAAAGCGCGTCCGCCGTGGGGATGGCGGAGGTGTCCCTCCTTCTCGAGGCCAACGGCCGTCCCTTTTCCGGAGCGTTCAGCCACGCTTCCGAAGTGATGGTGACCCGGAAAATCTTCCGGAACGAAGAAAGCGAATACCTCATCAACCAGGTGCCCTGCCGTCTCATGGACATCCGGGAGTTCTTCATGGATGCCGGCATCGGGGCGCGGACCTATTCCATCATCGAACAGGAAAGCATCTCGCGGCTCGTGGAGGCGAAACCGGAGGACATCCGGGAATTCATCGAGGAAGCCGCCGGAATCGCAAAGTACAAGAGCAGGCGCGACGCCGCCGCCCGGAAGCTGGAGGCGACGGGGCAGAACATGGCGCGGCTCCGGGATATCGTTGCCGAGGTCCGCGCGCGACTGGAGCAGCTCGCGAAGCAGGTGAAGCGCGTCGAGGAATACCGGCGGCTTCGGGAGAAAATGAAGGAAGGCGAGGTGTCGCTTGTCCTTCAGTCCTTCCACGAGGTCCGGGAACGGGCGGACCTGCTTTCCCGCCAGAGAACGGAAACGGGCGACAGGCTTCTGGCCCTCCGGAACGACCTGACCTCCGGCGAGTCCCTTCTGGAGGAAAGCCGGGGGAAACTTCTCGAAATGGACGAGGAGGCGTCCCGCCTGCAGGAGGCGGTCTTCCGGAAAAAAAGCGGGATTTCCACCCTGGAGCAGCGGATCGAATACGCCTCGGGAAAGATCCGGGATCTCGGGGAACGCATGGAAAAAGGAGCCCTTTCGATCCAGATGCTGGGGGAACGGAAGGAACAGACGGCGGAAGAGGTCCGGCTGGGGAAGGACCAGCTGTCGGGGCTCGGGGAGGAGATCGAAAGCGCGAAAGCGGCCGTCCAGGAGCTTCAGGACGGACTTGCCGTGTTGAGGGACCGCGAGGAGGAAACGGCGGAGCATCTGGAAGAAGAGAAGGCCCGGAATTTCGAAAGGGCGGCGGAGCGGGGCCGGCTTGGAAACACCCTCCAGGGTCTCCTGCGGGCCATGGAGGACCTGGACCGCCGGAAAGAGCGGGAAACCCGGGAGTTCGAGGAGCTGGAGCACCGGGCGAAGGAACTTCGGGAAAGGAGGGACCGCTGCGAGTCCGATCTCTCGGAAAACGCGGAGGCCCTTGCGGCGCTCAGGGAGGAGATCGGCCTCGACGAATCGGAACTCCGGGACGGGCGGAAGGAACTGGAAAGACTGAACGAGGAACTCTCCCGCCTGAAGGGGGAGCTGGGGGAGAAGCGGTCGCGGCTCGCGTCGCTGCGGGAGTTCCGCGAGTCCTATGAATGGTGCGACGAGGGAACCCGGTCGGTCATGGCGGCGAAAAGGGAAGGGGGGCTTTCCGGAGACGGGATCTACGGGGTTCTCGCCGACCATGTCGAGGTGTCGAAGGAATACGAACCCGCCCTGGAGGCCGTGCTCGGGGAACGTCTCCAGCACGTGCTGGTCCGCAGTCACGAGGAAGGCGTCCGCGCCGTAGACTATCTGAAACAGTCGCTTTCCGGGAGGGGCCATTTCATCCCCCTGGGGGCGAGGGGCGCGGGGGCGGCCGGACGGATGGAAGGGTTCCCGGAGGGCGCGGTGAGGCTCCGGGATCATGTCCGGGTGAAAGAGCCGTTCGCCGCGATGCTCGATGCACTCATCGGCGACACCGTCGTTCTTCCCGACCTTTCCTCGGCGGTTCGCCTGTGGTCGAAAAACGGGTTTTCGGGAACCTTCGTGACCCCCGGCGGAGAAGTCATCGATCCCCGGGGAATCCTCACCGGCGGAAAAGGAACGAACGGGGCTGGAAACCACCTGAAAAACCGCAGGGAAATCGATGAACTGGCCGGGGCCGTCGAGGAGGCCGAGGACCGCCTCGACGGGGCGAAAAGGGACAGGGACGCCGTGCACGACGCGATCCGCCGCACGGAGGAGGACCTTGCGAGGAAGCGGTCCGCCGCCGGCGACCTGGAACTGGTCTGCCAGGGGAAGAAAAAGGACATCGAGCGGCTGGAAGGCGAGGCGAAATGGCTGGAAAAACGGCTGAGCGTCCTTCGGTTCAACCGGGAGACCCTCGACTCGGAAAAAAGGTCCGCCGAGGAAAGGGCGCTCGATCTCCGGCAGAAGATCGCGTCCCTTGACGGGGAAGCGGCTTCCCTGGACGAAGCGCTGAAGGAATTGAAGGAGGCCTGGCGGGAGGTCCGGGAGGAACTGTCCCGCCAGGAGAGCGAGCTGACCGAGGAGAGGGTTCTTCTTTCCTCGCTGGAGGAGAAGAAGAAGGGGGTGGAGGCACGCCTCGAAAGCCAGAAAAATGCCATCGCCGAGGCGGCGCGGCAGATGGAGGAACGGAAAAGGGAACTGGAGACCTGGGCTCAGGAGAAAACCGGTCTCGAGTCGGCGATGGCGCGGGACCGGGAGGATCTCCGGGAGGCTTACCGGGAGTTCGAGAATCTGGAGGAGCAGCAGTCGGCCCGGAAAGCGGAGCGGGACCGGGAGGAAGAGGCCGTCCGCCAGCGGGAAGGGGGGATCCGCGATCTGAGGAAACGGATCGATGAAATTTCCGGGGAACTGAACCGTCTCGACGTGCGGATCGGTGAGACGAACGTCCAGGGCGAAGCGCTCAAGAACGGGATATTCGAGAAACACCGGGTCCGGCTGGAGGAATGTCTTCCCGAATTTCGTCCCCTCGACGAGGAGGAGCTGAAAAAGCTGGAGGAGACCCTTTCCCGGCATCGGCGGAAGATGGAGACCTTCGGCGAGATCAACCTCCTCGCGGAGCAGGAGTACGGCGAGCTGAAGGAGCGGCACGATTTTCTGTCGGGACAGCTCGACGACCTGGATGCATCCGTGGAGACCCTGAAGAAAACCATCGCGAAGATGAACGCCCTGTCGAAGAAGAATTTCATGGAGACCTTCACCGCCGTGTCCGAGGCGTTCCGGGAGGTGTTTCCCCGGATCTTCCCGGGCGGGAAGGGCGAACTCCGCCTTACCGACGAAGCGAATCTCCTCGAGTCCGGCGTGGACATGGACGTTCAGATTCCCGGGAAAAAGCGCCAGAACCTTTCCCTTCTTTCGGGCGGAGAAAAGGCCCTGTGCTCCATATCCCTCGTCTTTTCCATCCTCGTCCACAGGTCCTCCCCCTTCCTCGTCCTGGACGAAGTGGACGCCCCCCTTGACGATGCCAACGTGAATCTTTTCAAGCGCCTCATCCGGGAGATGGCCGGCACCTCCCAGGTCATTCTCATCACCCACAACAAGAAAACCATGGAAATCTCGGACAGCCTCATCGGGATCACCATGGAAAAGAGCGGCATCTCCTCCACCGTCTCGGTAAGCCTGAACTGACGGCGCCTTCCTTTACTTCGTTTCCGAAACATTGTAAGAATGTCGAAAAACCTCGCCGCGCGCACGGTGGACCGTGCATCCGGCGATCGAGGAAGGAAGAGAGAAAGTGGAAAATGAGAAGCCCCGGGGAGGCGGCTTTTTTGAACGGATCCGGAACGGGCTTTCGAAGACCCGGAAGAGCTTCATCAAAAACCTGGACGAGATGGTCTTCGGGGAGAAGATCATCACGAAGGACGTGTTCCAGAATCTCGAGGAAGTCCTCATCATGGCCGATCTCGGGCCCGCCTTCACGGAGGACCTGATCGAGGAGATGCGGTACCGGGCGAACCGGAAGGAACTGACGGACCCGGGTGCCCTGAAAGGGGTTTTGAAAGATCACATTCTGGAGATCCTGGAAAAAAGCGAGAGGCCGCTTGCGGTACCGGAGGAGCGGCCTTACACGATCATGGTGGTGGGCGTGAACGGAACGGGCAAGACGACCACCATCGGAAAGATGGCCCGGTATTTCCGGAACGACGGGAAATCGGTCCTTCTCGCGGCGGCCGACACGTTCCGGGCGGCGGCCATCGAGCAGCTCGAAGTCTGGAGCGAACGGGCCGGGGTGCCGCTGATCAAGCAGAAGATGGGCGCCGACCCCTCCGCCGTCGTTTACGACGCCCTTCATGCCGCCAGAGCCCGCAAGACCGATGTCGTCATGATCGACACGGCGGGAAGGCTCCACACCAAGACCAACCTCATGGACGAACTGAAAAAGGTCACCCGGATCATGGGCAGGGAGATGGAGGGGGCGCCCCACGAGACCCTCCTCGTCCTGGACGCCACGACGGGTCAGAACGCCCTGGTCCAGGCCAGGATGTTCGATGAGGGGATCGGCATCACCGGAATCGTCCTGACGAAGCTCGACGGAACGTCGAAGGGAGGGATCGTGATCCGGATCGCCAAGGAGTTGAAGCTCCCCATCCGGTACATCGGGGTCGGCGAGGGGCTCGACGATCTGCGGGAGTTCCGGAGCGAGGAATACGTGAACGCCCTTTTCGAGCCTTGAACGAGGTTCATGGAGAGGATCTTCGCCATCGCGGACATTCACGGGTGCCTGGACAAGCTTCGGGCCCTCATGGAAAAAATCCGTCCCGACCGGGAGAGGGACCGGATCGTGTTCATCGGCGACTACATCGACCGGGGTCCCGATTCCCGGGGCGTGGTGGATTACGTCATCGATCTGAGGGACCGGTTCGGCCGGGTCGTCTGCCTCATGGGAAACCACGAACGGATGTTTCTCGACTACCACCTTTACGGGAAGGACGGGGACCTCTTTCTCATGAACGGCGGGGACACGACGCTCCTGTCCTACGGCATGGAGGAAACGCCCGCCGGTAAAAGGGCCCGCGTCCCGGAAGAGCACCTTCGCTTCTTCGAGGATCTCCTCCCGTATTATGAAAGTGAGGGCTACATCTTCGTCCATGCCGGCCTGAGGCCCCATGTCCCCCTGGAGGAGCAGATTCCGGAGGATCTCCTCTGGATCCGGTACGCCTTCATCCGGTCCTGCCAGGACTTCGGAAAGATCGTCGTTTTCGGCCACACGCCTTTTCCCGAGCCCCTGATCGACTTCAACAAGATCGGGATCGACACGGGGGCGGTCTACGGGGGAAAGCTGACCTGCATCGAACTGCCCGCCATGAACCTGTACCAGGCATAACCATGAAGATCGTCGAATGCGTTCCCAATTTCAGCGAGGGCCGGGACGAGGCGGTGCTCGCCCGGATCCTGGAAGCCCTGAGGGCGTGCGGGGAAATCCGGGTCATCGACGGGAGCATGGACCACGACCACAACCGGTCCGTGGTCACTTTCCTGGGGACGCCGGACGGCGTGGTCCGGGCGGCCCACGAAGCCTGCCGGACGGCCCTGGACCTGATCGACATGAGGGACCAGAAGGGCGCCCACCCCAGGATCGGCGCCGTCGACGTCGTTCCGTTCATCCCCGTCAGGGACATGGACATGAGGGAGGCCGTCGCCCTGGCGCGGGACTTCGGCACCGCCTTCGGAGAGAGAAACGGGGTGCCCGTCTATTTTTACGGCGAGGCGGCACGGAAGGAGGAGCGAAGGACCCTGGCCTTCCTGAGAAAAGGCGGCTACGAGAGACTGAAGGAAAAAATGGCGGATCCCCGATGGACGCCCGATGCCGGTCCCGCGGCGTTCAACCCGAAGTCCGGCGCCTCCGCCGTGGGCGCAAGGGACATTCTCATCGCCTTCAACATCAATCTCGGGACGGGCGACCTTTCCGTGGCGAGGGAGATCGCCGCGGCGATCCGCCAGTCCGGGGGAGGATTGAAGCACGTGCAGGCCATGGGGGTCTACCTGGCGTCGAGAGGGATCGCCCAGGTCTCCATGAACCTGACCAACTACCGGGAGACGGCGATCCGGAAGGTGTACGAAGCGGTCCGGGAGAGGGCGGCGGCGCGGGGCCTCGAAATCCTCGAGTCGGAATTGATCGGATGCGTCCCCCGGGAAGCCCTTGCCGAAGGGGAGGCGGAGGCCTTCAACATCTGCGGTTTCTGCGAGGAGAGGATCATCGAAAACCACTTTTGACCGCCCGCTGCACCCGTTCCGGCGCGTCGAAACCTCCCCGTTGACACTCACAGCTTTCGGTGATAGATAACTTTCTCTTTGGATTCAGAAAACGCCCCCGTAGCTCAGGCGGATAGAGCAACGGATTCCTAATCCGTGTGCCGTGTGTTCGAGTCACACCGGGGGCACCAATACCAAGGCCTCCCGTAAGGGGGGCCATTTTTTTACTCTCTACTACTCTCTACGGAACCCGGAGTTCCGATTTGGCAAAAGGTAACCTTTTGTTGGCAAGTGATGATCTTTTGCACAAAGAAAGAGTGACATAGTTTCCCCCCGAAAAATATTACCCTTTCCACGTTTCATACAGGAATAATCACATGGGCGAATTAACAAAGAATGATCTCTTGGAAATGTTGAGAAAGATATTGCAGACGGACAGGGACATGAATTTCTTGCTGTTACTGGACGAGAAGGATCTTACAACACTGCTGGTTGTTATCAGGGAACGAATCGAGAATATGAAATAGCATTTTCGTTTTTTCTCCTCTTAACACAGAAATCATGCCTTAAATTGCCTCTTTTTCGATAGGCAAATCCAGGACCCTGGAAGCCCAGCCTTGAACTTAGTGTTGGTGGGCCTCTGCAAACGGCCTCGGAAACCTTGATATCAGGGCATTTGCAGCGTTCCTGAAATGACTTGTGATGATGGGCGTTTGAAGAGGGTACCTTTTCGACCCGCGGGAAAACTTTTGTGGATGGGCTTTTGCAGACCGCGAAATTTGCCTATTACAGGGCCAATTCCGAAGGGGCCTGTATGTTTGTATGGGGGGATTTTGTGCCTTGCGATAAGTGATCGTTTTTTATCTATGATTCAACAGTAATTTAAAATCGAAATCTTTGTTGAGATCAGGAAGATATGTTTAATGTGTTACAGTCCAGTGGGTAGTAAATTGCAACCTGATAAAGCGTTTAGAAATAGTCCAATCACACGCCCACAAATTCTCCCGCCAAAATAAACCGCGACGGTCTGAACCCGCCACGGGGTAAAGACGGCATGGCACAAAGGTCCCAGCGGTGATCCGAACAAAGGTCATCCCGTTTGAGTTTGTGATAAAATCAACTCACCATGGGTTTATGGGTATTCCGCTATAAAGATCGCCTGAAAACTCTATTGGATTTGATACCCACGGAACATTAGCGGTGCCATCAATTAGGCTATTGCCACTAATGGTCATCTCACCGTCACCTACGATATAGTCGCCGTAAATTATAGAAAATGTAAAGCTATTGCCATCCACGATGCCTTCGAACTCTGCAGAGCCATATTCAATACTTATGATCGTTCCAGAAACATATGACCCACATTGCGTAAAAAGCATACTCCACGGTCCATTATTTGATGAATTACCCGAATCTACCCAGTTACCACGATATTCTGAAACCATCGGTGCTACAGCGCTGATCCCCGCGTAGCTTTTGACCCCCGACTTCAGATTCTCGTACAGGGCGAAGGCCGCTACACCCATGGAGGCCGTGATCTCAACGCTCCCGCTGCTGCGATCAACGTCCCCTACAAGCTCGGACAGGGGATAGGCGCCACTCCCATTTGCGGGAATAGTATGTCGGGCGCTCGTTGCCACTGTGCCGTCAGAGAGGATAAAG
>ENA-ORXD01001094-ORXD01001094.1-sediment-metagenome-genome-assembly--contig:-NODE-1094-length-25515-cov-7.781193_pt1 | contig 25515 bp, 15 predicted proteins | sample MGYA00237862_ERZ511471 | MGnify/ENA metagenome assembly ERZ511471
GGTCGCCTACGACGAGGCCTTCAACTTCTACTACAACGACCTCTTCGACGTCCTGCACGCCGGCGGGGCCGAGATCCTCACCTTCAGCCCGATCCACGACCCCCTGCCAGAGGCCGACGGCTACGTGATCGGCGGCGGCTACCCGGAGATGCACGCCGAGGCGCTCGAAGCGAACGAGCGGGCTCGGGATGGGCTGAGGGAGGTCTCGGAGAACGGGGTGCCCATCTATGCCGAGTGCGGCGGGTTGATGTACCTCACCGACCGCCTGGTGATGCAGGCCGGGTGGCAGGGGCGGGAAGAGGAGGAGAGCCGCGCCATGTGCGGGGTGTTTTCAGGCGAGACGCGGATGCCGGCCCACCGGACCCTGGGCTACGTGGAGGGGCGGGCCGGAGCAGCATGCCCGTTCGGCGAGGGGACGTTCCGGGGCCACGAGTTCCATTACTCTGAGGTGGTGCTGGCGCCGGAGACAACTTTTGCCTACACCCTCTCCCGGGGCACCGGGATCAGCGGGGCGCTGGACGGGGCGGTGACCGGCCGGACCCTGGCGAGTTACACCCACCTCCACCCGGCGGCGAGCGCTGAGTTTTTCCAGGGTTTTCTCCGGGCGTGCAGGGAGAGGCCGGCTTTCTGATTCTCAAAGAAGAGAACCATAAAATACTATACCAACCCTGCGCCAATACTTTCTTTATGATCATTTATCTGGACGGAGCGTTTGTCCCGGAGAGTGAGGCGAAGGTTTCGGTCTTCGACCACGGCCTTCTCTACGGCGACGGCGTTTTTGAAGGGATCCGCGCCTACGACGGCCGCGTCTTCAGGCTGGACGAGCACATCGACCGGCTCTACGACTCGGCGAAGACGATCGATCTTGCGGTTCCCATTACGAAGGAGGAGTTCAAGGAGGCGCTGCTCGAGACCCTGCGGCGGAACAACCTGAAGGACGCCTATATCAGGCCGGTCATCACGCGGGGCAAGGGCGACCTGGGCCTGGACCCCAGGAAGTGCCCGAAGGCGACGATCTTCATCATCGCCACCGACTGGGGCGCGATGTACGGCGACCTCTACGAGAAGGGGCTGACCGCCATCACCGTCTCGGTGAGGAGGAACGCGGCCGAGGCCCTGCCGCCGAACGTGAAGAGCCTGAACTACCTCAACAACATCCTGGCAAAGATCGAGGCGAACTACAAGGGCGGGGACGAGGCGATCTTCTTCGACACGCACGGCTTTGTCGCCGAGGGCTCGGGGGACAATATTTTCGTCATCAAGGACGGCGTCATATACACCCCGCACACCATCAACAACCTGCGGGGCGTGACCCGCAAGGTTGCGCTCGAGGTCGCCGTTTCGTTCGGCATCACCGTTGAGGAGCGGAACCTGGGCTACTTCGACCTCTATACGGCCGACGAGATCTTCGTCACCGGCACGGCGGCCGAGGTGGCGCCGATCACGAAGATCGACGGCAGGGCGATCGGCGACGGAAGGCCGGGCCCGGTCACGCGGCAGCTGATGGCCGGCTTCTCTGCGGTGACGGCGAAGGAAGGCACCCCGATCAACTGAGGCGGCGTAATTTAGCCCCCTCTCTCATCTTTTTCCACGGCGTTCGATGCAGGAGCCCACGCGCCGGATGACGGCGGCGGCAGGCGGCTCCACGCGCTGCGGGCCGATCGGACCGGCGAAGAACCCTGCGAACGGCCCGTCAAGGACGAAGGTATAAGTACAGGGATCAAGAGATAAGGTATAGCATTTCGGCTGCCATAGTGTAGTGGCCAATCATGTCGGCCTTTCACGCCGACGACTGGGGTTCGAATCCCCATGGCAGCACTTTTACGGGATGTTTGAATTCCAATTTTGAATTGCGACTTTTAAAAGGCTCCATTTGATCTTTGATTTTCGGTCGAGCTATATAACCCTGTCGATGGTGGGGGTGGGGGTTGATCGGTGGCGCGCATGCGGTTCGGTGAAGGGCCGGACGGCGATCGATACGATGCTGCACCTGAGTGGGTCAACGGAGTGTGATTTTTGAGGGGCTGGTCAGGAGTAGATCGGCACTATGGTGAACGCTGGTTAGATCAGTTCGGGATCTTCTTTCTCCACCAATTGACATGTGTCAATCGCCGCCATTATTCACCTCCCGGCGGTGGCATGGAGAAGACGGTTGAACGACTTGGATCGACACCCGCGAAAAGAAGGGTATGGAGGCCACTCCGAGTAATTCCCTTGCGGATCCATCATGATCCTTTAACTGCTATCCTTGAAAAGAAGGGTATGAAACTAGCACTTACTGCAAATCGGTTTTCCATTTTTTTTTCTTGAATATTTATCTGAAAAAAGAAGGTTTTGAAAACTGACTAAGGAATTCTTGATATTCTCCACTCCACAGATAAGGGATCGAAACCTGAGATAAAAAGAACACTGGGCCCATCAGTGCTCTTCCAGAACTCAAACTCTTCGTGATGCGCATATCAATGCGTGTTGTCACCGAAGTCATGTTTATCGGCAAAAAAGCGTTAAGTGAGGAGATAACCAGACTCCTTTTTATGAATTCTTGATAGACCGCTCCGGTTAGAATCCTCTCTGTCGCAACATGCCACGCGATACGGGAGAAAAAAGGAATGAATTTTTACTGTCCCGGGTTCAGGTTCGGAAACACTTTCTTCACATTCGGATCATTGGGAAACCATTCGGGGTGAGCGAAGATCGTCCCGATACGCGGTGTCTTGGTGGTCTGGGAGAGGTGCCCCCCCATATACTCCTCTTTACGAAGGGTGTAGTCCCTGATATCCTCCAAATGGAGTCCGAGGAGGAAATTGACAAAGACGTACCTGCCGGCGTCAAATTCATCCGGCATGATCTTTGTGTTCTTATATTTATTGAAGAGATGTTCGTTTTCTGCAAGGATGGGTTCGTCTCTCTCGTTGCATGCAATGAATATCTCCTTGGAAATAGGCTCATTCCTGGTCCCTGAGGCACATCCTATTGCAATCTTCAGGGCGAAGGCTTCACTCTGAGCAATGCGATTGCTGACAAGTTCAGTCAACCGCTCTTTGTCAATACTGAACGTCGATTTAAATGCCGGCACGGTTGAAATGTTTGAAATATTAGTGTTCTTGTCAAGGGAAATAACATCGACATATTCTTTGGGAACACCCATTTTGACGACGCGGCCCCACCCAATGTCTGAGATCCGGCTCTTCTGACTCTTCAGCCTATTTTCCCGCTCACGGATCTGGGCGACGACGGCGGCGACACCGTTCGATTTCTGGCCGATTTTGTCCTGCAGAGTCTTGCAGAGATCAGTGTTGATATAGGTCAGGAGCATCTGGAAGCGGTCCAGCAGGGCTTTCTGCTCTTCCAGGCGACGGGATTCTATGGACATATCTTCATTCTTCTGTTGCAACTGTCTTCTCTGAAATATTCTGGGCCAAGGAGAATTTATCTTTTCCTGATTTTCATTAATCCTGGCCTCAAACATCTTCATTATCTTCTCGTAGCGGGAAACAGGTGAGGTGATAGGCGAGTTTCTGATCTCCTCTTCGGCCCATTCTGTATCTCTAAGTTCCTCCCAGATTTTAGACACCTCATCCTCAAATGCCGTCCGCCGTGCATTCTCCTCCTTGGCAAACTCGTTCTGCAGTTTTCCGATGAAATATTGAAGACCACGAAGTCCATGGTACGGAAGAACTGATTGACATGCTGTCTCCAGCATGCTTTCGTTCCCGTTAGCGGCACACATATCTACGAGTAACTCGGCGTTTTGAGTCAGTTTCTTCTCATCGTCTGGTCCCAACAAACTCCCCAGACAATCATTTTCCGAAGCAATTGATTTCATCTCATCAATCGGGACGAAAAGTTCGCTCTCTCCGAAGGCGATGAAGGGGCTGTTGATGCCATGCCAGAGATTCTCCAGTCCATGTGGGTAGTGGGGAATCGTGTACATCATACTGGCGATAATCTGGTTGCTACTTTTTAGGTACTCTTCTACCTCCTGAGCCTCGTTATCCTTCATGTTTGATATTCGATCTTCATTCAGACCGAAGAGGAAGTAACGATTGAAAGGCCTCACCGTGATCGGGATCTTACTTCGGCCTCCGAAGGGATCGAATCTCTGCAATAAGAGATCATTTGGATAGGCGAGTTGCTTCAACTCGGTTAACGCGGCATAGGAATTGGCCAGGAACTTTGTATCGAAGTTTGCGTAGGAAATATTGACAATATCAGAGGCCGATGGAAGGATGCCCACACAGAAAATATATGCCTTGATACCCTGTTCTCCAAGGATACTTGCTGCAAGTTCAGACACGGTAACGGCCAGCGTGGGGAAGCTCCCGCTTCCTGTCCCTCCCCCAAGGGTATGGACAATCCAGATAAGGGTTTCAGGCGTCCTTGTTCCGATCTGTTTCTGCCAAAGATCACTTAACTGGTTCAGTGCACCTCTGACTGCGTTATTGACCTCTATCATGTTGATGTCGAGCAAAAATCTGGCATATGCCCTGTCACGCACAGCACCAACACCTTTTGGTCCCGAACCCTCAGGAAGATATGGGCATTCTCCGATAAACTGGGAGATGTCATAATCTGCTTCGGTGATCGCCACGGTGGAGATAACACTTTTGTCCTTTATCTTTTCCTGGAGGTCCTTCTCGCTTGAGTCAATCGCGATAAAGCGGTAGTATTCAAGGTCGTTGTTTGCTCTGGCCATGTCGGCGAGCGTCTGGATCACTTTGATCCCGCCCATTCCGGCTCCGATAACAAGTGTAGGTATCATCTCAGTTCACCATCCATTAGAATCTAGATTTTCGGATCGGGTTGTCCTTATCAGGAATTGGGTCCACAGGTACCCTTGGAAATGCCCCCGATTTCAGTTCCCGGTCAATCTTTCTCCTCAGCTCGCCCCCCATGCTCGGGTTGTCCGGGATTAATTCGAGTTTTACAGATACCTCTTCGAGTAATCTACGTAATTTTTGATTTTCTGCATTGGCTGAAGACTTTACCTTCCCCTTATGTAACCTCTGATACGCAAGCAGAGCGAGAGAGGCAAAGATCAAGAGGATGCCCAGATAAAACGTCCATGAAAGTGAATTCCCGTCGCTGAGGGCGAGATTCTGGAACCAGAGGGAACTGCTGGTGTCCACGGTGATCATATCGTCGCCCTGCAGGATCTCACCCCGCTGGACATAGGTGTAGGTCACATCCGCCACTGTCAGAGTGCTCTGACTCAGCGTTTTGGGATAGGCGTTGAAGGAGAGAACGACTGATTCCCCCTGAGCCAGTTGGTCGCAAGTGAAGGAGTGACCATTCCTCTCCACGTTCACCGGCGCGCCGGTGGGGACAATCGTGTGCCTGAACGATCTGTCGTCGATCAGGGCGTCCCGTTCCGATAGGACGATGGAAAGATTCCGGATTTCAGCATCGCCCGGACTGATCGTGATCTGTACCTGGATCTCTTCGCCGAATCCTGCAGTTCTCTCTTTGGCATCGAAGGTTGCCTCGATGGAGGTGGCAATCAGAGCTCCAGCCGGGGCGGTAAAGACGGCAAAGAGAAGCATAATGGATGCAATAATTAATTTTGTATTATCTGCTTCTCTCATATGCCTGAATTAAAATTTATCAATATTAAATGCTGTGATTTGAATTCGATCCAGAAGGGATTTGTTTTGTATATGGCAAGTCCTCGGAAGTCAGATCTTGCCATTGAACCTAAGAATGCCTATCAAAGCAGATTGATATCGTATGGCGGGCCGAATCCGATCGCTGAGGGCAGGGTGACACTGCAACTGTCGTCCACCGTGTCAAGCCGGAGAATCCTTTAGGCCATCACTGTTCTTTCTGCGGCTGTTTTCTACATGACTATAGTCACTATCTCATGAGGCTGCAACTCTTTGGGGCATCTCTGAACAAAACTCTCATTATATGGAGAAGATCTCGGAGCAGCGGACAGATGCAACACACCCTCTTGTTTTCAACGAGGCACAGTTTTTCCTAAAAAAACCATCTGAGAGGCCGAAAAATATCCACCCGAATGAATCGAGGATTAAACCAATTTTCATATCTATGATGTCAATAAATTAGGTTCTAACGCTGCCTGAACGGAGGAACGGACGATAATGGAAAAAAGTGCGGATGAATTGTGCGAGGAAGCAAACAGGCTCTATACCGAGAAACGATATGAAGAGGCTCTTGTGCGGTATGACCGGGCGATTGCCCTCGATCCGGAAAATGCGGTTTACTGGCTCAAAAAAGCATCTGCCCATCATGATCTCGAACAGTATGAAGATACCATCAGGTCTCTTGATCGGGCCATTGCCCTCGATCCGAAATACGCAAAGGCATGGCACGGCAAAGGATACGTCCTCAACCAGATGAAGCGTTATGAAGAGGCTCTGGAGTGTTTCGATGAACTGATCGGTCTCGATCAGGAAGACCGCGTGGCATGGTCCAACAAGGGAGACGCCTTCGAAGGGCTTGATCGGTATCGGGATGCCCTTGGATGCTACGAACAGCTTCTGGCCATCGATCCAGAGGACAAGAATGCATGGACGGCGAAAGGAGGCGCCCTGGCAAAGATCATGCGATTCGAGGAGGCGATACAGTGCTTTGAAAAAGCGATCGCGATCGATCCGAACTACAGGGGGGTCAGGTATCGCAAAGGATCGGCCCTTATTGAACTCGACCGGTATGAGGAGGCGATCGAGTATTTTGGGAGGGTCCTGGCCACCGATCCCGAAGATATGTTATCATGGTACTGGAAAGGACTGGCCTTATGGAGGTTCGGACGACTCGAGGAGGCTCTCCCTTATTTCGAACGTGCCTCGGCTCTCGATCAGGAATTATGGATTGCCTGGCACCACAAAGGCTTCGTCCTGGGAGAACTCGGCCGGTATGAGGAGGCACTTGCGTGTTGCGAGAAAGCCCTGGCCCTCAAGCCCGAGGATGTGTTGATATGGCACACCAAAGGCTTGATCTTCAACAAGAGCGGGCGGTATGAGGAGGCCCTCGCATGCTACGACCGGGCCATTGCTATCGACGCCAACTATCCGTCTGCATGGATCAACAAAGGTGCGACTCTCAGGGCACTCGAACGGCAGAATGAGGCAATCGAGTGTTATGACCGTGCGCTTTCGATCGATCGATATGAAGCGCGTGCATGGAACGACAAGGGTCTGGCCCTCCAGAAACTCGGGCGGTACAGGGATTCCCTGAAATGCCTTGATGAGGAACTCACCATCGATCCCGACGATCCGGATACGTGGGCGGGGAAAGCCAATGCCTATTTAAACCTCGGCGATTACGGGAGTGCAATTGAATCTATGGACCGGGCAATCGCCGTCGATCCTGAAAATATTCTTATCCGGCTGAGCAAAGCGATGGTTCATATAAAATTCGACCGTTTTTCGGCCGCACTTGAGGATCTGGAAACGGTCGCTGCGATGTATCCCTACGATCCCAGACCGTACCGCTGTAAGGCCGAGGCGCTCTTCTCACTCGGCCGCTATGACGAGGCTCTTGCCAGTACAGAAATCGCCCTTCTCCTCTATCCCGATTACCCTGAATCTAAGGAGATTAAACGGAAGATACTCGATAAAATGGGTTTCTAAACTCCTCCTGAACCGAAGGGTCGTGGTTCTAAGGCCGTATGTAATCTGTGTATAATACAATACCTAACGGTTGGCTCTCTATGGCATGGGCTTCGATGCCCCAATTGGAAATGCATTTCGAGCTGATCCCTATTAAATAGAACTCTGTTGAAATGCTCCCTACAACTCCTATAGGATATTGCCCGACTATCAATGGGGGTACATGGTATAGCCCCCTTCCAGGATCTTTTCAACAGAACTGAAATCCTGAAGAATATTCCATGGGTCACTCACCCTTTGAGTGATCCCAGGGCATTATTCGCCTTTCAATCCATGAAATAAGAGTGTATAATACAACCCCAAGTAGAGTTAATTGAAGAATCGCTACAAATAGCATTGGCGTGTTCATGAGGCCAGCTGCGTATATTGTAAGATACCCAAGGCCAGCGTTTGCTCCTACAAATTCTCCTACGACTGCGCCGATAACTGCAAGAGTGATCCCTGTCTTTAAACCTGCGAATAGCATCGGCAGGGAACTGGGAATTTCAATTTTTGTGAATATATCTAGTCTGCCTGCTCCGGTTGATTTCATCAGTTCCAGATAATTTCTGTTTACGCTGCGGATGCCTGTGATCATATTGACAAAGATTGGGAAAAAGACTATCAATGCTACCAAAAGTACTTTCGACTCCATTCCGAAACCCAGCCAGATGACAATGAGGGGTGCGAGTGCGATTTTTGGTGCGCTCTGTGCTGCCACTATGTATGGAGATAAAATCTTTTCCATGCGGGGTGACTTTCCCAGTGCGTAGCCGCATACGATTCCTATAATAGTTCCCAATATGAATCCGGATATTATCTCCAAGATTGTAACATCTGTGTGCTTGATAAGTGAACCACTCTTCAGAAGGTAGAGGTATTCAGTGAACACTTCCTCAGGTGAGGGTAATAAAAATGAAGGCACCGAAAAAAGAATAATTATCGCTTTCCAGATCCCCAAAATGATTAGAAATACAAGAATATACAGGACATAAAGATTTATTCTTGAAATGGTTGGTTTTGGCAGGTTTTCTTCACTATTTTTATTTAATTTCGAAGGTTCTATTTTTGTTTCTTTTGAGTAATGACACTGTTCTAAATGTGTTTCGTTGTCAAGTGATTTACGGACTTTTAACACCTGTTTCTCAAACTGATCTGTTTGCAGAACTTCAGGCGTCCGTTCTTGGGGGAGGTCAACCTCAAGAATTTCTTTAATTTGGCCGGGACGCGGTGACATCACGATAATTCTGTCTGAGAGAAGGACCGCTTCAGGAATACTATGTGTAACAAAAATAATAGTTTTTCCAGTATCTTTCCATATTTTTAGGAGTTCAAAATTCATTTTCCCGCGTGTGATCTCGTCAAGAGCACCAAAAGGTTCGTCCATCAAAAGGACGATCGGATTCTGCGTGAGCGCCCTAGCGATAGAAACTCTTTGTCTCATACCGCCAGAGAGTTCATCTGGATAGTAATGATCGAAACCAGTAAGTTCAACTTTTGTAATAACAGAGTAGATGCCCTCTTCTTCTTTTGATCCTATTGATTTTTTTGCGACTTCGAGAGGTAGTCTGATGTTGTCTTTTACCGTTCTCCAGGGAAGAAGGGTTGGATCCTGGAAAACAAATCCACATTGTTTGTGAAAATCTTTTAAATGACCGTTTTTAAAAATGATTTTTCCATCTGTTTGGGGAATAAGTCCCCCCATCACTCTGAGGAGTGTTGTTTTACCCGATCCACTTGGTCCAATGATAGAAAGGAACTCCCCCTCACGAATTGAGAATGAGATATCTCGTAATACCTCTATTGGGTGGTTATCAGTATCAAATATCTTAGAGATGTGCTGCACTTCTGCTAGAATGGGGGGCGTCATGAGGATAATAGGTGTTATCGTGTTTTATCTTAAGTGTTTTCTTCATAAATTAAATATATTTCTTTTTTTTGGCGAAATGCGAAGATCAGAGAAACTCGATATACGTTTTATCAATGCTCTTTACTTCCAGATCTGAAGCATATTTCTGGATGAATTCATTTATGGAACTGGCGACTACCAAGCATTCTGTCTCGTCCCAAGCGTTAGATTTTATTTCAACAAATATACTATTATTAGTTGGTGGTTCGTGAATATTATCGATATTGATGCTAAAATTCTCCATTTTTATTTTTATTCTATCCTTAATTATTTTTTTATCTATTCTGGCGTTTAAGTATTCAAGGAAAAATATGATGGATGGGTAACTGACAATCATTTCTTCTCGCTCTCTTTGAATAATTGAAACATTTTCCTGCCTGGATATATCTTTAACCTTAAATCTGGTCCAGGTCAGTATGTGAGCGGGTGGGTTTTTGAGGGAGTGTTTTGTTGGTGTCTCCTCCCGATAACGAAGGTATGTTCTGGTATTATCCGGCTTTTGGAAAAATCCCGCTGGTTGTATGTAAAAATCATTCTGATGCACTTCCTCAGTTGACAATATCTTTTTACTGAAGCGCTTGAGAAAGATATCGCGGTGATCTAATTTTATCATAAATTTTGTCTGGATTTCAAAGCATGGGGTGAGCGAGGTCTCAGAGAGATTCGTAATAAGGTTTAACAGGGCTATTCCATCATCTGTCAGGGAGTATTTTTTTTCCTTTTTCAAGATCAAGCCGTACTCTGTCATCATATCCAGAACATTTTTTAGGCTGCTCTGGCCAACTCCGATCCCTCTATTTAATTCGTTCCAACTATAATTTTGGTTCTGAAGATATTTTAAAACCCTAAGTGAGTGCTTTTTCAGAGTGGTCTTTAGTTTGTCGTTGGGAAACTGAACCTTTGAAAGTCCTTTGTAAACATCGATCCCCTTCTGTGATAGAATAAATTTGGTATCTGCTTCAGGCTTTATGATTTCCAGGTGTACGAGTTTTGTAAGCAGCCGATAAAGTTGATTGTAGTCAAATGGTTTGTTATCACAGAATTCTTTTGTTGAAAGTCCATCTCGTCTGGTGTAGAGCATCTGCAAGATGTCATCAAATATATCAACAAAATTCGCCTTTGTTTCAAGAATTTCTACTGCATTTTTTTCTCCTATCTGTTTGAGGTCTATCATTTATCTCATGAAGACTATTTTATGTCATGATAGATAAATATTCAGTTGATATAGTGAATTAAAGATTTATTATCCTGTTTGTTGACACTATCTGTGCTTTTTGGTACTGATTGGGTCATTAACTCAAGGAGCAACGATTTTGACAGATCTTTGCTTTATCGTGAAAGGATTGACCGTTTTTCCGATTCTATTTTCGTCAATGGATGCATAATGCCATATAATTGGGTGTGTATTTAAACGTCGTCATTTCCCGCACTCAGTGTAAGTGACCCCCTCTCTTTCAACGTACTGCTGATATTCTTCCACCATTTTCTGATGATAATAAATTATTATGGGTGCGTTTTGATTTCTTCTGTGGATCGAGCGTAAGATTGAGGATAAAATGGATCTCCTGAGGCTGGAAGGACGTCGGATATAAGGGATATGGGGTATTAGAGTATAGGAGCAGGTCATATTTCCTTACTTTCTTCAGGGCCCCTCATATTTGATGGTTTATTTGATTTAGAGTTACAGAATTATGATGAAGATTGCATGTGTTGGTGATATTACTGTTGACCTGATTTCAACTGTGGGCGAGTTTCCGGTGATCTATTCAAATGCGAGCGTCCTTGATTTTTGTGGTCATTTGGAGGAATTTTGGCGAACACTGCAATCATGCGTGCTCGGCTGGGTGCAAGGCAACATTGTTTGCAGATATCGGGCCGGACTTTCCTGAGGCATATCTTAGCTGACTGCAGGAGTTGTATCTTGATGGCTGCCTGCTTCGGTCACTGCATCGGAAAAAGACGGTGGTGCTGTTTTCAAATGGAACAGAACTGATGCCCTCCTTCTTTTCGGGGCTTCCCGTGTGATCAATGATGCCATCCTCTGTCGAGTCCGTAGCCAGGGTTGAAGGACGAACGGTCATCGCTCTGCCTGGTGATCTGCTTCATTGTTCCGATAAAATCCCTGCAAAAGTGTATGATCCCTGCCTCAAGCACCTCCCACGGAGGGGTGAGACGATGGTGTATATTCTGCGGCATATGATGATCCTGTTTATTAATGGGCATGAGCAGGGGAGTATATCACCAGACTATTGGTCCTGATGGCGGGGATGTCAAAGATCTGTGTCAGGAAATCGTAGTTACGCCCTTCGGTTTACGGTGATGTAGATTTGTGGCGGCCGGTCTTGATGCCCATGTACCTGTGTTACTAACTGTGATAGTCTATCTGACCTGTTTTGATGATTTGTTTGCTTCCGGGTTTCTTTTTAGGTATGCAAATGGGTATTCGCTGATCGGGAGCGCGCAGATTAGTTCGGCAATGGCGAGCGTGACGATAAGGGCGAAAGAGGCGCATCTGAGGATATATCAAGATGATCTGGTATATTGCGGATAGCGGTTGTTCACGCACAGTTTATTTTTTTAATTTTATCAGAATAAAAAATCCCATTTTCGACTAATATTATTATAATGCATCCAATTTTTAAATAGAATGAAGATTAAAGTCCAAATTTATCTCGCAATGCGAGTTCAAACGAATTTTGAATTTTATTATTCATATAATTTGGGCGCAATTCACAATATTTAATATTAATAACTTTCTTGTGATATTTGAAGATATTAAAGAAGTTGGATGGTTTTGCTATGCCAGATTATAATCCAAAGGAAATACAACTCGTTGATCCTCTGTATGAACCAATTATAATGTACCCTTGGAGTGACCTACCATTATGCAAAAATTGCAGAGAATCATACCTAGAGAATTATCCAGGCATGTTTCAATTTAAGATACAAGGTACTAATATTAATGGTAGAAATGATATAACATGCCATGAACACTATCAAAAAAAAATCCGAGAATATATTAGGGGAAAAATAATTGGTAATCCTAAATTTCAGGCGATAATTTCTGGATATGAGGTTTTCAATTTAAACAGCGATGATTGGTTAGAACCGTGGGTCAAAGAGCACTTTACATTGGATAAATCTATTCTAAGAGAAATTCGACGGGAAAGTTATAAATCTAATATAATATCTAATCTTCAAAATTCTTCCGAATCTAAGATAAAATCTCAAATTTTAAAATTTAAAAATGATTTCTATGCTATTGCTTCACATTTGTCATACAATTCTCAAATATCAGAGTGTATATTCTGTAGCGCATATCTAGACCCGGTGACTTATACTCCATTTCACTATAACTTTGATATTGCTCAAAAAGAGTTATATGATGTTTTCATTGAACTGATCAATACTTTTGAGATGAAGAGACTGATGAATATTCAAATGACAGGATTTTTATCATATAAATATTTCTCTTCAACCCATTCGCGTTTTTCCCATGTTGTGGGCACCTGGATGAATGGCATGGTCGCCTTGCAGCATGTCAATGTGAAGACAAAAGAGGGTTCGAAGTCTCTGATTAAATTTCTTATTGATGAGGACCTGCACCGGGAGTTTATGGCTGCATTAATTCTCCATGATATCGGGCACGCTCCGTTTTCTCATGTGCTGGAAATGAACCCCCACATCAAATACGACCACGAAAAGGTTACCGTGCAGTTGATCTGTGGGGGAAGTAATTATATTGAACTTGAAGATCTCCTTGTTTCCAGTTACATCGACCTCGAATACGGGTCATTAATACAATATGGTCTTAATGGAAATAATAAAGATATTTTTTCAACGGTTGTTCCAGATATTCGTCAGAAATCTCGATTTAAACTGGTAAATGACGTTATTGAAAGCATGGGGCTTGATCAAGGTGTTATCGAAGAATTTATCTCTAAAAAAGAAACAAAGGACCCAGCGGTCAAAGCCTTAAAAAGTTTGATTGAGGGTGTGATCGATATCGACAGAATCGATCACATCTATCGCGATCTGCATTACAATAGTTTTAAGACAATGGGGTTACCTTTGACTTCTTTTTATCATGGTTTGACCATTCATTATGAGGATCCAGAAAATACATATATTGAAATAAACGAAGAAATATCGGCTATTGTTGAGACATTTCTTGCTGCACGTGAACAGTCTAACAAAGCAATTTTTGATAATCCTGTAAATAATTTTTATATTGCCGTTTTGAACAGCGCAATCTCCGATGCTTTTCATATGATGCCTCTGCTGGAGTATTACATTCCGTACATTACTGATGCGGCGCTGTTACATGTTCTAACGAACAAAGGTTTATTCCATAATTTATCTCCGACAGAGAAAGTTAGTAAAATTACCGGTGCAATGTTCAGTCACTCAGATTATTGCTATATCACATATAAAATTCGTCCTCTTAATCCGGAGACATTTAAACAGAGAATCGAAGGTAATTTTGATTATAAATTGCCAGTTTTAAGATTTATTTCCTGTTTGGTGGAATATACAGACATTTTCTGGTATGCATTTCTGAAAGACGTGAGGAAAAGTTATGGTCTGATGACGTCTTCAAACTCTGAAGATGGAACTAATCTATATTTTGGGACTAAAGATAAAGGACAGAAATTTGAAGTTAAATTTAAACGCTATATTGAGGGGATTACCTGGGATGAAGATCAACGTTCCTGGACATTTTCGCTGTATCATAAAATCTGTGATGAAAATAGGGAGGTTTCATCTATTGAAGATAAACTGAAAGAGGGAATCTTTTGGAATTATGCTAAAAATAAGATCGTTGCTGTATCAGATCATGAAGCGAATGATCATGAAGGATGTTTTAAGTTCGTTCTGCGTGATCAACAGAATTTCGAGCATGACGAAAACAACGTACAACCCAATGAAACTGAAACCTTTATTATAACTCGTTTGAAGCAAGGGGAGGTAAGATGATATGTCCGAACATAACGCTGAAACTAAGAGCCCAATGCTTGCGTTTAAAGAAAAACTATATCATGAAGTAAATGTGGGGGCGAAGTATTTTGCTATTGATATTGATGATGTTGATCAAAGAAATGAAGCGAAACCTTCAGATAAACATAATTTTGTAGAATTAGTTTTGGCCAATACTGCTAATATTCAGGAATTATCAACTGATTCTGATCAGATAAAACGTACAAGAAAGGTTATCGCTCTCATCCAGTCAATGATCGATTTATATATCTTTTTTTCTGATTGTTTCCCGGAGCAAAATAATAAAAAAGAAAAAGAGGATGAGCATAAAAGAAGAGTAAATAATTATCTTAATCTCCTCCATTTGAGAGAGCACCTTAATAATGCATATATATCGAAACTTCGAAATTACGTTGACTCTAATCCAGACCAAAAATTTATCATTCTTATTCCATCATATCCAAACATTTCTCTCCAATCAATGTCAATATTGTCTGAATTAAGATGGCTCCGTGAATTATTAACTGATGATAAAAATCACCAATTTAGAGAAAATGTTTATATTCATTTGTTTTTTTTTAACAGTGCTTTTGGAGATATTCTTCGAAATATTCCAGCCGAGGATCCTAGATATGAATATTTTTTTGATTTTAAATCCTGTCACTTTAAGAACTCTAATTATTTCAAAAAAAGCAAGATCCGTTCGGTCCTGAAATTAAATAAACTCCGATTTCGATCGTTTTTGGTTCGATATCTGGTCGAATATTGGCAATGGAATTTAAATACTGATGATAAATGGTTGTCTGCTCTAAAAAAAGCACCAAATTGGCTTGAGAAACATATTGTAGTTGTTGAGGATTCAATAACTCCAAATGGGGAAGAAAAAAATGGGGAAGAAAAGTTATTTGGATGCTCCATTAATGATTTGAATGATTCATTTTCCGATTTAATTTCCGATTTAATTAGTGGCGATAGCTTCGAATTAAAGATTCCCCAAGATCAAGATAAAGAATCATTTTTAAATGAAATCAGAGAGTCCTGTAATTTATCTGATCATGTATTGGATCAACTAAATGGTCTGTACTTAAAGGATGACGAAATTAAAATTACATCTAGCATGAAAAACCTGTTCTCATATATTCATCACAACATTAAAGATGGGACCACTATCATTCAAGTAGAAACGATACGTCTCTTGATCTTGGCCAATGCTTGTCTTGATCAATTGACAGATGACAATCCTTCGCGTCTTATTGGATGGGATACTTATATTTCATCGATGGATCTGGAAGTGCTGCCCATTTATATTTATTTTTCAACATTATCAAAATCATATAATTACAATATTACCCGCCTTTTTGAGGGTTTCATCTATAATTGTCAGAACACACATGGAGCATATACAAAATGTTATCTGGCTCATCTGCTAGAATTTGAGTTTAACGATCTGATTAGACTATTTCGTTTTCGGCTTAGTGGTCCACAATGCAAAGAGTGTCCTCCAGATTATCATAGCCAGACAAGGTTAATCAAGGAGCATCATAGTAAACCTGAATATGAGCCTGATGGCACTCACCATATTTATTGTAATACCAACCACTGGATATTTGAGTGTTTAAATGGCTGGAGAGATCATGGCGATGCGGGTACGCTTTCAGACTACCTCTTACTCTCCCATGAGATGTATTATGCTTTTGAAAAACTGTTTCTGGATATACCTTATACGTTCATGTTAAATCAGAGGAGTTATCAGACTGAAATAAAGAATGGAACCACAAATTTCGGTGATGATGAATTTGAGAAACTCTCACAGTCCTATATTGAAAAAATGGAATGTAGGTTTGAATCGATAGCGGATAGCTTGAATAAACAGTGGGAAATTCTTAAGGGTCTAAAAAATGTGAACGGGACAAAAACCGACACAAAGAAACAGCAATCACTCTCAATGAGCGAAGAGCTCGATTCGATAAGTAATGATTACTGTCTCTCAAAATATCGTTGAAGAGGATTGCCATGATACGGTGGAGCTCGTTGATCTAATGGAGAGAAATTCAACAATCATCTTTTTAATGTCTCGGATATTCTGTAATTTGTCTGAATCCAGTCGCATTGTCTGATAATTCCGTTTCTATCGTCAAATACCTTCTGCCAGTCTCCTCTCCTCGTTGATGTCTATCAGGAGCGACCCGACCAGTCTGAGGATGATATCTTCATTGGGGAATGCTTTTTCAGCGTTGGTTCTTCTTTTCAGTTCCTTGCTGACTCTTTTAATTATGTTCGTCGTTTGGATCCGCTTTGTGTACACATGAGCATTCCCGACAATCCTGGAACGCGATCAATCCGACTGGTCATAGATATGAATGCCGCCAGAGTTGTGCGGTCAACGGCATTGATGAGAAGTACTAGAGATAAAATATGGCTCAAAAATACATGATTAAAATCGAGGCCATCAAAAAAAGTGTAGTTTTTAGCCTTCTGTAGGAACAAAAGCATTTGTGAATGCCTGGGTTACATCAGTTTTCTCTTTGAGCAGCCCAAGGGTGAACAACTGATCCTGCATCAAATTCCATCTGTCCTGGTAGCCTAATCCTAATGGTTTCTCATCTGGAACGATCGCTTCATTTATAAACGCTTCCCAGTATCCAAGATTGAAATCTCGGGCTTCCGCAGCGGTTGGATCAAACTTAATGTATATATCCACCGTTTCTTCCGGATGCTCAATAGCATACTGTGCACCTTTATTTGTCGCTCGAACAAATTTTTCAATCAGTTCGGGGTTTTCGCTTATGGTTTTTTCATTTGTAACGATTCCGTTCCCCACGAAATCCACTCCATAGTCTTCAGCCGGCATAACAGTGAAATTAATTCCAGAAGATTGCAGTATATATTTATGCAATAGATGGCCGCTGATAGCGTCAGTCTGTCCCTGTAGCATGGCTGAGATCAACTGGCCGCCAACGGGGATGTATTCTGCGACTTCCGGGTTAATCCCGGAATTAAGTAACTCTGCCCGTGCTGTTGAATCAGTCGGTGTTCCTGGTGCAACGATAGCAATAGTTTTCCCAACTAAATCCTCGGGGTTTTTAATTCCTGTACTGTTTTCTGCCATAACGTAATACGGCCAGGTCTGCTCATATTGGTAGACATTTACCACAGGAACACCTTCCGAACGCGCAATTAACAGGCTATCACCACATGCATGGCCGAATTCGATATTTCCCGAACCTACTTGTTTAATCGGTCCGGTAGAACCTTCTGTGGTATACTGTATCGTCACGTTAAGACCTTCGTTGGCATAATACCCCTTTTCGATAGCAACATAATAGGGTGCAAATGAAATTGCCGGCGTCCACGGCATCATCACCGTGATCTGTTGCGTCTCGTTGTTCGTGGTCGTTCCTGTGCATCCTGCAGTAAGCAGGACTCCTCCGATCATCACAAAGGTGAGGATTGCGGATATTAGAGTCTTACTGGACATCTATAGAACCTCCTCTGAAACAATAATAAATATCTGGCGGTGATAAAAAGGGGTTGCGCCATGGATTTTTATTTATCTGGTAAAATTCTGAAAACTGAAGTGCCGCAAAAAGTCATAGATCCAGATGAACGTCTAGATCTCATATTATTTATGAAATCTTAGGCATATGAGGAGATATTTTGTCTGCGTTCTGCCTGTGTGCTACCAGAGTTCTGGCAACCGAATATTTTGGCCTAGAACTTGCCTATCATATGAGCAACCAAACAGTACTGCGTATATTATCTCTGGCTATCTGTTCAGAGATATGAGATGTGGCTAAAGGTGTTTCGTTGAATCAGGCATTAACCTGAGACTCAAGCATACGGGATGAAAAACCTGATGTGTGTTCTGGTTTCTTTGGTGGTTCATGGGGAGAGCAAGCTGTCGGGTTTGTGGGATCTGAATCCCGTCGTTGAATCTAGCTTCATGTCCTTTTCAAAAGCATACGTACGTCTTTGAACGCGAATGGTAAATTGCCTTTGAGGGACATTTCTCTCCCCTGGGAGAGGCCTATGTCACTTCAACGAAGTAAAGTTTGTGGGATCGATGTCCACAAAACCTTCTTTGTTGCTGCCGTTCTCTCGAACACCGGCGAGTTCTGGATCGAACGTTTTTCGCATGATCGCCCCGGTCTTCTTGCATTAAAAGACTGGATCCTGGATCATGGGTGTGAAGTTGTTGCCGTCGAATCCACGGGAGTGTATTGGTATTCGATCTACTCCACACTTGAAGACAGCGTACCGGTGATCGTTGCGAATCCGTACCTGATCAAAAATATTCCTGGCAGAAAGACTGATATCATTGATGCTCAGTGGATCGCTGAACTCACCCTGAACAATCTGATCAAACCATCCCGGATCTTTCCGAAAGATGATCGCGAGTTGAGAAATCTCACGCGGGCGCGGGAGAACCTGGTTCAAAATCGTACCCGTCTGAAGAATCGGATCCATCGTTCTCTGGAATCCGCGTCCATCAAACTCTCGTCGGTACTCTCCGACATCTTTGGAAAGTCTGGTCAGTACATTCTGGAACATCTGCTACAGGGTACACCCATCGATGAGATCATTCAGGGTATTCCATCCCAGAAAATCCGAGACAAAGAGGAAGCCCTGAAAAATGCGATCCAGTACAATCTCAGTGACGATCAGATCCTGATCATCGAACAATCCCTTGAAGAGATTGGGCTGATCAACCGCCAGATCCAGGAACTGGATGATGCGATCCAGGGGCGATTAGGGGATCGGAATGAAGATCTCCAGATTGCCATGTCGATGCCGGGCATTGGATGGACGAGTGGAGTAATGATTCTTGCCGAGATCGGAGATTATCGTGATTTCGACTCGCCCGATAAACTGGCAGCATGGGCGGGATTGGTGCCAACCGTCTATCAGTCCGCAGACAAAATGAGAACAGGCGGGATCACCAAGCAAGGATCCAAGCATCTCAGATGGATATTGGTCGAAGCAGCACAGGCAGCAGCAAAGAAAAGAGGATCCATACTGCGCAGGTTCTTCCTGAGGATCAAAAACAGGAAAGGATACAACGTTGCCGTTGTAGCACTTGCAAGGAAGATCCTCTGCATTCTCTGGCATATTCTTGTCAACAAAGAATACTACACAGAGGAAAATAGCCCGCCAAAGAAGGTGCGGATGCCTCGAAGGATTGGAATTACCCGGAAATCCGTTGAACAATCAATTGAACTGTTGGTTGAAGCGGGATATCTGGTATGGAAACAGAATATCATCGAGCTAGGAGGTGGATAGATCTTCTGGATCGGGTTTTTCATGGTAAACTCTATGGCAGTCCAGTTCCACGCTAAAGCAAAGATCTATAAGAATCGTTGCTCCTCGAGTTAATGGCCTGAAAAACGCCAAGGAGCAGAGATAGCATCCACGAACTGCTATCTCAACCTTATCGAATACATCTCTTCGGTAATCCGATCATGTTTGTTGTTATAACCGAAGCATTTCAACAAAGCCGTTTAAATCTCGATTCTTCCCGATCCCGGGTGGAGAGATAGCACTCGCCACTTCTTACAGCAGGACCGTAGCCGAAGACTCTTGATCAAGAGATATTCCATCCGTTGAGGTCAGGAATTAAATCGGCAAAGGTGTACGTCCACACCGGACATGGTTGCATGATAAATGTGAGAACCTATATATTTTCTCTTAAAATCGTGTTTCTGTCGATATATCTGTCTGATTCTCTCAAAAATCTCCTGAAAATGTAATGATGATAATAAAGATCAAATGTTTTATAAAATACCTAACGCACAAATACTGTATGGACGAGAGTGACCGGAATCAGGAAATCTTCAAAGCAAGGGGCAATATTCTCATAAAAGACGCGCTTCTGTCCGACAGGACGGTCGATATCTATATTGACGAGGATGGACGAATAGCAGAGATCGGTGAGGATATTGGCAGGAAATATGCAAAAGAATCCCTTGCGATGATCGATGGACACGGTCAGGTTGTCATCCCCGGACTCGTGAATACCCACACCCACGCGGCGATGACTCTGTTGCGGGGCTACGCAGATGACATGCCGCTCCAGGAATGGCTGACCCAGAAGATATGGCCGCTGGAGGCGCATCTGACCGGCAGCGACGTCTACTGGGGCACGAAACTTGCCTGTCTGGAGATGATCCGGACCGGAACCGTCGCTTTCAACGACCACTATTTCTTCATGGAAGAGGCGGCGTGCGGAGTCAATGAGATGGGTATGCGTGCAGTTCTTGCCCATGCTCTGATTGATCGACCTGAGGGTCGAGAACTCGATATGGAGATCAAAAAGACCGAAAACTTGGTGCGGACAATACACGGTCTGAACAGTCCGCTGATCAAACCGGCAGTCGGGCCACATTCGGTCTACACGGTTTCGAAAGAGGGTCTGAAGTGGTGCGCGGAGTATGCACAGGGATTGGGGATCGGTATTCACATCCACCTCTCCGAGAACAGGCAGGAGATAAAAGACTCTGAAACACTGACCGGCGAACGTCCTTCTCAGGTGTTGAAGGATACCGGCTGCCTGACCGATAGAACCGTTGCAGCTCATTGCTGCATGCTGAAGAGATGGGAATGTGAGCTTCTTGGTGAACGAGGCGTACATGTATCGCACAATCCGACCAGCAACATGAAGCTCGCATCTGAGAAGGCCATGCCTTATCACTGGCTGAAAAAGGCTGGGGTGAATGTTTCTATCGGAACCGACGGGTGCGCCTCGAACAACAACCTGGATCTGTTCGAAGAAATGAAGTTCGCCGCACTCCTGCAGAAGTTCGCCCGAAAGTCAGCAACAGTGATTACGGCGCAGGAGGTGCTGGAGATGAGCACGTTGAACGGCTATCGGGCGCTTGGGTTTGAGGGCGGTGTTCTGACACCGGGAGCACCTGCTGATATTGTGCTGGTCGCTACCGGTGACATCAATACAACCCCGTGCCATAACAGCACCTCGAACCTTGTTTATGTATCGAATGGCCTGAATGTCACTACGACTATCTGCAACGGCAGGGTTCTGATGTACGAGCGCTATGTTCCCGGTCAGGAGGAGATTCTCAGGGAGGCGAGAGCGGCTGCAACCGACCTTGTTCGACGGCGGCAGGCAGACTTGCCCTAACCCATTCTATTTATCTTGGTGCGTCGGGGAGTAGTTGGGACGGTTATACTATTGTGTTAGGGGCATTAACTCCTAGTCTGTCCTGAACCGTCCAGACGGAGTCAGAGGCGAGAGGATTTTGAATAAATCTCTCGCCGAAAATCTACAGCATTATAGTGAATTCTCTGTTCGCATCGCTGGATCGGGATTTATCGAAGTCGCTGGGATTTATCTTTGAATGGGTGCTCCTGATGTTGTTATCTATCAGATCATCCTTGATGAAAAGCTCAGGGAATGCAGAGATGCTTCCTATCGCCTCTCTTCAAATTATTTCCTTCCTTCACGGATCTATTCGTCCGCACTATACTCCATGAGTGTCAAATCCTCCTTTCAGGTCGCAATGGGGTTAAATGCTGGAAAAATGTGCAATTTATTATTTTTCAATCCCCATTCATTAGGTGGTAGACCTGTTGTGACGTGTACTGTGCCTTAAATTGCTGTTTTCTGACGGCATCATAGAGAGTCTATGTTAAAATTCATCTAACCTCTATCTGTTCTGATATCAAATCCGAATCAAAACCCAAAACTTATCCTCACCCCCGATTTATCCACATCTGATTCAGATGCACCCCCACAACCGTACACCAACCAAAGGAGCCACAATATGCCTTCATCTGGCTTGAACCCCCGCCAGGTAGAGGCGGTGACCCTATCCGGCAGGCAACTCGTCCTCGCAGGCCCGGGCTCAGGAAAAACCCGGGTGATCACCGAGAAGATCCTCCATCTCATCGAGAGCGGGCAGGCCGCCCCTGAAGAGATCCTCGCCCTCACTTTCTCGGACAGGGCGGCCCGGGAGATGCAGGAGCGTATCGATGGAGCAGGCGACCTGGCCGCCGGCTGCACCGTCCAGACCTTCCACTCCTTTTGCCACACCCTTCTTCTCGACCATACCCTTGAGAGCGGGCTGAACCTCACAAACGGCCTCATCAGCCGCACGAACCAGATCGTGTGGGGACAGCGGCACATCGACGACTTCGGTTTTTCGTATATCGAGGTCGGCAACAACGCCGCCGGCGTGATCGAGTCGATCATGGATGGGATCAGTAGTTTCAGGGACGAACTGATCACCCCCGACGACCTTGAGCGATATATTGCCGACCGGCTCAAGGCTGCAACCGACCCGGAGGTCGAGATGGAGGTCCACCGGCTCGCCGACCTCCTCTCGGTCTACCGGGCGTATGAGTGCTACAAGCGGGATGAGCGGCGGATCGACTTCGACGATATGATCCATGAGGCAGTCAACCTCCTGGAACGCCGACCCCTGGTGCGGGAGCGGCTGGTGCGGCAGTACCCCTACATCCTGGTGGACGAGTTCCAGGACACCAACTATGCCCAGCTCGCCCTGGTCAAGGCCATCGGCAACGGCCACCTCTGTGTCGTCGGCGACGACGATCAGTCGATATACCGGTTCAGAGGTGCCTACTTCGGGAACGTCAACGACTTCACCGCCACCTACTCTGACCATTCCCTTACGGTTCTGAACGAGAACTACCGCAACTCGGCCACTATCCTTGCTCTCGCCCGTGAGTTCATCGAAATGGCGCCCTGCCGCACCCCGAAGGATCTCCGTACCGACAACCCCGATGGAGAGCCGGTCGTGGTCGCTGAGTGCGAGAACGAGGCAGCCGAGGCAGTGTATGTGGCCGATGAGATCCGTGCCCTCCTGCAGACTGAATTCACCCCCAGAAAGGAACGGGAACCGCGACGGTTCCGCTATGGTGACATCGCCATCCTCTGCCGCCAGCGGGCCCAGGGAAAGAAATTCTATCGGCAACTCGTCAACGACGGCATTCCCTGCGAATTTGTGGGCGAGGAGGACTACCTCCGCTTTCCCGCCGTGCGTGACCTCATCGCCGTGCTACAGGTGGCAGACGACCCTCTGAGCGCCGGGATCCCGATCAACCGTCTGCTGCGTCGTGCCGGGGTCTCAGAGGTGACGGTGCAGGGGATCAACCGGGCGGCACGGCAGCACGCCGACGCCGGGCAGGACACCGACGGCGTCTACGAGGTCCTCCTCCAGCATAACGGCGATGAGGCGGTGCAGGAGGTTGCCTGCAGGATCGGCCGCGCCATCGAGCAGAAGACACAACTCTCCTTCCCCGATTATATCTACACCCTGATTATGGAGAGCGGGGGGCTGTACGCCGCCGTTCTCCAGGAGGGCAACGAACGGGAGCGGCGGGTGCTGGACTGGCTCTACCGCCTTGCCACTGAATACACCGCCCTCACCCGCGAGCCCACCATCGCCGACTTCCTCCTCTATCTCGACCAGGTGCAGGAGATCGCCGTGGATACGGAAGGGGAGGCCGGCGGCGATGCCGTGCAGATCATGACGATCCACCAGAGCAAGGGCAAGGAGTTTCCGGTTGTCTTCCTGGTTGATCTATCGGAGGACCGGTTCCCGGTACGTTACCGCTCAAAGGCCTTTACGGTGCCTCGTGACCTGGCTAAAAGCCTCCTCCCCGATGAAGACGAGCGCGAACTCTTCAGGCAGGAGGAGCGCCGCCTCTGCTATGTGGCGATGACCCGGGCCGAGGAGCGTCTCTATCTCACGAGGGGGGAGATGTACGACGGGCGCAAGACCGCCGCAAAACCCTCGCCCTTCCTGAATGACCTGCGCTATACTGAACACCCCCTCATCAGGGTTGTCCAGGTCCCGGCCCCGGAGACGGTGGCAGACGGCGTGCTGCTCTCTGACCTCGAACAGGTGCGGCAGCGGCTGCAGGGGGAGGCGATCCGGGCAGTGGCCGAGATGCGCCTTTCCACTGCCCTGCAGCGGTTGATGGATCTGGAGCGGTGCCGGCTCCTGGCGGCCGGAGAAGATCCGGCGTCCTTTGACCGTGATGCGTTCCTCTCTGTGGCAGCCCCACCCTTCGAGATGGAGGTCAGGGCCGGTGTCCGGCCTGAACCCGGTCTGACCGACGAGATCCGCCTCTCTGCCTCTGCCCTCTCCACCTACGAGGACTGCCCGCTGCGGTTCAAGTTCGGGACGGTGCTGCGGGTGCCGACCAGGCCGAAGACTTACTTCTCCCTGGGGACGGCGGTGCATGCCGTCTGCGAAGGGATGGCCCGCCGAAAGATGGAGGGGGAGACCGTCGGCCTCGATGTCGCCCTTTCGGCCCTGGACTCGTTCTGGTCGTCTGTCGGCTATCCCTCGAAGAAGAAGGAGGATGAGGACAGGACAAAGGCTCGTGAGATGGTGGCGACCTATGTGGCCTGGGAGGAGGCGAACCGGAACGCCGTGGTGGATGCAGAAAGGTGGTTTGAGTTCAGCATCGACGGCGTGCGTTTCGTCGGCTCCATCGACCGCGTGGAGCGAACCCCTGAGGGCAGGTACGTGGTGGTCGATTACAAGACCGGCAGTTCGACTGGTTTCACAAAGAAGGGTCTCCCTGAGAACATCCAGCTGAACCTCTACTGCCTGGCTGTGTGGGAGATCTTCGGGGAGCTTCCAGAGCGGACGACGTTCTACTTTGTGAAGGAGAAAAAGGAATTGAATTATTTCCCGACAGAAGAGAGTGTCGCTGCGTTTCGGGACCGGTTGTCCGCCTATATCCTGCGGATCCGTGCCGGTGATTTCCCGGCGCAGACTGGCTATGGGTGCACTCATTGCGATTACCGGATGCTGTGCGAGGGGATGGAGGGAGACCGGACCTGATCATGTTATCATTGGATGGAACTCGGAGCATTCTGACGATAAATTTCAAGATTCGGCTTCGTTGAAACCATCTAGTAGACCGGTTCCACGCTAAAGCAAAGATCTATAAGAATCGTTGCTCCTTGTGTATGTGACCAAACAAAACCCAAGGAGCAGAGATAGTGTCAACGAACCGCTATATCAATCT